>WBZV01000929.1_pt1 | contig 14914 bp, 11 predicted proteins | sample 5204221 | NCBI WGS metagenome assembly WBZV01 (sample SAMN12344360, study PRJNA552823) | activated sludge metagenome | biome: Activated sludge suspended growth; feature: Nitrification reactor; material: Wastewater; isolation source: activated sludge from nitrification reactor of wastewater...
TGACTGATGCTCTTTCAGTGCATTCATGATCTGGCTCTCCGTAAATTTTGTTTTTTTCATCGTTACAGTTGTTAAAGTTAGCGGTTTATCCAACTTTTAAACTGTAGGATTTTTGGGGGGACTTACACATAAATTCGATTAATTTTGAAAAATGAATAAAACACTCATCATCGGTAATGGAATAGCAGGAGTAAGTTGTGCGCATTGGTTGAGAAAAATGACGAATGACGAGATTCAAATTGTATCTGAAGAATCAGAATATTTTTTTTCGAGAACGGCTCTTATGTACGTGTATATGGGGCATTTGCGTATGAAAGATCTCGAGCCTTATGAACGGAGTTTTTGGTCTCAAAACAGAATTGATTTGCTCTATTCGAAAGTTGTATCCATTGATTTTGAGAAGAAACTTGTTCATTTAGAAAATAAAAACTCTTTGTCATATGACCGACTTGTATTGGCTCTGGGTTCTAAATCGAATAAATACGGATGGCCGGGTCAGGAACTCAACGGTGTATCCGGGTTTTACAGCAAACAAGATCTGGATTATATTGAAAATATAAGCAAAGACTTAAAACGGGCAGTCGTTGTAGGTGGCGGTTTGATAGGGATCGAACTCGCCGAAATGTTCCATTCCAGAAAAATCCCTGTAACCATGCTGGTCAGGGAACGGGATTACTGGAGTTCCGTGCTTCCCCAGCAAGAAGCCGCAATGATCTCTAAACATATCCTGAAACATGACATCGATCTGCGGTTAAATACCCAATTGAAGTCCATTCAAGACGAAAGCGGTAAGGTGGCCGCAGTCATGACAGATACAAATGAATACATCCCCTGTCAATATGTTGGGATCACGGCTGGAGTAAGTCCAAACATTGACCTGGTCAAAGAGACACCGCTCGCTACAGAAAAAGGGATACTCGTTAATGAATTCCTGCAAACCAACATTTCAAATGTGTATGCCATTGGTGACTGCGCGCAACTAACCAGTGTTAATTCAGGTAGAAAAGCCGTCGAAGCCATTTGGTACAGCGGGCGAAAAATGGGGGAAACACTAGCCATAAACCTGAGTGGAAAAGCAAAACCTTACGATCCTGGAATCTGGTTCAATTCTGCAAAATTTTTTGACATCGAATATCAGGTCTATGGGACTGTACCTCCTCAAATTCAAACGCCACTTGATAGCCTTTATTGGGAAGACCCCAAAGGAGAGAAAAGCATAAGGTTGGTTTATGATAGTACCAACCATCGAATCGCTGGGTTTAACCTAATGGGCATACGCTTCCGTCAGGAGGTTTGCGAAAAATGGATTCGGACCGGTACGGTTTTGGAATCCGTTCTTCAAGATATACGACTTGCTTTTTTTGACCCGGAATTTTTTCCCGACCATTCGAAAGGACTTCTCGAAGCCTATCGCTTAAAATTTGATAAAACAATTGAATTGAAATCTTCTGGAAAGCTAAATGCCGTTCTGCGGTTCTTAAAATCTTAAGCCCTGTTCTTTATGCTACACAAATGTTCATTTGAAAAACCAGCTTTTATGTCTGCCGTTGAAAAAATTTGCCTTTTTACAGGTCTGATGACCTTGATCGCGATGGTGTTTTGTCATATGTTAAATTACCAGGTTCCTGGCTTTTGGATTTTCACATTGATTTTACTGAGCTTTTCAATAGCAGGATTTTCCTGGTCTAAATACAGGAACGCTACCTCCGGAATGCTGAATCACGGAATACGTTTTAGTTCATTGACCAACAGGGGATGGATGTCAATACTAACAACTGTTAGTATTACGGTATTTTATATCTTGTTGTATTGGAGGCCGGAATACCTTGGTTATCATCCTGAAGGTAATTATGGATTCGTTTCGTGGTTTGATCCGTTGAGTATGTTCTTAAAAAATCAAACCGCAAGTCAGTGGTTTGTATACGGAGTATTTTACACCGCAGCCATCTTGTTGTTTGGCATTCGATTCATTTTTAAATACCAGCATGCACCCAACCAGGTGATCAGAACAATTTCTGTAATGTTTTTCCAGTTGTTTTTCGCCTTTTTGATTCCGGAATTTATGTTACGTATGAATTTACCGTATTCCGATTTGAAAAACATGTGGCCATTGAATTATTCTTTTTTTGATCACTGGAATTTAGCGTCTCTTCAATCCAATGGATGGATAGGAACCTGTATTCTTTGGATTGGTCTATCGATGATTTTCATTATATCTCCTCTATTGACTTACTTCTTTGGAAAGCGTTGGTACTGCTCCTGGGTCTGCGGTTGCGGCGGACTCGCCGAAACAGCCGGGGATCCTTTCCGACACTTGTCTGATAAATCAGTGAAAGCCTGGAAGCTCGAACAATTGCTCATTTATTCGATCCTCCTGTTCGTGATTTTAATGACCGCAGGAGTATTGTATACATACAAAACCGGCCAACCGGAATTGTTTGGCGTTTCAACAGCAGCTCTCCGCAAAAGCTATGGGTTTTTCATCGGCGCCGCTTTTTCAGGAGTGATAGGCGTAGGTTTTTATCCACTTTTGGGTAGCCGCGTATGGTGCCGGTTTGGCTGTCCGATGGCTGCTTTATTGGGCATTCAGCAAAAGTTATTTTCCCGGTTTAGAATAACGACCAATGGTGGCCAGTGTATATCCTGTGGAAATTGTTCGACGTATTGTGAAATGGGTATTGATGTAAGATCATATGCACAAAAAGGACAAAATATCGTGCGGGCGAGTTGTGTGGGTTGCGGGATATGTGCAACGGTTTGTCCTAGAGGTGTCCTCAAATTGGAAAATGGCTCATTGGATATATTTCACCGTCTGCCGTCAAAAGATTCCGACAGATCCAACTGAAAGAGGGCCATCTAAAGGTGATAATCCATTCGACTTAAGTCAATGGCAGATGGACCACCTGTGCTTTGTAAAAATTGACTTTTGCATTTTGGGTAAACTTTTGATAAAAATCCTGAATTTTAATTCACGTTAATGGACATCAAATCGTTTATTACTTTAAATCAATATCCATGAAATTAATACTGAAAGCCTTACTGATTGTGTGCAGTGTTTCAATGTTGTCCATTGCACATGGTCAATCCTACTCATTAAGAGTTTCCGATGTACGTAACACAACTTATAGTACCCAGGGCACCATTGAAGAATGTTTATTGTCCGTACGTCCGAAGGGATTGTTCATGGAATTTGGCTTATACCTGAGCTTTTCATCGCGTGGGTCCAATTTCAAATCCAACGATTCCTTAGAAGTGGTATTGAATTTTTCCTTGCCTGATAAAGCAGTGATCACTGATTCCTGGTTGTGGATTGGAAATGAGATTTGTCAGGCCAGTCTGCTGGACGCCTTTTCTGCTTCTAAAATTTATGAAAACATTGTCAAGAGAAGAAGAGACCCATCTTTACTGACCAAAAACTCAAACAATGGTTTCACGTTAAGGGTGTTTCCTATGGGTGGTAATGAACAGCGACATGTAAAAATTACCTATTTGGTACCTGTAAGCTGGACTGAAACCAATGTACAGGTCCCCGTTCCGGTTGAAATCATCAATACCAGTCGTTATATACCTTTAGATTTTCCGATCATTTTCTGGAATGATGAAAATTTCTTATTTGAAAAGGCTTCCAACACTTCTGCTTCTCCGCTCACAGAAAGAATCGATCCAATATTAGGACCCTACAAGACCATGACCTTTGCTCCAATAGGCAATTTTAAGTCCAATACCCTCAGCTATTCGCTTAAGAATGCTGCGGCTGTTTATGTAGGTGCAAATAAAAACTCAGATGTATCGTATTATCAATTTGCTGTGCGTCCCAACCAATTGATTGCAGATACACAGGCCATTAAAGTGGTTTTTCTGGTCGACTATCAGGAAAATACCAGTATCTCAAAAGATGATGTATTGAGTAACCTGAAGAATTTCATGAAACAAAGCTTGACCTCCAATGACTCATTTAATATAGTTTTCTCCAGTTTTAATGTTCAACCTTCAGCCGCTCAATGGGTAGCTGCATACGATTACAACATAGATTCCGTGATCGATGTAACCAGTTTAAAATTAGCGACTTACAGCAATCTTCCCAACGTCATTTCAAAAGGAATTGAATTTATCAATCAACATGGACAAACTGGAAATCTCATCTTGTTAAACAATTCAGACCAATTCAACTTTTATGTTTCCTCAAATGAACTCCTTAAAGAAATTGCCATCCTTAACAAAAATGAATATGTCATATCAACGGTTGATTTTGGCAGCAACAGCAAATGGAGTTACTTTAATAACCGGTATTATTATGCCAATGAATATTTTCTATCGAACCTGGCAAATCTGTATGGTGGAATTTATGTAAATACAAGAAATGGAAAATCATTCATGCAAGCCTTAGAACAGACAAAAGAAACATTTCAAAATGTTATTGAAAATATTGACATACATTTTAAGCCAAGCCAGGGAATTGCCTATGCAAAATACACTTTGGATCCAGTTGGAACATTCGTTTCTACCAGAGATGTAATTCGACAGGTTGGTGTATTTAAGGGTGAATTTCCTTTGATTTTAGAAATTTCGGGCGAATACAATAATCAGATTTTTTCAAAGTCATTTCTATTTGACGAATCCAATCTAGTGCTGTTGGACAGTATGGGAAAAAAACAATGGCAGGCATTGTCGATCCTTAACCTGGAAAATCAAAATGGCGGAACAAATCATGTAGATATCATACGCAAAAGTCAGGAATACAGAATTCTGACGACCTACACTGCCTTTCTATGTATTGAAGATACGCTTTTCTATTGTCCGACTTGTATAGATGAAAAAAATGTACCGGTTGACAACGATGATCAAAAACTAGACAGTCTGTGGGAAATTAAAGTATATCCCAATCCATTTATCGATGTGTTGAACATTGAAGTTCATTTTCAAAATGAAATTGCAACTACTGGTGAGGTCGCGGGTCGCATTTTGGATTTATCAGGAAAAACTGTTCACCGCTTTTCTGCCCTTGTGAATTCATCTAACGTACTGCAATACCAATGGGATGGTTCTAACCTGAACGGCCTTCAATCTGCTCCTGGAGTTTATGTGGTCATGTTGGAAACTAAACAAGGTATGGTGCGGCAAAAAGTCATAAAAGGAAACTGATCAAGGTTTGGACCGGTTGAACAAGATGGTTCCGCCGGTCCATTTTATTTCATATTCATTCCATACGATTCTAAAAAAATTTATTGGGTATTGGTTTATTTGAAATGAAGAATTCATTCCTGAACCCTTTGACCCCTTACCACTTGCGCATTTCGTTCAGACACGTTGGATTTTTGCAGGTCTACCATCAAACAACTGATAGCAGATTCCGTGGTCGTATACCAATTAAGACCATTGTAAGTAATGGTTCCTGAATTCCGGTCCCATTCTTTTCCGAGCAACATGTAACGGTTTCCATATTTGGGATTGGGTCCAAACATTAAATATTTTGGAGGATCAGAAAATTCAAAACTTATTGCAAAGCGATTGGATTTTGGCGAGAAAAGGTAAATGCATGGCGTTCCTTTTCTAAAAATAATTTCTTCAATTTTTTCACCTTGAATGGTTTTGATGATTCCATCCTGAATGTTTGATTCACCTTCGTTGAATTTTCTTCTCAACACGATGTTTTCAGATAAATAAAATTGGATTCTTTTTAAATCTTTGTCATCCCAGGAATATTCTTCATATATTTTCTGGGTAAATGGAGTCAGCACCGGACTACATCCAACCATCGTATTAAGAACAGCAACCATCAGCGTGAATTGAAAGGATTTCATATTGTATTTATTTTTTTCGAAGGTATGTGAATAATACCTTTGACTGAAAAACTTTAATATAATTTAACCAAGTCTGAAATTTTTTTTATTTTTCTTAACGCCTTGCGCTGTTCAAATTATGCTATTGCAAAATAAATTACCCAAAAGCAAACAGCATATCAGTATGCAACTTTGTATGATTGCTATTCCTTCTCAGTGATTCTGGAAAGGAATCAAGTAAGTGGGTCGCTAGAACGACTTTTTCTTCATCGATTGAATTTCACGCCGAATGGCAAAAAAATCTTTTAGCAGGCGACTTGATTCTTCCTCCATTAATCCATATTCCACTTTGGTCTTCGGATGTAACATACCGCTGCCATATCGCATATAACCCATTTTTAAATCTTCGGCTGCATATACCAGTCTTCCCAACTGAGCCCACCGCAAAGCTCCAGCGCACATTGGACAAGGTTCAAGCGTAACATACAGCGTACATTCTTTCAAATACTTACTTTGCAGGAACTGGGAAGCTGAGGTCACGCAAAGGATTTCTGCATGTGCGGTAATATCTTGCAACAATTCCGTCTGATTGTGTGCCCGTGCCAGGAGTTGATGGTTGGATACCAATACTCCCCCAATTGGAATCTCACCGGCTTGCATGGCTTTCATGGCTTCATCCAGAGCGAGCTTCATAAAATATCGATCGTCATAAACCTGAATCATGAGGGTTTGCAATTTTTCAGGGTAAAGTTATATCTTTGCACATGGAACGACATTTCTTTTCTCCACAATTTCCTTTCCACGAAGCCCTGACTTTTGATGATGTATTGCTTGTGCCTTCCTATTCGGAAGTGTTACCTCGCGATACGGATATTTCTACACGTCTCACCACAGACATTCATCTCAAGGTGCCCATCGTATCTGCCGCCATGGACACAGTCACTGAACGCGATTTGGCCATTTCAATGGCCAGAGAAGGTGGTCTTGGGTTCATCCATAAAAACATGGACATTGAAAAGCAGGCGGAACAGGTGCGGAGTGTAAAACGATCTGAAAGTGGAATGATCATCGATCCGGTGACACTTCGTGCTGATTCCAGGGTGAAAGATGCCCTACAATTGATGTCGCAACATCGCATTGGCGGAATTCCAGTAGTGGATTCGAATAATAAATTGGTGGGCATCCTCACCAATCGCGATTTGCGATTTGAAGTACATCCTGAAAAACCCGTCACCGACATCATGACCCGGGAAAATTTGATTACGGCACCAGCTGGGACTACCCTGGAAAAAGCAAAGACCATCTTGCAGAAGTATAAAATTGAAAAACTACCCGTAGTTAAAAAGGATGGCACCCTCATGGGATTGATTACCTACAAAGACATTATGAAGCTCCACAATTACCCGAATTCCTGCAAAGATGCCCTGGGGCGCTTGGTGGTAGGTGCAGCAGTGGGTATTGCTTCCGACACGATGGAAAGAATAGAAGCCCTGGTGCATGTGGATGTCGATGTAGTCTGTATCGATACGGCGCATGGGCATTCAAAAGGGGTATTGGACATGGTTAAAAAAGTGAGAAAACGCTTCAAGCATTTGCAAATCATAGCCGGCAATGTGGCGACTGGCGAAGGGGCCTTGGCGATAGCCAATGCTGGGGCCAATGCCGTAAAAGTTGGAGTTGGACCTGGCAGTATTTGTACCACTCGAATAGTAGCCGGAGTGGGTGTTCCTCAATTGACGGCCATTGCTTTGGCCAGCAGGTCTTTGTCTAAAAAAGGGATTCCCATCATTGGTGACGGTGGAATCCGATATACCGGAGATATTCCAAAGGCTTTAGCGGCAGGGGCCAGTGCAATCATGGCCGGTTCGTTGTTTGCCGGCACAGAAGAAGCACCTGGTGAGACCATCATATTCGAAGGCAGAAAATTTAAAGTTTACCGGGGTATGGGTTCGCTGGGATCCATGCAACTGGGAAGTAAAGACCGGTATTTTCAGGATGTGGAAGAGGATATTAAGAAATTGGTACCTGAAGGTATTGAAGGCAGGGTTCCCTACAAAGGACAGGTTTCGGAAGTTATGGTGCAGTATATTGGAGGATTAAGAGCCAGCATGGGTTATGTGGGTGCGAAAAAGATTTCAGAATTACAAAAAGCGAAGATGGTACGCATCACACATAGCGGGATCAATGAATCTCATCCACACAACATTACGATCACCAAAGAATCGCCGAATTATACGCGTCGTTAAAGCAAGTTTTTATTCCTGATAAAGTCCGCAATGCGCTCCTGCGGGATCCTGAATGATAGCATAACGAGCCTCTCCCATGACTTTAGGGCCCAGGATCACTTTACCCCCTTTTGCCAGTACTTCGGTGATGCTTTTATCCAAATCTTTGACATAAAAGTAGAGCATCCAAACCGGAGGAATCTGCTGATTCACTCCTTTTGCAAAACAGATGCCTACCTTAGTTTGACCATCGTCGGGAGAATTCATGCAAAAATCGGCATATTCACCCATATTGATTTCTGAAAAGCTATACCCAATTGCGGCAGCATAAAAGTCTCTGACTTCATCTGCCCGTTCGACGGTGAGATCAGCCCATCCGAAGGATCCTGCAGGATTTTTCATAGAGAATTTGATTTAGAATTAGATGCAAGATAAAAGGATAATCAACTAGAGCGCATCATACTGAGGAAAATACAACAGGATATATCAAAATCATCCATTCTGTTTTTTAATTGCAGATCAACCGTTTGAAGCCACGGTGTTTAGTTAAAAATCTAACATATTATATAATTATACTATGTATAAATAATTGATATTTTAAATAATATTACTGCGACGGTAGATCTTCAAAAAAAAAGGCGATTCCAATTGCTCAGAACCCCCTTAAAAGTTTTCACTACGGAATAATCCTTATTGTGATTTGCTTCATTACAAAATTAAAAAATTATTCTTAATTTTCTAAATCATTCACCAAAAAATCATTTTATGAAAAACGTACTGGGTCTTGATATCGGGACAAATTCTATAGGTTGGTCATTAGTTCAACTTGATCCAGAGGATAATAAAGGAAAGATTAGGGGAATGGGATCCAGAATCATTCCCATGGAGACCGATTTACTCAATAATTTGGAACAAGGGAATTCAATTTCAAAAACTGCCTCCAGAAGAAAATTCCGCGGAAGTAGGAGACTTCGGCACAGATATAAATTAAGACGAAACCGGCTAATACAATGTTTAAAAATTCTCCATTGGTTACCCGAAAACTTCAAGCCAGGAAGTCGTTTACCCTATTTTGAAAAATCATTGTCAGAATTGCGAAGCTATTTAAACTCAAATGACGTAACTGAAGACTGGACCATTTATTATTTAAGAAAGAAAGCATTATACGAGAGAATCGAACTGGAAGAACTCGCAAGAATTTTGCTCCATATGAACCAAAGGCGTGGATTTAAAAGCAATAGGAAGACTGACCAAAATAAACCGGAATCTGAAAGTATTGAAAATGCTAACCATTCCAAATGGATTGAGATCGCAAAGGTCAACTCGGTTATTGCGACGGGTGAAAAGTTCAAAAATAAGAACCAATATGAAATTCAATTCTGCGATGGAAGAAAAGGATTCATTTACCGTGATACCCATCCAGACTGGAAAGATAAAGAAATGGAATTCGAATTCAGACTTCGTTTATCAAAAAAAGACGAAACTCTTACTTTAAGTATTCCCAATAAAACTGATTGGGTACAGCTCAAAGAAGCACTTTCCAAGGATATCGATGAAAAAAATTTACACGTAGGTGAGTATTATTTAGAAGAGATACGGAAGGATAGAAATTACAGAATACGGGAGCGAATTGTTGAGCGAACGAGACTTATTAAGGAGCTTGAATGCATTTGGAATCATCAAGCTCAATATTATCCGGAACTTAACTCCAGTCAATTTCTTCCAATAATTTCTAAATCACTTTACTTTCACAATGAACAAAAACAAAAAGAAATTGAAGGCAATAGTCTGCTTCATGTGTTGATGCGAAATATTATCTTCTACCAAAGACCATTGAAATCACAAAAAAACAGCATTGGTGAATGTTCCTGTGAAAAAAGGAGCTATTTCAATTCCTTGACGAATAAAATTGAATTTACAGGTATAAAAGTTTGTCCGATATCCAAACCCCTATTTCAGGAATTCAGAATTTGGAAAACAATAAATAACTTAAAAATCATCCGTCATGAATTGAATGGTGAAATAATTAATGATAGAGATGAAACATCAATATTCTTTCCAGAGAAATTAGATATCATATTTGAATTGTTTGATAACAAAGAAAAAATCACGGGTAAAGAGATATTAAAAGAATTAGGACTTACTCCTAAAACACATCACTTAAATTTTCCAGATGAAACCGATTTTGTTGGAAATGTGACAAAGCATGCTATCCGTAAAGTGCTGAAAAAACATAATTATGAGAGTATCAATTTATTGAATAATCCTCAAGCTCTTGAACATATATGGCACTGCATTTATTCGATAGAAGATGAAAAAGCAATTAATAAATCTTTAAAGTCTAAACTTAAACTACCAGATGAAATTTGCTCTGCCCTTTCCAAATTGCCACCTTTTGAAAACAGGTATAGTGCTTATTCCTCAAAAGCAATTGTAAAAATGCTGCCTTTCATGAGATCTGGCAAATACTGGAGCAAAGATCAAATTGATGCTGCCACCCAAACAAAGATTTCCAAAATCATAGATGCTGAATTTGACCAGACCATCAGTGAAAAAGCCAGGGAACAGCTTAGTCATTTGAAAGAAATAAATCAATTTAGTGGATTATCCGAATATCTTGCGAAATTCATTGTTTACGGTATGCAAAACGTGTCCAATGATTCTGAACAAGTTGACAATCCAGACCAAATTGCGAACCACATTAAACCCAACAGTCTTAATAACCCAATAGTTGAACAGGTCATTCATGAGACTTTACAACTGGTAAAAGATATTTGGAAACAATATGATCGTCCTGATGAAATAAGAATTGAATTGGCCAGAGATTACAAGAAAACTGCACCAGAACGCAAAAAAATTCATAAACAAAATTTAAAAAATAAAGAAGATAATGAACGTATTTCTGCAATCCTCCGGGAACTTGGCATAGGCAACCCGAATTCATTGGGTGACATCGAAAAACTTAAAATTGCCGAGGAGAATGCTAAATTTAATGGATTTGATCATCAACAACAGGCATTTTTCTCTAAACATTCAAATCCAACGAAATCTGAAATAGAAAGGTATCGGCTATGGATGGACCAAAATTGTATATCACCCTACACGGGTCAGATGGTACAATTAAGTAAACTTTTCACCAGTGAATATGAAATTGAACATATTATCCCAAAAAGTAAATATTTCGATGATTCATTGGCAAACAAGGTTATCGTTGAAGCCTGGGCCAATAAGGAAAAAGATAACCGGACTGCCCTTCAATACATCAATATAGGAACTCAGTTGAATGGAAAGCAACTTTTATCACCAGAACAATTCATTCATCATGTCAATAAAACGTTCTCGGGTAAGAAAAGGAAACATCTTTTAGAAGAAAGTATACCTGAAGGATTCATTGAAAGACAATTAAACGATACCCGTTATATTTCGAAAAAAGTCAAGGAAGTACTCCATCAGATATGCCCAAATGTGTATAGCACCATTGGATCTGTAACCCATGAACTGAAGAATAAATGGGGGCTTTCCTCTCTGTTAAAAAAAACAAATGTAGAGCGCTTTAAAAGACTGGAACAACTTACCCAAGAACAATTGGTCTTCTATAGTATAGGAGAAAACGGAGAACGATATCTACAGCTTAAAGGATTTGAAAAAAGAATAGATCACAGGCATCATGCCCTGGATGCATTTGTAATTGCTTGTACCCGGCAAAACCATATTCAATACCTAAATACCCTGGAATCAGACCCACGTAATCAAACCAATCATTTCCAGTTTCAAAAAATATTAAAGAGCAGTAAAATAAGAGATTTTAAAGAACCCTGGAACGGATTCCACGCTGATGTTGAAAATGCTATGGACAGCATGATCATTTCATATAAAAAGAGAGCTCGTGTCATCAACAAGCCAAGAAATAAATATTTAAAATATATACAGAATGAAGAAGGCAAGTGGGTCAAATCCATGATAACTCAAACTGAAAGTTCCTCCGAAAATCCATGGATAAGCATACGTCAGTCTCTCCATAAAGAAACAATCAGTGGAACGGTAAAGTTAAGGGAGTATAAGGATATTCCACTAAAGCAAGCGTTGGATCAAATCGATTTTATTTGCGATAAAACCATTAAGAAAAAGCTAAAACAAATTGCGAATGAATTTAATGGTAATTCAAAGGAAATATTAAAATACATTTCAAAAAATCCTTTACAAGGTCCTAGTGAAAAACCCATTGACAAGGTTACTATTTGGTATTTGAAGACCTATTCAAAAAACAGAGTATCCCTGGATAAATCATTTGACCCTAAAAAAATAGATAAAATTGCCGAATATCCGACAAGCAAACCTGGCAAAGGATTAAAAAATATATTACTTGAACACCTTGTTCAATTTGAAAATAAACCGGAAAAAGCATTTGAAGGAGAAGGTCTTGAAGCATTGGCAAAAAACTTTGGCAAACCAATAACTAAAGTGACCACCAAAGAAGAAATTGGGAATAAATTTGAAATCCGACCTGGCAATTTAGTCGAAGCCGCTAAAGGTACAAATCTCTATTTTCGGGTATACGAGCATATTGAATCAAAGGAAAGAGAATTTGATTCTCTCCGCTTTCTTGATGTTGTCGAGCGTAAAAAAAATAAGTGGCCTTTGGTAGATCCAAAAGAAGGATATAAGTATTTTATACTTTCGCCTAATGACCTGGTTTACGTCCCTGAACCCGATGAAGATATTTCGAAAATCGATTGGGATCAAGACAAAAAAAGACTTAGTAAGAGAACCTATAAAATGGTTAGCTGCACAGGTAAACAATGCTTTTTTACACCTCATCAGATTTCAAAACCCGTAATCGATACACTAGAATTAGGGGCCAACAATAAATCAGAAAAATCATGGGATGATCTCATGATAAAAAAAACCTGCTTAAAACTTAAAGTGGATCGTTTAGGAAATATACGCCCCATTGAAAGTAAGTGAAATCATAAAACGCATTGAGAAAGACGGATGGTACCTGGTTCGGTAAAAAGGTAGACATCATCAATACAATCATCCGGCGAAAAAAGGTCTCGTAACGATTCCAGTTCACCGGTTATCAAATGATTTACCCATTGGATCAAAAAAAAGTATATTAAAACAAGCTCAAATTATTAATGAATAATGTTATTACCATGATAAAGTATGCGATAATCATCGAAAAAGCAACGGATGGCGGATACGGAGCTTATGCTCCTGATTTGCCGGGTTGTGTTGGGATGGGAGCAAGTAAAAATGAGGCTATTGAAAACATGATTGAGGCAATTTACTTTCACCTGGAAGGGTTAAAAGAAGAGGGCCTGGCTATCCCCATTCCCAATGCTAAAGCAGAAAACCTGGTCTTGAGAATTTAGATAGATCATTTGTCGACTTGGCAAATAATTTGCTGTGACTCATTACCCCGGCATTGGTCTGAATAAATTATTCATGTTCAAAACCAGGGTAATGATCAAGAAAACCCTATATTTTGGAAACCCTGCTTACCTTCATTTGAAGGATAGTCAGTTGATGGTTAAGGATCCAGAATTGGATTCTTCTGAACAATCCATCAAAGCAAAAATACCCATTGAAGACATTGGTTTAGTGATATTGGATCACCAGAGAATCAGCATTACGCAAACCTTGATGGTGCGTTTGTTGGAAAACAATGCAGCTATCGTCTTATGCAATGATTCGCATATGCCCGTTTCACTCACTCTTCCTATAGCCAATAACGATACCTATAGTGAAAAAGTTAGGACTCAACTCCAAGCCAGCGAACCCTTAAAAAAACAACTGTGGCGCCAAACGATCATGGCTAAAATCAACAACCAAGCCGGGGTTCTTAAAGCATTAGGACTTGAATCTACAACAATTGGCAAGCTGGTATCACGGGTAAAAAGTGGTGACCCGGACAACCTGGAGGGTCAGGCAGCCAGCATTTATTGGGAAACGCTTCTCCATAAATACAATGTGACGCGCGGACGGTTTGATGGTCCACCCAATCAATTTTTCAATTATGGTTATGCAATTCTACGTTCGATTATCGCCAGAAACCTGGTAGGTAGCGGGTGCCTTACTGTATTAGGCATTCATCATAAAAATAAATACAACCCCTATTGCCTGGCAGATGATATTATGGAACCCTACCGGCCACTGGTCGACTTGATGATTTTCAAATACCTCAGCCAGTGTTCATCTTTAGAAGATACTTTGAGTAAAGAAGATAAAGCCTATTTATTGCAGATACCGGTCATGGATGTTATAATTGATGGCAAGTCCAGCCCCTTAATGGTAGGTTCTCAACGGACCAGTGCCAGTTTAATCCGTTGTTTTGAAGGGACCGATCGCAAGATCTTATATCCAACATTATGATACTTAACAGGCTAAATCAATATAAAATCATGTGGGTTTTTGTTCATTTCGATCTTCCAACAGAAACAAAGGCAGATAAAAAAAACTATACGCGTTTTAGAAAATTTTTAATCAATGATGGTTTTAATATGATCCAGTTCAGCATATACGCCAGGCATTGCAGTTCCAGAGAAAATTCAGAAGTTCATAAAAACCGGGTAAAAAAACATTTACCACCACATGGAAATATTGTAATGTTTGAAATAACAGATGCACAGTTTGGTCGAATGGAATTCTTCCATGGCATTAAACCAAAAGCGGCCCCGGCGGCATATATACAGCTTGAAATGTTTTAGGGAATCTCCAGGATTAAAAAATCAATACCAATTGGGAAATGTAATCGTGAACTACGGTCGTTTTTGAAAGGCAAATTAAGATGTAATAAATTGATCTTTAACAACTTAGACCTGTGTATGTTGTCACAAATCTAAGTTGTTCAAAGAACGAAAGCAAATCACAACGTTCATGCGTACAAACTGCACTTGTCGGAGGTTG
>WBZV01000930.1_pt1 | contig 14909 bp, 13 predicted proteins | sample 5204221 | NCBI WGS metagenome assembly WBZV01 (sample SAMN12344360, study PRJNA552823) | activated sludge metagenome | biome: Activated sludge suspended growth; feature: Nitrification reactor; material: Wastewater; isolation source: activated sludge from nitrification reactor of wastewater...
CCCCGCGCTCGTCATCGTCGGCGCGCTCGTCGGGTCCTCGGGTGCCATCCTGTCCTACATCATGTGCAAGGGGATGAACCGCTCGATCTTCAACGTGCTGCTGGGCGGCTTCGGCGGCGAGGGTGCTCTGCCGGGTGCGGGAGCGGCAGGAGGACGCGATCGCTCGGTGAAGTCGGGCTCGGCCGACGACGCGGCGTTCATCATGAAGAACGCCTCGAAGGTGATCGTCGTCCCCGGCTACGGCATGGCGGTGGCGCAGGCGCAGCACGCGCTTCGCGAGATGGCCGACAAGCTGAAGGAAGAGGGCGTCGAAGTGAAGTACGCCATCCACCCGGTGGCGGGCCGCATGCCGGGGCACATGAACGTGCTGCTGGCCGAAGCCAACGTGCCCTACGACGAGGTGTTCGAGCTCGAGGAGATCAACCACGAGTTCTCGACCGCCGACGTTGCCTACATCATCGGCGCCAACGACACCTGCAACCCGGCGGCGCGCACCGACAAGACCAGCCCGATCTACGGCATGCCGATCCTTGACGTGGACAAGGCGGGCACGACGCTGTTCGTCAAGCGCTCGATGGCGTCCGGCTACGCCGGCGTCGACAATCCGCTGTTCTTCGGCGACAAGACGATGATGCTGTTCGGCGACGCCAAGAAGATGACGGAAGAAATCGTCCAGGCGCTCGGCTGAACGTCCGCCTCGGCGGACGCCAAACCTGCAGCGGGGCCCTCGGGCCCCGTTTTCGTTTTTCCGTGCCAGCTCTTCAAGGCGCAAGGCCTCTAAGCGTGGGCAGAAAATCCCCAAGAAAGTCGGCGTGCGCTTGACGCCAGCGCCCGCTTCGCGCTCGCCCTGGACCCAAGAAGTAAAAAATTAAAGATTCAAGTCCTAATCAAGCGTCCGGGCAACCCGGAACCCGAGATTGAAGATGCGGCTGTCGGGAGGGTACCTGCGGCGGCTCGCCGAACGGAGGTTCCTCGGACTGCTGCCCCAGGAACCGCCGCGGACGACGCGGACGCGAGAGGACTGTTTTCCTTCTCCATCCGTCCATGCTGAGCTAGCGATCGGCGCACCGTTATAGCTGTCGTGCCAGACGTCCTCCACCCACTCCCAGACGTTGCCGTGCATGTCATAAAGACCCCAGGGGTTCGGCGGATAGGCACCCACATCGGTGGTCTTGCCAAGCTTGCTTTCGCCATAGTTCGCGTTCTTGGGCGTGATCTTATCACCGAAGGCGTAGCGCGTCGTCGTCGCGGCACGGCAGGCATACTCCCACTCGGCTTCCGACGGCAACCGGTATGCCCAGCCGGTTTCCTGCGAAAGCCATGTGAGGTAGTCCTGCGCATCCAGCCAGCTCACGTTGATCACCGGACGCCGCCCGCGACCCCAGCCTTGATCGGCAGGCTCCTCTCGCCGTGTCTCCGCACAGAAATGGTCGTATTCGGCGAAGGTGACTGGGTTCCGGCCCAGCGCGAACCGGTAGCCAATCTTTACGCGATGCTGCGGTCGTTGGTCGCCAAAACCTTCCTTGTCGCTCGCCGGCGAGCCCATCAGGAATTCGCCCGCCGGCAGCACCACCATCTCCGGACACCACGGCGCATCAACATCGCGGAACACGGCGAAGTCGGCAAACCGACCGGTAGCGATTACCTGCGGCGCCACCTGTTCGAGCTGCTCTTGGTCAGTAATGCGACGTGCCTCGGCGTCGGCCTGCTTCTTCGCTTCATCTTGCTCCCGTTGTCGTTGCAACGCCTTCCGCCGCTCTTCCTCGGCGACCTGACGTTCGCGCTGTTCCTCAGCCCGCTGTTTCGCTTCTTCGACCGCACGCCGCTGCCGCTGCAACTCAGCGACGACGTGCTCGATCTTGCCGGCGATATCGTCGAGCGCGGCGTCCTGGTCAGGCCAGGATGTCACCGGCTTGGCATCCGTCGGCGCCGCCTGCAGCTTGGCAAATGGCGTGGTTCCCCAGCGGCACGGCCGCAGAATCACCGGGATCACCTTGGCTTCGCCCTTGTCGTGCCGCTCCAGCGCCTTCGTCATCTCGACACTCCAGCAGTACTTCGAGGCAATGAAGCTTGCACTGACCAGCAGCAGGATGATGTCGGCCGTGCCCAGGTTGGTGTCGATCTCCTTCGCCCACTCCTCGCCGACATCGATGTTGCGGTCATGCCATTCGTTGATCAGCCCGCTCCAGCGCAGCGCGGCCAGGTGATCTTCAAGGTGCCTGCGCAGCTCCTCGTCCCTGTGCGAGTAGGAGTAGAACAGGCTGATCGGTTTTTCCTGTTGGTCTCCCCCAGCCATTGCTTTGCGACGGCCCCCCGCTTTCAGCAGACAACATTTTCTTGAGGGCAATTGTTAACCCAAAGAACTGACGGGATGAAGCATCTCGCGCCTTCCCGCCGCCTGTCCCCCAGGGTCACCGCACGGCGCGGCCGAGGACGATGGCGAGGAAGATCAGAAGGCCGGCCTTGCGCGTTGGACTTGAACAGCGAGGCAGCGCTTTGGGTCGTTCAGCTCCAGACGGAGGATCTGCCAGGTGAGGTGCGTGCCTACGGCTGGGAGCGCCGGCCAGAACGGCCAGCCCAAGCTGGCCAGGTGGCCTGCGGACGCCGAGCGTCCGTCAGGCCGGCACCTGTTTACATCACCGATTTGTGTCGACAGGATCGGTCAGTCGTCCTTGCCAGGATGATAGCGGAACGAGGCATGGACGCGGGCACGGTACTCGACAACCTTGTTCTCCTGCATGCGGACGTCCAATAGCTCGACCTCGGCGACCCGCAAGTCCTCCAGATGCTTGGCCGCCTCCTCGAGGGCGTTCTTCGTCGCTTCCTCCCAAGAAGTCGGGCTGGAACCGATGAGACGAACGACGCGATACAAGCTCATGACGATCTCCTCCCATCTTTGCGACAACCACCGGCAGTGACGCGGGCGGGCTTGGATGAGGTCCGCGCACAGCGGCGGAGAACCAAATAGTTTAATCTCTCTTGCCGTAAATTGCGATCTCGCTTACCTGATCGGTCTCGCCGCTTGACGGCTGTCGAGGCGTAGATCCCTGCTCCACCCAAACCGGGCGGCTGGCGGTGCCTGGGAATCTGTGAGCGCCGGCCCCTACTTGCAGCTTGGGCATTGTCAGACGAGCTAACTTGCCGCGCGGCCGAGGACGATGGCGAGGAAGATCAGCAGGCCCGTCTGCGCGTTGGGTGCTGCTTGATCCCCACGCCAGGGCGCTCGCCGGGGACCTGCGTTGGCGGGACGCGCACTTTGGATATCGCCTCGGCGCCCGCGACGGAGACTTGTTATTCAGCCGCGGCATTAGTGCCCGGCTGGATGCCGAAGTGCCAGGTCATCGACCCGGCGTTCGATTGGGGGAACGACGGGCATGACTGGGGGATGGGGGCTTCGGCGGCTGGGCTTCCGGATCCGTGGTGAGGCCGGCCAGTACCATTTGACGGCGCGGGGTGAACCACAGCCGGGTGACAGCTTCCTCGTCGTTCTGAATGCGAACCATGAGCCCGTTTCCTGGATACTGCCATCGATCCCGATGGGGAAAAGCTGGGAGCGGCTGGTCGACACCGACGCCTACGTGCGCGGCGAAGGCGGTCTCGCAGATCATCAATTCTATGCCGACGGCGCGGAGGTCGAGGTAGGGCCCCGATCCCTGGTGGTCATGATGCGGAGCCGCCGCTGATTTAGGTGGCTGTTGCTGCAGCCGCGGAAGCGGCAGCTCTGCCGTTCGATTCGGGAAGCAATCCTTGAAGCAATACCTCCAACTGGGTATAAACTGATTAGGCGGGGAACCGGCCACGGGAAACACTACGCACAGAAGCGGTGGGCAAGCCTGTGCATAAAATGCAGAAAGCGATCCTAGTCTCTCGAAACATTACAATTTGGTCACATCGCCTATTGTTTGAGCAGAGTAAGACATCGCTAATATATTGAAAAGGCAAATTTTTTCTGATTCTGTGCCCTAGGTGGCGGAGCGATGGCATCTTTCCGAGGGATCGGCAGAGGCCACCAAATGTGCATAATAACAACCGAAGATATTGCAACTAAAAGGCATTCTTAGTGTAATCGGGGCGATCCCCCGTCGCACCGTCTCCCCTTAAACGCCCCAATAGGGCCAGGTTCTGGCTTTCGGCTGGCATCCGAGGCGGGCTGGCAAAGGGGCGGGATCGACTATTGGAGCGACCTGCTCGCCCACGATTCATCCTGATCGTCAGGAGGCAGGCTCCTCAAAAAGGGCAAGCAACCCGGCCAGAAGCCGGGTCGGGGTCGGCGGGCAGCCGGGGATGTGAAGGTCAACCGGCACGACGGCGGCAACGCCGCCAACCACGGCGGCACCGCCGGCGAACACGCCGCCGTCAATCGCGCAGTCGCCGACGGCAACGACCCATTTCGGCGCCGGCGTGGCGGCGTAGGTCCGCTCAAGGGCTTCGCGCATGTTCCTCGTCACCGGGCCGGTGACGAGCAGCACGTCGGCGTGGCGGGGGGAGGCGACAAAGCGCAGGCCGAAACGCTCAAGGTCGTAGAAGGCGTTGTTGAGGGCATGGATCTCCAGTTCGCAGCCGTTGCACGAACCGGCATCCACCTCGCGGATGGCGAGGCTTCGACCGAGCCGCCGTCGTGCCGCCCGATCGACCTGGCCCGCCAGCTCGGCAAGGGCCGCCTCGTCCGCCGGTGGTGGCGGCTCGGTGAGCGGCCGCTCGATCAGGCTCCGCAACAGCAGTTTGCGCATGGCTTACAGGTCCTGGCCGGAATAGGAGCAGTTGAACGATTTGTTGCAGAGGGGGAAGTCGGCGACGATATTGCCCTCGATGACGGCTTCCAACAGCGGCCACTGGAACCACGACGGATCGCGCAGGTGGCAGCGCTCGACGTCGCCGCCGGCGCCCAGCCTCAGCCAGACGAAGACGTCCCCGCGGAACCCTTCGACCAGGGATAGACCCTCGACGGCAGTCCCTGGCGGGGTCACGTCGGTTGCGATCGGTCCTTCCGGCAGGCGGGTCAGGATGAGCGACAGCAGCGCCAGGCTCTGCTCCACCTCGCGGATGCGTACCCAGACCCGGGCATTGACGTCGCCGTCCCCACGCACCGGGACCTCGAACGACAGTTCGTCGTAGGGAGGATAGCCCGGGGTTTTGCGCACGTCGATCGCACGGCCGGAGGCCCGGCCGATCACCCCACCGGCGCCGAACCGCTGCGCCAGATCCGGCCGCAGGCGCCCGGTGCCGACTGTGCGATCCTGCAGCGAGGCAGTGTTGTCATAGAGCGTAACCAGGGGAGGGAAGTGATCGCGGATGTCGCGCACCAGAGCTTCGATCTGGGCATGGCCTTGCGGCGGGAGGTCTGCGGCAACGCCGCCCGGCACGACCTGGTCCATCATCAGGCGGTGGCCGAAGCAGGCGGCGGCGGTGCGGAGCACCCGCTCGCGCAGTACGCCGCAGTGGGCAAGCATGATTGCGAACGCCGCGTCGTTGCAGATGGCGCCGATATCGCCAAGGTGGTTGGCGATCCGCTCGAGTTCCGCCATCAGTGCCCGGAGCCAGATGGCGCGGGTCGGCACCCGGGTTCCGGTCGCCGTCTCGACGGCGCGGGCAAACGCGATGGCGTACGCCACCGTGCTGTCGCCCGACACCCGGCCGGCAAGCCGCGCGGCCTTCGTCAGCGATGCTCCCGCCATCAGGCTCTCGATGCCCTTGTGGACGTAGCCGAGCCGCTCTTCAAGCCGGACGACGGTTTCGCCCGAAGCCGTGAAGCGGAAGTGCCCAGGTTCGATGATGCCGGCGTGCACCGGCCCGACGGGAATGCGATGCAATCCCTCTCCCTCGACCGGAAGGAAGGCATAGTCGGCTTTCGCCTCTTCGGCCGAGGCGGGCCATCGGCCATGGTCCAGCCAGGGCCGCCGGTCGGCGGCATCGTGAGGGTTGAGCCTCCACAGATCGCGGATCGTCCGCTCAAGCCGGGCCGCCGGCGGATAGATAAAGGCGATCGAGGGGAACTCTTCTTGCGGACAGCCGAGGGTGAGCACGCAACCGGAAGCATACAAAGGCTCCGCCAGTGCCAAATGAACGCGATCCGCCTCTCCCCAGTAACCGACGAGGACGCAGGTCCCGTTGACGAGTTCGTCTGCCGCACGGACCCAGGCGGTTCGATCGACGACGTGGCGTGGCCAGGGGTGGTGTTCGGGAGTTGCCGGATGCTCGCCAAGGATGCTGTCGAACGCGGACATCGCCTGCCCCTCCTTCCTCAACCAACCAGTGCGGCGACCGCCCGGAACCAGGCGACCAGAGCCTCGGGAAGGAAGATCCCGGCGACGAGGACGATCGCGAGGTGCAGGAACAGGGGCAGATAAGAGGCCTGCACGGGGGCGCTTTGGCCGACGGGCGGCCCGAACGCGAGCTGCTGCATTCGCAGCACGAGTGCGCCGAGCCCGATCAGAAGGCCGGACACCAGCGGGATCGCGAGCAGCGGCTCCCGGGCGAAGGTGGAGGTGACGACGAGGAACTCGCTCATGAAGATGCCCGACGGCGGCAGCCCGGCGATGGCGGCGACACCGAGGACAAGCCCCCAGCCCAGGATGGGGTGGGTCTCTGTCAGGCCGCCGATCTCCGACAGCTTCTGAGTGCCCTTTGCCTGGCTGATGTGGCCGACGGCGAAGAAGATCGCCGACTTGGTCAGGCTGTGCATGGTCATGTGAAACAGGCCGGCAAAGCTGGCAATCGGCCCACCCATGCCAAAGGCGAAGGTAATGATCCCCATGTGCTCGATCGACGAGTAGGCGAACATCCGCTTGATGTCACGCCGCCGGTAAAGCATCAGGGCGGCGAAGGATAGCGAGAGCAGCCCCATGCCGATCATCAGCCCGCCCGGCGACAACGCCTGGGCGTTGGCGGTGAGCAGCATCTTGAAGCGCAGCAGCGCATAGAGGGCGACATTGAGCAGAAGGCCCGACAGCACCGCGGAGATCGGGGTCGGACCTTCCGCGTGCGCATCCGGGAGCCAGGCGTGCAGCGGCGCGAGCCCGATCTTGGTCCCGTAGCCGACGAGAAGGAAGATGAAGGCGAGGTTGAGCAGCGCCGGATCGAATGCCGGTGCCTTCGCCACCAGGATGGTCCACGCCATCGCGTCGAGGCCCTGGCCGACCGCCGGGCTCGCGGCCAGGTAGACGAGGATCGTTCCGAACAGGGCCAGCGCGATGCCGACGCTGCCGAGGATGAAATATTTCCAGGCCGCCTCGAGCGCCGCCGGCGTGCGGTAGATGCCGACCATCATCACCGTCGTCAACGTCGCCAGTTCGATCGCCACCCACATCAGGCCGATGTTGTTGGCGAGCAGCGCCAGGTTCATTCCCAGCATCAGCACCTGGTACATGGCGTGATAGAAGCGGAGATACCCGCGGGTCAGCCGGCCGGTCGCGAGTTCGTGGGCGATGTAGCTGGCGCTGAAGACGCTCGTCGTAAACGCAACGAAGGTGTTGAGGATGACGAGGAAGATGTTGAAGTCGTCGACGTGCAGATAGATCGACGGGGCGGGGCGGGTAAAGACGAGCACCCAGGCCGCCGCCTGAGTCAGCGCCGTAGCCAGCACATTGATGGCGGCACCGGCCCGATAAGAGGCAACGAGGGCGAGAACAGCCGCAGACACCGCCGGGGTGAGGAGGACAGCGGCGACCGCGATATTACCCGCGGTGCTCATGGCTGCTCTCCGCGGTACTCGTCGAGCACCTGCAGGTCTACGGTATCGAAGCGCTCTCGGATGCGGAACAGGAAGATGCCGATGACGATGAAGGCGATCAGCACGGAAAAGGCGACGCTGATCTCGACGACCAGCGGCATTCCCTTCGCTCCCGCGGCGGCGAGGATCAGGCCGTTCTCCAGCGACATGAACCCCACCACCTGACTGACGGCGTTGCGCCGGGTCACCATCATCAGCAGGCCCAGGAGGACGACGGAGAGGGCGAATGCGAGGTCTTCCTGGGTCAGCACGTCCGTCTGTCCGGTCACCGGCAGCATCACCATGATGGCCAGTGCGACGAGACCGACGCCGACCAGCATCGTCGGACCGACACCGACCACCGTTTCGATCGTCCGGCCGATGCCCAGTCGCTGCACCATCCGATGCAAAGCGATGGGAATGACCGTCCCCTTGAACAGGAGTGCGATGGCCGCGGTAACATAGAGGTGCGGAGCGGCCTGAACGTGCGCCTGCCAAGCGACCGCGAACGCCAGGACCACCGCGTGCAGGGCGAAGACGTTGAGCAGAGCGTGCATCCGATCCTGGTAGAGCAACATCAGGCTGATCAGGACGAGGCTGCCGGCCAGCAGATGCGAGACGTCGAAGGCGAGACCGTGCATCACAGACTCCTGCTGACGAACAAGAGCAGCGTGCCGAGCAGCCCCAGCATCAGCGCCGCGCCAAGAAACTCGGGGACGCGGAACACCCGCATCTTGGCGATCGACGTCTCGAACACCGCCAGCAGGATGGCGGCAAGTATCAACTTAAGCAAATAGGCGCCGATACCGAGGAAGTAGGCGATCCACCCGTCGCCGGCGGCAGCGAGCCCCCAGGGAAGAAAGACGCACGAAAGCAGCGACGCATAGAGGACGAGCTTGAGGAAGGCGGCGGCTTCGATCATCGCCAGATGACGGCCGGAATACTCCAGGACCATCGCCTCGTGCACCATCGTCAGCTCGAGGTGGGTTGCCGGATTGTCGACGGGAATGCGCGCGTTCTCGGCGATGCTGACGATAAACAATCCCACCAACACCAGGCCGAGGGAGATGCGCAGGCCCACATGCGCCGTCAGCATGAAATGGGCAACGGAGGAGAGCTGGGTCGATCCGGCGAGAAGCGACAGCGTAAAGACCGCCATCAGCATCGCCGGCTCGGCGACGGACGCGATCATCATTTCCCGGCTGGAGCCGATGCCGCCGAAGCTGGTGCCGACGTCAAGTCCGGCCAGGGCAAGAAAGAACCGCGCCGTGCCAAGCAGAGCAACGATCGCGATCATGTCGGCGGACCAACTGAAAAGGAGGCCGGTGGCAAAGGTGGGGATCAGCGACGCAGCGACCCAGATCGCGGTGAAGATAATGTAGGGCGCGACGCGAAACAGCCACGATGCACTGTCGGCGAGGACCACCTCCTTGCGTAGCAGGCGCCAGAGATCGCGATATGGCTGCAGCAGCGATGGGCCCTGCCGGCGCAGCAGGCGCGCCTTGAGGAGGCGGACGAAGCCGGTCATCAGCGGGGCGACCAGCAGCACCAGCATCATCTGCACGCCCTGGACAAGGACGTCGCCGACTATTGCCATGTCGCAAGTCCCGACAGCAGCAGGACGAGAAGGGCGAACACCAGGGCCAGGTAGCGTCGGACAGTCAGGAACTGCAGCGCATTAATTCGCGTGCTGGCGGTATCGACCGCCACGGCGATCGGGAGGAACAGGTACTCCCAGATGAAGTCGCGCAGCCGGACATGCAGCCGCGCTGGCCGCAGGCTCGCCGGTTCGGGCATCTCGACCGTCTCTTCGGCGCCGAAAATGCTGCGACCGAAGACGCGGCGGATCGGCTGAGCGAAGCTCGCGGCGCTGTATTGAGTCGCCGGGCTGGGATCGGGAAAGCCGCAATCCCAGGCGGGCGATCGCCGCCGCGCGTTCGAGGCGAAACGCTTCACCCCGGCGGCGATCAGGGTCGACGTGAAGGCAATGAAGACGAGCAGGATGAGGCCGTTATAGGAGCTGCGCTCGGGCGAGATCGGGATCAGCGACAGCCACGGCAGTCCCGTCTGTGTTGGCACACGACCGCCGGTCAGATCGCGGGCCACGCCGGCGAGGCCATCAACGACAAGACCTGGCAGCACGCCCACCAGGACGCAAAGGGAGGCCAGCGCGATCATCGTTCCCGTCGAGAATGCGTCCACTTCGGTTGCTGCCGCTGCGGCCGGGGTGCGCGGCCGGCCGAGGAAGGTGACGCCGAACGCCTTGACGAAGCAGGCGGCGGCGAGGGCGGCCGAGAGGGCAAGGGCGGCGCCGACCGCGGGCACCAAAAATTTCAGCGCCCACTGCGGCAGCGCCGGGCTGATCAGGATCGCCTGGAACGTCAGCCACTCTGAGACGAAGCCGTTCAGCGGGGGCAGAGCGGAAATCGCCGCACAACCCACGAGAAACGTTGTTGCCGTGACCGGCATGCGATGAATGAGCCCGCCCTGGTGCTCCATGTCGCGGTCGCCTGTGGCATTCAGGACCGCGCCCGAGCCAAAGAACAGGAGACTCTTGAACAGCGAGTGGTTGAGGACGTGGAACAGGGCGGCGGTGAGCGCCAGTGCGGCACCCGCGGTCATGCCATTGGCCTGGAAGGCAAGCGCGAGGCCGAGGCCGATGTAGATGATGCCGATGTTCTCGACGGTGTGGTAAGCGAGGAGACGCTTGAGATCGTGCTGCATCAGGGCATAGAGCACGCCCATCACAGCGGTGACCGCGCCGATAATAAGAACGACGACGCTCCACCACCAGGCCGGCTCGCCCGCCAGATCGAAGACGATGCGGATCAGGCCATAGATGGCGACCTTGGTCATCACTCCGCTCATCAGCGCCGAGACATGGCTGGGTGCTGCCGGATGCGCCAGCGGCAGCCAGACGTGCACGGGCACGATACCGGCCTTCGAGCCGGCGCCGAGGAGCACCAGCAGCAACACGAACGTCTGCTTCCATGCCGGAAGGGTCTCTGTCCGCATCGCGCTGAACACGTAGCCACCGTCGGGACCGGCGAGGAGGCCGAAGGCCAGCAGCAGGCACAGCGTGCCGAAGCCGGCCATCAGCAGATAGACGTAGCCGGCCTGACCGGTCCCCCGCTCTCGATGCTGGACCATGACCAGCGCCCAGGAGGTCAGCGACATCAATTCCCAGGAGAAGAGGAAGACGAACGCATCATCGGCGAGGACGACGAGGTTCATGGCTGCCAGAAACGCCGGAAAAAACGGCAGCACGCGTCCGGGCGCCGTCTCGTGACGGCCGTAACCGATTGCATAGAAACTGGCAGCAGCGCCGCCGAGGTTGACGACCACGAGGAAAAAGGCGGCCAGCGCATCGAGACGGACATGGGCGCCGATCCAGGGGATGCCGAGCGGCAGTGTCCGCTGGACGGGGGTGACCGACCCCAGGCTCGGAAAGGCTGCGATCAGGATCAGGCCGCAGGCGGCGGCGGTCAGGCCGTAAACCGCGGGTCGGCCGAAAGGATGGCGGCAGGCCGGGATCGCGGCGAGCGCACCGGCAAACAGCACACTGATGCAGCCAAGGATCAGGCCCAAAGCCATGGGATACCGCGTTCCAACCCTGTTGTCGGGCGCCTCGGGCAATCAGCGCAGCGATTGCCGACCGCCCGCGTGTGCTATTCCTTCAGCCGCACGCCCCTGCCGCCAGCCGAACTTGCCGCGCCAGCGTTAATGAGGTTGATGCCGAGCCGGTCGAGCGCATCAATTAGCTTTACCAACGAATCCACGTTGCCACGCACCGTTGCCTCGCTTGCCTCCATCCGCTGGATAGTCGGCAACGACAGCCCCGATACCTCGGCCAGCTGACGCTGGTCGATTCCAAGAAGCGCCCGAGCGGCCTTCAACTGCGCTGCAGTAATCATATTTCAGACATTAATTATCGATTATGATAAGTGCATTTAGGAGTCAAGCAGATTAACCCTGACGATGCAACCCGGCAGCCGGCCGCCGCCCATTCGGAAGGCCGGGCATACAAACGCGTTGCGAGGGTGTGGAACAGGGACCGCCGGCCGGACGTCTCAAATCCCGGCGGAATTACGGGGGAGTGAACGCACCGGTTTCACAGAGGGGCCTTATCCCGACGCACCGGGCTGCGCGCTACATATACAGCCGCCGGTCAACGGCTCGCTCTGTCAGCGGGGAAGTCCGCCCCCAGCGTCACCTCGCGCCAGGCGGCGAGTTCAGCTGAGAAGGTCCGGAGCTTTTCGTTGACCATGTCAAAGGCCGGTTTGCCGAGCAGCAGGTGCAGCGGCGGGTTCGCGGCCTCTACAGCGTCGATCATCGCTGCGGCCCCTCGTACGGGATCGCCAGGCTGATTGCCGCTGTAACCGCGGATGGCAGTACGTCGCGCGCCGGCGGTCTCCGCGTAGGCGGCGATCGGAGTTTTCGGCGTCTTCAGCGATCGCCCCGCCCAATCGGTGCGAAACGGCCCCGGCTCCACGATCGTTACTCTGATGCCGAGCGGCGCCACTTCTTTTGCCAGCGCCTCGGACAGGCCTTCGACGGCGAACTTGGTCGCGTTGTAGTAACCGACGCCCGCAATACCGATCAGTCCCCCCATCGACGAAATATTGACGATGTGACCTGAGCCCTGGCCTCTCATCACCGGCAGGACCGCCTTAGTTATACGGATGAGACCGAATACGTTCGTTTCGAACATGGCGCAGACTTCTTCTTCTTCGCCTTCTTCGATCGCTGCGAGGTAACCGTAGCCGGCATTATTGACGAGGACATCGATCCGGCCGAACCGGGCCTGAGTGTTTCTGACGACGGCGTTGACCTGCTCGGGAACCGTGACGTCGAGTTTGGCGATCACAGCTTGTGGGTGTGACGCGAACTCGTCCAACGCCGAAGGTGTTCGGGCGGTGGCAACCACGCGTTGCCCGCGATCGAGGATTTGTCGGACGAGCTCTCGCCCAAAGCCGGTGGAACAGCCGGTGATCAACCACACCCGCTCGGCTGACGACATGACATCACTCCTTCTTTATGTTGATGGTGACGCGAGCCCGACGCGCGCGAGGCGACAGGCCCGGCGCGGGCGGCGGCGATGCCTTCCACGGAAGGGCCGGAGCGGACGTCGCCGTTGGGTTTCCGAAGCGGCTCCCCAGGGTGCCTCCTGCCTTCAGGATCGGAGCGACGCCATATCAATGACAAAGCGGTATTTGACGTCGCTCTTGACGGTGCGGTCGTAGGCCTCGTTCACGCCCGTGATGGCAATCATCTCGATGTCGCAGGTGATGTTGTGCTCGCCGCAGAAATCGAGCATCTCCTGCGTCTCGGGCAGACCGCCAATCAACGATCCGGCGATCGAGCGCCGGCGGAAGATCAACGGCACGCCATCGACCCTGGTCAGCGGCTCGACGGCACCGACGACGACCATCGTCCCGTCACGCTTCAGTAACGCCATATACGGATCAACGTCGTGGCCGACAGGAATCGTATTCAGCAGGAAGTCAAAGCTGTCCTGCGCCGCCTTCATGGCGGCGGCATCCGTCGACAACAGGACTTCATCGGCGCCCAGTTTCCGCGCATCTTCGCCCTTTTTTGGTGAGGTGGTGATCATCACCACGTGCGCGCCCATGGCGTGGGCAAACTTGATTCCCATGTGCCCCAGGCCGCCCAGGCCGATGATGCCGACTTTCTGTCCCGGCCCGACTCTCCAGTGCTTCAGGGGGGAGTAGGTCGTGATGCCGGCGCAGAGCAGCGGCGCCGCCGCTGCGGGATCAAGGTTCTCCGGCACGCGCAGGACGAACCGCTCGTCGACGGTGATTTTTTCGGAGTAGCCGCCGAAGGTCATCTTGTGCGGCGTGCCGCCAATTTTGTCCTCTCCGCCGTAGGTCCCGGAGAAGCCGTTCTCGCAGTATTGCTCCAGCCCGTCGTTGCAGGAGGCGCAGTGCCGGCAACTGTCCACCAGGCAGCCGACGCCGACCAGATCGCCGGGCTTGTACCTGCTGATGGCGCTCCCGACCGAGGCCACGCGGCCGATGATCTCGTGTCCAGGAACAAAAGGGTATTCGGTCCTGCCCCATTCGTTCCGGGCGAAATGGATGTCGGAGTGACAGATGCCGCAATAGAGGATGTCGATCACCACGTCGTTGGGGCGCGGATCGCGGCGCTCAAAGCTGAAAGGAACAAGCTCGGTGGTGGCGGAATGCGTGGCATAGCCCTCAACGGGAACGGTCATTTTGCTCCTCCGGTGGTGGAATGGTTCCAGTCTGCAAGATGGGCTCAGGTCCTGGGATGCCGCGCCACGCGACCGGCTATGGCCCGGAATCAGGCCATCGGACGGCCACCGTCGGGAGAGTTGCACCCGGAACCGTGGCGCGGGTTAAGCGCTCTTCACCTTGTGCGTGGCACGCATCAATCGGAGCGATTCAGGATCGTTCATCACCGGCAATTGCATGCGCTTCATGAAGTCCTGGTAGTCCTGCGTCATCGCCGGCGAGGCGACCTCGATCATCACCCGGTTCTCGACCCAGAATTCGACGACCTGGAAGAACGGCTTCTCGCCTTCCATGCCGCGGCCGAACGTCTTGGCGTGCCAGCCTTCGCGCGCGCCGATATGTTCGATCTCGTCCTGCTCCCGCGGCACTGACAGCAGCACATGAAAGGGCCAACTCCTGGGCGGCGCCGTGTTCTCGCCGAATACGACCTGATCATCTCTGCCCGGAATGTCGAGAGTGGTCTGTTCCGGATAGATCTCGATCATGGTCCCGTAGTCATCGCCCATCAACGCCAGGAAGGCGCCTTCGAGCGGGCCGAAGGGGTAGGACTTGCCGCGCATCAGTTCGGCCAGTACTTCGGCAACGTGGCGCGGATCGCGCGCCGGAATCGATACGTGATGAATCATTGTGCCCTCCGTGCCGCTCGATGCGAGGCCGTAACCCAGCCATGTCGCGTCGATCGCCTCCCATTTTAGCGTCGTAGCGCGGTCGCCGGAGCAAAGATACCTCGATCCTCCGGGCCTGATGCAAATGGGAATGACTGGTCCTCTGCCGGCGCTATCACTCCGATACGCCGGCGGAGTCGCGCCAGCAACGCAACCCATAACCCTAAATCCGGCGGTTTAGCTCTTGCCGGCCGGAGCTATCTGATTGATAGCGTGAGGCATGTCGAAGCCTGTCGGAGCTCTCCCGGCTCACCCTGCGGG
>WBZV01000764.1_pt2 | contig 14906 bp, 13 predicted proteins | sample 5204221 | NCBI WGS metagenome assembly WBZV01 (sample SAMN12344360, study PRJNA552823) | activated sludge metagenome | biome: Activated sludge suspended growth; feature: Nitrification reactor; material: Wastewater; isolation source: activated sludge from nitrification reactor of wastewater...
CGGAACGGGCTTTTCGGATGCACCGAGCCCCTACGGAAATTGAGTCGGGCACTGGCCGTTGATCACCTGCATTTCCTCTCCCCTCTGGCGTGCCGACTGGAGGTGATGACGGGCGGAAAGAGGGCTTCGCATGTCTGAGCCCGAAGGGCGAGTTTGCGAAGACCCCGCCCGGCATTACCGGAAGGAGGGAACCCCCGAAGGGGGCGCGACAGCGGGGTACGTTTTCTTGCCTTCTTCTTTGTCGTACAACAAAGAAGAAGGTCGCCCGCCGGGGCGAGTCCCGGCCAACGTTACGCCAATCACGGAAAAGCCGGCCAGTAAAGGCTCAGCCTAAAAAATCGAATTCGACACCCCACAAGGCGCGACCTCACTCCTTACGCGGGCACCGCCACTGGAGTCACCTGAGGGAAATGGCAACGCACCACCCGACTGTCCGACAAGCGGGTCTCTTCGGGATAAGTGCTGCGGCACACCTCGCTGGCGTGCTCGCAGCGCGGGTGGAAATGGCAGCCTGAGGGCGGGTTGAAGGCCGAAGGCATGTCGCCCCGGGTCGCCTCCCCGGCCCGGACACCGGCCCGGCTGCTGGCCTCAATGCGTGGGACCGCCGCCAGCAACATGCGGGTGTAGGGATGGCGCGGATTGCGCAAAACCTCTTCTGCCGTGCCCCGCTCCACGATGCGCCCCAGGTACATCACGGCCACATGGTGGGCCAGGTAGTCCACCACGGCCAGGTTGTGGGTGATGAACAGGTAGGACAAGCCGTACTCGGCCTGCAGCTCCCGCAGCAGGTTGAGGATCTGGGCCTGTACCGACACATCCAGGGCGCTCGTCGGCTCGTCGCAGACGATCAGCCTGGGTGACACGGCCAGGGCCCGGGCGATGGCGATGCGCTGACGCTGACCGCCGGAAAACTCGTGGGGAAAGCGGTGACGCATGGCCGGATCGAGGCCAACCCGCGTCAGCAGTGCGTCCACCCGGGCCTGCCGGCTGGACGCATCGGGCTCCACCCCCAGGGCCTGCATGCCCTCCTCCAGGATCTCGCCCACCCGCATGCGCGGGTCGAGGGAGCTGAAGGGATCCTGGAAGATCATCTGCAGATCCCGGCGCAGGGGCTGCCACTGGCCGGCGGGCAGGGACAGGAGCTCCTGACCACCGTAGTGAACCTGACCGCCGCTGGCCGGCACCAGCTTGAGGAGCGCCTTGCCGGCGGTGGTCTTGCCGCAGCCGGACTCGCCCACCAGGGCCAGGGTTTCACCCGCGGGCACCTGCAGGGAAACCCCGTCCACCGCCTTTACATGCCCCACCACGCGCCGAAACAAACCCTTGCGGACCGGGAAGTGCACCTGCAGGGCGGCGATATCGAGAACCTTGCCGGTTTCGGCCGGGCGGACCTCCGGCGCGGCGGGCCGCGGCGGTGTCTGCACCCAGCCCATGCGCCCGTTGGGATCATAAAGGTGGCAGCGCACCGTCTGCCGCCCTACCCCGTGCAGGGCCGGTGGCGTGCGCCGGCAATGGTCCTGGACCTGCGGGCAACGCTCGGCAAAACGGCAACCCTCCTGGCGCTCACCGGGACGGGGCACCTGCCCGACGATGGTCTCCAGGGCCCGGCCGCGCTGGGCAGGGGTGGGCAGGGCCGCGAACAGTTTGCGGGAATAGGGATGCAGCGGCTTGCTGAAAAAATCTTCCCGGTCGCCGGTCTCCACCAGCTCGCCGGCGTACATGACCCCCACCCGGTGGGCCATGCGCGACACCACGCCCAGGTCGTGGGTGATCAGCAGCATGCCCATGCCGCGGCGGGCCTGGAGATCGGCCAGCAGGTCGAGCACCTGGGCCTGGATGGTCACGTCGAGGGCCGTGGTGGGCTCGTCGGCGATCAGCAGGCGGGGGTCGCCCGCCAGGGCGATGGCGATCATCACCCGCTGCTTCATGCCGCCGGACAGCTGGAAGGGGTATTCGGACAGGCGCCGCCGGGGGTCGGGGATGCCCACCGCATCAAGCAAGCGCTCGGCCTCGTCCCAGGCCGGCTTGCCATGCAGGCTCCGGTGACGGACCAGCACTTCGCCGATCTGGTCACCCACGGTCATCACCGGATTGAGGCTGGTGGCCGGCTCCTGGAAGATCATCGCCAGGTGCTTGCCGCGGATGTCGCGCATGCGGGTTTCCGGCAGATCCTGCAGGGCTTCCCCGCCAAGGCTGACCGAACCTGCAGCAATCCGGCCCCCCGCCGGCAACAGGCGCATGCAGGCCAGGGCCGTCATGGACTTGCCGCAGCCGGATTCCCCGACCAGGGCCAGGGTCTTGCCGGCCGGAACGTCAAAGCTGATGCCATCCACCGGACGCACCGGCTTGCTCCGGGCGCCGAGTTCCACCCGCAAACCCTCGACACGCAGCAGGGCCGGGCCTTCCTTGTCCAGTTTGTTCATCGCAAAGAAAACGGACCGCAGAGCGGCCCGTTCAAGTCAGGGGCCCATCAGGGCACACGCGTGAAAGACCGCCGACGCCGGCACCCTCCACCACCTCGCGCCTGCACGTGTAATGTCAATGCGGCAGATGCATGGACCGGGAGGTGAGCCGTGTAGCGGACTGGCTCACACGCTCTCAGAGGGTCTGAAGAAATCGTAGCGAGCGGTTCGAGTTCGCCCCGAGAAGCGCAGCCGTACAAGGGTACGGTGAGCATCGCAGGGGCAAAATCGGGCCGCGCAGTAGATTTATTCACACCCTCTTAGTGGTGGTGACCACCCTCGCCATGCACATGACCGTGGCCGATTTCCTCGGCGCTGGCAGTGCGGACTTCCTTGACGGTGATGTCGAAGATCAGCGCGGTACCGGCCAGGGGATGGTTGCCATCCACCACCACCTTACCGTCGGCAATGTCGGTGATGCGATAGACCACATCCTCTTCGCCGTCTTCACCGACGCGCTCGAAGGACATGCCCACTTCGATGTTGTCAGGGAACAGGGAAGCCTCTTCCACCAGCACCAGCTCTTCGTCGTACTCGCCAAAGGCATCTTCGGGCAGCAGCTTGACCTTGGTGTTGTCGCCCACCTTCTTGCCGTGCAGGGCTTCCTCGATCACCGCGAAGATGCCGTCGTAACCGCCGTGCAGGTACACCAGGGGGTGCTGACCGTCGTCGATCATGTTGCCTTCCGGATCGGTGACCGTGTAGTTAAGCGTGACGACCGTGTTCTTGGCGATTTCCATTTACATTCCTTGAGTTGAGCTGCTTTATCAGCTGAAAGACTTCGGCGGCATGGCCGCGCGGATTGATATCGTGCAGTACGTGCTGCAAGACCCCATCGGCGGAAATGATGAAGGTCGAACGGCGCACATTGCGTTTCATGACCCCATTCACCAGCGCCGACTGCCACACCCCGTAGAGCTTGCACACCTCGCCCTCCTCGTCGGAGAGCAGTTCGACCGACAGACCATGCTCATCGCGAAAATCCGCGTGCGTCATGCAGTCGTCGGGGCTTATGCCGACCACGATGCATTTTTCCTTCTCGAAATCGGCATCGTGATCGCTGAAGTCGATGGCCTGGCGGGTACAGCCGGGGGTGTTGTCACGGGGGTAGAAATACAGGACCACATGATGGGAACCCAGCACCGACGCCAGATCGAACATCTCCATGTCGGCATCGGGCAGGGAAAAGAGCGGAGCCGGCTCGCCTTCGCGGGGCTCGGCCGGCACGGCTGGGGATTCTAACCGAGCCGCTTTGAGAACTCTACCCGAAGCGTGTTGGGGACTGACATGCATGAAGATCTCCTCCGGGGGCTGTGGGCTCTGGATGGAACCCTTGCTGATTGGGCGATACGACTTGCGCTGTTCTCTGTTTTTGTCTTTTTGTGTTCTGACCACCACCAGGGCGGTACGCTTTTTGGCCTGCGTCCTTGAAGGGATAGCCCATGGGGGCCGGGTGCTCAAGGGATTTGTGGGCCTTGTTTGACGTTTATCACGCTGAAAAGGCCTTGCAGCAAGGATGTAACAGCTTGCGAAGTGGCGAAAGCTGTATAAAATTACACAAACCCCACAGGAGTCCCCATGTCAGACACGCTCACCTCCCGGCAACAGGAGATCCTGCAACTCATCCGCGACACCGTCGAACAGGAAGGCCGTCCCCCCACCCGGGCCGAGATCTGCACCGCCTTTGGTTTCCGCTCCCCCAACGCGGCGGAAACCCACCTCCGCGCCCTGGCCGCCAAGGGCGCCATCACCCTTGAAGAGGGCCGTGCCCGGGGCATCCGCCTGATGGAAGCCCTCGGCCTGCCCCTGATCGGGCGGGTCGCCGCCGGCAGCCCCATCCTTGCCGCCGAGCACATCCAGGGCCGCTACCAGGTTGACCCCGGCCTGTTCTCCCCCCGCGCTGACTATCTGCTCAAGGTGCGCGGGATGAGCATGCGCGACGCCGGCATTCTTGATGGCGACCTGCTGGCCGTCCATCGCACCACCGAAGTCCGCAACGGCCAGATCGTCGTCGCCCGGGTGGAGGACGAAGTCACCGTCAAGCGCCTGGCCCGCAAGGGGCCGATTGTCGAGCTGCTCCCCGCCAACCCGGAGTTCGAACCCATCGTGGTGGATACCCGCAGCTCGCCCCTGGAGATCGAAGGCCTGGCAGTCGGTCTGATCCGCTCCGACCCTCTCTGAGTTGCTCGGCTTTCTTCCACACGCCCCATGGCCACCCCGGCAGCCCGCTCCGCCACCGCCCTCTCCGCCCTTGACCACCTGGTCTGGCGGGGTGACCGGTTGGCCGTCGAAGCAGCCCCCGGGCGGCCCACCGGCCATCCGGCCCTGGACGCCGTGCTGCCCGGCGGCGGATGGCCGACGGGCGCCCTCACCGAGCTGCTGATTCCCCATTTCGGCGTCGGCGAGCTCGGGCTCCTGCTGCCCCAGCTACGCAACATTCCCGCCGGGCGCTGGGGGGTGTGCATCGCGCCGCCGGGTCTGCCCTATGCACCGGCCCTCGCCGCAGCGGGCGTCCCCCTCGGGCGACTGCTGCTGGTGCAGGCCGAAAGCCCGGCCCATGCCCGCTGGGCCTGCCGCCAGGCACTGGCTTCACGTAGTTGCGAGATCGTCCTGCTGTGGCTGGCCGAAGCCGATATGGCCGCCCTGCGCCGCCTGCAACTGGCTGCAGAAGACAGCGCCACACCCCTGATCCTGCTGCGCCCGGCCAGCGTGGCCGGTCAGGCCTCCCCGGCTGTGCTGCGCCTGGAACTGAGTGCCGACAGGGGTGGCGTCCAGGTCCGTGTGCTCAAACGCCGTGGGCCCATGCTGGCTGCCCCCGTGCGCCTCATGCTGCCCTGGTCCGCAGCCCGCTCCCGCCCCGATCTGGCCACAGCGACGGGGAGCAGCACCGACACCCCCACCTCCCACCCTCATTTCGACCCTGACGCCTCCGTCCATGCTCTGGTGCGCCCTCGTCCTGCCCGATCTGGCCCTGCAGGTTTTCACGCGGGGGCGCAGTGATGCCGGCCCGCTGGCCATTCTCGGCCCCCGTCCGCAACTCCGGGTGGTGGCCGCGGATCCGGCGGCAGTGGCATGCGGCGTGGAACCAGGGATCAGCCGCGCCAGTGCTCTGGCCCTAGCGCCCCAATTGCACCTGCGGGAGCGGGCGCCCGCCCTTGAAAGCGCAGCCCTGGCCGAGATCGCCACCTGGGCCGGCCGTTTCACTTCCAGCATCAGCCTCGACCCACCCGACACCCTGCTGCTCGAAATCCAGGCCAGCCTGCGTCTCTTCGGCGGACTCGCACCCCTGTGTACAAGCATCGGGGAGAGCCTGGGCGAGCTCGGCTTTGCCGGGCAGCTGGCGGTCGCCCCCACCCCGCTGGCAGCGCGCTGGCTGGCCCGTTGTTCCCCGGGTAGCCTGATCGACGCTGAAGCCGGGCTGGCGGCGGCCCTGGCCCCCCTGCCCATCACGGTCGTGGCCGATGGCTGTGGTGGCGCCGTGACGACAGAAAATCTCGATCTGCTCGCCGGGATCGGAATCCATTGCCTCGCCGACGTGCAACGCCTGCCCCGCAGTGGCCTGGCCCGGCGCCACGCCCGGGCCGTCACCACACAGCTCGATCGCGCCTACGCCATCGTTCCCGACCCCCGCCCATGGTTCGTGCCCCCCGAGCGCTACGTCGCCCACCTGCCCCTGCCGGCCCCCACCGACCAGGTGGACACCCTGGTGTTCGGCGTGCGTCGCCTGCTTGCCGGCCTCTCCGGCTGGCTGGATGCCCGTCAGGCCGGGCTGGAGCGCTTCACCCTGGTGCTCGAATACGAACGCCACCGCCAAGGCAGCGAAAGCCGTGAAGAGCCACGGGAGATCGTGCTGGGCGCCCTGTCGCGGGACATGACCCGTTGCCAGATGCTGGCCCGCGAACACCTCACCCGCGGCCCCCTGCCCGCACCGGTCGATGCCCTGCGCCTGGAAGCCGATGCCCCCCGCCTGCTCACCCCGCCCCGCACCGATCTTTTCGATGGCGACGACGGACAACAGGGAGACCCGGGCCTGCTCCTCGCCACCCTGCGCGCACGTCTTGGTCATGCGGCAGTGCAGTGCCTGACGGCACACCCGGACCACCGCCCCGAGCGGGCCTGGCGCTGGGCAGAGCCCATTCCCGGCGACAGGGCCGGCCCCCACGCCCCCCCCGATCTGCCCTCATCCCCGCGCCCCCTGTGGCTACTGCCCACCCCCCGGCCCATGGCCCGGCCCCCGGCAGAGAGCCTGCTCGCCGGGCCCGAGCGCATCGAAGCGGGCTGGTGGGACGGGCCCGGCGCGGACGTGAGCCGGGACTACTTCGTCGCCCGCAGCCACGACGACTGCCTGGTGTGGATCTTCCAGGAACGTCAGCCCCCCCATGGCTGGTTCGTCCACGGCTACTTCAGCTAAGCGGGTGTGGGCAAGTCCACTGCATGGTCCGATTCCTTCACAAACACAGCTACACGTCTGCGAATCGCTACACTACGCTCCCCATGAGCCAGAACACCGCCCAGCCCGGCCTCGCCCGCCGCATCATTGATCTCGCCTGGCCGGTGCTGATCGCCCAGCTGTCGTCCATGACCCAGATGGTCAGCGATACCGTCCTGACCGGTCGCTACGGCACCGCCGACCTGGCCGCCGTGGCTGTCGGCAGCGGCATCTACATCTCCATCGTGATGCTGATGGTCGGCATTCTGCAGGCGGTCGCCCCCACCGTGGCCCATCACGTGGGCGCCGGACGCAAGGACGCCATCGGCCCGGCCGTGCAACAAGGCTTCTGGCTGGCCCTGGCCCTGGGCATTCCGGCCGTCCTCTTCCTGCGCCACCCCGACTGGCTGATGCAGCTCTCCGAGATCAGCCCGGAAGTCGAAGCCGGCGCCCGGGACTACCTGGCGACGATCGCCTGGGGGCTGCCCGCGGTGCTGCTCTACCGCACCTTCTACGCCTTCACCAATGCCCTGGGCCGTACCCGGGTGCTGATGGTGATCAGCCTCACCACCACCGGCGTGCACATCCCCCTCTCATGGGCCCTGATCAACGGACATCTGCCGGGCGTCCCCGCCCTGGGGGGTACCGGCTGCGCCGTCTCGAGTGCCTGCATGGGCTGGCTGGCGCTGCTGTGTGCCGGCTTGCACGTGCTGCGGGCACCGGCCTACGCGCCCTATCAGTTGTTCTCCCGGTGGACACGCCCCCGGGCCGGCCCCATCGGCGAACTGCTGCGCCTCGGCCTGCCCATGGGCTTTTCCAGCTTCGTCGAGATCACCGCCTTCACCCTGATCGCCCTGCTGGTGGCCCGGCTGGGCGCGACGGTGGTCGCCGGCCACCGCATTGTCGGCAACCTGTCGGCCCTCATCTACATGCTGCCCCTGGCCCTGGCCATTGCCACCCTGGTGCTGGTCGGACAGGCTCTCGGTGCCCGAGACGGGCACGCCGCCAGACAGGCCGCGCGGGTCGGCATCCTGCTGGCCACCGGCCTGTCCACCCTGGTCAGCATCGTCGCCTGGCTGTATCGCGATGCCCTGATGGCGGCCTACACCGCCGATCCGGCGGTCAGCCGCCTGGCCGTGTCCCTGGTGATCTACATCTGCCTGTATCAGTTCTTCGACGCCATCCAGACCGTCGCCGCCCATGCCCTGCGCGGCTACAAGATCACCTTCGGCCCGATGCTCGTACACACCCTTTGCTTCTGGGGCATCGGCCTGGCAGGGGGCTACGGGCTGGCCTACCACGGCCTCGGCAGCCTGCTGCCCCCCCAGGGCGTGGCCGGTTTCTGGCAGGCCTGCGTACTCAGCAACATGGCCGCTGCCCTGCTCTTCGGCACCTACCTGCACGTCGTCTCGCGCAACGGGGCCGGACCTGTCACGCAGGAATAACACGCCGCTGCCAGAATCCGCATCATGAACAGACTCGCCCTGCTTGCGCTGATCCAGGCCCTTGCCCTGCCCGCCCTGGCTGCCCGCCCCTTCGTGACCGACGATGCCCGCATGACCACGGCCGGCAGTTGCCAGCTCGAAAGCTGGATGCGGGTCTATCCGGAAAGCCGTGAAGTGTGGGCCCTGCCGGCCTGCAACCCGTGGGGCAATCTGGAATTCACCTTTGGCGGCGGACGCGCCAAGAACAGCGGCGAGAACGCCACCCGGGACTACATGTTCCAGTTCAAGACGCTCTTCCGCCCCCTGGAGACCAACGGATGGGGCTGGGGCCTCGCCGCCGGCAGCGTGCAGCATCCGGACATCAACCCCGGCCCCAACCTGCTCGGCAACACCTTTGTCTATGTGCCGATCTCCTTCTCCTTCGCCGACGACAAGGTGGTGCTTCATCACAACCTGGGCTGGCTGAAGGACAAGGCCACTGGCGACCACCGCCTCACCTGGGGGGTGGGCGGGGAGTTTCACGTGAGCCAACGCCTCACGGCCATTGCCGAAGCCTTCGGCGACAACCGCAGCGGCCCCTTCTGGCAGGCTGGCGCCCGCTTCGCCATCGTGCCGGAGCGCGTCCAGGTGGATGCCACCTTCGGGCGCGAACTGAACGGCTCCACCGACAACCGCTGGTTCTCCTTCGGCCTGCGCCTGACCCCCGACCGCTTCCTCTGAGTTGCCGCGCCCCAGGCGCAGCCACGGAGCATGGGGGCCACCCTTACAGCGCTTCAGCCCCCCAGCCAGGCCTCCCTGAGCGCCCCGTGCGCGGGGCTGCCCCCCTCCTCCACCAGGCTCAACTTGGCCGTATCCCGGGGCGCCTCGTGCAGGCTCACCGCGAAGTGCATCAGCTCGTCCCGGCGGAAGGCGTGGAGCTCCACCTCCTCGCCCGGCAGGCGGCGGGCCAGCAGCTTGTCCAGATTGCCCGCATTCACCTTCAGGCCATCCAGGGCCACCAGCACATCCCCCGCCGACAGGCCGGCCGCCTGGGCCGCCCCGCCATCGAAGACATTGGCCAGGCGCACGGCATCGCCATCGGCCGCCGTGCGCACGCCAAGGCCAGGCGCCGTTGTCGCCGCCTCCCAGATCAGGCTCACGTCCACCCGCTTGAGCCAGGCTTCGAGGGGCAGTTCATCGGTGCCCTCCACCAGGGCCTGCAGCCAACGGCCGGTCTCCGCGCCACCGATCTCCGCCGCCAGCGCAAACAGGCCGTCCTCGGCCACCCCCACTCCGGTCTGGCCATGGCGCTGCCACAGGACACGCATCAGGTCGTCGAGACTGCGGCCGCCCCCGCTCTCCACGCGCAGGCGCAGATCAAGGAGCAAGGCCACCAGGGAACCCTTGGTGTAGTAGCTGACAATGGCGTTGGGGCTGTTCTCGTCCTGACGGTAATACTTGGTCCACGCATCGAAGGACGACTCGGCCACGCTCTGCTTGCGACGGCCGCTGCCCTTGTGCACCTGGGTAAGGGTCTTGCCGAGCAAGCCCAGGTAGTCAGCCACGCTGATTCGCCCGCTACGCACCAGCATCAGATCATCGTAGTAGGACGTGAAGCCTTCGAAGGCCCACAGCAGGTGGGTGTAGTTCTCCCGGGACAGATCGTAGGGCACGAAGGCCGCCGGCTTGATGCGCTTGACGTTCCAGGTGTGGAAGTACTCATGGCTGCACAGGCCCAGGAACTGGCGATAGCCCTCACTCGGCGCATCCAGGCCCACATGGGGGAGATCGGCCCGGCTGCACAGCAGGGCCGTGGAGGCACGGTGTTCGAGCCCCCCGTAGCCATCCCCCATCGCCATGACCAGGAAGACATAGCGATCCATCGGCGCGGGCTCGCCAAACAGGCGGATCTGCGCCTCGCAGATGGGCTTCAGATCCTCCACCAGGCGGCCCAGGTCGCAGTCGTGGCGGCCGGTGATGGCTACCGCATGGGGCACCCCGCAGGCGTCGAACTCGGCCAGGCTGAAGCGCCCCATCTCCACGGGATGGTCGATCAGGGCGTCGTAGTCCGGCGCCCGGTAGAGGCCGAAACCGTAGCGCTCGGCAGCCCCCTTTTCGCCCTCGGCTTCGGGCAGGCTGGTGGCCACCCGCCAGCCCGCGTCCTCCATGCCCACCGGTGGGCGGATGTCCACCAGGTGAGCCCGCCCCTCATGGCCCCGGGCACACAGAAAGACGCTGGTGCCGTTGAAGAAACCGTGGGTCTGGTCGAGATGGGCCGTGCGCACCGACAGATCCCAAGCGTACACGGTGTAGCTCAGGCTGACCGGGCCCTGGATACCGGCCGGCAGTTGCCAGGTGTGCTTGTCGGGTCGCGTGACCTCCAGCTCCTGCCGGCCGGCCCTGGCCGACAGGCTGACAATGTTCCTGGCGAACTCCCGAATCATGTAACTGCCGGGAATCCACGCCGGCAGGGTGAATACCTGCCCGGCCGGATCCGGATCGTCGAGCTGCAGGCCGACTTCAAACAGATGCGCGGCGGGATGGACAGCCTGGATGGTGTAGCGGACGGGAGCAGTCATGGGAGCAGCCGGAAAAGCGAGAGTGGCAGGGATTCTAACAAAGGCGGCCCAGGCCGGCCCCGACGGCCGGTTCCCGCCACTGCCTACTTTTTAGGCAACAGCACAAAACCCTTACGCGTGAAGGCCTTGCTGCCCGACCCCACAGTTTGTCCACACCCTTGCCCACCCCGGCCGGGGATAAAACATCACTGCACCAGCTTGGACACACACTGCCCCATTTTGAGGCAGCGCATCTTTCTTGTTTTGGATCAAGGCTCTGCTGCACCGCCACACAGCTTGTCCACAGCTTATCCCCGGTTTTGTGTGTATAGATAAAAACTATTCAAGCCGCGAGATCAACAGGATTGCTCTATTTTTAGGCAAAGGCAAAAATACCTTATGTGTCCGGCACATGACAGCGCCCCCCACACCTTGTCCACAGGCTTGCCCACGCTCTGTGTGAATTGCCGGGGACTTTCCCACAGGGGCTGAACGCTCAGGGAACGTAGGGTAGATCGATCAGATCGCTGCGCGCCACCCCGGCCGTCATCTGCCGGCACAGGGCGATGAACTCGCGCATGCCGGCGGTCACGTATTTGCGCTTGTGGGTCACGAACTGGAACTGGCGGCGCAGATCGAGCTGCGGCGTCTCGATGGGCACCAGGCTGCCCCGGCGAAAGGCGTCGCGCAGGGCCAGTCGCGAGATGCAGCCAATGCCCAGCCCGCTCTCCACGGTGCGCTTGATCGCCTCCGTGTGCTCGAGCTCCAGGCGTACCTTCACCTCTCCGGAGAAATGTCGCAGGGCCTGATCGAAGGTCTCGCGGGTGCCCGAGCCGATCTCCCGCAGGATCCAGTCCTGCCCGGCCAGCTCATCCATGTCCACCGGGCGGCCATGGGCCATGGCGTGCCCTGGTGCGCAGAACACCACCAGTTCGTCCTCCACCCAGGGCTCGACGAGCAGATCGGGATGGCGGCAGCTGCCCTCGATCAGCCCCAGGTCAAGTTCATAGCGGGTCAGCTGATGGACGATGGTGGCCGAGTTATGGACCGTCAGCTTCACCCGGGCGCTCGGGTGATGGCGCAGGAAATCGGCGGCGATCAGGGTCGCCAGGTAATTGCCGACCGTCAGGGTGGCGCCGATCTGGAGGGGGCCAAAGTCGGTCTGCCGGGCCAGCAGGGCCTCGATCTCCCGGGCATGCTCGATGAGCTGCACCGCGTGGGGTTGCACCACCTGGCCCAGCTCGTTCAGGCGCAGGGCCTTGCCGATGCGGTCGAAAAGCTGGGTGTCGAACTGCCGCTCCAGTTCGCCCAGGGCCGTGCTCGTGGCCGACTGGGACAGGGACAGCTCCTCTGCGGCACGGGACACGCTTTCGTGGCGAGCCACGGCGAGAAAGATCTCAAGCTGGCGGAGGGTGTACTTCATATCTACAAAATAGAATATATATATCAATACAATCCATTTTACAGATTTATGGCACTGACTAGAATGGGCACATCAACGCCAACCCGAGCAGGCCCTGTCATGAGCAAACTGAGTACCCAGACCGTTCTGTCCGTCCGTCACTGGAACGACTCCCTCTTCAGCTTCAAGGTCACCCGCGACGCCGGCCTGCGTTTCGAGAACGGCCAGTTCGTGATGATCGGCCTGGAGGTGGAAGGTCGCCCCCTGACCCGCGCCTACAGCATCGCCAGCCCCAACTACGAAGAGCACCTGGAGTTCTTCAGCATCAAGGTGCCCAACGGCCCGCTGACCTCCCGCCTGCAGCACCTGCAGCCCGGCGACCCCATCGTGGTGAGCAAGAAGCCCACCGGCACCCTGGTGCTCCACGATCTGCTGCCCGGCCGCAACCTCTACCTGTTCTCCACCGGCACCGGCCTGGCCCCCTTCATGAGCGTGATCCAGGACCCGGAAACCTACGAGCGCTTCGACAAGGTGGTGTTGCTCCACGGCGTGCGCTATGTGTCCGAGCTGGCCTACAGCGAGTTCATCGAAGACTACCTGCCCCAGAACGAGTTCTTCGGCGAGGAGGTCCGCGACAAGCTGGTGTATTACCCCACGGTGACCCGCGAGGAGTTCCGCAACCAGGGCCGCGTCACCGACCTGATCACCACCGGCAAGTTCTTCGAGGACACCGGCCTGCCGCCCCTCGACCCGGCCCTGGACCGGGCCATGATCTGCGGCAGCCCGGCCATGCTCGACGACTGCTGCAAGATGCTCGACGCCCGCGGCTTCAAGATCTCCCCGCACATCGGCGCCCCCGGCGACTATGTGATCGAGCGCGCCTTCGTCGAGAAGTAGGACGACGCCGGTCTCAGGGCGGGAGGCGGCAGCGGGCCGCGCGGCAGATCAGCTCACAGGCGCCCCCGCGCTTCGGCCAGACGGGCCACCATCTTGCGCACCGCCGCCATCTGCGGCCCGTTGCGGGTGGCGTAATCAAGGGACGCATAGCCCCACCAGTCCCAGCACCCCTTCGGGTTGTACACCCAGCGCAGGGAGCCCGCAGCGGCCCCGCTGCGGGCCACCGTCTGGGGATAGAGCACCACCAGCCGGTTGCTCTCCGCCCAGGCGTTGTAGCCGGCCCCCTCCACGAAGCGGCGCCCCACCTGGTCTTCACCCTGGCGGCAGCCATGGAAGGCCACATGCACCTGGCACCCCCCGGAGCGGCAGGCCGCCGGAATATAGGCGAAGCCCTGCTCCGCCATGCTGATGTCCACGGGCCGGCCGGCAATGAAGGGCCGCTGGTCGAAGGCCACCAGGGACTCGGGACGCCCCGTGGACTTGGGCTTCAGGGGGCCGAGCAGGTGGCCGAGCAGTTCCCCCGGCGCATCGAAGTCACCGCAGCGGTTGATGAAGGGCGGCTCGGAAGTGTCGCAGGCATTGGGCCGCGTATCGGACACCGAGATCATGGCGTGGCCCGCATCCGGCAGGGGCACCAGCCGGATCGAACCGGCCGGCATCCACTGACGATAGAAAGCCACCAGCGCATCCACCACGGGGCGTTCCACCGTGTGGTCCGCGCTGCCCGTCAGCACCCACACCTTGTCGTCCGCCAGGCCAGCGGGCGGGTCGATCAGATCCAGGCGGGCACGGGACTCCATGCGCGGCTTGATCGCGTCGGGCGTCGGTGGCAGCGCCCAGCTCTTGGGGGCCATGCAGTTGTTGAGGGCGCGCCAGGTGCTGCCCTCGGCGCAGTCGTAGGGGCCTGCCGCAAGCACGCCGGCACCCTTGACCAAGCTGGAAAAGGCCACCTGGAACTGCACCGCCATATAGCCGCCCGAGGAGATCCCCGACACGGTGACGGCATCACCCCTAGCCCCCATGGCCGGTAGCGGGGGAGCCGCATGGGCCGAGAGCGCGCATCCAACCAGGAGCAGCGCCGCGCAGGAAATTCGTTTCATGCTCATACTCCAATCAGCTGTCGGATCACGCCACCACCGGCCACCAGCCCCAGGGCGCCAAAGGCCAGCGCCCCCACCGTGAAGCCCCGGGCACGCCTGGCCGGATCGGCGGCGTAGGCCAGGGCGTAGGCGATACGGCCCAGCCACCACACCACACCCAGGCCCGCGGCCAGGGCATCGCTCACATAGGCGGCGGCAATCCACAGGCAGGGCAGCGTCATCACGGCCCATTCCAGGGTGTTCATCTGCACCCGGTAAAGCCGCTCGAACACTGGATGGCCTGTCACGGCAGGTGCCTGGACGCCATACTTGTGGCGCCCCTTACCCACGGCAAACGTGGTTCCGAACATCAGCAGGACAATCAGCAGGGTGACCCCTGCCGTCAATGGCGAAGAAGACAGCATGTCAGCGAACGTGTTGATGTTTTGAAGCTCCATAGCTTACCGGCCATTTGTGCATTGCACATAAAATCCATCCTCCTCCCGCCCCCGCCCCGCCCATGCCCACCCATCCCGCCCGCGCCCTCCTCCACCTCCTCGCCCCCTACCGCCAGCGGGTGATCATTGCCGCCATTGCCCTGGTGCTGGCAGCAGGCGCCATGCTGGCGGTGGGCCAGGGCCTGCGCACGGTGATC
>WBZV01000499.1_pt1 | contig 14882 bp, 21 predicted proteins | sample 5204221 | NCBI WGS metagenome assembly WBZV01 (sample SAMN12344360, study PRJNA552823) | activated sludge metagenome | biome: Activated sludge suspended growth; feature: Nitrification reactor; material: Wastewater; isolation source: activated sludge from nitrification reactor of wastewater...
CCCACCGACGTCGGCATCAAGTCCTCATGCCGGGCGATTTCGACCACGCTCTTGAGCGTGCCGGTATCGAGGAGCGTGCTCCAGTACAGCGCCCGGGCAACGGCGTCGAGGATGCAGGTGTCGTGGGCGGACCTTCTTCCGTCGACCAGCAACTTTCCCTTCTTCCGCTTGAACTGCAGGGGGATAAAGGATTCCAGATCGCCATTCATCAATTTTCGACCTCCAGCAGTTCCGCGCCGATTTCCCTTGGGGCGAATTCACCGATCAGTGCGTCCCAGCCCAGTTCCCGCCACTTCACCTTGATGCCCTGTACCTCGCCGATATGGACGAGGTCGATGCGCTCAATCATCAGGTTGGCAATGCGGTGGCGTTCGACCGGGAACAACTGATCCCATACGTTGTTGAGTCGCCCCATCGCCATCACCGTGGTGGCCTCGTCGATCTGCGCGCCGTTGCGCTGGATGTGGCGCACCACCGCGGCGATAGATTCCGGGCTGGTCAGCACCGTGCGGATCTGGGCAACCACTGCCGCCTCGATCTCCGGCGCCGGCAGTCGCGCGAAACTCTTGCCCGGCGCGCCGAAGCGGCTTTCCGACTTGGATACGTAATAGTGGTACTTGTGTCCTCTCTTGCTCGAGTAGGTCGGGTACATCCGTTCGCCCGAGGGGGCGTACAACAGACCACGCAGCAAGGCATCGGTGCGCGACCGAATCTTGGTTTCCACCGACCGGGCGTGGCTATCCTTGGCCAGCACGGCGTGTACCTTGTCCCACAGCGCCCGGTCGATTATCGGAGGGTGCGCGCCGGGGTACCAGTTCCCCTTGTGCGATAGCTCGCCCAGATAGATGCGGTTGCGCAGCAATTTATGCAGGTACTTCTTGTCGATGCGCGTGCCGCTGCGGGTCTGGCCTTCCTGCGTTGTCCAGGCCTTGGTCGTGATCCCTTCGGCGGTCAGATTGGCGGCGATCTGTGTTGGCGAGCCGATAGTCAGCATTTCCTCGAAGATGCGGCGTACCACCGCGGCCTCGGCGTCGTTGACGACCAGTTGGCGATTTACGACATCGTACCCGATGGATGGCACCCCACCCATCCACATGCCTTTGCGCTTGGCGGCGGCAATTTTGTCGCGGATTCGCTCGCTGGTGACCTCGCGCTCGAACTGGGCGAAGGAGAGCAGGACGTTGAGCATCAACCGGCCCATCGAGGTGGCCGAGTTGATCTGCTGGGTGACCGCGCTGAAACTCACGTCATGCTGGTCAAACACGTCCACCATCTTGGCGAAGTCGGCGAGGCTGCGCGTTAACCGATCGATCTTGTAGACCACAACGATGTCGATCAGGCCGCGCTCGATATCGGCCAGCAGCCGTTTCAACGCCGGGCGGTCGGTATTGCCGCCGGAGTAGCCGGGGTCGTCGTAGTCATCGGCGACAGGAATCCAACCCTCGGCGCGTTGGCTGGCAATGTAGGCATGTCCCGCCTCCTTCTGCGCGTCGATGGAGTTGAATTCCTGATCGAGACGTTCGTCCGAGGATACTCGGCAGTAGACAGCGCACCGCTTGCGACTCTTGCTGCCAGCGATCTGGGTGGTGTCGTTCATCGTGCGCCTCCCTTGCGGACCAAACCAAAGAACAGCGGCCCCGACCAGTGCGCGCCGGTGATGTGACGAGCCACTGCGGTCAGGCTCTTGAAGGTGTGGCCCTCGTAATCGAACAGGCCGGTGGCGGTGACCGTTACGCGATGATCGCGATCCCCCCATTCGCGCAGCAAGACCGTGCCCGGCGCGAAGTCGAACTCACGCGGTTGGGTGCGCAATTTGATCTTGGAGTGCTTGGCGCCGATGGCTTCCAGCCGTTTACGGGTTTCGGGCGCAAGACCGCCGAAGGCTTCCTCCTGCAATTTGTAGGCGATGCGGGACTCGACGTGGGTACGATTCGGATAGTCGGGGCGGCGCGGAAAGTACCGATCCCATACCGGCCAAAGTTCGGCCATGGACATTTGGCTCAGGTCGGCAATTTGCCGGGCCACCGTTTTTTGCTTTAACAGCGTGTCGTTCATCACAACTTCTCCTCTTGATAGGGGGTTGTATGAACGCGCTGGTCGGGCAGGAAGCCAAGTCCAACTGCTCTCTGTTTTGGATCGTCGCCGGCGAGCGTGCGGACGATGGCCGCCGCAAGGATGGTGGTGATTTCGCCAGCACGGGCGCTGGCGGACATCTCAGAGGGTGATGCGAGTTCGAGGTTCTTCATGACGGCTCCAAGGAATTGCAACCGTCATGGATAATATGTCCTATCTTCTCGACTAGATGGCAACGTAGGGTAATGGGGAGTAATCGAACAATCTTTTTCTGGTCAGGATGAACTAGACCAACTATGAAAGTGATTGCGCGTTGATAAAACAGTTGACGGGAATGGGTGAGTTCGATATTCTCGACGGTGACCAATTTTCAATCGCAAACTTTCAATGCCATTTGGAGACTTCATCAGACAAAAGCGGGAGGAAGCCGAAATCCCGCTGAACGACTTCGCCCGGCGAATCGGTATTTCACCGGCTTACTGGTCGCGGATCGAACGCAATATGGAAAAGCCGCCCAAGGATGACCTGATCACCAAGGCGGCCCAGGAACTGCACTTGGACTTGGACGAGGTCTTTGTGCAGGCCAACCGCCTGCCGCCGGAACTGCAGAAGAATCTCGGCGATGTTGTCCTGGCCTATCGGAAACGCCCGAAAATCGAGGGCTGAGCATGACGTCGATCTCGGTTGCTTACCGCCACTCCGGCCATTTCCGGCCGCTCTTCCTCAAGAATCCCGCAATCGAAGAAACCGCGAGCGCGGTTCGCGCCCAACTGGTTGCCGAGGACACAGACCGTTTGCCAATCTCGACCCTGCGCGAGATTTCCAGGCTCAACGTCAATGGTCTGTGCTTCGACCTGTGGGTCAGTCTCGATCACCCAGTCACCGACCATGAAACCGGAGAACAGGTGTGTGGCCTGTGCGAGTTCGATCCGGGGGCGGGCGAAGATGCGGTCTCACTGCTGGTATCGCCAGTCGGCGAAGGGATGACGGAGGAACTGGTGTTGAGCACCTTTGGCCACGAGCTCGGCCATGCCGTGTTCGACGCGCCGGGATGGATCGCGGATTCGAAAGTTGCTCCCGGACTGTTCGATACGCCAGGTCAAACGCACCGCCAAGCCTATCGCACCACGACACACGATGTCGGACACTTGACGTTCTCTGGCGCGTCGCCAGCTCAAGATGAGGGGCTGCTCGCCAGGATCGTCGAAGCCGAGCGGGAAAAGGAAAAGCGGATCGCGGAATTCCGCGCCAATGAATTCATGGGGTCGCTGCTGGTGCCCCGCCGACGGTTGGTCGAAGCCGTCATGGAAATGGCCCCGAAATATGACTTGACGCTGGTGGCGCGCCCAGACTTGCTGGAGGACGATGCGCCAACGACTTTCACGGTCAAGGCTGACGGGCCTTTTGGCGATTTCGACCTCGAGAATTTGCAGAAGGCCATTGGGAAGCGCTTCGGTGTTCACGGTCGCTTCATCAAGGTTCGTATGGCGCGATACGGTTTGCTGGCAGACGGTGCCAGTTGACGTAGTTGTCCGGTGATCTCCGGACGCAGGTTGCCGGCCACGAGCCGGCGTTTTTTGAGCAGTAATGTTGCGCGTTCGCGCAACGCGCAACACTGAAGGAGATGTAATGGTAACGGTAACCGAACAGCAACAAGAATCGCAAGAAGAAAGCCAGAAGGCCAATTCGGGGGCGACTGCCATTACGGCAAGTGACGGCGCAAAGCAGGCATCGGCCGACCACGGCCCCGATCTCCTGCCGGACATGGAGCATTTCGTCTGGCTGGTGCGCAAGATCAAGAACATCCCATTGCTTCGTCGGCTGCTCAGAAACGAGGGGGTTCATGTCCCGGAAAAACTCGCCGAGAAGATGGAGAAGGCCAAAGGCGCCCTGCCTCCGACTGTGCGAAAGGCACTGTACCCGCTGGTTGGCGAAGCATCATCTGTGACGCGGCAAAGGCTGGAGCGGATCGCCGAGCGCATCGAGATCCTCGGCGACGAGTATGGCAAGCAAGCCGTGCTGTCCCTGTTCGATGAGGGTGACGAGGCTGATGCGGTCGTGCTTGCCCGCCACTGCGACCCCCATGGCCGGGCGCTCTATCTGTATCTCGAACAGGAATACCCTGAGAAGCATCGCACGGGTGGCAAGCGGTTCGATCATGCCGAACGGGTTCAGGTGATGAACCGGCAATGGAGGAGTGAAGCGTATTCCAGTCATTACCGTGGCCCGCTGGGATCGACGCCGAAACTGGATGAGGCAATGCAGGAGCGCATCAAGGAGAGAATTCTGCTCCTGTATCCAAACGCGCCCCGCGACGACGTCATCATCGAGCAATTCAGCCGCCGCGACCTGGGCCATGCGCACCGGCACGAAGAGGGCGATGACGATGATGCCGCGAAGGAGGTGCTGGACACCATGACGGTGACTTTCAATGGTGCCGAAGTCCATTACCCGAAGGTCGAACATGGGGAGGAGGTTTCCCATGACGACCTGGCTGCGCTTTCGATCCGGTTTTCACGGGAACCGGCCACCGGGGCGCTGAGCGTATTCAGTGATGATCGTGAGATTCGGCGCGACCTGGCCGCGATCTTTCGCGATGTCGTGCTCGCGGCCGACGGCGCGATCGAGGACATGCCGATGCTGGAATTCGATCTTTCGGCATTCGTGTCGCCGACCGTTCTGGCCAAGCTCGTCAGCGAACGGATCGAGGGTATCGAGCGAATCGATATTCAGCACCTCAAGGTTGCCTGCCCTTCGCTTCGCAAAACCCTCGATGAGGCGGGGGATCGGGAGATCGTCCAGGAACTGAAAAGCACGATGACCATCCAGCCCGATCGCCGCGATGATCGAGACATTTACGAGGTGGCTCGCCAGGACTATCGGAACCCTGACCTGTCCGTCTACGTGCCGGTCCAAGCCAAGCTGGTGATGCGCATGGCCAAGCAGCGTCATCGCAAGGCTCACAACGTGGCCGTCCAGGTCACCGCGCCCAACGGCTTCAATGATCGCAGCAAGACCGAGGATGACCGCAAGCTGGTCATGGCCCAGTTGGAGAAACTCGGCATGGTGGTCAAGTTCTGATGTCCAGCGTGGGAGCCGCCCACATCGCATTTCTGGCTGCACTGGAGCAAGCCGGCGATCTGACAAAACCAGTCTGTGCCTTCCGGATGGGGAGGTGCGGAGATGATTTTGTGGAGCGTCGCTGGCTACGCCCGGCCCATGCCTACCTCACGCGCCAGATGGTTTCATTTCTGGACGGTGAGATCGAGGTCGAAGTCGAGATCGACGAGGATGCCGGGGTGTACCGTTACCGCAGTCCTCAGTGGCGTTCGCGCATCCTGTCGAGGCCGCTTTCGGAAATTGCGCTGCATGACTTTCGCGTCGATGCGTGGTTGCACGATCTGGGTAAATGGATCGGACTGGAAGAGCCCTGCCCAACAGACCAGACCCGCATCCCTGGCCACCTCTGGCACCTTGGTGATTTTCGTGTCTGCAAGACCACCGAACCTGCGCCGGTGTTTATCGCCAGGCGGGTGCATTTCGCCTCGCCCGAAGCACTCACGTCGGTTCTCGCCGACCCGGCTTGGGGGCGACGTGGCGTCGTATTGACGCGCGAGCGGCCAGACCTTCCGCTGCCTGGTGCCCATGAGGTGCGGGCGTTTTCGGATTTCATTGGAACGCAGGAAGGTGAGGATCGATTCGATTCGGCAGCTTTCGTCAGGGTGCTACGCAGTCTGACACCGTCAAGCGCATCCGATGAACGAACGCAATATCTGGATGGCGACGACCTGAAACTCCCACATTTCGAGACAGCCTTTCGCCTGTCACCTGCGCGGGCAAGGATCGTCAAGGCATCCTGGGGAACGGATGGTTATCCGCCACCGGTCGTGACATGGGCAGAGACCAAGATCGCCGCACACTCCTCATATCAATCTTTCGACGATGCGTTCCGTGACGGAAAACTGGAGCGAGAGGACGTTTTCGAACTGGTCGAGCACGGGAAATACCGTCTGCGGCGAATCCCATAAATCTCCCATAAGCGTCCCCGCACACCCCCCATAAATCCGTGCGGAAACTGCGATGTGCCCTTTTTGAATAGGAGGCACATCGAAATGCAAACGCAACACCCTTCAGCAACAACCGGGCGGATTGGCCGCTCGGATCCCACGGCCGGCGTGAAGCGTCTGGCGCTCAACGAGTACGAGCTCGCAGAGCGCTGGAGAGTCTCGGTCAAGACCCTGCGTCGTTGGCGTCAGGAAGCGCTTGGTTGCCCGTTCATGAAACTCGGGGCGAGGGTCTCCTACGCCCTTGCCGACATCGAAGCCTTCGAACGACGCGTCTCGCGTTGTTCGACTTCGGTTCGGGCGTACCAGTGAGGGAGTGGCCATGAACGATCTGACCATCTTCCCCGCCGACATCGCTGAGATGTCCGTGAGTCAACTGGCTGCGTTGCTGCCCGAGCAGAAGCGTGAAGTCGACAAAAACCTCGACGAGGCGCTCGACTGGCTGAAGAAGGCCCGTGCCAAGTTCGATGCGGCGCTGGATCAGTGCTATGGCGAACAGGCTCGCGCCGCACTGCGTGAATCCGGACGCGACTTCGGCACTGCTCACATCAGTGATGGCCCGCTGCGCATCAAGTTCGAGTTGCCCAAGAAGGTGTCCTGGGACCAAAAAAAGCTGAAGGCCATCGCCGAGCGCATCGTCGCTTCTGGTGAGGCCGTCGAGAGCTATCTGGACGTGAAGCTCGCGGTGCCCGAGTCCCGCTACACCAACTGGCCACCGGCGCTGCAGCAGCAGTTCGCCGATGCCCGCACGGTCGAGGCCGGCAAGGCCGTCTTCGATCTGTCTTTGGGTCAGGAGGCATGAACATGACTACTCACAATACATGGCTGCTCCACGGCGGTGCGACCGACGTTATCGAATATGCCAGTGCATTGCCGGAAGCTGATGGCTTGGGTTTTGTATATGTCCTCAGCCTGTCGAACGACACCAGAAAACTCGGGTGCTCGACGAAGCTGCATCAACGCCTGCTTGCGCATCAAACTGAAATGTCTCGCTATGGCGTCGAGATTCAATTTTGCAGCGTCACGCGTCCACACTTCAATTTCAGGGCAGTCGAACGCAATGCACTGCGTTGGCTCAATTCGGTTACCGCAAAGGAGATTCTGTCCGATCCTCACGAGAGAGTTTGCGAAGCAGTGGCCGCACAGCATTTGGCTTTGATTGCTCCTGACGACTATGTGGTTGAGCAACAGGCCGCACATGCCTATGTCGCCGGACTGATGAGGGATATCGGTGAGCGATTGGGTATTGCTCCCACGCCGGAAATCACGCACCGCGCCAAGCGGATTCTGGATTCACATACAGAGCTTGGACGTCTGACGGGGCTTGGCGAGACGGACAGCATGCTCAACGCACTTGCCGTTATCGAGAGCCAGACAGGGCTGAAGTTGCAATCCCTGCGTGACGTACTGCGGGGGGCGGCGTGATGAACAAGCCACTTCGCATCATCACTGCTGACGAACGGTTCGCGGAGAAAAGTGGAGCCAAGCTGGCCCTGCTCGGCAAGAGCGGTATCGGCAAGACCAGCCAACTCCGTACCTTGCCCGAGGCCTCGACGCTGTTTGTCGATCTCGAGGCTGGCGACCTCGCCGTCAAGGCCTGGCGCGGCGACTGCGTCCGGCCCGCCACCTGGCCTGAATTTCGTGACCTCGTCGTGTTCCTCGCTGGCCCGAACCCGGCGTTGCCGCCTGATGCGCCATTTTCCGATGCGCATTACCGGCACGTCTGCGAAGGCTACGGCGACCCAGCCCGGCTGGCGAAGTACGACACCTACTTCGTCGACTCGATCACCGTGCTCTCGCGCCTATGCCTGACCTGGGCCAAGGCGCAGCCGCAGGCGTTCTCCGACCGTACCGGCAAGCCCGACACCCGGGGCGCCTACGGGCTGCTCGGCACCGAGATGATCGCCGCACTGACCCATCTGCAGCACGCGCGGGACAAGAACGTCATCTTCGTCGCCATCCTCGACGAGCGCCTGGACGATTTCAACCGCAGGGTCTTCGTGCCGCAGATCGAGGGCTCGAAGACCGCGCTGGAACTGCCCGGCATCGTCGATGAGGTCGTGACGCTGGCCGAACTCAAGACCGACGAGGGAGAGCTTTACCGCGCCTTCGTCTGCCAGACGCTCAATCCCTGGGGCTATCCCGCCAAAGACCGCTCCGGCCGACTCGACCTCGTCGAGGAGCCGAACCTTTTGAAGCTCATTCGCAAATGCGCTGGCGACAACGCCGCCATCCATCACTGAAAGGACATGCAATGAACACCTGGACCGATTTCAACGACGCCGAACAACAGCAGGGCTTCGATCTCATCCCGAAGGGCACCACCGTCAAAGTGCGCATGACCATCAAGCCGGGCGGCCATGACGACCCCGCCCAAGGATGGACCGGGGGCTATGCCACCGAGAGCTTCGACACCGGCAGCGTCTACCTTGCCTGCGAGTTCGTCGTGCTAGAGGGAGCCTACGCCCGCCGCAAGATGTGGTCGAACATTGGCCTGCACTCCTCCAAAGGCCCGACCTGGGGCCAGATGGGGCGCAGCATGATCCGGGGCATCCTCAATTCCGCCCGTAACGTCCACCCCCAGGACAACACGACTTACGCGACATCTCGCCGTCGCATCGAAGGTTTCCATGAACTTGACGGCATCGAGTTCCTGGCCCGCGTCGACGTCGAGAAGGATGCCAAGGGCGAGAACCGTAACGTGGTGAAACTTGCCGTCGAGCCCGACCACAAGGACTACGCGTCCCTGATGGGTGTGGCCTCCAAGGCGCCGGCTGCCGGCGGCAGTACTGGAGCACCCGCACCGACGGCACCACAACAGGCGGCCACGCAGCGTCCGGCCGTCCCCGGCAAGCCCGCCTGGGCGCAGTAAGGAGCGCGGGCATGAAAGGGAAACGCTGCGGCAATTGCCGCCATCTCGACCGGGCAAGCGCCAGCGACATCGGTGGGCTGCGCATCGCCCGCTGCCGCCATCCGAAGGGTGTGCGTATCGGCACGACCGCCATCCGCAACGACTACGTCGAGCTCGATGCCTGCTGTGCAGGGCACGCCGTTCGTCCCCGGCAGGGCGCGCAGCCGGGAGGCTGCCATGCATGAGCGGCAAATGCTGGGTCTGCAAACGGCAGGCGCGGGGGTTCGGCCATTCGGACGGCCGCTTCAAGATCGCCGACCCCCGGCGCTATCCCCTCGACTGGGTGTTCTGCAGCCGTCGCTGCCAGGACATCTTTCACACGCTCTACGGGCGGCGACTGGCGACCGAGGAACGCGGGGAGACGCTCATGGTTGATGCGAGCGAGATCGAAATCGCGGCGATGCGCGATTGCCTGAAGGCCTTCGGTGAGGCGGCTGGGCAGATTGGCTTCGATAAACCGCTCGGGGCGTATTCGGAAGCGGAGGCGATGACGGTGATCGATGCCATCGTCACGCGTTACACGGAGGCGCTGACTGAGCATCACGCACGGGTAAGCACGCCGCCGCTGCGCGGCGTGTCGCCAGCCGAGGTTGTCCGCGATCCGTTTGCCGACTTGAAGGATGACCTGCCGTGGGAAGAACCGCAGGGAGGGAAGCCATGATGGACTTCAACTCATCATCGAGCATCTCCGGCCGGATCACCGCCCTGGTCGACGCCGGGATGCTGCAGTCACGCGCCCGCCAGTCCGAACGCCAGTACCTCGGAGCCTCGCGTCTCGGTGTGGCCTGCGAGCGTGCGCTGCAGTTCGAGTACGCCAAGGCACCCGTCGACCACGGGCGTGATATCCCCGGGCGGATGCTGCGCATTTTCGAGCGTGGCCACGTCATGGAGGACTGCATGGTCGCGTGGCTGCGGGACGCCGGTTTCGACCTGCGCACGCGCAAGGCCGACGGCAAACAGTTCGGCTTCTCGGCCGCAGGCGGACGACTCCAGGGTCACATCGACGGCGTCATCGTCGGCGGCCCGGAGGGCTTCGCCTATCCCGCGCTCTGGGAATGCAAGTGCCTCGGCAACAAATCCTGGCGCGAGTTGGAGAAGAACAGTCTCGCCGTCGCTAAGCCCATCTACGCCGCGCAAGTGGCGATCTACCAAGCCTATCTCGAACTCACCGAGCACCCGGCGATCTTCACGGCGATCAACGCCGACACGATGGAGATCTACACCGAGCTCGTTCCCTTTGATGCGGCGCTGGCCCAGCGCATGTCGGATCGGGCGGTGAAGGTCATCACGGCAACCGATGCAGGCGAACTCCTGCCGCGCGCCGTCAATGACCAGACCCACTTCGAATGCCGGATGTGCGCATGGCAAGACCGCTGTTGGAGCAAGACATGAACAACCACACTCAATCGCAAGAAATGATGGCTGAAGAGGAATCGATGATCGATGCCAGACAGGCCAGTTTCGCACTCAGGCTGCCCTACTACTGGTTCGCCGATCCGAAGATGCGTGCTGCAAAACGCATCCCTCACTACCTGCTGTCGCGCCTGGTTCGCTTCCGGCTCTCGGAACTGGAGGTCTGGTATCGACAGAACGGAAGGGTATGCGGAGCCGGCAAGCTCGGCGCGGAGGGCGGCGATGACTGACTACCGCGTTCAGATCAAGGTCAGAAATGCCCGCCTGTTGCGCGCCATCGAGAAGGCAGGGCATCAGCCCGGCCCGATTTTTGCGCGCGAGGTCGGCATCAGTTACACGGTCCACCTCTTGCCCTACCTTAACCTCAAGCGCACGCCGTTTGACGAGAACGGGGATCTCAGGCCCTGCGCAGAGAAGCTCTGTGTATTTCTCAACTGCCTGCCGGACGAGTTGTGGTCGGAGGAGCAGCGTTACCCGTTGGTCACGAACGCTGCCGAAATCGAGCTTTCATCAGCCGGCGTTCACGAGTTGCTCTCCAGTCCGTCAAGCTGCGCCGACCCGCTCAGTATGCTGGAGAAGAAACAGGCATCCCAGGCGGTCGACAGCCTGCTCGATACGCTCACGCCACGTGAGGCTGAGGTGCTGAGGTTGCGCTGTGGCATCGATGGTGAGTCGATGAACCTCGAGGAAATGGCGAACGCCATGGGATGTTCCCGTGAGCGTATCCGGCAAATCGAAGTCAAGGCGCTGCGCAAGCTGCGTGCGCCTGCACGTCAGCTGGCGGTGATGGATCTTGTCGTGGAGGCCCCATGATCGACTTCAACGACACCCCCATCGTGGAGTCCGGCGGCCGCGAAGTGGAGCGCGAATCCATCCGGGCCGATTTGATTGCCCGGCTGGATTCGGTGCTGGCCACGATGTTCCCTGCCGGGAAAAGGCGCAATGGCAAATTCCTCATCGGCGACGCACTGGGTAGCCCGGGCGACAGTCTCGAGGTGGTACTCGATGGCGAGAAGGCGGGGCTATGGACGGATCGCGCTACCGGTGACGGCGGCGACATCTTCACGCTGATTGGTGGGCATTTCGGCATCGATGTCCACGCCGACTTCCATCGGGTGCTGGAGCAATCCACCGACTTGCTTGGACGGGCCAGGGCAGCACCGGCACGCAAAGCCAAGAAGGAAGCCCCGGTTGATGATCTGGGCCCGGCCACGGCCAAGTGGGACTACCTGGACGCCAGTGGGCACCTGATCGCGGTGGTCTACCGCTACGACCCGCCCGGACAAAAGAAGCAGTTCCGGCCGTGGGATGCCAAGCGCCGCAAGATGGCTCCGCCCGATCCACGCCCACTCTACAACCAGGCGGGGATGAAGGATGCTGCGCAGGTCGTGCTGGTCGAGGGTGAGAAGTGCGCGCAGGCCTTGATCGACGTCGGCATCGTGGCGACCACAGCGATGCACGGCGCGAACGCCCCGGTGGAGAAAACCGACTGGTCGCCGCTGGCGGGCAAGGCCGTGCTGGTCTGGCCCGACCGCGACAAGCCGGGCTGGGAGTACGCGACACAGGCGGCACAAGCCATCCTGTCGGCGGGTGCGAAGTCGTGCTTCATCCTGTACCCGCCCGAGGAGGCGGCGGACGGATGGGATGTGGCCGATGCCATTGCCGAGGGCTTCGATGTTGCCGCCTTCCTCGCCCATGGCCCGCGTCTGCAAATGCACGACGTGGCCGATGAGGCTGAACCCGTCGTCAGCAGTGACGAATCGGTGTGGGGGACGGAGGACGCACTGGCGCTGGCCTTCACCCGGCGCTATCACCGCGACTGGCGCTACGTCGCAGGTTGGGGGCGCTGGCTGGTCTGGGATGGCAATCGATGGCGCACCGAGGACACGCTGGCCGCCACCGATCTGATCCGCAGTGTTTGCAGGCATGCCGCCGTGCGTGCGGAGAATCCCAAGGTGGCGGCCAAGCTCGCCAGCTCGAGCACGGTCGGCGGTGTGGAACGGCTGGCCAGGGCCGATCGCAGGCATGCCGCCACCACGGAGGAGTGGGATGCCGACCCGTGGCTGCTCAATACTCCGGGCGGCGTGGTCGATCTGAAAACCGGCCGCCAGCGCCCGCATGACCGTGCCGACCGGATGACCAAGATCACCACGGCCACCCCGGGCGGCGACTGCCCGACCTGGCGACGGTTCCTTGATGAGGTCACGGGAGGTGACGTGGAGTTGCAGGCTTACCTGCAACGGATGGTGGGCTATGCGCTCACGGGCTCGACGCAGGAACACGCACTGTTCTTCCTGTACGGGACCGGCGCAAACGGCAAGTCGGTGTTCGTGAACACGTTGGCCACCATCCTCGGCGACTACGCAACCAACGCACCCATGGACACGTTCATGGAAACCCGCACCGACCGGCATCCGACCGACATGGCGGGCCTGCGCGGCGCACGCTTCGTGGCGGCCATCGAAACCGAGCAGGGACGTCGTTGGGCGGAATCGAAGCTCAAGAACCTGACCGGGGGCGACAAGATCTCCGCGCGCTTTATGCGGCAGGACTTCTTTGAGTTCTTTCCGCAGTTCAAGCTGTTTGTCGCTGGCAACCACAAGCCGGCCATCCGAAACATTGACGAGGCGATGAAGCGGCGACTGCACCTGATCCCCTTCACGATCACCGTGCCGCCCGAGCGCCGCGACAAGCATCTGCAGCAGAAATTGCTGGCCGAGCGTGACGGCATCCTGGCATGGGCGGTTCAAGGGTGTCTCGACTGGCAGCGCCACGGACGACTCGATCCGCCCCGGCGTGTGGTGGAAGCCACCGAGGAATACTTCGAGGCCGAAGACGCGCTGGGCCGCTGGCTCGATGAGCGTTGCGTGCGCGAGGCCAACGCCAAGTCGCTGACTGCCGAACTTTTCAACGACTGGAAACAGTGGGCCGACAGTGCTGGTGAGTTTGTCGGCTCGCAGCGGCGCTTCTCCGATCTGTTAATCACGCGCGGGCTGGAGAAGTGGCGCAACAGCGTGGGTGTTCGCGGCTTTCGGGGCGTTGGCCTCAAGGATCCGCCCAAGCCGGCCTACACCCCTTATGCCGACAACTGAAACCCATGACGACACACCGGACTGACGCTTCCGACGCTCTACATCGTAACTCTCTATACGCGTGTGCGTGTGCGCGCGTCACGGGAAGTTACGACATGATCCGTCGGAAGCGTCAGACCTGCACCCAATAAGGACTGACACCATGACCACGACCGTTCTTGCCCTCGACCTGGGCACCACCACCGGCTGGGCGCTGCGCGGCAGTGACGGCCACATCACGAGCGGATCCGAGAGCTTCCGGCCGCAGCGCTTCGAAGGCGGCGGCATGCGCTTTCTGCGCTTCAAGCGCTGGCTGACCGAGATCAAGCAATCCTGCGACGGCATCGACTGCCTGCACTTCGAGGAAGTGCGTCGCCATGTCTCGACCGACGCGGCCCACGCCTACGGCGGATTCCTGGCCACGCTCACGGCGTGGTGCGAGCACCACGGCATTCCCTACCAGGGGGTGCCGGTGGGCACGATCAAGAAGTACGCGACCGGCAAAGGCAATGCCAGCAAGGGCGAGATGGTGGCATCCGTCCGGGCGCGTGGCCACCAGCCTGTCGACGACAACGAAGCGGATGCCCTGGCATTGCTGCACTGGGCCATCGAGACGCAGGAGGTGTGACGTGAAGATACCTGTACCGCACTACCGCTGCCCCCTCGATCGCAGTTCTTCCCGAGAGGATCCGGAGAGCATCAAACGCCAGGGTTGGCGCGACCAGCACATCCTCGTGGTGTCCGAAGAGGACGTGCGACTGGATTTTGTCGAGCGCGAGTTTGTGCGACGGCTTGGAGAACGCCTGTACGGGGGGAAACGCCATGACTGAATGGACGATGGATGACGTGGCGGCCCGGTTTGCCGAGGCAGCCGAGACGGGACGGCGCCTGCCCCGGGTCAGGGTGCAGGGCTACTTCAATGTATGGCCAGCCTTCGTGCGCGATGGTTGGGAGGGCTTCGACGACAAGGACTACGAATACCGACCGCTTCCCCCAACCCCCGAGGCGATCGAACGGATGCTGGAGACGATGCGCTGGATGCAGTGGCTGGAGGTGGAGCAGCGGCATCTGGTGTGGATGCGCGCCAAGCACTACGAGTGGAAGTTCATCTGCCGCCGCCTCGGGCGCGACCGCACGACTGCCTGGCGGCGGTGGCAAAGGGCGCTACAGATCGTGGTCGATCATCTGAATGATCGGCGAAACGGAGTCGCCGGCCATCCTTCCAAACTGGAGGGTCAAGTAGAGCAATGCATGCCGTGAATGTCCTTGGATTCTGGCTCTTGGGCGTTTTGCGATGAATTCGGCATGCAACACAAAGGCCGGATTTTGATAGGATGACAGCTATGATCT
>WBZV01000938.1_pt1 | contig 14874 bp, 12 predicted proteins | sample 5204221 | NCBI WGS metagenome assembly WBZV01 (sample SAMN12344360, study PRJNA552823) | activated sludge metagenome | biome: Activated sludge suspended growth; feature: Nitrification reactor; material: Wastewater; isolation source: activated sludge from nitrification reactor of wastewater...
GACTGATGCTCTTTCAGTGCATTCATGATCTGGCTCTCCGTAAATTTTGTTTTTTTCATCGTTACAGTTGTTAAAGTTAGCGGTTTATCCAACTTTTAAACTGTAGGATTTTTGGGGGGACTTACAATGAGTTAGGGTCTTCAAATTTTATTGTCTTTAAGATAGATAATAATGGAATAAATTTACATTCTATTCAATCTGTAGGAAAAATCCATTCAAGTGGGTTTCCTTTTGGTGAAGGAGCACAAGGTCAAATTACTTCAAATTTATTTGGAAATTCAATTGCTTTAGCTGCGTATTATGACAATTTTGTTGAAATATTTAAATTTGATAGGCAAAATGGAATCATTTCTAATCCCTTAACAATTGATCGAATATTCAGACCGTGGGGAGTAGAATTTTCACCTGATGGTAGACGTTTATATGTTACTAGGTGGACTTCAAATGAGATCCTGCAATATGATTTAAGTTCCTATGACCAATCATTTGTAAACCAATCAATAAAAAGAATAGGCTTAGTTAACGGTGTTGATCCTACTTACACTGTGGGCACGTTATCTATTGGACCTAATGGAAAAATATATGCTGCAATTTGGAACTCAGATTATTTAGGAGTAATTAATGAGCCTAATAAAGTAGGTATTGCTTCAAATTTTGAAGAACTTGGTGTTTTTTTAGGGGGAAAAAAGTCAACGGCTGGTTTAAATTATTTTATTAAACCTTTTACTATAGATACATTTTTTAATTTGAATAAAGTCGATACCTATTTGTGCAACGGTACTAGTTTAGTAATTCAAACCAATCTTCCAAATCCAATTTGGAGTAATGGCGAAAGATCACCCCAAGTACTAATTGATATGGAGGGATTATATACAGTTATGAGTGAGCTAAATTGTTCAGTATATATCGACACAGTTCGGGTTAAACTCTTTCAATCGTCTGATCTTATCTTGCAAACGGAATTGGAGTTATGTGCAAACGAAACCTATACAATATACACAAATCAAAACGTGACTTGGAGTGATGGGAGTTATGGTAGTCAGTTTGTGGTGAATAAAGGTGGTATCTTCTGGGCTAGTTTAAACACCCCCTGTGGTGAATTCAGGGATTCAGTGACGGTGCGCATCATTCCAAAACTGCAAAGCCCTGCACCGCTGCGGGATACGGTACTGTGCAGTCAAAATGTCATTGATTTTACATTGAGGATCGATAGTGCCCACTGGAATACCGGTGACTATGAAACCTTGCGCATCGGATCTGCCGGAGTATATGGCTACACCATCTCCAACGAATGTGAAGAAATCCGGGATTCCTTCAGACTAACGACTGATAGTATACCCTGGTTGTTGCCGGAAAAAATTCTTGCATGCCCTGGAGAAACCGTGATCTTAAACGCAGGGAATGATCAAGCCAGATGGAGCACCGGGGAATTGGGTCGTCAGATCCAGGTCTTCACCTCCGGACGGTATCAATATACCCTTGATAATGCTTGCGGAGGGTTTACCAGCAGTGTTGACGTGGAAATCGATGAAGGGAGTTCGACAAACCAGCTGCCCAATGTCTTCAGCCCGAATGGCGATCGGGTCAACGATGAATTCCCCGGAGAGAACTTCCCGGCAACCTTTCACCTGAAGATTTTCAGTCGCTGGGGTGAACTGATCTTCGAAGGCAAAAACCAATCCTGGGATGGTCGTTTTGAGTCCAAAGCCATGCCGCCGGAAACCTATGTCTATGTCATTGAACTGGATGCTTGCGGAGGTCAACGGATAAAAAAGGGGTCGGTGACCTTGTTGCGGTAAACGGCTTTATATTGTTCAAGCCTCCATCAGTCGGACAATTTTTTGATGGATTGTTTATCTCAGTCAGGGTTTGGGACCTGTGTGTGACCCGATTTTTATTCTTACCCTTTGGGTGAATACTTCACCAAATTTTCCACAAATCAAAACACAAGGGAAACAGAATCGTTAGCCCTAATGCCCAAATTGCATAGTATTTGAGGTATTGGGTAAGGCTCTGGTGGATCAACGCAACGCTTTTCCCTCTCCAGAGGACTTTGCTCATCTGTACAGTGACCCACAACAGCTGGAGGAGCACCATGACATTACAGCCCAGCACCGCGAGGCGGTTGGGGGTAATGCCCCATGCATGGATGCGAAACACAATGGCCGACAAGGCGATGCCGTTGAGCAACACCGTGAGCATTGCCAAAGTAAACAACAGGATTAACCGGCGGCTTTTTAGTTGGGCCGCAGAGGATTCTGCGACGGAAAATAATATGATGGCCAACACGCCGATCAATAAGACATTGAATAACATGAGGAATTGCCGGTCGTCATAAGGATTGTGTTTTGTGTATACAATGGCCCCCAAATAAATCAACAACATGATCAACACCAAAGGGGTCACCAATTGGGCGATCACTGGAGAGATTTGTCTGACCAGTGGTGGATAGAGACCAATGAGATAAGTGGCTACGAGGGGAATCGATGCCAGACCCCAGACCGCAATGTGCCTGAAATAAAAGGTCTCTGCCCGGACTCCGATGAGTTCAAACAGGGCGAGTGTTACCGCAGTGATCAAACCACCGGTCAGGAGTAGTAATCCCGACAAGACCAACAGTTCGCCGTTGTGTTTTAAAAATTCAATGTTGATGTCCGATACTTTGCCATCCCGTACCGAAAACAACATTCCCCACAGAAACCAAAGGACTACCGGTAGATGGATGCAAGCCAACAAGACAGAATCCGTCAGATCGTTTGGAGATAAAGCATTGATGAAAACCACGCAAACCAGACAGATTGCGGCCACTATGAATTTTGTGGTCCAGGACGTTCTGCGTTGTATAGACCAATAGGCCATCAAAGCCGGAAAGATGACGAACGCCAGGTTACGTTGGAAAAATGCATTTTCATCCCATCCCAACCAGTCGGGTAATTTGGCCACGCAGCCAGAAAACAAACACAAGAACAAAATCACCCATGGTTGCTTTCCAAAGCGGGTCGCTGTCGAAGGAAGTTTAAAATTTAAACGGGCATTCCAAAACTGTGCAATGGGATGAGGTTTTATTTCCGGGTAAATGGTTTCAAATGCTGTTCTAAATTCCATTTCGTTGGAACGAAACAATTCTTCCAGCCGATCCGGATGATCCAGGTGATGGATCATTTCGGCGGCTAATGGAGGATGATGGATATGGTTAATATCTGCTGGTGTATTTTTTTCTTCGTGCAATGCATTTTTGGACAACATAGGGTAGAATTTTTTTTATGGTTTTACTTTGGACGTTGAGACCATTTACTTTTGCGATAAAATAAAGCGTTCCAATGCAGCAAGATGCTGTTCGAAAGCCTTTTTGCCTTTTTTACTTTGAGCATAACAGGTGTTTGGTTTGCGGCCAATAAATTTTTTGGAAACCTGAATGAAGTCTTCCTTTTCCAATGCCTTCAGATGCCCGGCCAGATTACCGTCGGTAAGCTCAAGAAATTCTTTGAGCGAAGAAAAGTCCACGGAATCGTTTACCGCCAGAATGGACATGATGGAGAGTCGGATCCGGCTTTCAAAAGCTTTATGGTAACCTTTGAGTTGCATGTTCATCGTTCATAGCGAATCATAAAATAGGCACCATATCCGATGTGAAATAGGCCAAATCCCGTTGCCCAAAATGCGATAGCGTAATGGGGATACCACAGCGCCAGGATGCCTAAAACTGACTGAATCCATCCCAATAGGCGTATTTCGGGATAGGTATCCCTGCTGGCGGCGTGTAAGGCCAAACCATAAAACAACAAGCTCATTCCCGGAATCCATTCCAGGGGTCCCCGGAGGAACAACAGAATGAGTACGATACCCCCTGCGATCAGCGGCATTAAAAAATTCGTCAACATTTTTTGTATGGCATGATTCCAAAACGAAAGACCTTGTTTCCGGATTTGCCGATGGCTGAAGAATGCTGCTGTTGCGATGGCTGCAAAGGCTACAGATATTCCTAACCAGCACAAAGCCTGTTTACTTTCGGTGAGGTTTTCAATGGAAGCTTGTTGGAAGGACCATGAATTATAAAGAGCAATGCACACTCCGACAAGAGCATAGAGGCCAGCCAGGATTCCTGAGATCCCTGAAAGGGCGCTGAATCGCGTCGACCGCTGCATCATGGTTTTTATGGCCGACAGGTCTTCCTGAAAATTCATTTCATTTTTCATACAAAGTACTTTGTAATTCAAAGTTAAACGAATTCACCCTACTTTGTATTGTACCGCCGGATCTTTTAAAACAGCGGGCTTGCTGGTAATGAAGATATCAGGGTTTACTGCGATGGCCGGAAATGATCCAATCGCCTTTGATGACCCAGGTGATGCCAAACGCGACCAGGGCTATCCATTCCAGAATAAAAGTGAGTGGAAACGGAATGCTGATTTTGAAAATTGAAGTCAGCACCCATCCCAGTGCGATTCCCAACATACAGGCAATGATGATATAGCCGCTGGTTTTAAACCAGGGCATTTGCATTTTTCGATCCTCGGAGACAAAACCGTGTTCATCGGGTTTATTAAAAACTACGATGGCGAAGTAAGCAAAACAGCTGAACAGTCCGATGGTAGACGCCAGATGTAAATAATACAAGTCATAATCCAGCCCTGCAAAACAGGCAGATTTAAATTGAGGAAGTTGTGTGGGAAAAAACGCAACGCCGAAAGCAAATAAGCTGGCCCAGTTGGCCAATGCGGAATCTTCTCCTTTGGGTCCGCGATAGGTGTACAGCAATATTCCGATGACGCTCAGCACCCCTACAAAAAAAGTTTGCATCTTGGTATGGAAATAAGCACCGATGGATTCCAACCAATGGTTGTCGCTGCACAACAAATTATTTCCAAAGACCAAAACAAAAGGAAATAAAATGCCCATTATCCCGATGCTTCGGCGTACCCAAAGATAATGAATGAGTTCCGGTTGTAGATTCTCGTTGGTGTCTTGTGATTTCATGGTGGTTAAATTTTAAATAAATATACGCCAATAAATGAATGTTTAATTATTTAGGATGATTTGGGTCGGCATCAAAAATCAGGCAGCTGGAGTCTGATGCCACACACAGGTCAACGGAATCCAGCAGATATCGCTGCAGGGTTTGTCGATCGATACCATATAAATGAAAACGATACCCTTGTTTACAATTTAAAGATAAGCCAGGGACATCTGATCGACAGTTTAAAGGATCAGGAAATCCAGGAGGATTGCGGTAGTTAAACCTAATGGAAGGATTCTGCTTTTCTATGATCAGATACTCTCCAATGTTGGGATAGGTATCGCGGTAATTGCCATTGTAGTACGGAATGCACAACACGGTTTCTCCAGGGCAGTTCTTCCACTTGCAGCAGGACGACAAAGTGAATAATGCGATTAAAATAATACTTTTCATGGTTGATCATTTTGGTTGTTAAAAATATGTGCCGGTCAATTCAATAAGTTTTAAAATTAACCGGCACGTCATCCATCTACTTCAATTCATTGGAAGACTTCAAATTTTTTGTAAATCACCTGGCCGTTTAACATCAATCTTATAAAGTACAAGCCGGGCGATAATGGACGGGTTTCCACTTGAAGACTATTGTCCGTTAAGTTGTTAATACGAACGTTCGTTTGTATTTTACCTTGAGAATTGACGACCCAAATCTGAGACGAACGTATGTTAGTATTTTCAGAGGTAACATAAAAATGGCCGTCATTCGGATTGGGAAACAATTCAATCGATGCTTTCAGTTCATCCAGATGGTCTGTTTTGACGATCACTAAATTTTTACAACACATGTAGGTTCGGCCCTGATCATTGTATTGTACACAAACTTCCTGGGTGCTGCCATAAGGAAAACTGACTTGTATAGAATTTCCAGAACCCAGAAGGGCTCCTGTGTTTTGGTTGAACCACAACACTTGGGTAAAATTCCCTGGTACGCTGAGTGTTACCTGCCCGGAAGGAATGACCTTGGTTTGAATAGTTGCTGCGCAAATTTTTGGATCGCATAACCAAAATCGCTTGCAGCAGATGTACCAACGACCGTTATAAAAATATCGGGCGGAAATCACTTTTTCGACACAGGGTGTTCCGGAAGGAGGCGGAACCGGGTTAGAAATTGGGCCACCGCCGATATCGCCACCTCCGGTATCATCTTTCCAGGTCGTGTATGATGCACCCTGTTGAGTCAGTTGAAAAATATAGCCACCTGCACTGGCATTGTATTGGAAAGTGATGTTGGCACAATCAAATGGATTGCAGATCCAAATTCTTCGGCAACACAGGTACCAACGGCCATTCGCAAAATATTTGACAGAGATGATGCGTTCGATGCAATCTCCCGGATTGGGAGGAACCGGTACCGGATTGGAAATGGGTCCTCCACCGATATCCCCACCTCCGGTATCGTCTTTCCAGGTGATTTGGCTTGCCGATGCATGGTTAAGTTGAAACACCATACCATTGGAATTTAAATCAAATCTGTAATCGAATTCAAGACAATCAAATGGATTACAGATCCAAATTTTACGACAACAGATATACCATCTTCCATTGAGGTAGTAAGTCACGGTAATGGTTTTTTCAACACATCCGCCACCCGGAGGTGCGGGTACCGGGTTGGAAATCGGACCACCGCCGATGGTTCCGCCTCCTGTATCATCTTTCCAGACAATGTTTGTAGCACCCGGAATATCCAGATTAAAGGTGTAATTATTGCTGGTTGGGTTAAAGCGATAGTCAAAAAGAAAACAATCGAATGGATTGGAAATCCATATGCGGTAACAACAGTATTCCAAACAGTTGTTCGCATTCAGATACGGAAAACAAATAACATACTCGCCTGGTGATGGAAAGTTATAGGTAAAACTGGTCCCCGTGGCAGTGAGTATTTCGTTATTTCCGACTTTCCATTTTTTCCCATTGGCAATCGACTTGTTGCTGGTGAAAGTAAATTTCAAATCACTGCCATTCCCTGCATATTTATAAGTGACATACCCACAATTATACACTTCTATCGGATTGGTACAACAGTTCCAGTCTACGGAAATGTCATATGCACCTTCGCTGTCCTTCCATCCATCGACCACAATATAATACCGCCCAGCGGTCAGGTTTGCAGAGATGAGTTCATTATTTCCTTTAGGGTTTGTACTGGATCCTAGGCAAAGATCCTCATTGCAATCTTTGAATAAAAACATCTCAAAGTCGTCATTCCCATCACGGATATTGGTCAATTGTAGGGTAACGGTCTGCGAAGAATTCAGCAAAAAGGTATACACCCTTTCCTTTCCGGTACAGCCAGTACCCGGATCGGAAATTTTGGAAGGATTGCAATACAAACTTACGTTGTTCACACCGGTTGCGGTGGTTTCATTGAATAATGTTTGTTTGCATTCAATGGGTTTAGCATTTCCACAATCTAACAAACCGCAATTGACGGTAAGGGTGAAGGGTCCAACCTGACTGGTTGTTGAGCCATCAACGAGTACATAATAATATCCGGCTGGCGCATTATTTACGCGAATGATCTCAATGTTGTTGCCGTTTCCGGACACACTTCCCGTACTTTTATATAAACACTGTACGGGATTACAGGATGATAGTAAAAAGATGTCGTGATCAATATTTGTACTAAACAAGGTGATGACCAGATCACCGTTGTTATTGGGTTTGTAGATTTCAAACAACTGGTCTCCTGCAGTAAACGGATTAGCTGAGGAATGGCAAGTTCCTAAATCGGAAATACCGAAAGCGCTGTTTCTTCCTGCAGTGTTCCCGGCATATGTTTGACCACAAGAAAGGGGTGTAATGTTTTGGCACTTATTACCGGATCCTGCGCAATCCGGATCTTTTTCGGTTTTCAATATAAAATAGTCATCATCTCCATCATTCCATTTGCCGCAGGCCAGATAAGATGCCTCAGATGTAAATTGAATGTCAAGTAAAGTTCTGAAATCAGACTGAGACAAGGTTGTTTCTGAAATCCAAACAATTTGCGACAAATCGGAATGATATTTTTCAATCAACGGGGAGGTTCCTAAAAAACCTCCACCAATTCCTCCAATTACAGGAAATCCTTTGCAATCGGCAGTGACGCAATAGAAGTCAGCAGTATGATCCAGATAGAATGGATTTGAAGAAACAATGATGGCATTTTGAAGCACTCCATTTGGGTTTACTTTTGCCAACCAGGTAAATTGTACATCCGGCCAGTTACCTCCAATATTATTGGGTCCTGTGATATTGCCTTTGCAATAAGTACGACCCAATAAATAGATTTCATTATTGGCATTCATTTCACCATCCACAAAAAGGTCACAGGTGCTGCCCCCATAATATTTGCTCCATATGATCTGAAAAGAAGGGGTGACTTTGGCTAGCCAAAGATTACTGTAACAAGGGACTTCACTGTTTGGATAACATCCTTCTTCACGTTCATTATAATCTCCCATGATCAGGATATTACCGTCTGAAGTGAGTCGTATTTCATGGATTGTATAGCCGATGGTAAAAGATAAACCATGAATTAAAACCCCAGTACTGCTGATATTCCAAATCATGGCATTTCCCGAAATATTGTGATTGATATGGCCGCCCACAAGAAAAGTACCGTCTGATTTCTTGCGAATTGCAAAGAGGGCGGAAGTTGCGAGCGTTCCGGTGGGATAGGTTTTTTCCCATATTAAACCTCCAGTTTTACTTATTTTAAAGACCCAGGCATCATTATCCCTTTGGCCAACAATGACATAACCATCATTGACTTCGACGGCTTGTAATGCTCTATCATTGTAATTTGTTCCAAAGCAAAACTGCCATTCGGAAGTTCCATTTGCCCGGCGTTTTACAATCCATGCATCCAGGCTGCCATGATTGCCTGAGACCATACCGTCGTTGGAGGAAGTGCTCCCGACAAGTAATGAACCCCCGTCGGTGCATTCAAGAACAAAAACAGCTTGTTCAGACTTAGAACCTCCTGCATGATAATTCCATTTTTCTGCAGGGCCTGTCTGTGCAATGAGGATGCCGCTGCATCCAGTGAATAGTAAAATAAGAAGTATCCAATTTTTCATGATGATGTATTTTATGGTTCAAAATTGGAATGATCTGATTGGACGGAAAATATAACTTTGGTTAGGGGGGGATGGAGGCGTGTAAGAATTTAGTATCTATTTAGGAATAAGAAAATCAGTTATGTAGAACTAACATACGTTAGTAAGTTTAAATTCGGTTATCCTCCAAACCTCCAAGTCTACATATCTCTAAACCAAAACCCCAAAACCCCAAAACCCCAAAACCCCAAAACCCCAAAACCCCTTAACCCCTAAATCCCTTAACCCCTACGTCCTTTAACCCCTACGTCCTTTAACCCCTACGTCCCTAAACCCCTATTTCCCCCTTCAATTCATAAAAAAAAAGGCCACTTTACAGCGGCCTTCAAGTTCTTAATGCATAGCGTTTATTTCACGCATTGAGGACAAAGGTTGTCAAGAACTTTCATTAATTAGCACTTAAAGGGTTCTAAAATTTGGATAGCCTTTGTTGGATACCTATTTTTAGGCTTGGCAATATATCATCCTGTATTGCCAATACATTTTTCATTTTATCATTGAGGAACATTAAGTTGATGTCAACAAATAGATTGGTTGATCCGTTGCTTTTTTGAGATGGACTCAGGATCATTTTTACTCCCAAATCAAAATTTATTTGGTTTATTTCCTCCCGACCTGTAACTAATTGCAAGTTTCTTAAATTTGAGATCGGAAGATGATAATTTAAGTTGGCATAGGCACTTACTACATCTCTATATACCACATATTCAAAACCGGCCTTTAGCTGGATAGAGGTATATGCAAATGCGTCAATTTTCCTCATCGAGTCGCCGCCAAATTGTTTATTCATGAAATAAGCCTCATAATTGAAACCTGCCTTTTGATTGCTGTCCACTGACACAATTGCCGCCGCCGCACCTTTATAGTAAATTGCAAAATCCGACAAATCGTGGTAATAAAAACTTTCCATCAAACTTGAATTCTTTCCAAATAAGCCACCGGTAAACAAACCCAATTCATTATAAGTTTTTCCATAGTTGGCAGTTCCAAGAATTGACAGGGAAGGGGAGAATTTGTTGGCGAAACTATTAAGCACAGGAGATGCTGAGAGGCCTAATTCATCCTTTTGGGTTGTTTTCATTGTATTCTCTATCCTGGTCTTCAATACTTTGTAGTATCTATTCAGATGAATAACAGCAGAATCAACAAATTTTTGTAATGATTTTGATTTGCTAAATAAATTTTCCAGATTAGTATCTAAATTTAAATTCACGCCGAGTATTTTATCGCGTTCTGTTCCCAGGAGTTTGAAACTATCCTTCAATGTTTCAATTTCAAACCACGACAAGTACAATTCATTGAGTAGGCGATCTACACTATCTCTAAAATTACCATTACTCTTTAATTCATTCGTGTACATCATTTTTAGGTCTTTCAACTTGTCTTCGAGAAGATAGTAATTGATTTCGCATTCCCGGCTCAATTTGCCATTGTTGCTAATATATTCAGCTAACTCAAAACCTTTGATTTGGTATATTTTATTCAAATAATCTAAAGCAATATTATGGTATTTATTGGTTTCAGAACCTAACGAATCAATTACTTTTTTCATTCTTCTTGAATCTTCCTTGGAAGTTTTATTTTTCATTAACACTGAGAAAAAATTATCGAAATAAGCCTTAAATTCTGAGGTGTTCATAAGCGTACTATCAAATGTACTCTTCATATTTACTGCGGACAGATCTACTTGCGACTGAGGTGTGGTGTTTAATTCCAGTAATTCCAACTCTGGAATTTGTGTTTTCTTTGGTTTGCTCTTGATTAATTGCAAGATCGACTGACCATTCAGTTCAAGGCCAAGGAAAATAAAGGTCAGAAACGCTAATAAGTATTTCATATTTTTTTTCCCAAAATTCCGGTTAGGATCTGCTTTATGAAATATAACCTTTGTTATACTCTTTATTTTTTTGTTTGACAGCAGTCTAAAATGGGTCCTGGTTATTTTACGAATTTGGTTCTTCCAGTAACCCTAGATTGTGGAAAGGCTCTGGCGAAATGTAGGGTGAGAGAATTTTAAATTTTCAGATGAATGCTTTATACTCACGGAGGTTCGTATAGGTTAGTTTTCGCATTCACGGATTGCTTCGGCCTCATGAAAACTATTTTATTACCGCAATCCCTAATCTCTATCCACCAACAACTAACCTCTAACAACCATCTCCTAAGCTCGATCAATATAAAAAGGCCCGCTGATTCAGCGGGCCTGGATGGAATATGTTATAGACGAAGCAGGTTAATCATTTCTTTTGACACTTCCTGGTATTTACCCCCCTCATAGTTTAGTTGAGTGAACAGAGTGAGGGCCATTTTAGGGCTATCTGCAACCTTGAGGGCTGACCATGCGAAGTAAAATTTGATTTCATCTTTGAACAATTGTTGTTCAGGATTATTCTCCAAAGACACCTTCTTGTTCAATACACTCAGTTTGTTGGCGGCTGGACCATATTGACCCAGGTACAATTGCGTTAATGCGAGATAAAATTTGGCATAATCATCGGCGGGATTCAATTCCCAAATACGGTAGAACAATTTTCTCGCATCTTCAAAATGATAGGTTTCAAACTGACGGATCGCATCATTCCACAATCTTTGTTTAAGCAAGGTATTCTCATTAGCGGCATCAAAGGGATCACCTTCGGAAGCCATAGGACCTTTGGTATTAAACCCGGGCACATCATTTGCCGAACGATTGCCTTGCCCTGCAGGTAAATATTCTGGAGCAAAGGCAAACTTAGTTTGGATGAACGTACCGATCAATAAATCTTTTACGGGGAAGATTCCATCCAGTGACTTCGCCTCTTTGCCGTTTCGGCCAGGATGCTGTGCATTCAAAATTTGGGAATTCGTTTGGGTCATAAAAGAAAAACCGGTAAGAACGATGGCTAAATAATAATGAAGAGTTTTCATGATAAATTGATTAAGTGATTTGATAATGTGCCTTGAATTTTTGTTGTCATCACAACGATTATTCAATTGCTTTCATAAATAATGTGCAGTTCAATGCAAAAATTTAAGATTTTAGAGCCACTATTTTTATTGTAATTTTAAAATGGTAGATTCTTAAATTGACCTTGGGCATTTAAAAAAGCGAAGGCCATGCTTTCACGACCTTCGCTTTGGATATGATAAATATGCAAGTCTCTATCTGCGCTTTTTCTTTAAACTGAGTAAGTAAATTGTGTAACGGCACTGGAACCAACATGGCGCATTTTCAATGTTGCGAGGGTCGCCACATTGTTTTGTGCAATATTCAAAAATAAATGCATCCAGCACCGGATCATTGCTTCTTTGATTTCTTTCGTCTTTTACTTCAACGGCCAAGCTTTCTTCAGACTCACATACGTTCGTTAGGGCAAGGCCGGATGGATCATCTGTTTTAATAATACTTGATTCATGTGAAAGAAGATCAGAGAGGGTGAAAGGGCTGTGAATTACAGTTGGCTCGAAAGCCATAAACAGAAACAATGGAAGAGAAAGAAAGATTGAATTTTTCATGGCGTAGAATTTAATGTGTGAAAAAATATGATTTTTTTTGTATTCCTTTAAAGCGCATCAAAGCAGGATACATGGATATGGTGAATTCATGGAATGAAAATTAAGACCTTGGTGAAAATAATTTTTACTGAGGATCAATTGGTGTATTTTAGCTAAAGGATTTCGGCCGGCACAATGGCTATTAAATGCAGTTCCCAGTCTCGTCTGAATTCGAGGCTTCAAGTATTTACATGGTGTTTTATTTTTATATGTAAAATGTCGATTCAGAAGAAAAAATTCGCATGGCACCTTAACTATTGGCTTATATTTACACTAAACAATTTAGAAACCCATGTGCAAATCCTGTGAATCATTTCAGATCCACATCAATCAGGGCGATGAAGGCCGAAAGATGGCTGCCCGGCTCCTGTTTGAGGAAGAAATTATTCAGAAACATGCGAAGTATTTTTATTGGAAATACCAACGTTTTGTTTCAATGAATTTTGAAAGTTGGCAGGATTTTTACATCGAAGTCGTATTGAGGATTTTCCATGAGAAGAACTCCGGGAGAGGTCCCAGGGAAAATTGCGAAGGGTATTATTACAAACTCACCCGGAATATTTGTGAAGAAATGGTACGTGCAGTAACAAAAGCAAAAGAAGTTCAAAAACATTTGACCGAGCTCGATGAAATTACGGGTGACCCCATGATCATTGAGAAGGTAAAGCAATACATTTTTAAGTTAGAATGCAAATGCAGTACTCTATTGTATCATTATCATATTGAAGAGCGTCTGGTTCGGGACAAACAACAATTGACTGAACTACTTAAAGAAAAATGTGGAAAAGATTATACCACCGGTTCTATTCCCGTCCATCTTTCAGGATGCCTGGACAAACTTAATTCTCTTATTTCGAAAGACCCCGACAAACTGTTTTAAATATGAAGCCATCCAATCATTCGGAAGAATTTGAAGCCTACCTGAGCGGTTTATTGGCCGCTGCAGAGATCAGCCATTTCAAACACAGACTTCAAACGGATCCTGGTTACAAAAAGGAGTATATTCAGTTTCTTTTGAGTCATGCCAGTTGGTCCAATGAATCCCTGGATCATGACCGGGAAATGATGAAACAAGTTTATCAATCCCTTCAAGAAGTTCCATATGAGAAACCGTCTACTTCCTATTTGGTAAAGCGTTTTGCCATTGACCATCGCAAAGCGATTTCTGTTGCGGCCAGTATGGTATTACTCATTGCTGTGGGGACTTTTCTTTTTTGGAATCCTTTACCTTCCAACGAACAAAAATTTGTTGGATTGTTCATGGAACCCGTCAGTATGGAAAGGGCTTCTGTGGTCGAGAAGCAGTTTTTTGAAAAGGCATCATTTTTTTATTTTCAGGAGCCGCCTATGATGGATAGCCTTGAAGCCCAGGCCAAGCTAAAAGCCGGTTTTACCATACCGGTTTACTATCTGGCACATGCCTACTTTAAAAAAGGGCAATACGAAAAAGCTTTGCAGCAATTTGAGTTGTGTTTGGGGAATCTTGACTACATCAACCAGGTACCCCAACTTCAGGGTTCTGACCTGGACCTCAGGTTTAATACCCTGCTTTGCAAAGTTCTTCTCAAAAGAGATAAAGCTGTAATAGAGCTTGAAATCAGCTCCATAGAGAAATCACTCGAACCCACGCATCCTTTGCATAGCAATCTCAAACAACTACGCAAAGAGCTCAATTGAAACTTGTGTGTATTAAATTTGATCACGTACGATAGCTAATAGTGGTACTTATTATTGCAGGGATGTGATTCTGATTGGCCATAAGGGTCTCAATTCTCCTAGGATTAGTGAATGATCATTTCGAAAGTCATGATATTGAATTTTTTGCAGTGAACCGAAATATGAGCTACGGCCAGCAAAGCTGGCAAATTGCGACTGACGTCGCAATTTATGAGTGAATGGCGAGCTCCTGCGAGTGAGCCCCGTGTCGAGCTCTAGCTCGACATGGAGTGATAAAAAATCACTCCATAGGGGCGAATCGTTTGCACCTGCGAACGACAACCACTTCAGCTAAGAGCAAAGTTTTAAATTAATAATTTTTGCAAATGGTGTTTAATCGTTAGTTAGGTTAAACAATTTGAGTCACAATTGACTCTCGGCTTCAATTAATACTTTTGTTCTTTTTTTCAACTTTCTTGCGGATGAACAAGGAGCAAAGCATACGAGATGCTTTGCGACATGAGCACCGACCAGTGAAGCTGGTAGATTGTGATAGAAATCACAATCTAG
>WBZV01000940.1_pt1 | contig 14834 bp, 11 predicted proteins | sample 5204221 | NCBI WGS metagenome assembly WBZV01 (sample SAMN12344360, study PRJNA552823) | activated sludge metagenome | biome: Activated sludge suspended growth; feature: Nitrification reactor; material: Wastewater; isolation source: activated sludge from nitrification reactor of wastewater...
CCAGCAGGTGGCCGCCATCCCCGCCATGAAGCAGCACGTCAAGCCCGCCGATCGGTACACCGAGATCCTGCCGCAGGGGAACATCGTGCTCCCCTGTGCGGACTCGCGGGCGCGGCTGGCCGCCATTGGTATCGCCGGCGAGGTGGTGCCCACGCCCGGGCATTCTGACGACAGCGTCTCCCTCGTGCTGGACAGCGGGGAATGCTTCACCGGCGACCTCACGCGGGAGGACAGGGTGGGGCTGGAGAACCCCGCCGTTGTGCGCGCCAGTTGGGACCGCCTGCGCGCCCTGGGCGCCACGCGGGTGTACGCGGGGCATGGGCCGCTGTATCGTCTGAGTTCGGCCGGCGAGCAGACCCAGCGCTGAGGCGCACATCGCCCCGCCCATGCCCCCGGGCCGCGGTGGTTGACGGGGTGGTGGGCGGGGTCTATGCTGGCACTGGCAGGCCTGTGAGTGAGGGAGTGCAGCGTCGTTGGGCAAACCGTCCGACGGCCCGTGGCAGGGCCCAGTTGCACCCGCTGCGAACGCCCTGAGCCTCAGGCCAGGCCCAGGCCGTCGAGCCAGTCGATCATCGACCGACCGCCGCCGGGACAGCCGGTGTCACCAAGGAGCCCTCGACCATGGATGCCCCCGCCACCCCCGCCGAGCTGGACCTCCCCGCCGCCGAGGAGGCCTACGGTCGCTCCATCCTCTCCGGCGATCCCATGCCCCCGGCAGCACTGCGCACCCTGCTGGCCGCCTGCCGCCGCTTCGCCGCCGCCGGGGACCCCGCCGCCGTGCCGCCCCCCACCTTCATCTGGGTGGACCATGGGGGGCCGGAGGAGGCCCTCCGCAACCTGGAGCGGCGCTTCGTGCGCCAGGCAACGCGCGCCGCTGCGCAGACCGTCCATTACGCCGACCTCTTCGCCCGGCTTGGGCTGGATCCCGCGGCCCTCCCCCTTGGCGATGTGGCGCGCATCCCCGTGCTGAAGAAGGACACCGTCCTCGCCGCGCCCTACGACTTCGTGTGCCGCGACGCCGCGATCGCCTACCGGACCCATACCGGCGGCACGGGCGGCGCGCCGCCGCTCGGGCTCTGCTTCTCGGCCTACGAGATCGACTTCGCCGCGCACGAGGCGGCCTTCGGGGTGATGCTCAACGGCTCGACGACGCCCGCGGACATCATGCACATCTCGGCCAACAGCCGGCAGGTCCTCTCCAGCATCACGGCTGCCGCGGCCATGCACCTGATCGGGGCCACGATCGTGTGGGGCTGGCTGTCGCGGCCGGAGATCACCTTGGCTCAGCTGGCCGAGCCGCAGCGGATCCCGGGCAAGCATCCGAAGATCAGCCGGGCCACCGCCTACCCGTCGCTCCTCGGGGAGCTGGTGTCGCTCGGCCTCGAGAAGGGGTATGGCCCGCGCGACTTCGGACTCAAGCGGATCGACCTGGGGGGCGAGATCGTCACGCAGGGGCTGCGGCGGCGGGCGCGTGAGCTCCTGGGTGACGAGGTGCCGCTGTGGGAAGGCTACGGGATGAGCGAGACCTGGGGCTCGGGCGGCTGGGTGTGTCCCGCCGGCAACCTGCACTTCGAGGACACGGCCTTGTGGGAGTTCCTCGACCCCGACACTTATGCGCCGGCCGCCGAAGGCCAGGTGGCCACCTGCGTGGCCACGCCGCTGCCGCCCTTCCGCGAGGCGATGCTGCTCCTGCGCTACGACACCGAGGACCTCGTCCGGCCCATATCGGCCTGCCCTTGCGGCCACGCCAGCCAGGTGACGACCACGCTGCTCGGCAAGCGCCACCGATCGGTGCGCCATGCCGACGGCTGGACGACGCCGCGCGACGTGCTCGAGGCCCTGGAAGGCGTGGACGCGGTGCGCCTGCCCGCCCGCTGCGGCTTCTGGGCCGAGGACGGCGGCGTGGCGGTGGAGGTCGTGGCTCCAACTGCGGCGCGTAGCGCCGTCGGCGACGCCTTGGAGGCGCAGGGCGTGCCGCTCCGGCGGCTGATCCTGAGCGATACGCGCGAGGTGCTGGAGAGGCCGTACCCGCTGCGCGTGGACATGTGGTGAGCGAGGCAGGCGACGGAGGGCCCGGCGGATGAGGGCTCGCAGCGGGGCTTGGCCGTCGGCGCCGGCGCGAGACGGGCTGGTGGCCCTCCGGCTCGGACGGGAATCGCTGATGACCTTGACCATCGATGGCTGCCGGCCGGACCTCACCGTGGATGCGCGTCCAGCCCTGCCCCTGCTGATCCGCGCCTGACCCACCGCAGACCGATGCGCCCGGCAGCCCGGCCCGGCGGGTGGCCCACCACTCCTTCGGAGGGGCATGCAGGAGCCCGCGGAAGCCCCCGACAACGGGCCGTTCTTTAAGGAATCGGTTTGACAGAACGTGCGCCCCTGTGCTAGACTGGTCGGGTGTTCGACCAGACTTGGTGGAGGGGGTGGAGGCCGGTTCCGGGGTATTGCGACTCCGGTTCTGCCCGTCTTCCAGGAGGCGATGACCGATGCTCGGTCCTGGGCTTGCCTATCGCGGCCCGGCCGGTCATGGAGCATGCCGGTGCGGACCCATACTGAGCAGACAAGGCTGCAGGCGCCGACCCAGGTCGAGCCGGCAGCCTTTCTTCTTGCCGGTACCTCGATATTTGACCACAGCCAGGCATCACGGGGGAGATCGTGCTGAGCTTTGCAGCCGGTGAGAGCAGCGACCAGGGCCGCGAGCGGCTGCTCCGACGGGCCATCGGCCTGGCGGAGGCCAAGCGCAAGCTGTCCAGGACCGACATCCTGGCCATCCTGCCGGAGGCCGAGGAAGAGCCGGAGCGCCTGGCCACCCTCTTCGAGGACCTCGAGGAAGCAGGGGTGGACCTGGAGCAGCTCCTGGCCCACGACGAGCCCGTGCACCTCAAGCACCACATCTTCGACCTCAGCGGCATCGAGTCCGACGACACCGTCAGCCTCTACCTGCGCGAGGTGGGCAACATCCCCCTGCTCACGGCCGAGCAGGAAGTGGACCTGGCCCAGCGCATCGAGCGCGGCAAGGAGGCCCTGGAGCGGTTGATCGTCGCCCGCTTCACCGAAGGCCCCACCGTCCGCGACGAGCAGGCCGACCACCAGGTCAACGACGGCGAGGCCGCGCGCCACCACCTGACCAAGGCCAACAGCCGCCTCGTCATCGCCATGGCCAAGAAGTACATGAACCAGGGCGTGCCCTTCCTGGACCTCATCCAGGAAGGCAACCTGGGCCTGATGAAGGCCGTGGAGAAGTTCGACTGGCGCCGCGGCTACAAGTTCAGCACCTACGCCACCTGGTGGGTGCGCCAGGCCATCACCCGGGCCATCGCCGACCAGGGGCGCACCATCCGCGTGCCCGTGCACATGTCGGACCGCATCCGGCGCCTCTTCCAGGTCAGCCGGACCCTCGAGCAGCGCCTGGGCCGCGAGCCCAGCCTGGAGGAGCTGGCCGTCGAGCTGGACCTGCCCTCCTCCAAGGTGCAGTGGATGATCCGCATCGCCCGGACGCCCCTCTCGCTGGAGAAGCCCGTGGGGGACGACCGGGACTCGGAGCTGGGCGACTTCATCGAGGACGACGAGTTCCCCGCGCCGCCCGCCGCCGCCGCGAACACCCTGCTCTGCCAGGAGATCGAGAACCTGCTCGGCGCCCTCCCCCCGCGCGAGGCTCGCGTCCTGGAGCTGCGCTTCGGCCTCTTGGACGGCCGCACGCACACGCTCAAGGAAGTGGGCGAGAAGTTCGGCGTCACGCGCGAGCGCATCCGGCAGATCGAGACCGAGGCCCTGGACCGGCTGCGCATCCTGGGCCGCGCCAACCGCCTGCGCGACTTCCTCGAGGTGGAGTGAGCGCCCAGGCCCCCGCCGCCCAGGACGCCCTGCCCGCCTCGCCCGCCGCCCAGGCGGCCGCCGAGGGGGACGCAGCCACCGACGGAGAGCCGCCCGCGCGCTCGGCCGCGGCTTCGGCCGCGGCGCCCGCGATGTCCCGGCCGCAGGCGCAGGCGGGCGCTGGCCCGGCTGCCCGCCCGGCCTCGGCCTCCGTCGTCGAGACCGTCAACCTCGTCTTCCCCGAGGACGCCAACCCCAAGGGCACCATCTTCGGCGGCCGCGTCCTGCAATGGGTGGACATGGTCGGCGCCATGGCCGCGCAGCGCCACTGCCGCCAGATCGTGGTCACCGCCGTGATGGACGCCGTCGTCTTCCGCGCCCCCATCTACGTGGGCGAGTACGCCGTGGCCAAGGCCTGGGTCAACCGCGCCTGGCGCAGTTCGATGGAGGTGCAGGTGCGGGTGGAGGCCGAGGCCCCCCTGACCGGCGAGCGCCGCCTCTCCACCGAGGCCTTCCTCACCTTCGTGGCCGTCGATGCCCAGGACCGGCCCACCGCCGTGCCCCCGCTCCTGCCGGAGACCCCCGAGGAGCAGGAGCGCTACGCCGCCGCCGAGCGCCGCCGGGCCGCCCGCATGGCCTTCCGGCCCGGCTGAGCGCCGTCCGTCCCCCCCCCCCGTCCTGCCAGCATGGCTGTCCCTGCCACCCTCCCCTTTCCCTCCGCCCTCCTGGGCCTGGCGCTGGCCCTCCTGGGCCTGCTGCTGGCCGCCCTCGCCCAGGCCGCGGACCAGGCCCTCGTCCGCGCCGACCGTGTGCGCCTGCGCGAGGCCCGGGCCGAGGGCCTGGGCGGCCGGGCCCTGTTGCGGCTCGCCGAGAGGCCCGAGCTGGCGGCCGCCGGCCTGCCCGGGCTGGCCGCCCTGGGGCCCATGCTGGCCGCGGCCGGGGGCCTGCTCGCGGGCCTGGGGTCCGGGGCCGGCTGGGCGCGGGGCCTTGGCTTCAGCATCGCGGCGGCCCTGCTGACCCTGGTCGCCGCGGTCTACCTGCCCCGCGCCTGGGCCGAGGCCCGCCCCGAGGCCGCGGCCCAGGCCCTGGCCCCCTTCGTCGTCCCCCTCCTGTGGACCCTGGGCCGGCCCCTCACCGCCCTGGCCCGCCTCTGCGGCTACCGCCCCGCCCTGGTCGCCCGCTCCATCCGCGAGGACGAACTGCGCTCGCTCCTGGACGTGGACGCCGAGGACGGCGACTCGGCCATCGAGGAGGACGAGATCGAGATGATGGCCGGCATCATGGAGCTGGGCGACACCACCGTGCGCGAGATCATGGTGCCGCGCATCGACATCGTGGCCATCCCCCGGTCGGCCACCATCGAGGAGGCCCTGGACCGGGTGATCGGCGCCGGCCATTCGCGCATCCCCGTCTACCAGGACAGCATCGACAACGTGGTGGGCCTGCTCTATGCCAAGGACCTGCTCTCCATCCTGCGCGACCAGGCCCAGGACCGGCAGACCGGCATCGGCTCCTACCTGCGCCAGCCCCACGTGGTGCCCGAGTCCATGCCGGTCAAGGCCCTCCTGGCCGGCCTGCGCTCGGCCAAGGTCCACCTGGCCGTCGTCGTGGACGAGTACGGGGGGACCGCCGGCCTGGTGACCATCGAGGACCTCCTCGAACAGATCGTCGGCGACATCCAGGACGAGTACGATGTCGAAGCCCCCGACGTGGAGCAGTTGGACAAGGACGAGGGCGTTTTCAGCGGCGGCATGGACGTGGACGACCTCAACCGCATCCTGGGCACCGACCTGCCCGCCGACGAGGCCGAGACCCTGGGCGGCCTGGTGCTCAGCCGCCTGGGCCGCCTGCCCCTGCCCGGCGAGCGGGCCCATTTCCCGGATGCCGAGATCGAGGTGCTGGGCCTGGAAGGGCGGCGCATCCAGCGGGTGCGGGTCAGCCGCCTGCGCCCGGCCGAGGAAGCGGGTGGGGGCGAGGGGGCGGGCTGAGAGCGGGGGAGGGGGCGGCGCTTGGAATGGACCCCCCACCCGGCGGTTGAAGGCTGACGTTGCGGTCGGAGGCGCACCAGCAGCATGAACCGCGCACCATCCCTCCGCTCGCCCTGGCTCGCCCTGGTCTTCCTGGCCGTCGCCCTCGGCCTGGTCGCCTGGGGCATCCAGGTGCTGCGCCGCCCCGCGCCGCCGCGGGAGGTGGCGGCCGACGTCGTGGGCTTCCTCCAGGGGGCACCCCCGGCCGGCTTCGCCCGGGTGACGGCGCCCTTGGCCCTCAGCTTCCCGCGCGACGCCGGTCCGCATCCGGCGTACCAGACCGAGTGGTGGTACTTCACCGGCAACCTGGCGGAGGCGGAGGCGGAGGGAGCGGGGGCGGGGGCCGAGGGGGACCGCTTCGGCTTCCAGCTCACCTTCTTCCGCCGCGCGCTCGGCCCGCCCGCCACCGCCCCTCGGCCGCCCACGCCCGACTCGGCCTGGCGGACCGACCAGGTCTACCTCGCCCACTTCGCCCTGACCGACGTGGCCGGCGATCGCTTCCACGCCGCCGAGCGCCTGCAGCGCGCCGCCCTCGGCCTGGCCGGGGCCCGGGCCGAGCCCTTCCGGGTCTGGGTGGACGACTGGTCCGTCGCCGCAGCGGCGGGCGGGACCGCGGCGCGGCCGAGCTTCCGCCTGCGGGCCGCGGACGGCGAGGAGTCCCTGGACCTGACCCTCCGGCCCTTGAAGGACCGGGTGCGGCACGGGCGGGAGGGCTACAGCCCCAAGGGTCCCGAGGCCGGCAACGCCTCGATGTACCTCTCCTTCACCCGCCTGGCCGCCCGCGGCACCCTGACCCTGGCCGGCCGGCCCCGGAGTGTGGAGGGCCTGGCCTGGATGGACCACGAATGGTCCACCTCGGCCCTCGGCGCGGACCAGACGGGCTGGGACTGGTTCTCGCTGCAGCTGGACGACGGCCGGGAGCTGATGCTCTTCCAGCTGCGCCAGCGGGACGGGGGCATCGCCCCCTCCTCCAGCGGCACCCTGGTGGAGGCCGATGGCCGCAGCCGGCCGCTGAGCCGTGAAGCCTTCGACCTGAGCGTGCTGCGCTGGTGGACAAGCCCCCGGAGCGGCGCCCGCTACCCCGCCGGCTGGCGCCTCCGCCTGCCCGCCGAAGGCCTGGACCTGCGCCTGGAGCCGCAGGTGGCCGACCAGGAGCTGGACGTGGGCCTGCGCTACTGGGAGGGCACGGTGGCGGTGACGGGCAGCTCGGCGGGGCTGGCGGTGGGGGGCTACGGCTACGCGGAGCTGACGGGCTACGCGGAGGGGGGGCGGTGAAGGGGGTGAGGGGCGGGAGCCCCTACCTGCCGCAGCGCGGAGCGCCGCGGCGGTCCTCCCCCGGAGCGGGGGAAGACATGCAAGCGGGGCGGGGGGGCACGCAGTAGGGTGCGGGGAAAGGGGCTGCCGCGATGAGGATGTCCTCCGAGGGTGGCACATCATGCAGGATCGGATTGTGGGCAGACGGCCTTGGGGTCTCTGGCCCTTCACGCATGGGGTCGGACGACTCTTCAGCTGCGGGTGCCAGTCGGCATCTGTCAGCAGCCTCCCGTATGACGGGTCGCCCGGATAGCGCGTCTTCCCCCGCCTCGGGGGAGGACCGCCGCGGCGCCCTGCGCCGCGGCAGGTAGGGGCCGGCCGCCCACCCCGTCCCCGCCGACCCGCTATACTTCGCCATCCGGCCCTCGCCAGCGGCCGGCCCCGCCCCCTTCCGTCGCCCCCTCCCCCCGCCCCCGCGGGGCGCCAGCCCCCCATCCGAGGACGCCATGCTGGGTAACCTGGTCAAGAAGCTGATGGGCGATCCGCGCGAGCGGACCTACAAGAAGTACCAATGGCTGGTGGACGCGGTCAACGACCTGGAGCCGGCGATGCAGGCCCTGGACGACGCCGCCCTGGCCGCCAAGACCGGGGAGTTCAAGGACCGCCTGGCCGCCGGCGAGAGCCTGGACGACCTGATGCCCGAGGCCTTCGCCGTGGTCCGCGAGGCTTCGCGCCGCAGCATCGGCCTGCGCCATTACGACGAGCAGATCATCGGCGGGGCGGTGCTGCACGAGGGCCGGGTGGCCGAGATGAAGACCGGCGAGGGCAAGACCCTGGTGGCCACCCTCCCGCTCTACCTCAACGCCCTGACCGGCAAGGGGGCCCACCTGGTCACCCCCAACGACTACCTCTCCAAGGTGGGCGTCCAGCAGATGGGCGCCGTCTACCACTTCCTGGGCCTCTCCAGCGGCGTGATCCAGAGCATGGGCAAGAACCCGCGGCTGGCCTCCTTCCTCTACGACCCCAGCTTCCAGGCGGAGGACGACCGCTACCAGAACCTTCGCCCCTGCCCGCGCAGCGCCGTCTACGCCGCCGACATCACCTACGGCACCAACAACGAGTTCGGCTTCGACTACCTGCGCGACAACATGGTCTGGGATCTCTCCGAGCGGGTGCAGCGGCCCCTGCATTACGCCATCGTCGACGAGGTGGACAACATCCTCATCGACGAGGCGCGGACGCCGCTCATCATCTCCGGCCCCGCCGAGGAGGCCACCGAGTGGTACCAGCGCTTCGCCGAGATCGTGCGCGGTTTCCGGCGCGACCAGGACTACACCCTGGACGAGAAGATGCGCAACGTCACCCCCACCGACGAAGGGGTGGAGAAGGTCGAGCGGCTCCTGGGCATCGACAACCTCTACAGCGCGGCCCATTACCAGCTCACGCCCTACTTCGAGAACGCCCTCAAGGCCCAGGTGCTCTACCAGAACGACAAGGAATACATCGTCAAGGACGGTGAGGTCATCATCGTCGACGAGTTCACCGGGCGCCTGATGTTCGGCCGCCGCTTCTCGGAGGGCCTGCACCAGGCCATCGAGGCCAAGGAGGGCGTGGCCGTCCAGCGGGAGTCCATGACCCTGGCCACGGTCACCTTCCAGAACTTCTTCCGGATGTACGAGAAGCTGGCCGGCATGACCGGGACGGCCCTGACCGAGGCCGAGGAGCTGGACAAGATCTACAAGCTGGAGGTGCTGGGCATCCCCACCCACCGCCCCGTGGTGCGCGACGACCGGGCGGACCTGGTCTACCCCTCCGAGAGCGCCAAGTGGAAGGCCGTGGTCGAGGAGATCGCCGAGCGCCATACCGCCGGCCAGCCGGTGCTCGTGGGCACGGTGTCCGTGGAGAACTCCGAGCGCCTGTCCAGCCGCCTGACGCGGCGCGGCGTGCCGCACGAGGTGCTCAACGCCAAGAACCACGAGCGGGAGGCCGAGATCATCGCCCAGGCCGGCAAGTTGGGCTCGGTGACCATCGCCACCAACATGGCCGGCCGCGGCGTCGACATCCTCCTGGGCGGCAACCCCGAGGGCCTGGCCCGGGCCGAGCTGCGCCGCCGCAACGTGGACCTGACCGAGATCCCCAGCCTGGAATGGGAAGAGGCCATCCAGAACCTGCGCGCCGGCCGGAGCATCCAGAGCGAGGACGGCGCCGAATGGCGCATCGTGCTGGAGAAGCACTGGCGGTCCTGCAAGGAGGAGCGCGAGCAGGTGGTGGCCCTGGGCGGGCTCTTCGTGCTGGGCACCGAGCGCCACGAGGCGCGGCGCATCGACAACCAGCTCCGCGGCCGCAGCGGCCGGCAGGGCGATCCCGGGGAGAGCCGCTTCTACGTGGCCCTGGAGGACGAGCTGATGCTCCGCTTCGGCGGCGAGCGGGTCAAGAGCCTGATGGCCAGGATGGGCGTGGCCGACGACGAGGTCATCGAGAGCAACCTGGTCTCCCGGCAGATCGAGGGCGCCCAGGTCAAGGTGGAGGGCTTCAACTTCGACATCCGCAAGCACCTCCTGGAGTACGACGAGGTCATCAACGAGCAGCGGCGCGTGATCTACGACCAGCGCACCGAGATCCTGCGCCGCGCCGACCTGCGCGACGTGGCCTGGCCGATGATCGAGCGCGAGGTGGAGGCCCTGGTGGCCGGCCACACCGCCGCCCCCGACAAGGACGAATGGGACCTGGCCGGCCTGGCCCAGACCCTGCGCGGCTTCTTCCCCCTGCCGGAGGACGAGGACCCGGAGGACTGGCGCGCCTGGAGCGTGGACGACCTGAACGGCCACATCCTGGCCTTGGCCCAGGATGCCTACGACGCCAAGGAGGCCCGCCTGGGGCCCGACCTGATGCGCCAGCTGGAGCGGGCGGTCATGCTCAGGGTCATCGACCAGTGGTGGGTGCGGCACCTGACGGCGGTGGACGAGCTGCGCACCGGCATCGGCCTCCGCGCGGCCGGGCAGCAGGATCCCCTGGTCACCTTCAAGCGCGAGGGCTACCTGATGTTCCAGACCCTCATGGACAACATCACGGCCGAGATCGCCCGCGGCGTCTTCCTGGCCGAGCCGGTGGCCGCCGCTCCCGCTCCCGCGCCGCAGCCCGCGCAGCAGCGCCTGGCCGCGGCGCGCGCCGCCGGGGGGGAGGCGTCCGCGCCCGGCAGAGGTGCCCCCGCCGCCCGCCCCCGCCTGTCCGAGCTGGGCCGGCCCGGCGCGGCGGTCAAGGTGGAGCGCCTGCCCACGCGGGGCGCCGTGGGGCGCAACGACCCCTGCCCCTGCGGCAGCGGCAAGAAGTACAAGCAATGCCACATGAAGGAAGACCTGGCCGCCAGCCCGAACGCTTGAGCAGGGCAGGAGGCGTCGACGCAGGGAGCGAGCCAAGACATGGGCGAGAGCCTGGCCACCTTCAGCACCATCCTACTGGGAATCTTCATCGAGGCGGCGCCCTTCCTGCTGGCCGGGGCCCTGGTCTCGGGCCTGATCGAGGTCTTCGTCGACGCCCAGGCCTTGGACCGCTACCTTCCCCGGGGCCCGCTGACCGGCGCCGTGGCGGGCGCCTTCCTGGGGCTGGCCTTCCCGGTCTGCGAATGCGGCGTGGTGCCGGTGGTGCGGCGGCTCTACGGCAAGGGCCTGCCCCTGCCCACGGGCATCGCCTTCCTCCTGGCGGCGCCGGTGGTCAACCCGGTGGTCCTGGCCAGCACCTGGACGGCCTTCGGCTGGGGGCCCATCCTGTGGGGACGCTTCGGCCTCAGCCTGGGCATCGCCGTGGTGGTGGGCCTGGTCTTCGCCCGCGCCGAGGCCCGGGACCTGCTCGTGCCGGGCCTCCTGCGCCGCCGCGCCGACCCGGACCTGCCGATCAGCCTCCTGAGCCCGCCGGCCCGGGCATCCTTGGGGGCCCGGCTGGGCCGGGCCCTGGCCCTGGCCGCGGACGACTTCCTGGACATGGGCCGCTACCTGGCGGCCGGGGCCATGCTGGCCGCGGGCATGCAGACCCTGGTGCCCCAGTCCGTCCTGCTGAGGCTGGGGCATGACCAGCTCTCGGGCATCCTGGTGCTGATGGCCCTGGCCTTCGTCCTCTCGGTCTGCTCCACCGTCGACGCCTTCCTGGCCTTGGCCTTCACCCAGAGCTTCAGCCCGGCCGCCGTCCTGGCCTTCCTGGTCTTCGGCCCCATGGTGGACATCAAGAGCAGCCTGATGTTCGCCGGCGTCTTCCGTCGCCGGACGGTGGCCTACCTCATCCTGCTGCCCCTGCTGCTGACCCTGACCGCCACCCTCTTCCTGGGCCTGAACGTCCCCTTGAGCGCCGGAGGAAGCCCCTGATGCCCCGCAAAGCCCCCCCCGCCTTCGCCGCCCTGGTCCTGGTGGGCCTGGGCCTCTTTCTCTACAGCCGCTGGCAGGGCGGCAGCCTCAGCTACTACATCGCCGACCGCTTCGCGCCCCTGATCCTGGCCGCGGCGGCGGGCCTGCTGCTCCTGGGCCTGGTCCTGGCCCGGCGCCCGGCGGCGGCGGCGGCGGCGGACCACGGCCACAGCCATGGCGAGGGCCGCCACGGCTGGTTGGGCCTGCTGCTGGTGGCCGCCCCCATGCTGCTGGGGCTGGCGCTGCCCCCCCGGCCCCTGGGGGCGGCGGCGATGGCCGGCCGTGAACTGCGCCTGGACGGCGCGGGCCTGAGCAGCAGCACGGTGGCCTTCGAGCGCCGCCTGCGGAGCCCCCAGGCCGGGCGCAGCATCCTGGACTGGCTCTACAGCTTCCAGACGGCCGAGGACAAGCGCAGCCTGGAGGGCGAGGCGGTGGACGTGGTGGGCTTCGTCTACCGCGACGCGGGCCGCCTGGGGGGCGCCGATGCCGCCGCGAGCTTCTTCGTCAGCCGCTTCACCGTGAGCTGCTGCGTGGCCGATGCCAGCCCCGTCAGCCTGCTGGTGCGCCATGCGGGGGCCGCGGAGCTGGAGAGCGATGCCTGGGTGCAGGTGCGCGGCCGCCTGAAGGTGGAGACCATCGAGGGGCGCGAGCTGCCGGTGGTGGAGGCCGACGAGGTCCTGCCGGTGCCGGTGCCGGCCCAACCCTACCTCTACCCTTGAGCCGCGCCATGCTCCCGGGTGATCCCGCTCCCTCCGCTCTTCCCGCGCCGCCCCGCCCCCCGGACGGCGGCGGCCTGCACCCGGTGGACCGCCGGGCCCTGGGCCTGGCCGGGGCCTGCCTCCTGGCGATCGGCGCCCTGCTGTGGCGAGGCGATCGGGTGGGGCTGCGCCTCGTGGCCTTCGGCCCGGCGGCGGAGGCGCGGGACGTCTCGGCCAAGGCGGCCATCACCCTGGATTTCGACGCCCCCCTCGCGCCGTCGGCGGGGGTGAGCCTCCGGCTGGAGCCGCCGGCGCCGGGGCCGCTGCTCTGGGAGGGGGCGCGTGTCGGCCTCCGGCCCACGGAGCCCCTGCGCGCCGGCCAGCGCTACACCGTCACCCTGAGCGGCGACCTGAAGTCCCTGGACGGCCGGCGCCTGCGCCGCCCGGTGGGCTGGAGCTTCACCGTGGGCGGACCGGCCCTGGTCTTCCTGCGCCGCGATGCGGCCGGCCTGGCCCAGCTCTGGCGGGTGGAGCCCGACGGCAGCCAGGTCCGGCCGCTGACGGCCGAGGGCGAGAGCGGGGTGTGGGATTACGCGGTGGCCCCGGACGGCCAGCGCATCGCCTACACCCTGGTGCACGCGTCGGGCAGCAGCTCGCTCCTGAGCATCGCGCGCGACGGCAGTGACCGGCGCCTGCTCCTCGAATGCCCGGATGCCGAATGCGCCGGGCCGGCCTGGGCCCCGGACGGGCAGACCCTGGTCTTCGAGAAGCGCCAGTTGCCGCCGGAGGGGGGGCCGGTCGGCCCGCCTCGGCTCTGGTGGCTGCGCCCTGCGGGCCAGGAGAGCGTGCCGGTCCTCGCCGATCCGCAGCAGCTCGGCTTCGCGGCCCGCTTCGCCCCGGATGGTCGGCGCCTGGCTTACGTCTCGCCGGACGAGGGCGCCATCCGGGTGCTGGACCTGGATCTCCAGTCCGAGACGGTGATCCCCAGCGAGATGGGCGAGCCGCCGGCCTGGTCGCCGGACGGGACATCCCTCGTGTTCGGGCGGGTATTGGAGGGCTACGGCCAGTTCGCCATCCACCTGCTGACCGCCCTGGTCGCCGACGCCGAGGCGCCGCCGCGGGACCTCAGCGCCGGCGAGGGCCCGCCGGTGGAGGACGGCCTGCCCGCCTGGTCCCCCGACGGACGGCAGATCGCCTTCACCCGGCGTTACACGGCCGGCCCCGACCTGAACCTGGGCCGCCAGGTCTGGCTGATGCAGGCGGACGGCAGCGGGGCGCGGCGCCTGACCCTGGACCAGACCCAGGGCTACGGCCAGCCACAGTGGTCGCCGGACGGCCGGCTGCTGACGGTGCAGAGCGTCTCGACCGCCGGCCCCGGCGCCGAGCCGGCCCTGCTGGTGCTGGACGCCGCCGACGGGAAGCTCCGGGCGCGGGTGGAGCGCGCCCTCCTGCCCAGTTGGCTGCCCTGATCCGCCGCCCTGTCCGCCGATCCGCCTTTCGTCCGTTGACCTGCCGAGCGATCGGCGATAGCCTTGGGATCCTCGGGTCACCTGCCCGGGAGAGGAGGCTGCGTGATGGAACGGACGGACCGCTTTCTGATCGCCTTGGTGGGCGGCGTGCTGCTCGTGGCCGTGCTGGCCTTCGTGCTGGCGCGAGGACGGGAACAGACGGCCTACCGGACGGACGAGGACCGGGCCGAGGCGGTGGCCTTCAACTACCTCCTGGCCCTGCAGCGCAAGGATGACGCCCGGGCCTACGGCTACCTGGACCCCGGCCTGCCCGGCTACCCCAAGCGGCTGGACATCTTCGTCGACGACCTGACCGACCGGGCCTACCTCCGGGACCTGTCGACCCGCTCCTTCCAGGTCCTGGAGGCGGAGACGGCGGGAGACGAACGCCTGACCCGGGTCACGGTGCAGGAGACCAGCTTCGTGGGCGGCGGGCTTTTCCAGTCCGACCAGAGCAGCGACCGCTTCGAGCTGCGCCTGCGCCGGGAGGACGGGCGCTGGCTGCTGGTGGACGGAGAGCGCTGCTGGTGGGACTGCTGGGACAACCCGGAGGACTACTGCCGGCGCGACGACGGCCCCGTCAAGGCCCCCGCCCAGCCCTGAGGAGGCCATCATGCCCAGCCTGCGCCGCGCTTACGTCTACCTGGTGTCGGCCATCGCCCTGGAGGTGACGGTCTGGGCCCTCATCGCCCTCTTGCGGGCCCTCGTCGTGCCCGGCGAGGCCCTGGGCAGCAACCTGGCCCTGCAGATCGCCGTGCTGGTGGTGGCGGCCCCGATCTTCGCCCTGCACTGGCGCCAGGCGGAGCGCCTGGCCGCCGCCGACCCCGCCGAGCGCGCCAGCGGCGGCCGGCAGTTCTACCGCCACGGCATGGCCCTGCTCCTGCTGGTGCCGGCCCTCCTGGCGGCCCACCAGGTGCTGACCTGGCTCTTCACCCTGGGTCTGGGGCTGCAGCCCGAGTTCGAGGAGGGCCAGCAGGCCCACCGGCAGGTCATCGCCATCCTGATCCTGTTGGTGGTGCTCTTCTGGCACCGGCGCCTGATGGCCGCCGACGGGGGTCTGGCCGCCGCCACGCGCGCCGGGGCTCCGTTCCGGCGCCTGGGCCTCCTCCTCCTCACCGTGATCGGCCTCTTCACCTGGGC
>WBZV01000941.1_pt1 | contig 14830 bp, 9 predicted proteins | sample 5204221 | NCBI WGS metagenome assembly WBZV01 (sample SAMN12344360, study PRJNA552823) | activated sludge metagenome | biome: Activated sludge suspended growth; feature: Nitrification reactor; material: Wastewater; isolation source: activated sludge from nitrification reactor of wastewater treatment...
GGTTTATGAGCTTTTGATGGGGTGCGATTATAGTGGGAGTTGCCATCGCTGTTGGAATTAAAGATTCCAACCCCTCTTAGCGAATCTCGATCACCGTCTCTGGCGATAGGTTGGAAAGCGTGAAGGTGGCTTGCCGATCTTCGCTCTTGGACCTGATTTCGAACGGTTGCGGTTGACCGTTAACGGTTAGCACTTTTGCGGCGTTCAGCTTGGTAGGTAAGGTAATAGCAAAGTCGCATGGGCAGGGATGATTGCTCCATAGCTGCAGGCTGAGATGCGGCTCCTGCGCTTGGTAGCGGTAGTCGTAGGCAATATGCCGATCTGAAGCCGGCTCGCGCAGGGCAATGCGTCCCGGTTGGTCCTTTAGGTGGGGGGCGATGCTAAGACGGTCGGGGCGTTCGTCGATGCCGAAATAACCTTCGACTAGGGCGCGAGCCAGTACTCCCGCTGCGCCACTGTACCAAGCGCTGCCTTTGGGGTTGCCAGTTTTATCTTCCCATTCGTAAATGCCGCTATTTTTAACGTCTTGTTGGGCAATTTGCCGCAAAGCGCGAGTGGCGGCCTCACTGTGGCCATTTTGGTACATTTCCAGAACCAAGCGAGCGGCAAACCAGTCCCATTGTCCGCCATTTTGGTAGGTATAAGCTTTGGTAACGGCGGGGTGTGCGTAGTAATTATCGGGATAGGGCGGAAGGGGGCCTGCGCCGACAGTCGTGAAGCTGTAAGCGGTTTGTCGGTCGAGAGCGGTGCGGATGATGCTGGCCGCCATGTCCGGAGTAGCAAGGCCAGCTTCGAGCGCGACAGCGTTACCGCCCATGGGGAACATGTCGTCTTCGTTGAAGGGATGCTGGTAGGGGGTAAGGTGGCGGTGCATACGGAAGTAACCCTTGTCGGGTTGCCAGAGCGTGGTGCGGGTCTGCTGGGCGATATAGTCGGCGCGTTGCTGCCATTGCTGGGTACATTGAGGTTCTTTGTTTTGTTGGCAGAGCCAAGCGAGGTCATGGGCAGCGAGGACGAACATGGCCTGATCGTAAATGTCGACGGTCCAGATGGTTTTATCGTCGGCATAGATGGCGTCCTGCGGATTGCCACCAAGTTGGACATCGCCCCAGTCGATAGTGTGAGCGCCTTTAAGCAAACCACTATCGGCGTCGCGCTTGTGTTCCCAGACGTAGTCGAGCGCATGTTCAAGGCGGTCGAGGACTTTGATGTTGTTGATTTCTTTTCCAAGCCAGGCGCGGTCGCCGCTGGCTTTAACATAGGTTGCCGCGCCGCTGACTAGGGAAGTTTCTTGATCGGTTTCGACCGTGTTTTTGTCGGCATCGCCCTTGGCGTTGACCCAGTCGCGGATATTGCCGTCGGCCCCCTGATGGCCGAGATGTAATTCGATCCAGTCGCTGAGAGCAGGTTTGGCAAAAAACCAGCGAGCGCCCTGCAGAACAGTAACGCTATCTCGTGCCCATAGTTGTGGATAACCACCGCCCGCGACAAAGCCTTGATAATGGTGATTGTCCAAAGTGAAATCTACATGCGCGTGGTTGAGGGTGAATCGAATCAGCTTCCACAACTGCCCGAATTCCGGATAGGCGGTTTCCAACGTCGATTCGGATGGTTGGTGCAAGCTGGTCGGTGCGACGGTCGGAGCTTGCAGTTCGGTTACTTGGACGGGCAGGGTGAGAATCGGAGAACCTTGTTGGGCAAACCAGGTTTTGCCTTCGTGGACCACGTCGAAAACGAGGCGATACTGGCCAGGGCTGGGAAAGATATTGCCATCGAGTTTGAGCACCAAGGTTACCTGTTGGCCGGGCAAAACCGGTTGGGGGAAGGCGGTGCGCGGGTTGTCGTATTTGAGAGTGGCGCCGTTGCTATCCAGCAAGTGGTAAGACAGGGCGAAAGGTGATGGCGGTACGTTGTTCCAGGGGGTGGAGCCTTGATTAGTGACCGTCATCGAGAGCGTGGCGAAACTGCCGCGTTCGATCTCAAGCTGGTTGACGGAAGCAGTGATGCTGGCCCGGTAGGGAGAAGTCGCGGCTTGAGAGGTGTCAGCCTGGATTTGCAGTTTGATCAAACCTAAGCCAAGTTTGCGCGGGTCATCGCTACTTTGTAAATCTTTGGGGCTGGTCGGTTTGGGGATGAACAATTCAATCGTGTTCGCCGGTTCTGTTAGGTTAAAGTCCAGGCGCTGGATTTGGCCCTGTTCGGTGATTTTGAATGCCTGTTGCGCTGTTCCGACTTTGACCATGACCGCTTCGCCGAGGTTGGGGCCGAAGGCATTAGCTTGAATGACCAACGTGAATTGCTTGGGTAGCGGCTGGGCGAAGCGAAAAGTGGCCTTGGCGCTGTCGGTCCAACGGCCCCAGGGCTCATAGCCAGACACGCCGGTCACTTCAGCAATAAAGGTCGGATAGCCGCGTTTAGTGAAGTCGATGCCTTCAGCGAGAGTGGTGAGGTAGGATTCCGGCGCTGGCGGCGTAGCGGTGGTGGGTGGCGCGATGGGCGTTACCGTGGCCGCCGTGATCTTGGATTGTTCCTGGGATTTCCGATCACAGCAGGCAGTGATGGCTACGGTAATGCTGAACAGGGCGATAACCAGTAGGGAACGAGCAAGAGTTTGATTCATAAAATTCAGTTTTTAACCATATGATTTATTTGGATTCACTGAAAATATCCCTCCCTGGGTTAAGGAGAGGTAGGGTACAGTGATGGAGTAGTTTGCGTTTTCCAGCACCGATCATTTCTGAATAATCTAATAGCCCTATCTTCAAAGGGAGGTAAAGTTGAGACTCAATCTACCCGTATTTGCGTAGGATCGGTGTACAACACTTCGATGCTCAACTTTTCGGGAATGGCGGCGGTGCGCGGGTCGAGGAACGGGGTAATAACCAGCCGACGGTTGGCTTTGCGCTGGTGTTTGCGTTCGTAGAAATCGACCTTGCGCGAAAAGATATACAATCCTGCTTTGTCCATTGAGGATTTGATTTCGCAGGCGATCAATAGGCCGTTTTTGATCAGAATATCCAACTCCACCTGATCGGGGCGGCCGAATACCACGCCCTCGTCGTCGTCGTTGATATTGACCACTTCGACGCCAAAGCTTTTTTCCAGGATAGCGGCCAGTCCATCGCGGAAAGCGGTTTCCGACAACAGACCCCCAGCGCGCACCCAAAGCACCGACCTTACGGTCCAGCCGATCCGCCATCGCCATTATTTCCTTGTGGAGACGGTGGTTTTGCGATCTGTTTCGCCCATCTTTGCGTCAGATTTACGGTTTTGTTCTTCTCATTTGTGCTCCTGCGCCTCGTAGTCACCACGCATTCGTCAAGTATGCGGTCAAACCGGCTTTCAGTTTCCCTACGGTCGGTGAATTCGTTGCAGGTGAAGTTGAGAATCCACTGGCGAAATTCGGGATCCTCCCGCAGCCAGCCGGGCAATTCCTGGCGCAAACGGTCGCGCAGTTCCGGGGTGAGGGTGCTTCATGGCCATGCTCCATGTCGAAAACTGAAGATGCATTTATAGACTGGATAATGAGCGGAAGGCTTTGTATTTCGGTGGTCCCGCGATATACGAATTGTGGAATGTACAAGCAATTGGAATTATTCAATGAACTACTTTTATTCTCCAATTCGTACCCGGATTTCCAGTGGTGGATAGCCCTGCTTGTCGAACCACGCGACTCCTTCCTGAACTAGCGTAAGTTGTAGCAGAGCGTCGCCAGACTGGGATGGAGACTTGATGGTCAGGTAGTGACGGAAAGTTTTACCAGGGGCGATATCATAGGGTAAGGGAGTGCGTGAGCCGTCAAATTCCAGCCATTCTCCACTTAGGTTTTGCCAGTGGTAGCTGAGATGTACAGGACTCTGGCCAGTGCTGCCCCAAATTTGGCCGCTAGTGTTAGTAATTTCGGCCTCAATAGCGACAACTTCGTTCGGATGCAATTGTTCCAATGCTTGCAGCAAACATATCTGAGCGCGGAATTCCGTGAGTTTGGGTGTATGGATAGCGATTTGTTGCAGCCGTGGCCAATCGTGAGCAGCAGGCAGGATTTGAATATCGGTAGGATTGCCATCTAATATACCGCAGCGCAATTGTGGATAAACTTTAGCAGCGCCTTCAAAATGATAGCCGATGTTGCCGACCACTTGGAATTGGGTAACCTCATCGCGCCAATGAAAGCAACTACTGAGGTGGCTGCTACCGATGTGCAATGCAGCGCCAACCGTATATACACCAATGCCTAAGTCATTGCGAAAGCGGTAATCCACAAAATAAACGCCGTTAGCATGGACGTACAGGGTATAGCCCAAGCATTCGCTGTTAGTGCCAAAAGCTAATCGGCCAAAACAATCATGAATGTGGATGCCGACTGTAAGATTTTCCACGTCAATATGGGCGCGAAAGACAACGCGGATGGCGATTTCTTCGCTGCTGAAAAGGGTATTTGTAAGCGAGACTACCCCTTTAATTTCGATATCAACAATTTCTACTTGGCGATTGCCAAAATTAGCAGGAGGTAATACTTCGGTTGCAGGTTTTCTCTCTTCTTCTTCAGGGGGAAAGTTTTGAGGTAGTAGGGCACCTTGATGGGGTAGTAAGGTAGGTAAGTTGTAAATTTCCTGATTCCGCTGTTCAATGCATTCATGCAGAATCTGGCGCTTTTTTTCATTGAACATTCGTGTGGCATATTCGTAAAGCGCGATATCAAGTTGATTAAGTTCTTCTAAGCGACGAATGATTTTTTTATCAATCTCACTGAGTTTAGGTCGTTTACTAGTGATGTTGACTCGGGGAATTTCTCTAACTACAGGCCACCTGCATTCATAGCAGAGAACATCAATAAATTCGGTTAGCTGATGAAAAACCCCCGCTAACTTATAATGTAATAAGGCTTTTTTTGCAAGTTCAAGTTGGGTGTCGTCAGTAAGTTGATCTGAACCATTCCATTCGATTTGTAAATAATGATGGGTTTGGAAATTCTCAATGATTTCGGAAATTTGAGATTGATTACTAAACACATATTCATCGAGTGACATTGTTTTAGCTAATTCAATCGCTAAATTTCCGCCCCGCGCGGAAACATCATTTTTTGCAAAGAAATAATGAGATAAGATTCGGTCAACTGGATGGCGTAACATGGTTAAATAATAGCGATTTGTATCCAGTTTTTCGTTAGGTGCGAACCAAAAATGACCTGTAATCATTGCATAGTTATGGTATTGTTTAATTGCATTTTAAGCCCTATCTACTAAACCAAAAGTTACGTTTTCATGGCCTAATATTTTTTGAAAAACACGTTCAAGAGTGGTTCCTCCTGCTTTATATATGTGATCAAATAAAAACTTATTATAGATCATTTAATTTTTCCTCGTAAAAAGTATCTGATGCAGGCAGCTGCTTCATGTTCATCATTATAGTACAACCCAAATTTACCTACGCAGCATAGATTTACGAGATTTTTATTTTCTCCTGGAACGAGAAATGGTAGTTCAAGCCAAAAAAACTTCTGAATATCATTGATTGATATTTTTGGATCTACTATCCAGATTAGTGTGGCTTGCTTATATTGTTGCTCTGTGACCCAATCCGCCATAACTAACAGGGGGCTTGAATTGTAGTCTAGATAATAAGGCAGGAGTTTCAATGCTGTAGAACATTTAGAATCAAAGCAATGGCCAACACATAGAATCAATGTACAGCTATTTATATTTTTATAGTATGTGGGAGGATCAGATTTATATAGTGCTAGCAGCTTCCTCGCCTGATTTTCGAAAGTGTTATTTCGCATTTTTTCTTTAGCAGCCCTCCCATATGTTTGCCTTAGTTCAGGGTGATCAATAAGAAAATCCATTTTCTCAGCTAAATCCTGAGAGCTACCAGCTTCAAAAGTTAGGCCAGTCTTTCCATCTTCAACCATTTCAGGCATTCCTCCCATATTAGATACAATAGGTGGGATTCCGGCTGTCATTGCTTCGGTAATTGAAACAGGCTGATTTTCTCGCCAAATCGATGGAAGCACAAGAACATCAGTTTCTGCATAAGCTTTATAAACCTGATTATTATCTAGCTTTCCCCAAAATTTTACTAGATTAGCACAGTTATTTTTATTTAATTGATCAATATATGATAGCTTTTCATCACCATCACCGATCAGATTAATTTGAACACAATGCTTATTCTTTAAGTAAAGAAGCGCATCTATTAATGTGGCAACACCTTTATGACGGCCAAAATAGCCAAAGAACGAAAAACGCACAATATTATTGTGAGATTTTTTCTTGATAGCATCAAAGTAGTCAAAATCAATACCATTCCATATGATATTCATCCTTTCTTTATTGATGTCAGCTGCTAAGTACATTTCGGCGAGAAATTGACTCGGTGAAATAAAAAAGTCAACTTGGTCTATCATTAATTTAAAATAGTTTTGCCTTAATCTTATCGGAATACGGCGATTCATACCGTCATTAATAACTGATTGGCATTCTTCGCATCGAGAGTAGTCTCCACAGGTAATTTTCTCACGTTTCATCATGGTATTCTTAAGGCAAAACCCCCAGTAATCGTGTAAGGTCAAAATAGTTTTTATATTGAGCTCCCTAGCTATTCGAAGAATAGTAACAGACAAACCAATAATATTGTGAAAATGTATGATATCAGGGCAAAATTTTCTTGATAATTGAATAAAGCGTTTTTCAACTTCCTGATGTGAAAAGCAGATATAGTTAGGATCATAGTCTATATTAATAAGGCGAATACGATGAACTTTAAGGTTTTCATATAATTCTTCGTGATAACTATATCGTTCTCCTGCAACCTGAGTATCTCCTGTGAAGATTTGTACTTCATGTCCTAGTTTAGTGAGAGCAAGTGCTTGTTGATGTGCAATTAATTCAGCCCCACCAATAAAATTTGGTGGGTACACATTGCAACAGATAAGAATTTTCATATTTATGCGCCTTTGATTTTCTATAAAGCTCCTTTTTATAAATTAGGATATTGTAATGTTTTCATACGTTTAAATATTTCTTTTGAAGAAGCATCAACTTGAAATGTTTGAGATCTTTTAATTGGGTGGAAATAAGCTAATGCCAATCCTCCCCACATTTCCCCATGTCCGCCACCACCATGTTCAACAACACGCCCAGGAATAAAGTCTAAATCGACCCACTGTATGTAGGGTGATTTCTCCCAATTAGCGGTCAGCATACCTTGGCGACATTTAGGGTTAAATCCATCATGGAGCATAATAAACATTGGCTTCTTAGGGATATAATTCAGCATGATTTCAATATCACGCTTAACTCCTTCAGTTGAATGGTCGCCGTCAATTAATACGAAGTCAACAGCTATGTTTACTTTATCAAGTTCTTGTAGTAGTGCTGGTAAAATGATTTGCGAAGGTCCTGTAAAGAAACTGACATTACTAAACTGCTTAAATTTTTCTGGGATAGACGGATCGATATCAATAGAAAATACTACTTTAGCATACTGTGAAATTAAGGATAGGCTGCCACCTTTATAAGTGCCTATTTCGATAGCACAATCGGGCTTAATTCGATGTAAAATGGCAGTTAATCCCATTCGTTCTGATTCATTCATCTGCCAGTTTTCACATAAGCAGTCAGGATAGAGAATTTCTTGCCAAGAAGGGACCTTTGCCTGCGGTTGGTCAGTTGCAAATTGATAAGAATGTATTTATAGCATATCAATAAATATCCGAGTATATTCATCCCAAGTTTTGATATAGCGACTGATCGCCTCGTGGGATAGTTGTGCATAAAGATCATGATCAGTAGCCAACTGATAAATAGCTTCCGCTAGTTTCTCCGCTTGAGTAACATCAGTTGTCAGGCAACCGCCTTGAGCAGCAATTTCTGCCATGACGCCTTGCTCATAGCATATACAAGGCCGACCATGCCATAAGCTTTCCATGATCGGCATCCCAAACCCTTCAATGATAGATGGGTAAACTGTGAAGGTACATTGAGCATAAAGTTTATGCAAGGCAGCATCATCAACTACACCTAACCAACAAATATGTGGAGTTTCTTGGCAACTTCGTTGTACAAATTCAGCAATATCGTCGCCACCTGCATAACGGTTGCCTACCAGTGTTAGGGACCAGTTTAATTGAGGATATTTGGCTTCCAAAAACTGACAGGCATAAATTAATTGGTAGTGATTTTTACGAGGTTCTAGTGTGGAAACACAGAGTATTTTAATTTTATTATCTGGCAAGTCTTTTGATCGTTCGCTACGAAAAGAGCCACTAAATTCTCCAGGTAGTGGGTTGGTTTTTACATCACCTCCAACTAGCCCTTCTTGCTTCCAAAAATTTTCAAGGCAACATTTTGAGAACTCGGAAATAGGAACTATTAAATTACAATATGATAACCCTCGCATGTAGTGAGCATGGTTTTCAAAAATAATTTTATCCTTACATAAATCTGGTTGAATAATAGGTATGGCATCATAGAAAATCGCAGCTAAATATATATTATTTTTATGGGCATAATTGCGGATTAGTTTTCCATTAACTTCATGTATTGTCTCAGTGAGAAGCAACCATGTTAAAGCAGGTTCCAATTTTTTCAGATAATCAGATAAAGAAATCTTTTGATCGCCTGAGCAAGGAGAACTATCGTCTATAATAGGACCGTTAAACTGAGAGAGCTGCCAATATTCTGTCTTAGTAGGAAGTAAATAAGTTTCCAGCTCACTTTTCCAAACTACAAAAATAGGCTTGACATAATTCTGTAACTCTCGACACAAGCGCCTAGTAACTCGAATTACACCAGAATTTGCTGTATCTTTAGTGGCGTTAGTTACATCAATTATTATATTGATATTGATTGGTTGATAAATCATCTCTTTGAAAAGGTTATCATAGGTTTTAGTAAAATTTCCCCAGCGAAAAGAAGATTGAAATTTTTGAAAAAATTGTTGTCGTGTTTCTGAATGAAGGTCATTTCCATTTAAAATGGTTATAATTTTTTCTGCCATCTCATTGAGCGTTTCGCACAAATACCAAGGATGTAGTATAACCTCGGGATGAGCACCTACGTTAAATGCTAGTACTGGTTTATTTAACCATTGCATTTCTGCTAATGGTAAGTTAAACCCCTCCCATAAAGATACGGAAACCCCCAGATCTACTCGGCGCATTATTTCTTGTAACTCCTCATCATCAGGAAACCCGATAGGAATAATACAAGTTTTGAATTCAGGTAGAATTTCTATATTATTAGGATCTGCTAAAATTAAAATGATAATATTTTGCATCTCTCCTTTCATTCTATTTGATAGTTGAAAAATAGCCTCAGAATTTTTATAACATCCTGGTTCCCATCGACCTAGATTTAAAATTAATTTGCAGTTTTTCTCTTTAAGGGATTGAATTAGCTCAAGAGAGTAATACTTAATGATTGTATTAACTTTTGATGCTAGCCAAATAGGTTTTTCCATATGATCTGCACCGAGCAATATTGGGTCAATTGGCACACTTGGGGCGTCAATGCTGCTTTGTGTTGTTGCGATAAATTTACTAATTGGTGTGATTAATGTTGAGTATTTTAAATATTGCTTCCTTAAATTACGCAATCTATTTTGGATAATCAATATGCTATCAGGATAGCCATCTAACGGAACTGCACCACAATCCATAAATACTGTCTTAACCCCAATTTTATTAAAAAGTAGAATTGAAGAGAAAAATGGCCAGCCTCCAATTAACACGATATCTGGGCTTGAGTCTCTAAAAATCTGACTCCATGATTGCTCCAGCCATTCACTTGTAAGTTCGTTAAGGTTGAGGTAATCAGTACCATATACCGGAACTTCTATAATTCGATCAGCAAACTCTTCAACAGTTTTTCTGTCGAATTGGTTTGCCATTATTGAGATGTGGTAACCAAGTTCTTTTAAAGTTCGGCCAAGTAAAATCAAAACTCGATCTACACCAAAGCGAAATAGAAAGCGTTCATTACACAAAAGGATGTGCATTGAAATTCCTCAGTAAGTGATTATTTCAATATGTCTTTAGAATTATTTTCATCGGTTACTGTAATTAATTTTAACTGTTGTCCAGACAAAACTTCAATATGCTCTTTCGATCTTGGTACAGGCATTCCTAAATTGTGTAACCACGCTACAAGTTCCTGTACTACCGAAAATTCTATATAATAACTACCTTGATCCTTAGGTGGGTCTATACGCAAATTCATTGATAATTTGCCGTGTCCTGGTATATCAAAATCTAAGTTGCGTCTGTTATTCCATTCACTAAGCGGTTTTCCAAATATATCTGTAAATCGCCATGATAAGCGTATAAAATTGTCTGTTGCGGAAAGAGCGGGTATTGATTGATCGCTTTGGTTATGAATTGTAACTTTTAATAATAAACGATTATCAGAACTTACTTTGATGCTATTAATTTGAATATATATAGCTTTTAAAACACTAATAGGTAAGGTGTCTTTACCTATTGTCTGTTTAAGTTGAGGTGCTTCTTTCCACCATGAAGATTCACAATCATCAAAACCAATTGGTACAATATGATGAATTAATTTAAGATAATGTGATTCATCATTTTTTTTCGAGAAATTAAGATATCCAAAGATTCTCTTGACCACCACACGGCAATTGTCGGCAATTGTATATCCTGGAGGAAGATTACCTGAATAACCATTCAATGTTTTCCACCTGAGTTCTTGGGCAAGCAGCATCACATCTACCTCTCTTGCCCAAAAAGGCTCATCCGATGGTGATGCTACAAAGAGGACTGGATCATCAGGCAATGAAGCGAATGGTGGTAGTTTGGCTTTCAGGTTAACGATACGATTTTGTAATACAGATTTTTGAATTGAAGGATAATTTATCAATGATACTTCCATAATTAAGAACCCAATTGATAAAAATAAAAAGACTTTTGAAGTAAAAGAATAATTATATTTGAGAATGATCGTATCAACTGTAATAGCACTGATTAATCCAATTACAAATAATATTACTAGTGCAACGCGAGTTACTGCACGAATAGCGGAAAAACCAGGAAGAGAAGCAAAAAATTTATAAAAAGAAAAACCGTTTATATCGATTGTTACAATAAAAATAGCCAAACCTGCTCCAGCTATTGTGTAAACTAGCTCCCGCTTAGTAGGAGATTCTTGTCTCCATATTAATGCTATTGTACATAATACAAGAGGGATAAAGCCGAAGAATAGTTGGTGTTCGCCCGGATGCATGGTGGTGATTTTAATTTTAGTTGAGATGAATTTCCAAATCAACGAATGCCCTGCTAGAAAATAGCTCCCAATTCTAGGGAGCATACTTTCAATTTCATCCCATGAACGAGTGAACCCATAATTCTTTGATACTCTAATATAGGGTATTAGTAAAAAAATAAACATGATTAAAAGGATCCCTATAGTTAAAATATAAAAGATCCTCTGGTTGGTTGTTGTACTATTCCAAGCCTTACTAATCATTCTAGGCCAATATTGAATGGCGGCAATAATTTTGGTCGATTTCCTGATAGCATGTATAATTATAATGGCGATTAATAAAAAAACTAAAAAATAACCTATATAAATTTCGGCGTAAAACTGCCAAATAACCAATCCTAGAAAAATAGTAAGGCTTTTTAAGTGGGGGGACTTAATAAACTCAAAAAGATATAGAATTGCTAAAGGAATACCGAACCGATAAAGTAACTGCGAATGATCCAATTGTGGTACTATGGGTAGTCCAAATGAAAATATGAAAGCTCCTACTCCAACTGCTAATGGCTTTAATTGGAAATGCATCAAGGTATATGCGCATGCGACAAAATTTGCGACAAAACCAGTTAATAGCCATGCTTGATATGAAGATTCTCTGCTTAAGCCAATAAGGCGATAAAAACTATAGATAAAGCCAGTACCTAAGTGATTGCTGCTAAAGGCCAATGTGTCATTGAATGGATAAAAAAATCCACTATCGTTCCAGAAGTTAATTATTTGATTAGTTATCCATAAATAGTTATGTTCCAATAAGTAATTGTTGAGTCTTCCATCTCCGAGGCTGCCAGGGATTATAGAGAAATCAAACTTAAAAAAATTAATAATAACTATAAATAATCCAATAAGGCCTAAAAAAATGATAGGCCAGAAACTATCAAAAAAATGGTTAATTTCAAAAATGGTTTTATTATTTTTTATATGCATCATTAAGTTTCCTATCAATTGTTAAGGTGGTTCTGCTCAGATTTAGCCGACACTCAACTAAGCAACTTGATTGAATTCGAAGGCTTTTGGGGAGAGAAACCCCCAGTTCGGAATATAAACGCATCTTGTAATACACCTCGATGTGCTCGAAGGTGTGTCGCTTGGCTTCAGCCCTGGTGGCGAAGCATTCACCGTGGACAGCCTCGATCTTGAAGCTGTAGTTCCGTTTTCCATGGTCGCGTTATTGTCACAATCGCTCTTCTTGCTCATGCTGCATACCTGTTGGTGTTTAACGAGCCAGGTTTGGATGAGGTCGAGTTGTATTGGCGCTCTCCTGGTCAGAGTGGGGTGCTCCTGGGCTGTTTGCGACGCCCTGATGATGGGCTCTGTGGCGACGCAAACAGCCCAGGAGCACCCGCCGCCTTGCGCGGCTGGCCCAGCCGACCGCCTTGCGCGAAAATAGGTCCAAGACGACGGCCAGGTAAAATCAGCCTTTGTCCGTCCAGACATACGATGTTGGATACCCACTTCTGGTCGGATGCGGCGGCCTCGAAATCTTGTTCCAGCTGATTGGGCGCCACCGACAGGCTGTGATGGTTATGGGTCGTAGCCTTGTATCTTTCCGCGGACTTGGCCCACAGATCCTGGACCCGCATGATGTTTTTTCGCCAATTGTTGCGGCTGGCCTTGTGGTCTTCGTCCTGGAGCCTCTTGGCGATCCAGGGCGATCCGGTTCTGACCTCATTCTCCAGGGCTTGCGAGCTTGACGGCGAACTTCTCTTCCAGGGCTTGGATGGCCCCGCGTACCTCACCGCGATGGTCTCACAATCGCCGCCGTTCTTTTAGGAAGGATGCTTCACTTCTCAAGTCGGGTATTCTTCCGCTTGAGCCTAGCGATCTCGGCCCGCTTCGCTGCTGTTCCTCAACGAAGGGTTAGCCGGTCCGCCGACTCTTGGCCTGCCCACTATAGAGCATGACCTCGGCCAGACCAAGTTTTTAGCAGCCTTGGACACGCTGGCCCGCTTGGTCTGCTCTAAGTCCTGAGTCTTTAAGCTGAGGCGAGTATTGGTTGTGTTAGGATTTGGTTACTTGCTCGTTGCTTTTCATGGAACTCCTCATACCGGGAGATTATTCTCTTAGCCAGGGGTCTGTGAATGCTGGGCAAGATCATCTTGGCAGCCAGGCAGCCTGGCTGCTTGCACTCACCTTCCCCGAATATGCCTCTAAATAGCCTTGCTTTAATCCCTTGACTTGCAATCAGTAATAAGTGGAACTCACAATAATTTTAAGCAACGAAAATCCTGATTAGCTTCGCTTAACTCCACATGAGTCCTCGAAGAATTCAACTTTAAATAGATGACCAATTATAATGTCATTTACAGTCATAACCAATTATCTTTTCACTATACCGAAATGGGTTAGTCAAATCATCAGAATATTTTCCCAATAATAATCTTTTCTTGGGTAAAAAATTTTTCCTAAAAAATTGACTAAACGTTGCTAACTGGTTACCACGTTCTGTCAGCTTTACACATTCATTTTGTATGATAATAGTTCCTGATTCTAATTGCTCTGTAAGTCTCACATCCACTAGTTTATGCTCTTTTGCATATCCCTTTGTGAATAATTCTTCAAATTTGTCTATCTGGATTCCACCTCCATACTGTTGTATTTTTTCGAGAATATAAAAAGATAAAGATCGATCAATAATAGTAGGAATTGAAATGGCTAAAATATAACCGCATAAAAACCAGATTATTATCATTTGGAATTTTTCGAATAGATTAAAAACAGAAAAATAGGTAAGCTTAAGTAAAATGCTTGCCATAAATAGCGTGATAATGAAGACATCAAAGATCGCACTATAAAAAACAACATTAATTTTAAAATAGGAAGTATGTAAATAATAAAATAATAGCAATAAGAATATAAAAATAATAAACCCCGCCAAAGCTTTAGTAATTTTCATGTCTTGAATACCATAAGTTTATTTCCAAAGTAACTAAAAAATACCGCTATAAAAGAAATGAGAAAAAAGCCATATAGGTATTTAAGCGTATACATATCAGTCCATATATATAAAGCTAAACCGTGAAAACAAGCCACTAAAATATATAAGATAAGAAACTTTATTGCTTGTCTAACTAAATGCTCATCATGTTTCCGGAAAACGAAATAACGATTACCAAAAAATGAAACTGAAAGTCCAAAAATTGCTGCTATAAAATTAGCAACTCCAGCAGATTTAAAATGTAGTATTTCAATATTGATGATTAGTACAAAAAAATGCACTATTGCTGCAACGATTCCATTTAGAATAAAATTGAAAAATTCATGCCACTTTTTCACTATGTTGACTCGGTAGACGCGCGGAATATACCAAGAATAGATTTTCCTAGCCTATATCCAATAACTTTGTCAATCACTGTTGAGCAAGGCACGAGCCAGTGATCCCAGATTCTTATTTGAGATTCGTTGGGAGTAGATGCACGGAGAATTAGTCGATTTCCTAGATTAGCCAGTAACCCTATACTGTCCAAGTAACACATACGCTCAACAATGAGGCTCTCTGGCTTTGCTAGTAAGAGTGATTTTTTATTATATCTTTTTACATGGCCAATAGCTTTATC
>WBZV01000942.1_pt1 | contig 14815 bp, 21 predicted proteins | sample 5204221 | NCBI WGS metagenome assembly WBZV01 (sample SAMN12344360, study PRJNA552823) | activated sludge metagenome | biome: Activated sludge suspended growth; feature: Nitrification reactor; material: Wastewater; isolation source: activated sludge from nitrification reactor of wastewater...
CTGATAATACTACCTATATTGGTGATATTATCGAGTTGCAGATTTCCGTCGCGTCCACTGCGAGCAACGGCGCGCTGAGTGCTGAGACGCTCACGTTGGCGTGGGATGAGATTTAAATGATCCTCCTACAAGATCGCTATACCTTCGAGGCTGAAATGCCTGATGGAACTCTCATTACGTCCGGTGGCGACATTGCCGGCGCGGTGAGGGTTTCCTTGATTCCGAAAATCGCTTTATTGCCAAGGCATGATATTCTCGGACAAGTCTTTATCCGTCGATTCATGCGGGCATTCAAGCGGTCTGTAGTGGGCGGTTTCGACAGGGCGGCCTACTTCGCCGAGATCGAACGGCAAATCAGCCAGAGCCGAATCTCGGCACGGGCGGCACGGGATGAAAAAGGTATTGTGCTGGCCATTGAAAAGACCGAACCTGAAAAGCCGGTGAAAGGCGACGAATACATGCAGGTTGTCTGTATGGAATCCTGTCGGCTTTATGTACGCCACTCGGACGGAGCAAGCCTCATTACTCCGCCTGACTTTGAGTTGTATCTCTAGGAAATCACGCCATGGCTTACACGCACGATGGGAAAAAGCCGGTCAATTCCAAGAACGATCCGATTGACCCGGATGGTACGGATTGGCAATTCTTTCACTATGACGATTGGCTGCGCCCTGGAGAAACAATTACCGCGCATACCGCGTCTATAGTGGGTGGAATCATCGTGACCGATTCAATTTATCTTGGAATGATGGTTGATGATGCCGGGACAAGCTACTACCAGACTTATGGCGTGGAATATAGTGTTGCGGAAGGGGTAACATCCGTGACATTAACGCATAGGGTATCCACTTCCACTACGGGCGCGGTTGATTTGGGCCGTACTGATATTGATCGATCTGTGATTATTCCGGTGAGAACGCTTTAACGTGAATATCGTACAGGTACCTATACAAAGCATAACCACTTATGCACGTAACCCTCGCAAGAACGCCTCTGCGGTCGCTACGGTCAAGGCAAGCCTGAAAGAATACGGATGGCAACAGCCTATCGTGGTGGACGCTGAAAACGTCATTCTGGCCGGCCACACTCGGTATCAGGCCGCGCTGGAACTCGGCATGATGGAGGTGCCTGTACATGTTGCTGATGGCTTGACGCCGGCTCAGGCTAAAGCCTATCGGATCATGGATAACCGCTCGCACGAACAGGCCGAGTGGGATATGGATTTGCTGGCCCTGGAAATGGAAGACTTGAAAGGCATGGCGTTTGATCTGGAGTTGACGGGGTTTGGTGAGGATGAGCTTTTTTTAAATAGTGCAAGTGGCATTCCAGAATCAAGTACAAAAGAAATAAACCCTGATGATTATGAATTAAATACAAAATGCCCGCGCTGTGGATTTGAATTTGATGAAAAAACCTGAATGTGCATGGGTCATGGATGATCTTGATAAAGTCCCCAAGAATGGGGTGACGGTCATGAGCACGTTTGCTTGTGGAGGCTGGTCATCCATGGGATACAAGCGGGCCGGATGTACGATTGTTGCTGCAAATGACATTGATCCAGAAATGGCATGGCACTATAAGCATAATCTCAAGACGCCGCTTTATTATCTTTGTCCGATTAGAGAATTATTGACTGCTGAACTTCCGAAAGAACTATTTGAATTGGATATTCTGGACGGCTCTCCGCCCTGTTCGACGTTTAGCATGGCCGGAAGCCGCGAGAAAGCATGGGGCAAGGAAAAACATTTTAGGGAAGGGCAGTCTAAGCAAGTTCTATCTGACCTGTTCTTTGACTACCTGGATTTGGTGGAACGCCTAAAGCCTAAGGTTGCCATTGCAGAAAACGTCAAAGGGATGCTGATTGGAAATGCTAAAGGATACACCAAGCTGGTCATGAAGCGATTCAATGAAATCAGTTATCGTCCGCAGTTGTTTCTAGTTAATGCCGCTGATTGTGGCGTACCACAGAGACGTGAACGTGTGTTTTTTTGTGCACTGAGAAATGATATTGACCGACCACCGCTGAAACTGTCTCCGTCACATCGGTGGATTAGTGCTGGTGAGGCAACAGCGGATTTGCAAGAATTGACGGTAGCTGAAATTGAAGATACTAAAAATACTCCATTGCAATGCAAGTATTGGAAACTAACAATTCCAGGTTATAATTTTTCAGATGCCGTAAATAAGGAAACCGGAAAAGCATCATGGTTTAACAATGTCAGGATGCACAAAGATCATCCAGCTTTTACGCTTTCTAGTCAACCGCATAAATACCATCATTGGGATCAGCCTCGCTTCTTTACATTGAGAGAATGGAAGCGCCTGGGGTCATTCCCTGATGATTATTATGCAAAAACAGACAAGATCGGAAAATACATGATCGGCATGTCAGTTCCGCCTAAGATGACTGAAGCTGTAGCGCGAGAGATAATAGATCAGTGGCTGAAATAACCGAACGCACATGGGAAAAGAAAAAAGCCAAGCTGGCTACGCAGTTCGACATTCAATGTTATAGAACGGCAGTGGCTATGCTTGCGCTTCAACAAAGGGAACTGGTGGTGTTGCAAAAGATTCAGGCTGGCAAGGTTGATCAGTTGAAAATGATTCGAATAACGAAAGCGATTAAAGACATTCAGCATGTAGGACGTTTGGCGATTGGTGAGATAACAGAATCGAAGCAGTATGAGTTCGATCTCAGGGTGACGTATGGCACGCCGCCAGCTTAATATCATGCTACCCAATCCACATGCCAAGCAACGAGCTTTCATCGATTCTCAATCAAAGCGAAACATGGTCAGGGCCGGACGGCGCGGCGGTAAGACGGTCGGCGTCTCCATCAGGGCGGCAAAAAGGTTTCTAGCAGCACGACGCGTACTTTATGCGGCTCCCACGCAAGAGCAAGTTGATCGGTTCTGGACAACGGTTTGTCGAATCTTTGAGGAACCTATCAAAAATAAACTCTTCAAGAAAAACGAAACTCGTCACATTATCGAACTGCCTGGAACTGAACAGCGTATCCGCGCCAAGACGGCTTGGAATGCGGATACCTTGCGCGGAGATTATGCGGATGAACTCATTCTGGATGAATTTCAACTAATGAATGAGGAGACATGGAGTGTCGTTGGAGCGCCGATGCTTGCTGATAATAACGGCGATGCGGTATTCATTTATACGCCACCCTCTTTGCGTTCACGATCTGCATCGAAAGCGGATGATCCGCAACATGCCGCGAAAACGTTCAAACACTACAAAGAATCGAATGATCCAAGGTGGGCGCTATTCCACTTTTCAAGCTATGATAACCCGTTCATTTCAAAAGACGCGCTAGACGATCTTGAATCTGATATGACTAGCCTCGCCTACAGAATGGAAATCATGGCGGAAGATGTAGACGAAGCACCGGGCGCGCTGTGGACACGCCACACGATTGAATCCAATCGCGTCTATCGTATACCCGATCAAACGGAACGAATCATCATTGGCGTCGACCCATCGGAAACAGGCACCGGCGATGAGGCCGGCATTGTCGCGGCGGCATTGAGTGGTGGGCATGGTTATATCCTTGGCGATGACTCTCTGCAAGGCTCCCCGCTGCAATGGGCACAAGCGGCGGTTGCGGCTTATCATCGGCACCATGCAGATATGATTGTGGCCGAGTCGAACTCGGGCGGAGAAATGGTCGCTTTGACGATTGCCACCGTTGACCCGAATATCCGCGTCAAGCTGGTGCATTCGAGTCGCGGTAAAATAGTCAGGGCCGACCCAATCGCCGCGCAATATGAGCATGGCCTAGTGCATCATGTCGGATCATTCCCGAAACTTGAAGATGAGATGTGCCTGTTCGTCCCTGGTGGTAAATCGCCAAATCGGCTAGACGCCATGGTGTTCGCATTGACTGAACTGAATCTGTCTCGTAAATCACATATACAGGTTATCGATTATAAGTCGTTAGGCGGACTGTATTTGCCTGGAGGATTCCCGAATGTTTGACCGGATCAAGCAATGGCTACAGTTCGCGCCAATGCAATCTAAGAAAGAAATCATGGCGTCGCGCGATGCGCTATTTTCCGAGAAAGTCTATGACGAGATGCTGCACTGGTTTACGACGATTCCAGACCCGGATTTGTTGCTGCAAAAGGCCGGCGTGCAGCGGCATATGCTCAGACAGCTAGAGCTTGATGACGAAATATCCGGGCGTCTCGAAGACCGGGTTTCCGCGCTGATTGCTACGCCGTGGGCGATTGAGCCGAACGAATCAAAAGACGCTGAATTTATTACCGATCAGCTAGGGCGCGTGATCGAAGCGATTGACCGGGCCACGGTGTCAGCGGTCGCTTACGGCTATTCCATGTCGGAAATGGTCTACTCGGATTTGGGCGGGACAATCGGCATTGATAGCTTTTCGCAGTGCCCGATTGAATGGTTTCAAATCTCAGGGGAGTCGCTGGATTGGCGCTATTTCCCAAGCGACGGGACCGGCGGCACGTTAGGGCTTGAATGCTCCCCGTTGAAGTTTTTCCCCATCGTTCGCAACCCGACGCGGCGCAATCCCTACGGGGAATCCCTGCTATCTCGGCTCTGGTATCCGGTCACATGGCGGCATGAAGGTTGGGGGATGTGGCTGAACTTCCTGACTACATTCGGACAACCCATCGTCATGGGGATGGTATCGGACCCAGCCGGCTTTGTAGCGGCCATGCGGGCACAAGGGACGCGATCGGTGATTGCCTGGCAGGGTGACGACAAAGATAAAGTGCAGACCGTCCAGCCCAGCACCGCCGGCGAGTTCGAGCGCATGGAATTGGCGCTGACCAAGCGCATCCAGAAGCTGATCCTTGGAAACACCATGACCACGGACGGCGGGCAATACGGTTCCCGCGCTTCCGGTGAAGTTGGACTACAGGTCGAGGACACGCGCCGCCTCGCTGACGTGCGATTGAGCGCGGATGTGTGCCAGCGGGTGGTGACCGCGCTGTGCTACATGAACCAAATTCAGCCCTTGCGGTTTGTGCGGCGCGATGAAACCGGTATCGAGCAAGCGCGAGCTGAACGGGACAAGAACCTCGCCCCGGTGCTGGCATCCAGCGGCCTACAGTTGTCGCGCGGGTATTTCGTGAACCGGTACGACTTGGCGGATGATGACATTGAGCCGGCTAGTACCAGCACCTCGCCAGTCAACGCGGGTATGGCTCCTACCCGGTCCCTGACCTTCGCCGCCGGAGATACCAGAACGGTTGGCCAGGGCCAGCAGGCGATTGATGACCTCGTAATCCAGACTCAGAAAGCGGCTGGCGATTACTCGCTTGATCCTAAATTGATCCGGGAAGCCGTGATGCAAGCCTCGAATCCAGACGAACTCAATGCGCGGATGCTGCGATTGTTCGCCGATGCTGACAATAAGAGTCCGGCATTCCATCGCGCTCTAGAGATGGCCCACTTCGCCGCCGAGGTCATCGGGTACGTATCGGCTGATGAGCGCACGATGTAATGGCCATTGACCTGCCATTACCCGGCACCTTCGAAGAGGCGATTGCATGGGCCAAGGCGCGGGGTGTAGTGCTCCCCGATGATTTCTACAATACAGTAGCGACCGACGCGCGCGGGCGAGCATTTACCGTGAGCTACCTCACTAGCCTCGCACAAATCCAGGCCGCCATGGATTCGCTGACGGAATCGCTAGCGCAAGGGGAAACCTTCGAGCAATGGAAAGCGCGGGCCGGGGAGACCGTGGGCACGTTGACCGACGCGCACATGGAAACCGTGTTTCGCAACTTCCACCAGAATGCCTACAATGCCGGGCGCTGGAAGCAGTTTGAGGCGAACAAGGATGCCTTTCCATACCTGATGTTTTCCGCAATCAACGACGCCCGAACAACCGATATTTGCCGCCACCGGAACGGAATTATCCGCCGTGCCGATGACCCGTTCTGGAATCGCAATAGCCCGCAAATGCACCACAACTGCCGGTCCACGCTGATTTCTCTTACGGAATCACAGGCCGCAAAGCGAAGCAGTGGGCCAACTGGCATCAACAAGCCGACGCCAACGGATGAACCGGGCACTGGATGGGGTTACAAGCCAACTTCCGAAGAAGCCGCGCGCGGCTTGGCTGAGGCCGTCAAATCGGCAGCGGGAGCGGCACCTTCCGGTTGGTTTGAAACCATCATGGGATTATTCGCTTCAGGATGGAGTTTCCTTTCTCGTTTGCTGGCCTCGATCTTCTAGTCATGACCGTACTACGTATAGACGTGCGCGCTGATGAGACGCAAAAGCTGCTCGCTGAATTGCAACGGCGCACCGGAAACATTAAGCCGGCCATGGAAGGTATCGGGCAAATTCTGGTATCAAACACGCAACAGCGATTCGTCGATCAAGAAGACCCTGACCATCATGAATGGGATAAGTTGAGCGACATAACGTTAGCCCGCCGTCGCAAAGCAGGAAGCGGCGCGAAAATCTTGCGAGATACCGGACGGCTCGCGGCGAGTATCAATTATCGAGTGGTGGGCGGAAGCGTTGAACTCGGCACAAATGTTGTCTATGCGCCTACCCATCAATACGGCGCAAAGAAAGGCAGTTATGGCCGTACTCGCAAAGGCAGTCCTATCCCATGGGGCGATATTCCCGCGCGGCCTTTCTTCGGTTACAACGATCAAGATCAAGCGGACGTGCTAGAGCTTTTGCAACGATACATTGATGCAAGCCGCCCGCAGTCCTGGTGGCAACGATTCCTTGATCTATTCCGCCGTTTATTCTAATTGCAATCCCATTATTGCTTAGGTATTATCGGTTATGCCAATTCGGCATTAACGAAAGGTAATGGTATGGGATACGCTGCAATGACGACAGACGAACTCATCGAACAAAAGCGTCAAATCGAATCCGAACTGCTAGGGCGGATCGATGAAGAACTTGCAAAGATCGATGTCCGCCGCGCTGAACTGCTGGCGATGAAGCCGGCCGCAAAGCCGGAAGAGAAGAAAAAGCGCGTAAAGTCTTCGCGGCCGCCAAAGTATCGCAACCCAAGCAATCCAGAACAGACTTGGACCGGGCGCGGTAAAGCGCCAGCGTGGGTGGATGTGGTGGGGCGTGAAGCCTGTTTGATTCCGGTGGAGGGCTAGGCCATGCTGAATGAAATCATGGGCGAAGCGTCTGAGACTATCGAAAGCCCGATGGTTTTTCCAGAACTGGAAAACCTGTCTTACGGCGGTTTGCGAAATATCGCGGCTGCGGTAGAAGAATACTGGGGCGAGGTACAAGCGATGTTGGACGAAAAACAGCAAGAGCGCGTCGCAGAACTGCGCGCCCGCATCGCCGCCGATCAAGCCGAACTCGCCGCGCTGCAACCGCAACCGGTGAAGATGGCCAACCCGTCAAAGCCGAAGTATCAAGACCCAGCGAAGCCCGAATGCACCTGGGCAGGGAAAGGCAAGCAACCGGGGTGGTTGAAGGAAAAGCTGGAAGCTGGGGCAAGCATTGAGGATTTCTTGGTGGACAAGCCGGCCGCGCCGAGTTCGCCTGACGATCCGGGGTTTTGATCTCCATGATTCACAGCCAAGGCTAGCTATGATATTTTAGCAGTGCGCCCACTATGATCCATGCGCAACCGGAGAAACACCGATGACAACTACCGTAACCATTGCCGCCCATCTATCTACGGAAAAGGAAGTGCGAGTGAAGATCACAGAAAACGGAAGCACCGTCGAAGAATTCGCGCTGCAGGATGGCGAGAAGGTCGAGCGCTATGTTTATGACGGTCGAAAAATCAGCGTACATGAAACGACCAAGTAACCATTCTCGCTAGCAATGACGGCATATCCAGACCCGCCCCATGGCGGGTTTTTTGCGTCTTGTGCGATAATTCCGCATGATTTCCGAAGACCTCGAACGCACGATCAGGACCGCCCTGGACGGGGCCGGGATTGCTCAGGCCGAACACATCGCCGCCTCGATCATGCGGGCGATCCGCGCGGAGTTCGAGGGCGAGTCGATCTACATCGACCGGCAGTGTAGCGCCCGTGTTGCCGAGCGGAACCGTATCATCGCCCGCGCGATAGCGGACAACGCCAGCATAGACCGATTGGCATCCAGGTTCGGAGTCACGGCGCGCTTGATTCGGATGGTCCGCGCGCAGTATAGACAAGGACGCATCACGCTTTAGGAAACTTTTTTTTTAATAGTTTCCAACCGCTTTCCTATCATCACGGCATGAAAGACAAACTTCGCCGTGACCTCACGTTTTCCCCTGACATCACTGTTGACGAAACCAGCGGCCTCCCGACTGGGTTTAGCGGTATCGCCTACTCCGGTGGCGTAGTCCCGAACTACGGCTGGTATGGCAATTCAGCAATCGATATTAGTTCGCTATCTATCCCGGATCAAATGTTCGCCCTGGTCAATCATGACCCTGATCAGCGCGCCGGGCATTGCCGAGTTTGGATCGATGGCAGCGCTATTCATGTAGCTGGACAGTTCTCTCGAATGACTGCCGCCGGGAAATCCGTGGCAGGCGAATTCATGGAGAAAGCGCCCTGGAAACTGTCGGTTGGATTCAATGCTAATTCGGAAGACATGAGTCCGCCGCAAACGGTCAACATCAACGGCCAATCGCTCACCCTATCCACGATATTCCGCAATGCCAGAATTCTCGAAGTCTCTTTTGTCCCCGCCGATGCCGACCCCAATACCACGGTAGCTGCTTTCGCGGCTCCAGACACCCCATCGCCAACCCAGCAACAGGAAACAAAATCCATGGCTGATGATACCCGTATGGCCGATCTGGAGCGCCAAGTCGCTGACTTGACCGTCCAGTTGTCCGCCGAAAAGACCCGCGCCGATACCGCTGAAACCGCGCTTTCGACGTACCGCACCGAAGCCCGCATGGCTGCCGTAAAAGGGCTGTTCAGCGACTGCGGCCTTGAATTCAGCGATGACAAGGCCAAGCCGTACCTTGACATGTCGGACCTGTCGTTTTCCGCCGTGTCTGAGGCGCTCAAGGCCAAGACTCCCGCGCGAGGTGCCGACCCGTCGCTGTTTAAGCCGATGGCGACCGATGGCAAACAGCCTGCCGGTGAAACGGTCGTGCAGCTTTCGTCCGTCGATATTTATGCCGCTCGCCGCAAGGCGATGGGCCAGCGCTAAGGAATTCCCTATATGACTGCACAAACGCAAGCTCGCGGAACTGCCGAGTTCCTGCTGTACAGCGAGGACAAGCTCAGTCTAAAAGCTGCGACCCTAGCCAGTGGTGAGAATCTCGCCGCCGGCGCAGTGGTCGGGGCGAAGACCAAGCGCCAAGCCGCCGCCCCCATCCCGACTATCGTGGGCACTGGGTCCGGCCTCATGTCTGCGCTATCGTTCGGGCCGGATGTCAAGGTCGGTAGCTACGTCATCACCCTGCTGGCCACCAGCTCTACTGCCGCATTCTCGGTCGTTGACCCGGACGGCGTGGCCCTGGCCAACGGCGCGGTGGGCACTGCTTATTCCAGTTCGCATCTATCGTTCCTGATCTCGAACGGCGGCACGATGACCACCGGGGACGCCTATACTGTCGTGGTTACTGCGGCCGGTACGCCGGTCCTAGTCGGCACCGGCACCGGCACGGTTTCTGGCGTCTCGCTGGGACAAGATGCTCAGCTTGGCACGTACCGAGTTCAACTGCTGGCCACCAGCGCCACTGCAGAGTTCGAGGTCATCGCGCCCAACGGAAGCAAGCTCAAGCGCGGTCAAGTCGCCACCGCGTACACGTCTAGCCACGTCAACTTTACCCTCGCCAATGGCGGCACCATGACCACGGGCGACTACTTCAACATCATCGTGGCGACGCATACCGGGCAAGTCGTGGCCTGGGACCCGACCGCGACGGACGGCTCGCAAGAGCCAGCGGGCATCCTGTATGCCGCGACCAATGCCACCTCGGCCGCGACGCCCTGCACGATTGTGGCCCGTCTGGCTGAAGTTGAGGCCGCGCTGCTGTCTTGGAAATCCGGCGTGTCCGCCGCCGCGCAAGCCGTCTGCAAGACGCGCCTGCTTCCGAAACTGAACATCTTGGCGCGCTAGGAGACCTCTCATGGCTTGGGACGCATTTAACAGTAACGCTTTCGGCCTGACCTCGCTGACGGCCAGCATCAACCACCTCCCTTTCACTCCGACTCGCATTGCCGAGTTGGGGTTGTTCGAAGAGGCTGGCGTCAATACCCTGGATGTCGCGGTCGAGGAAATCAACGGCACCATCCAACTGTTGCCGGTCTTGCCGCGCGCTTCGGATGGGACCGTCATCACTCGCGACTTGCCGAACGCCCGCCCGATCCGGTGCCCGCATATCCCGGCACGCGCCACGATCATGGCTGATGAGGTCCAGGGCGTCCGCGCCTTTGGGTCCGAGACGATGGCGGATACCGTCCAGAACCGTATCAACGAAAAGCTGGCCAAGGGGCGGCGCTCGATTGACTACACGATGGAAACGCACCGCGTCGCGGCGATCATGGGCAGCTATTACAACGCCAACGGCAGCACGACCAGCTTATTTACCGAGTTTGGCGTGACCCAGCAAACCGTGGGGATGGTGCTGCTCACCAGCACGACGAAGGTGCGCCAGAAATGCTTTGAGATTTTCAAAGCAATCAAAGCCGGTCTGGGCGGTATTCCGTATCGGGGTGTTCGGGTGTTCTGCGGGGATACCTTCTGGTCTTCGCTCATCGGGCATGAAGTGATTAACGCCTCCTACCTGAACAGTCAAGATAACGCGGTGGTGCGTGGCGATCCCAAGACCTCCTTCATGTGGGGTGGAATTACCTGGGAATGGTACTCCGGAACCTCCGATTGCAAGATTCCAGACACCGAAGCCTACGCGATTCCTGAAGGCGTGCCGGGCATGTTCCTGACTCGCTACGCACCGGCTCCTTATGCGGAAACCGTCAACACCAACGGCTTGCCGTATTACGCGAAGGCGAAGATGATGGATTTTGAGAAAGGGGCAGAGATTGAAATGCAATCGAACGCTCTAAACCTGAACGCTTTCCCGCGTGCGACTATCAAGCTGACTGAGACCTAAGCCATGGCCTACGCCAGTGCCGCCGATTTTATTTCCGCCTTCGGGGAAACTGAATGGCTTCAGTTGACCGACCGCGACCTCGATGATTTAAGCGATACTGGCGTTGGCGATGCCGCGCTGATTGCGGCCAGCGATACCGTGGACCGTTACGCGAGTGCGATCTATGCGGTTCCGCTAAGTCCAGTGGATGCAGTCGTTAAAAGCATCACGCTGGCCTTGGCGCGGTGGGATTTATCGGGCAATGCCGCGTCCGAAAGGACCACGGAAGGGTATAAGGAAGCCAATAAGCGGCTCTCTGATATTGCCGCTAAACGTCTATTGCTTTCTGCCGCCAAGGTTTCAACAGCGAGCAGCGACGGAACAACCGGATCATCGGGCGGCATGGCGTATTCGACGCCAAGCGATAGCTTTACCGCCGCGCCTGGCATTACGAGTTATCTCTGATGGCTCAGCCGTACTTATTGCCAGATTACATTTTTGACCGGCTTGATGCGGCTGGATTGGATGCCAGAATTCGGCATATCGCTAGTCTCCCGGCCATGGCTGATCAATCGCAACCGGCGCCGGCCATTTATGTGTTGCCAGTCCGAATATCGATTTCAGATGAAGACGTATCTACTTCGCCGATCTTCCGAGAATCAGCGATAGTTGCAATAGCGACTCGCTATGTCAATCAAGTAGGCGGTGAAGGTGCAAGGCAATTTGCCGCGCCATTGATGAGTAGAGTGATTGCCCTGCTGGCGGGATGGCAACCGGCTAGCGATTACACGCCGTTGCGTTTCGAGACGCCGGTCGAACAGCAATATATCCTTGGCTTCGGCTATTACCCGCTGCAAGTCTATTCGCTTTACGAGGTGTCATAATGTCCTTACTCACGAATCAAAAGTTGAAAATCGAAGCGGCGGCCACTCCTTTTGCTTTCGCCGCGATGACCGATTCCGGCGACCACCTGACCTTTTCGACCACCAACAAGCCCTGGTCCCGTGCCGACTCTGAGCCGGTATTCGGGGGCTATGGCGTGGTGACGGGCGGCGGCGTGGTGCCGGCGGCCAGCGGAACGAATAACCTGGTTGACGCGGCGGCGGTGGAAGTGTTCGCGCCTGGAATGACGGGCGCTAATACGACCACTGGCAAAATCACGGTCGCGGCTGACACTGACTTGACGTGTACCCGTGGCGCGACCACCAACACCCACATTATCAACTCGATTACCGTGGATTCTTCGGGCGCTTATGCGGTGGTGGCGGGAACGGCGACGACCGCTTTCAGTGAAACGCGCGGGGCCGCCGGCGGGCCGCCGCTGATCCCGGTCGGGAGTATCGAAGTCGCGCAAGTGCGCCTGACCTCGGTGACCGCCGCGCCGATTACCGCCGCCGAGATTTTCGCCGCGCCGGGCGTTCACCAAGAGCGCTACGACAATCCGCCATTCACTGCGAACTATTTGGAGGGCAAGCTGGTTTTCTCTAGCGCGCTCCCGCTGATCCACACCGGCGCGATTGCCAAGAAGGTCTATGTCCGGGGCAGCACGCCAGTCTTTGCGGACATCAACGACGCCAAAGACTGGGTGCCGGCGGAGTCGTCCGATAGCGTGACCTCTGATACCAACTATGACCGGACCATTGCTGCAAGCATTTCGTCTACCTTGAATGCGGCGTCGTTCACGGCGGCGCTGGGTGACGGCGTAACTGACTTCATCCTCGGCCTGGTCGGCAAGCGCGTCATCATCAAGTTCTACCCGAACAAAAACGGGACCGCGTACCAGTTGACGCAGGGCTTTCTCAGTAAGACCCGCGCATTCCCGGTGAAGGGAAACCCGACCGGCGCTTTCACTTTGGCGCCCGATCAGGCCAGCGTCGATTTCGCGTCCTAAGTCTTTTCGGAGTATTGGGCGCATTGCATAGCCTGCCTTGCGCCCTTTTTTTTGCAAGGGGCTTATATGGCATTTGACCTTGAACGATTCATGCGGGACGCGGGCGGCCTGTCCGCGCCCACCGCAAAGATACCCGTGCCTGATCTTGCGCACTGGTTTGAAGATGGAGAAGAAGCGGTTTGGGAAGTCAAGGGACTGACCGGCGAAGAGTGGGCGCGCGCGAATGACATTACCGGGCGGCTGGACATGTACCGGGCCGTCATCGAGGCGCTGGCCAGTGAAGTCCGGGCCAGCCAGACGGAAGCCCTCAAGACGATGATGGGTGTCTCCGATGTCCCGCAAGACCTCGCCAAGCGGTTCGATCATTTGGTATTCGGAAGCGTCTACCCGAAGGTATCCCGCGAGAACGCGGTGATGATCTTCAAGCTTTATCCCTACGTCGGATACCTGCTCACCAACAAGATATTGGAATTGTCCGGGCAGGGTCCCGACTTGGGAAAGCTGCAATGCTCTACGGCCGACCCGACGTGACTAACGCGCTCTATTTATGCGAGCGCAAGAACAAATTCTTGTTCGAGGCACGGCCGGACCTGTTTCCAGGCGGGAAACTTGGGGCTGTAGAGTGCGAGTTGTGGGATATGTTTTACTCCGACTTGAATGAGAAAAGGCAAGCATCCTGATGGCCGATCTGCAAAGCATCATCAAGATTATTTTCAGCGGCGACGATCAAGTATCTGGAACCGCTCAGGATATCGGAAAGCAGCTTTCAGGAATTGGTGATATTGCGACCGATATTGCCACGCCTTTTGATGAACTCGCTAATAGAATCCTTATTCTTGATGCGGCTGTATCTGGAGTTGCTATTGTTATAGGCATTAAAGCAACTCAGGCAGCTAATGAATTCAGCGCCGGGATTGCCGACCTTAACCGATTTCTAAGCGAGGGTGAAGGAGACGCGCAACAATATAAACAGCAATTCGACGATCTTTCTGTCAAGTACGGGACGAACGTCAACGACATTGTAAAGTCAACGGCTGACTGGCGGGCCGCTAATTTCGATATTAAGACCTCGCTAGAACTCACAAAGATTGCGCTTGATTACTCCATCGCTGGCCAGATTACAGCGGGTGAAGCGACTGAGACTTTAAAGAAAATAGTCTCTGGAATGGCGATTGAAAACGACAAAGTAGTCGAATCATCGAAGCGCATGGGTGATGTCCTCAACTTTGTAGCAGATAGCTCAAAAACCAACTTTAAGGAAATCGCGGAAGGCGTCTCCCTCATTGCGCCCAGCATCAATACCAGCGGCGCATCCTTCGAGCAAATGACCGCTATTGTTAGCGTCTTGACGGAAGCCCTGCAAAGCGGGTCACAAGCGGGCAATTCACTGGCGGTCATTACCGGGCAATTAAAATCACCTTCTGTTCAAGCAGCGGCCGCGCTTAAAGAATTCGGTATTGAAGTCGATAAGAACAACATCACCCAGCAGTCGTTCTATCAGATTCTTTCCAAGATCGGGGAGAAGTGGCCGACCCTGACCGAGGCCGAAAAAGGGAACTACGCGCAACGCCTTGTTTCCGCCGAACAGGTCAACAAGTTCTCGATCATTATGGATAATTGGGGAGTGGTCGGTAAGCGCGCCAATGATGCGGTTTCCGACGCCACTCTCAGTATGTCCAAAGAAGTCGAGCGCGCGCTTAATACGTCCGATGCTTCTTTCAAGTCGTTTAATAAATCGCTTGACCTGCTTTCTATCACGCTGGGTACGAAAATATCGCCGGGAATCGTCGAGGTCGTTAAGTCTCTTACCGATTTCAATGTTGCACTGAAGAAAGTAGCGGAAGGTGACAATAACCCATTTAAGCCGCTATCAGATAGCCTAGATGGAGTTCTGC
>WBZV01000846.1_pt2 | contig 14788 bp, 14 predicted proteins | sample 5204221 | NCBI WGS metagenome assembly WBZV01 (sample SAMN12344360, study PRJNA552823) | activated sludge metagenome | biome: Activated sludge suspended growth; feature: Nitrification reactor; material: Wastewater; isolation source: activated sludge from nitrification reactor of wastewater...
TCCATCTTGCCACTGGCTTTCCAGGTCATGATCGGTCTCCTTGCGGCGAGCGCCGGATGAAAAAGACGCTGCCGTCGCCTTCAACAATAACTGCTGGGCGCGCGGGCCGGTTGTATCCGGGACACATTGAGGTCGTTGCCGGCTTGGCCTATAGTGAGGACAGTGAAAACGAAGTGATTTGCGTCAACAGGGACGCAATGGAATTGGGAGAAGGATTGGCGGCGACAAGGAGAACACAATGAATGATGATGTGCTCGGCGGAATGTGGAAGCAGTTGAAGGGCAAGGTCAAGCAGCAGTGGGGCGAGTTGACCGACGACGACCTGGATCGTATCAGCGGCAAGCGCGATGAGGTTGTTGGTCTTGTTCAGGAGCGCTATGGCTGGGAGAAGGAGAAGGCGGAGATGGAAGTCGATAACTTCTTCAAGAGCAATAGCCAGCAGAGCGTCTGAGAGCAGAGTTACAAACCATTTGCATCCGCTACACACGAACCCTTCCCCGCGGCAGTCATGGGGAAGGGTTTCTGTTGTCGGGCGGAAGCAGCGTGATCTGGTAGAGGCGCTACCGGAACCAGGAGGAGAGGCGCATGACGCCACCGAGCCACGAACTGGCCCGCCAGAATGGGGTAGTCATTCGCACCCATGAGTTGACCAAGAAGTTTGACGCCGACGTCGTCGTCGATCGCGTCACCATGTCGATCCCGCGTGGGTCGATTTTTGGTTTCATTGGCCCCAGCGGCTGCGGCAAGACGACGACCATGCGCCTGCTGCTGGGTATCTATGAGGCCAGCGGCGGCGTGGTCGAGGTGCTGGGCCGCTCGCCCGACAAGTTCACCACGGCCGACCGCCAGCGCATCGGCTACATGCCGCAGATTTTCGTCATGTACCCCGACCTGACCGTCTGGGAGAACGTCAACTTCGCGGCGTCGCTCTATGGCGTGCCGCTGCGCCGCCATGATCGCCTGGCGGCGGTGCTCGACCTGGTTGAGCTGACAGGCCACGAGGGCAAGCGCGTGCGCAACATCTCCGGCGGCATGCGCCAGCGCCTCAGCCTGGCCGCGGCGCTTGTCCACGACCCGGAGGTCATCTTCCTCGACGAGCCGACGGCGGGCATCGATCCCGTGTTGCGCAGCAAGTTCTGGGCGCATTTCAAGTCTCTAAAGGACATGGGGCGGACGCTGTTCGTCACGACGCAATACGTCGGCGAGGCGGCCTATTGCGATTACGTCGGCGTCATGTCCGGCGGCCGGTTGCTGATGGTCGAGACGCCGGAGGGGCTGCGCCGGCGCGCGCTGGGCGGCCACGTCTTGCGCGTCAACCCCGGCCGCCTGCCCGATTACCAGCAGATGGCCGACCTGCGCGCCGCGCCCTTCGTTCGCGCCGGGCAGGTGACGGTCAACCCCGACCTGTCGCTGCAAATTGTGGTCGATGACGCCAGCACGGCGCTGCCGGCGGTGATGAGCTGGATGGACGAGCGCGGCCTGGCCGTGACCGAGGCGGGCGAATTCAGCCCGGCGTTCGATGAGGTCTTCGTCATGCTGCTGGAACAGGAAGAGAAGCGCCGCCTGCAGGAGGAAATGAGCCATGCGTAGTCTGGCGCAATACATCATTCGTATCCTGGCCTTCGTCCGCAAGGAGATTGTCAACGTCCTGCGCCAGCCGCGGCTGGTGGCTTCGCTCATCTTGGGGCCGTTCCTCATCCTGCTGCTCTTCGGCGTCGGCTACCGCGACGAGGCGCGGACGCTGCGCACGTTGTTCGTCGTGCCCGACGACAGCCCGATGCGGCCGTTCGTCGAAGACTACTCGACGCGGTTGGGCCGGCAGATCGACCCCCGCGGCATCATCCCCGACGCGGCCGAAGCCGACCGGGAATTGCGCCGGCAGCAGGTCGATCTCGTCGTCGTCGTCCCGCCCGACCCGGCGGCGCAGATCAACAACAACGAGCAGGCGACGTTCCAGATGTACCACTACGAGATCGATCCCTTCGAGCAGACCTACATCGAGATTCTGGGGCGCAACTACATTGAGGAGATCAACCGCCAGGTGTTGCTGACGGCCGCCGACCAGGGCAAGGCCGAGGCGGCGGCGCTCCAGCAGCGCGTCGCCGCGGCGCGCGAGACGGCCGCGGCGACCCGCGTGGCCCTGGAGGCCGGCGACGAAGCCGCCGCGGGCACGGCGGCCGAGAGCCTGGATAACGAGCTGCGCCTGCTGGCGGTGGCCGCCGGCTCCGGGCTGGCTCTGCTGGGGGGCGTGGAGACGACGCTGGGGGCGGAGACGTTGCAGACGCAACTGCAAGCGCTGCAAGCGGCTTCGACGGCGCTGCGCGATGAGAGTACGCCGATTGGCGAGCGCGCCACCACGGCGGCGACCATCGAATCTGACCTGGCCGAGATGGACGCCGTCCTGGGCCACTACGCGGGTATAGACTCACAGGTGTTGGTGTCGCCCTTCCGCAGCGAGACGCTCAGCATCACCGACGTCAGCCTGGGGCCGACCGACTTCTTTGTGCCGGCGGTCATCGCCCTGCTGTTGCAGCACATCGCCGTGACGCTGGCCGGCCTGTCGATTGTCCGCGAACGCCAGGATGGGCCGCTGGAGCTATTCCGCGCCTCGCCCGTGTCGGCCTTCCAGGCGCTCGCCGGCAAGTTCATCGGCTATCTGATTCTGACGGCGGTCATCGGGGCGATCCTGACCGCGCTGGTGGTCTTTGGCCTGGGCGTGCCGATGCTGGGCAATTGGGGCTACTTTGCCCTGGTCGTCCTGGCGCTGCTGTGCGCCTCGCTCAGCCTGGGCTTCTTCCTATCGCTGTTAGCCCGCACCGACAGCCAGGCCATCCAGTACGCGATGCTGCTCCTGCTGGCCAGCATCTTCTTCAGCGGCTTCTTCCTGGCCCTCTACCGGTTGTGGGCGCCGGTGCGCGCTGTCTCCTGGGCGCTGCCGGTGACTTATGGCATCAATTTGCTGCAAGCGGTGATGCTGCGTGGGCAAATGCCGGGTATCATTTTGCTGGGCGCGTTGTTCCTATTCGCCCTGGTCTTCTTCTTGCTCGACTGGTGGCGGCTGAGCCGTCTCATGGCTCGCCAGTAGTCGCGCAGGCGTATTTGCCGGAGTATGACCTATGCTAGACCATCGCCCCGCGCTGGAGTTGCCCGAACTCTCGGTCCGGCAGCTGGTGACGGCCACGCTGGTCGTCGGGTTGGTTGCCCTCTCGATCTGGCTGGTCTTTCGGTTCCACCAGGTCATCCTCATCCTGATCGCCGGTATCATCATCAGCACCGCCCTGCAGCCGGTCGTCAACTGGCTACAGCGGCGAGGGTTGCCGGCGGGGGCGGCCGTGTTGCTGCTGTTTGGCGTGCTGGCGCTGATTGTTATCCTCTTCCTGCGCTTTGGCGTGCCGCTGATTGCCGACCAGGCGGCCAACATCGGCGCGCAACTGGGCGAGGCCTATAGCAGCTTCGTCCAGCGGCTGGGCCAGTCGTCCAACCTGCTATTGCGCCGCCTGGCGGAGGTCATTCCATCCCAACTGGGCTTGCCGGCCGACGTGCCCGCCGCGCCGGTGGCGGGCCAGGGCGTGGAAGTGGTCGAATCGCCGTTCGCGCAAGTATGGGTGACGCTGGGAACCGTGGCCAGCGGCATCTACAAGACGGCGGCGATCTTCTTCGTGGCCTTCTTCTGGACTGTCGAATCCGACCGCATTAAGCGCGTGGGCATCTCCTTGCTGCCGCTTAACCGCCGCGACCCCGCGCGCGATCTGATTACCGAGATCGAGGGGCGCGTGGGCGGCTATGTCGCCGGGCAGGTGGTGGTCAGCGGCATCATCGGCACGTTATCGCTGATCGCCTACTGGGTCATCGGCATCCCCTATGCCATCGTCCTGGCCCTGATCATTGCCCTGATGGAGTTCATCCCCGTTGTTGGCCCGCTGATCGGCGCGGTGCCATCGATCATCATCGCCCTGTCGATTTCGCCGTCGAAAGCCATCTGGGTGCTGATTGTGTCGCTGGTGATCCACCAGTTGGAGGCCAACGTCTTCGGCCCGCGGGTGATGAAGCGGACGCTGGGGATGCGACCGCTGGTGACGTTGGTGGCCATGACCGCCTTCGGCACGCTCTTCGGCATTCTCGGCGCGCTGATCGCCCTGCCGCTGACGGCGATTCTCCAGATGCTGCTGGAGCGCTTCCTGCTCAGCACCACGCCGCAGACCGAGCCGACGGGCGAGCGCGACCGCGTCGGCCTGCTGCGCTATCAGACGATGGAACTGGTGGAGGACATTCGTAAAGTCTTGCGCCAGCGCGAGAGCGCGCCGGCCGATGAGGAATCGGGCCAACACCTGGAGGACGTCATCGAGACCATTGCTCTTGACCTGGATAAGTTACTGAGCCAGTCTCGCAACGGCGCGGAGGCAGCATGAAACGTCTGGCATTTTACGTTCTGGTCATTGCCGTCACGGTGGCTGTGCTCATTCTGCTGTGGCAGTTTCGCAGCGTGCTGATCCTGCTGCTGTTGTCGCTGATGCTGGCCGCGGCGCTGCGGCCGAGCGCCGATTTCCTGAAGTCGCGCGGGCTGCCGGTGTCGCTGTCGTGGCTGTTGGTCTATCTGGGGTTATTCGCCTTCGTCGGGTTGGCGATCTATCTACTGGGCGGCCATCTCATGGACGAGCTTCAGAAGCTGAGCAACTATCTGGTGATGCTCTACGACTTCACCTATCGCAGTTGGTCAGGCGGCAGCGGCATCCAGCAGGCCATTGTCCAGCGGTTGCCGCCGCCGGATCAACTGCCGGAGGCGATGGCCGGGCCGTCGGGGCTGTCGATCTTGCGTTTGGTCTTCGGCGTGGGGCAGAACGTCGTCACCGTGGCCGCGTCGCTGCTGATCATCATCGTGCTGAGTCTTTACTGGAGCACCGACCGGCAGCACTTCGAGCGGTTGTGGCTGTCGCTGTTGCCGGCCGAGCGGCGCATGCAGGCCCGCAGCATCTGGCAAACGGCCGAGACCAGCATTGGCAACTACCTGCGCAGCGAACTGGTGCAGGGGCTGCTGGCCGTGGTGTTGCTGGCGATAGGGTTCTATCTGTTGCGGCTCGATTACCCGCTACTGGCGGCGCTGCTGGCCGGGCTGTTCTGGCTGATCCCGATGGCCGGTTTTGTCTTTGCCGCGGCGGTGGCTTTTTTGGCCGGGATGGCCACGAACGGCGATGTGCAGACGGCGCTGTTGGCTCTGGCGCTGACGGCGGCCGTGCTGGCCTTTCTGGAGTTTGTCGTTGAGCCGCGCTTTTTCCAGCGCAACCGCTTCAGCGGTCTGCTGATCGTGATCATGGTGTTGATCTTGGTAGACGCCTATGGCTTGATCGGCTTTGTCATTGCCCCGCCGCTGGCCGTCGCCCTGCAGGTCTTCGCCGGGCATGCCATGCGCATCATGCAGCGGCAACCTGAGAACACGCTGGCGCTGACGGCGCTGGAGAAGCGGCTGGACGTGGCCTACGCCACCTACAACGGCCAGCGGGAAATGGGCGGCGAACCGGCTCCGGAATTGGGCAGCCTGTTGCAGCGGCTGGAAAGCCTGGTGGAGCAGACGCGCGAACTGACCGAGTAGCTGCGCCGGGTAGAGCGCTACAGCCGGGTCGCGTTGCGTATGGTGGAGACGCCGCGGTCCCACAGGCCACGTACGCGGCCAAGCGCCTCCTCGTGCTCGCGAACGGCGCTCTCTTCGCCCGTGCCCGTGGTGCGCAGCAGCATGGCGATCCAGCGCGTGCCCTCGAATAACTCCAGCACGCTGAGGATGAGCAGCGTCAGCGGCGTCGAGAGGATGGCCCCGACGATGCCCAACAGCCAGCCCCAGATGAACAGCGAGATGACGACGACGACGGGCGAGATCTTCAGCCCCCGGCCCATACGCCGCGGCTTGATGAGGTTCTCGACTGTGCCGTTGATGAGTGTGTAGCCGATAAAGACCACGAGCGCGCCGGTGAAGCCGTGCTCGACGAAGGCTAACGCCAGCGGCGGCAACATGGCCACCCAGAAGCCGACGGCGGGGATGTAGCCCATGAACCAGGAGAGCAAGCCCCACAGGATGGCCGGGCCGACGCCCAGAAGCAGCAGCAGGATCGTATTGCCGATGGCCGCCACCAGATTCAGGCTGGTCGTCAGGGTGACGTAGCGGCGCACGTTTTCCGTCAGCGCGGCGGCCTGCTGAACCAGGGGGCTTTCGGCCGTCAGGCCCAGACGGGTGCTGCTGGGCAACGACAGGGCCGCGCTGAGCATGAAGGCGAAGATAAGCATGACCAGGAACGCCTGCGAAACGGTGGTGAATAGGACACTCAGGGAGCGCGTGGCCAGTCCGGTCAGCCGTTCACTGGTCAGGAAAGCCGTCACGGCCTCGCGGATTTCGTCCAGGCGATAGCCGAGAAGGGTGTTGGGCACGTTAATGAGTTCGTCGCCGTTGGCGGCGACGCTGGTCTGTAAGCTCGGCAGCACCTCGGCCAGCCGGGCCAGCCCGAAGAAGACCAGCAGCAACACCAGCCCGATGAACCCCAGGACAATGACAAAGGTCAGCACCAGCGACAGCCAGCCGGGCACGCCGCGCCGGGCAAACCAGCCGGGCACGGGGATGAGGGCGATGGTGATGACCAGCGACAGCAGGATCGGGTTCAGGATGAAGGCCAGGTTCTGGATGCCGCTGATGATGATGAAGATGCTGGCCAGGCCGACGAGCAGATAGATGAAGGGCTTTGACTGTTCGACCATGAGACGACCCTCGTTGCGCTGTGATTGAGCAATGACCCAAGCGGGAATTCTACATCATGCTATCATCACTGGGCAGTGAATTCGCCCACACTGGAGGAAGCAACATGGCCGAGACGACGCGAATCCCCTATCTGGATGAGATGCTGGTCGCGCTGGCGCAGCCGGGCTGCGCCTTCTGCCGGTTGCTGGACGAGACGGCCGACCGCCTGGTCGATGCCATCCTGTTCGAGTCGGTCAACGACGTCGGCGTGCGCGAGGAACTGAACGCCGCCCGCGGCTTCTGTCGCCGCCACGCGGCGCTGCTGGTGCGCACCGGCGGTGCGCTGGGCACGGCGACGATGATGCAGGGGGTGATTAAGGTGCTGCTGCGGGCGTTGGACGACAGCGGCATCGAGGCCGAGCCGCCCAGCCGGCTGCGGGCGCTGCTGCGCGCCGGGGGCGTTAGCGGGTCGCACCCGGCGGCGACGCGCCTGGCCGACGCATTGGCCCCGGACGCGCCGTGCCCCATCTGCGTCCACGAAGCGACCTTTGCCGCCCACTACATCGACACGCTGCTGCAGCAGGCCAGGCCGGGCAGCCCCCTGGCCGAAGCCTACGCCGCCAGCGATGGCCTGTGCCTGCCCCATTTCCGCGCTGTTGTGGCGCGCGGGCTGCCCGGCCCGGCCCTGACGACGCTCGTGGCCGCCCAGCGCGCCCACTGGCAGCGGCTGAACGGCGAACTGGAGGAGTTCCTGCGCAAGAGCGACTATCGCTTCCAGCACGAGAAGTTCGGCGCGGAGCGAGACGCCTGGCAGCGGGCGCTCTCGGCCGTCTCTGGGCAGTTGCCGGGCCATCTGACCGAGGGGGCGTGAGTGCGCTGACGTTCGTCGATGCCGACGAGGCCCTGCGCGAGCGTATTGGGCGCGCGTGGGGGCCGGTAGTCGCGGCGCACATGCACCTGACCGACGGCTTCACGCTGGTCGCCCTGGACACGGGCGAGCCGGTGGGGTTGGTGTCGGTGGCCTGGCGGGCGCTGCCGCCGCCGTTGCCCGACACCATCGAGGGCTTCATCGACATCATCGAGGTGCGGCCGGGGTGGCGGCGGCGTGGTGTCGCCCGGCAGTTGGTGGCGTTGGCCACGGCGCGCGCCCGCGCCGCTGGGGCCTACCAATTGCGGGCCTGGAGCTCCGAGGACAAGACGGAGGCCATTCCTCTGTGGCGGGCGTTGGGCTTCGGTCTGTGCCCGGCGACAACCTACCCGCGCGGCGAGGCTGTGCGCGGCTACTTCGTTGCCCGGCCGTTGTGATTTGCGCTCGGCGGCCCTAAGGGGCCGCGATGCCCTATCGATGCCGCTCCACCCCCACCTGCCGGCACATCGCCAGTACCGGGCAAATGGAGCAGCGCGGCAGGTCGCCGGTGCAGATGTGCTTGCCGAAGGGCACCAGCAGCCGGTTGATGTCGATCCAGTACTCCTTCGGCAAGACACCTTCCAGCGCGACCATCGTCTGCTCCGGCGTCGGGGCGGCCACGTAGCCCCAACGATTGGTGACCCGATGGACGTGGATATCGACGCTGATCCACGGCTGCCCGCAGCCCACGGCCAGCGTCAGGTGGGCGCACTTGACGCCGACGCCGGCAAACGACAGGAGCACCGTTTCGTCACAGGGCAGCTCGCCGCCGAACTCCTCAACAATACGTTGGGCGATGGCGCGGATCTGGTAGGCTTTGCGCTCGTGGAAGGTGCTGGGGGAGATGAGCCGGTCGATCTCGTCCACGGGCAGCTGGGCCATCGCCGCCGGCGTGCGGGCGACGTCCAGCAGGCGACGGGAGAGGGGCAACGACTGCTCGTCGCGGGTGCGGATGGAGATGATGCAACTGACGAGTTGCTCAAACGGCGTGGCGTAGCCCAACTCGGCCAGTGCGAACATGGCCGCCTTGGGGTAGGGGGCCACGGCGGCCTCGATCCGGCGCATGGCCTCGTCGATGTCCAGCGGTTGTTTGGGGGTGGGGGCGCTCATGGCCGGAAGAGTAGCGCAAAGGCCGTAGACGGCCAACACGGGCCGGGGCAGGCTGGGGTGCTAACCGACCTCCAGCCGGATGGTGACGACATCCCCTTCCGCGAGGCGCTCCGCCTTGCGGACGCTGTCCTTGAGGGGCACGATGTAGCCGCCGTCCTTGGGCCATAGCGCGGTCTTCCAGGTGGTTCGGCCAATATGGATAGTGGCCGGGATCATGCCCCAACCATAGGTGACGACGCCGGAGATGGTGCGCAGGGCGTCGCTCTCGTCGGGGGGAACGGTGACGAAGTAGAAGGGGGCCGGGCCGCGCCAGTGCCAGATTGGGCCGCTAAATTCGACGTTCATCCCTGTGTCCTTTTCATTGACCCACGTGTCTCCTATAATGCGTTCGTGCCGACGCCAATGATCGCCACGAAACTTTATCTGCCTCCATCCCGGCCCGGAATTGTCCACCGTCCGCGCCTGATCGACCAACTGAATACCCGTCTGCACCGCAAATTGACCCTCATCTCGGCCCCGGCCGGCTTTGGCAAGACGACACTGGTCGGCGAATGGGTTGCCGTCTGTGGGCGGCCGGTCGCCTGGTTATCGCTGGATGAAGCGGAGAGCGATATCGTTCGCTTTCTGACGTATCTCGTCGCCGCGCTGCAAACGATTGCCGAGCCAATTGGCGCGATGGCGCTGCCCGTGCTGGAGACCGCACAATCATTACCCGTCGAAGCGATCTTGACGAGTCTGATTAACGACATCTCCGCCGTCCAGAACGACTTCATCCTCATCCTCGACGACTATCACCTGGTTGATAACCCGGCTGTTGACCGGGCGCTGGGCTTCCTGCTGGAACACTTGCCGCCACCAATGCACCTGGCCATGACCACGCGCGAGGATCCCAACCTGCCCTTGGCCCGGCTGCGCGTCCGCGATCAATTGACCGAACTCCGCGCCGCCGACTTGCGCTTCACCCCAGCCGAGGCGGCCGAATTCCTCAATCAGGTGATGGGCCTGGCTCTCACGGCCGACCAGGTCGCCGCGTTGGAAAACCGCACCGAAGGCTGGATTGCCGGTTTGCAACTGGCCGCGCTGTCGATGAAGGATAACCGGGACGCCGGCGGATTCATCCAGGCGTTCACCGGCGACCATCGCTACATTGTCGATTATCTGGTCGAGGAGGTGCTGAAGAGCCGGCCGGAAGCGATTCGGAGCTTTTTACTCCAGACATCCATCCTCGACCGTTTGAATGGCCCGCTTTGCGATGCGGTCACGGGGCAGCCGGGCGGCAAAGACCGGTTGGAAGCACTGCAGCGCGGCAACTTCTTCCTCATTCCGCTGGATGACCGGCGACATTGGTACCGCTATCACCATCTGTTTGCCGATGTTCTGCGCGCGCATTTGATAGCGGAGCGCCCCGAACAACTGCCTGTCCTCCACCGACGCGCGAGCGAGTGGTACGAGCAGGACGGCTCAGCGCCGGAGGCGATCCGGCACGCGCTGGCCGCCCAGGATTTTGAGCGCGCGGCGGCGCTGATCGAACGGGCCTTGCCGGTCATGCGCCAGACCAGACGGGAAGCCACGCTGCTGAGTTGGTTCCAGGCCCTGCCCGACGAACTGTTCCGAGACCGGCCCATGCTCAGCGTTCATTGCGTCGGCGTGTTCCTACAAAACGGTCAACTGGCAGGCGTTGAGGCCCGCCTGCGGGACGCCGAACGGTGGCTGGGTGAAGATGTCGGCGGGCAGCCGGTGTACGTCGATGAAGAGGATTTTCAACGTCTGCCCGGCCTGGTGGCCATGTACCACGCCGGTATCGCCCTCATTCGCGGCGATGTCGCCGCCACGATGCGGCATGCCCGGCAGGTGATTGAACTGACGCGGCAAGACGACCATTTCATCCACGGCGCGGCATTTGCGCTGTCGGGGCTTGCCTCCTGGACGAGCGGCGATCTGGAGACGGCGCATCGCATGTTCGCTGCCGGCATGGCCTATTTGCAAAAGGCGGGGTTCACCTCCGATGTGATTGGCGGCGCGCTCACCCTGTCGGATATTCGCATCGCGCAGGGTCGCCTGCGCGAGGCGCTGGGCAACTACGAGCGCGGTCTGCAACTGGCGACACAACCCGGCGGCCCGCCCCTGCGCGGCGCGGCGGACATGCTGGTGGGCATGAGCGACATCTACCGCGAGTACAACGAGCTGGACGCCGCCACGCAGTATCTCCTGGAAAGCAAGGCGCTGGGCGAGCTGAACGGTTTACCGAAGAACCCCTATCGTTCCCGCGTGGCCCTGGCCCAGATACTGGCCGCGCGCGGCGAACTGGACAGCGCACTCGACCTACTCAACGAGGCCGAGCGCCTGTATGAGGGCGATTTCTCGCCCAACTTCCGTCCCGTCACGGCGATGCGGGCGCGTCTGTGGATCGCGGCCGGAAGATTCGGCGATGCCCGCCACTGGGCGCGCGAGCAAGGCTTGTCCGCTGGCGATGACCTCAGCTACCTGCGCGAATTCGAACACATCACCCTGGCCCGGCTGCTTCTGGCTCAGGCCGGGAGCGATGGGGCGGGGAGTTCGATTGGCGAGGCGATCGGACTGCTGGAGCGTCTTCGGCCGGCGGCGCAAGAGGGCGGCCGGATGGGCAGCGCCATCGAAATCCTGGTTCTGCAAGCGCTGGCCCACCAGGCCCAGGGCGAATTGCCGGCCGCTCTCCGGCATTTGGAGCGCGCGCTGACGCTGGCCGAGCCGGAGGGGTACGTGCGCGTCTTTGTGGACGGTGGCCCCGGCCTGGCCCAGCTGCTTGAGGCAGCCGCCCGACAGGGGATCATGCCCGACTATGCGCGCCGGCTGTTGTTGGCATTTGCCGGCGAGCATCCAGGCCCGGCGAGCGAAGTGATGCCGCCCACCCCGGTGGCTTCAGCCGCCCTGAATGAGCCGCTCAGCCAGCGCGAACTGGAGATCCTCCGCTTGTTCAAGTCGGAGCTTTCGGGGCCGGAGATCGCCCAGGAACTCGTTATTGCCTTAAGCACAGTTCGCACCCATACCAAGAGCATCTACAGCAAACTCAACGTCAACAGCCGCCGGGCAGCCGTCAATCGTGCCGTTGAACTGGGCCTGATTTAGGGCCGGAACGCCCCCGGCTTTGGCCCCCTCGCCATATCCCCACATCAATCCCCACATGTGGGGAAGACATCTCCCCTCGTCCATTTGTATAGTGTCTTCATCAGAACCGAAACAGGCAGCTATGCCCGGTGTCGCTGACACGAATCCCGCGGTTCAGAAAAGGAGACAAACAAATGGACGTTGTTGGCAAGTTTTCGATTAAGCAGAGCAAGGCGACCATCACCACGGCGACGCTCACCCGTCTGGCCGGTTGGTCGGCCGTGGTGGCCGGGGCGTGTTTCATCGTCGTTGGGACGTTCCATCCGCTGAACGAGCCATCGGCCGTCACCACGGCGACCTGGGTCAATGTCCACATCGCGGCCATGCTCATGAGCTTCTTCGGGCTGTTCGGCCTGGCCGGGCTATACGCCCGGCAAGCGGAGAAAGCTGGTTGGCTGGGCCTGGCCGGCTTCGTCCTGTTTAGCCTCTGGCTGGCGCTCACGATGACCTTTTCGCTGGTGGAAGCCTTCATCTTGCCGGGCCTGGCGACGGCGTCGCCGGCGTTTGTGGCGAGCTTCCTGGGGATGTTCACCGGTTCGCCCAGTCAGGTTGATCTCAGCCTCTTGCCGACGCTGTGGGCACTATCGGGGCCTGTATACATCCTCGGCCCCTTGCTATTTGGCATCGCCACGTTCCGCGCCCGCATCCTGCCGCGCCCGGCGGCGGCGCTGCTCATCCTCGGGGCGTTGTTGGTTCCCGTCGGCGGCATGATTCCGCCCGAGTACCAACCGCTCATCATGGTTCCGGTTGGGTTGGGTCTGGCGTGGCTGGGGTATGCGCTCTTCTCCGAACGTCGGGACGATGCGTTGTAATGGCGGCGCGTTCAGCGAATCGCCGTCTCGGAACGTGATCAGGGAGCCTGTTACGGCACGACGTGGGCAAGCGGCAATTCGCCGCTTGCCCCTGAGAGACACGAATTGACTTGAGGAGTTATCAATGAACGCGAATGTTTACAGCAATGATCACCCCCTGAGTGCGCCGCTGGCCGGCAAGGCAAGTTCGAGAAGGCTCGCGTTGGCGGGCGGCATCTTCTACCTGTTGACCTTTGTGTCCATTCCCACCGCCGTGCTCTACGAAGCAGTGCGCGATCCAAACTTCATTGCCGGCCCCGGCCCGGACAACGGCATCATCTTCGGTGGCATCCTGGAGATCATCGTGGCTCTGGCCTGCATCGGCACCGCGGTCGCGCTCTACCCGGTGGTCAAGCGGCAGAGTGAAGCCTACGCACTGGGTTTCGTCGGCGCGCGCATCCTGGAGGCGGGTACCATCTTCGCCGGCGTCGTCAGCCTCATGACGATGGTGTCCTTGCGCCAGTCTGGGGCCGGAGCGGAAGGGTTGGTGACCGGGCGGGCCTTGCTGGCGATGTATGACTGGTTCCACCTCGGGCAGAACCTCATCCCGGCCGTCAACGCCGTGCTGCTAGGCTCCCTGCTCTACCGGGCGCGCCTGGTGCCGCGCGTTCTGCCCGTACTGGGTTTCATCGCCGCGCCCCTGCTGGTGGCCAACACGATCCTGCTCATGTTCGGCGTCACCGGGCCGGCGCTGACGCTGACAACCTTGGGCGTTCTGCCGATTGCCATATGGGAATTCTCACTGGGCGTCTATCTCACCGTCAAGGGCTTCAGGCCGACCGCGATCACCGCTGAGTTCGACAATCGGGAGCCTGGCCGGTGGTGAGCGCCGGCCGAAGAGCGAACATTGGCTTTGTCGTTTGACTATCACAAAACAGGAGAAGTAGAAATGAAAGCAGTTGTCGCCACCAAATTCGGAAACGCGGACGTCCTTCATCTTCGTGAGGTTACGAAACCGACGCCCAAAGCGAATGAAATCCTGGTCAAGGTGCATGCGACCACGGTCTCGGCCGGGGACATCCGCATGCGCAGCCTGAACGTGCCGCTGCTGTTCTGGCTGCCCGCGCGCCTCACGCTGGGGTTCACCAAACCAAAGCACCCTATCTATGGCATGGAGCTTGCCGGTGAAGTGGAAGCCGTCGGCCAAGATGTCACCCGCTTCAGAGTGGGCGATCCTGTGTTCGCCTCGACCCTGGCCGAGAACTTCGGCGGTTATGCCGAATACAAATGCCTGCCCGAAGACGGGCTGGTGTTGGCCAAGCCGCACAATATGACCTATGAAGAAGCGGCCGCTGTTCCAATTGGCGGGCCGACGGCGCTGCGCCTGCTGCGCAAGGGCAATATCCAACGCGGACAGAAAGTGCTGATCTACGGCGCGTCGGGTAGCGTAGGCACCTATGCCGTGCAATTGGCCCGCCACTTTGGGGCCGAAGTGACGGGCGTTTGCAGCACGGCTAATGCCGAGATGGTGAAATCGCTGGGAGCAGACCGGGTGATTGATTACACCAAGGCGGACTTTTCGACACAGGTCGAGCGTTATGACGTCGTCTTTGACACGGTCGGGAAATTCCCCAAATCAATGGTTGCGAAAGCCCTGACGCCCAACGGGCGCTACGTGACGATTGCCAAGCTCAGCACGAAACAAAGCGCGGAAGAGCTAAGCGTCATCAAGGCGCTGATCGAGGCGGGCGAGATCAGAGCCGTCATCGACCGGCGCTATCCGCTGGAACAGATTGTCGAGGCGCACCGCTACGTTGAGGCCGGACACAAGCGGGGCAACGTCGTCATCACCGTGGCCTGAATGGGCAAGGCTTGGGAGTAACGGTCATCATGGACGTTCAGAACATACCGGACGAAGGCCGCCAGGAAGATAACGCCGGCCGGCCGATGGTCTGCGAAATCAGGATCAAAGGCCACCTAGGCCGTCAGTGGCAGGAATGGTTCACGGGGTTGGCCATCGTGCTAGAAGAGGATGGCAGCACGCTCCTGACCGGCCCGGTGATGGATCAGGCGGCGCTGCATGGCTTCCTTAAGAAGGTCCGCGACTTGGGGATGCCG
>WBZV01000945.1_pt1 | contig 14777 bp, 16 predicted proteins | sample 5204221 | NCBI WGS metagenome assembly WBZV01 (sample SAMN12344360, study PRJNA552823) | activated sludge metagenome | biome: Activated sludge suspended growth; feature: Nitrification reactor; material: Wastewater; isolation source: activated sludge from nitrification reactor of wastewater...
GAGGAAGATGGTGCCCTGGTTCTTCACGATGATCGATTCGTCGCTCATCGCCGGCATGTAGGCGCCGCCCGCGGTGCACGAGCCCATCACCACCGCGATCTGCGGGATGCCCTGGGCGCTCATGTTGGCCTGGTTGAAGAAGATGCGGCCGAAGTGCTCGCGATCCGGGAACACGTCGTCCTGATTCGGCAGGTTGGCGCCGCCGCTGTCGACCAGGTAGACGCACGGCAGGCGGTTCTGCAGCGCGATCTCCTGCGCGCGCAGGTGCTTCTTCACCGTCAGCGGGAAGTAGGTGCCGCCCTTCACCGTGGCGTCGTTGCACACGATCATGCAATCGACGCCGCTGATGCGGCCGATGCCGGCGATCAGGCCCGCACCCGGCGCGGCATCGACCCCGCCTTTCTCCTTGTACATGTTCAAGGCGGCGAGCGGCGCCACCTCGAGGAAGGGCGTGTCGGGGTCGAGCAGCATCTCGACGCGCTCGCGCGGCAGCAGCTTGCCGCGTGCGGTGTGCTTGGCGCGCGCCGCCTCGCCGCCGCCCAGGGCGACTTGCGCAAGACGCGCGTTCAGGTCGTCGACCAGCGCGCGCATCGCCGCGGCGTTGGCCTTGAAATCCTCGGAGCGGGGGCTGAGGTTGGAGGCGAGAACGGGCATGGGGTCTTTCGTGGTTCTTCTGCGCCGCGGGCACGGGCCGTGCCGGGGATTGTGCAAGCGGCGAGCTTACGCGCGCACGCGTCGCCTTGCCTGCCAACGAGGTTGCAAATCGTGCCACGGTGCGCGAGACTGCAGCCATGCCCACCCCACCGCCCGCCGCGCGCCGCCCGGCCGTCACGCCGATGGCCTTCGTGCGTGCGATGGTGCGGGCCTACGAGCGGCGCGGGCTGGATCCTTCCGCGGCGCTGCGCGAGGCACAAATCACGCCATCCGCCTTGCGCCGCGCCGACGCCCGCATCACCGCCGCGCAGATGGAGACGATCTCGGGGCTGGCGATGCAGCAGCTCGACGACGAGGCGCTCGGCTGGTTCTCGCGCCGCCTGCCCTGGGGCAGCTACGGCATGCTGTGCCGCGCGTCGATCACCTCGCCGCAGCTCGGCCTCGCGCTGCAGCGCTGGTGCCGCCACCACCGCCTGCTGACCGAAGACATCGTGCTGCACCTGGCCACCGACGGCGCCGCCGCGCGGCTGTGGATCGAGGAGCGGCGCGATCTCGGCGAGATGCGCGAGATCTGCTGCGTGACGCTGCTGCGCTACGTGCACGGCTTCGCCTGCTGGGCGATCGACTCGCGCATCCCGCTGCGCGAGGTGCACTTTCCGTTTCCCGCGCCGCGCCACCGCGACGCGTACCCGGTGATGTTTCCGGGGCCGGTGCGCTTTCGCATGCCGCACGCCGGCCTGGTGTTCGACGCCGCCTACCTGGCGCTGCCGCTGCGGCGAGACGAACGCGCGCTACAGGCGATGCTGCAGCGCGCGCTGCCGCTGACGGTGCTGCAGTACCGCCGCGACCGCCTGCTCGCGCAGCGCGTGCGCGAGGCGCTGCACGCCGACACGGCGGGCCTGGCCGACGCGGCCGCGGTGGCGGCGGCGCTGAACGTGTCGGTGCGCACGCTGCACCGCCAGTTGCGCGACGAGGGCTGCTCGCTGCAGCAGCTCAAGGACGAGGCGCGCCGCGCCCGCGCGACCGAACTGCTCGAGCGCAGCCGCCGGCCGATCAAGCAGATCGCGGCGGCGGTGGGCTTTCGCAACGAGAAGAGTTTTGCGCGCGCGTTCGCGGGGTGGACGGGGGTGGCGCCGAGCGCATGGCGGGAGGGGGTGCGGCGGTAGCGGTCAAGGAGCTGGCGCCCTAGCAGGTCAGTTCAGCGCCGCATCGACTCAGGCTTCGTTCATCCACGCCGGAATGTCTCGCTTCTCGTGAAGCACGCGCCAGACGTCGATCTGCTCGTCGCGTTCGATGTAGAAGACCAGGTAGGGGTAGCGCCCAAGAGGCCAGAATCTCAGATCTGCGAGCCCGAGCTGGTGCGCATAGCGCGGGGATCCCGCCGCCGGATGGCGTGCGATATGCGCGTATGCCTTCTCGAGCTCGTCGACGAATCCCAGGGCGACCTTCGCAGAGGCTTCGGCCAAGTAGCGATCGATTGCCTCCTCGACATCCCTGTTGGCGAGTTCCCGGGGGACGACGACCTTCACGACCTTCGCGTCGACGTTCGGCCGCCGATCCTGCCGCGCAGTGTCGCGAAGTAGGCGCCGTCCGCCGCCGCAGCGGGCCGGGATCTCGCGCCGGCGAGCAGCAGTTCCCGCAGTTGAAGGCGCTCCTGGTCCTTGCGAATCAGCTCTCGAACGTACTCGCTGCTGGTCCCGAAACCGCGGCTGTCGACCTGCTCGTCGACGAAGGCCTTCAGTGCCTCCGGAAGAGAGATGTTCATCGTGCTCATCGGGACATCATAGAAATCTTGGCAAACTTTGGCAAACGACTTGCGGCAGGCGGCATTCACCCCCTGCCGTAGACCTCTTCCTCCCGCCACCCCAGCGCCGCCATATCCGCGCTGCGAAACCCCGCATCACTGGGCATCAGGAACTCATCCAACTGTGGCGGCGCCACCGGCGTGCCGGCGAGCATCGCGTGCACCTGGCCGCGGTGGTGGGTCTGGTGCATGAACAGGTGCGCCAGCACGTGGGCAGCGCGGTCGCGTTGCACGTGCTCGCCGCGGTCCATCGCGATCATCGCGTCGCAGCCGGCGTCGTCGAGCGCATCGCACCAGGCGACCAGGCGTTCGTCGCTGGCTTGCTGTCGCGCACGGAGCTCGGCCAGCGTCGCCGCCGGCACGAAGCTGCGGTACAGGCGCGGCAGCTCCGCGTCGCCGTGAAGTGCGCCGATGTAGTACTCGTCGATGGCGAGGATGTGGTTCAGCGTCGCGGCCAGGCTCGGGAAGAAGCTGGTGCGCGGCGCGTGGAAATCCTCGGCGGACAGCGCCGCCATCGCCGCGTGCAGCCGGTGATTGGCCAGCCGGTTGGCATGCGCCTGGATGCGCAACTGGCCGGCCAGCGCGAGCATCAGAACGGCCCCTTCTCCAGCCAGCGCTCGATCTGCGGCCGGCGGTCGTTGCCCCAGAAGGGCTCGCCGTCGACGACGAAGAAGGGCGCGCCGAATACGCCCGCGGCGATGGCGGCTTCGTTCTCGGCCTTCAGCCGCGCCTTCCAGGCCGGGTCGTTCCACACCGCTTCCGCCGCGTCGGCGGCGATGCCGAAGTCCGCGGCGAGCTCGCGCAGTTGCGCGGCATCGCTCAGGTCGACGCCGCGCGCGAAGTAGGCGCGCAAGCAGTGGCGTGCCCACTGCCGCGCACGCTCGGCATCGCTGTCGGCCAGCCACCAGAACACGCGCGCGGCGTTCTGCGTGGGAATGGGAAACTTCTGCGGGTTCTTCAGCGGCACGCCGGCGAAGCGCGCCGAGCGCTCGAAGTCGTGCAGCGAATACTCGCGCTTGATCGGGTACGACACCGGGCTCTTCAGCTCGGCGGCCTGGAAGGTGGCGCCGAGCAGGATGGCCTTCCAGTTCACCGTGCGGCCGTGGCGCGCGGCGAGTGCGTCGATCCACTCGGAGGCGATGTACGAGTAGGGCGAGGAGAAGTCGAAATAGAAGTCGATCGGGCGTGCGAGGAGCGTCATGCCCCCAGCCTACTGCGGGTGTTGATGGCTGTCATGCTGGCATCAACCCGGGCGCCGCTAGCATCCCAGCGATGGGTCTGTCGCTCGCCTTGGTGATCGTCGCGCTGGCCGTGGCGCTCGCGCTGCGGCCCTGGCGCGCGCTGCGCGGCGCGCAGCTGCTGCACCCCTGGTTCGCGAGCCTGGTGCTGATGCCCTGGCTGTGGGCGGCGCAGCGCTTCATGCCCGGTGGCGTGGCGGTGCAGTTGAGCGGCGCCTGCCTGATGGTGCTGATGCTGGGCTGGCCGCTGGCGGTGCTGAGCCTGGTGCCGATCGCGGCGCTGGGCGCATGGCTGGGCGGCATCGCCTGGCCGCAGGCGCTGGATCATCTGGCCTGGAACGGCATCGTCACCGCGACGCTGGCGCTGGCCATCGGGCTGGCCACGCGGCGCTGGCTGCCGCGGCATCCCTTCGTATTCATCCTCGGGCGCGGCTTCCTCGTCACCGCGCTGGCCACGGTGCTCGCCGGCGCGCTCTCGGCCCTGGTGTCGCCGCTGCCGCCGGGCAGCGAGCTCGGCTCCATCCTGCTCGGCCACTGGCTGATGGCCTGGGGCGAGGCCTTCGCCACCGGCATGCTGGTGGCGATCTTCGTCGCCTTCAAGCCGGAGTGGCTGGCCACCTGGTCGGATGCGCGTTACCTGAAGGACGCCTGATGGGTTCTCAGCCCAGCGCGCGCCCGATCAGGATCTTCTGCACGTCCGAAGTGCCTTCGTAGATCTGGCAGACGCGCACGTCGCGGTAGATGCGCTCGAGCGGGAAATCGCTCACGTAGCCGTAGCCACCCAGCGTCTGGATGGCCGCGCTGCAGACGCGCTCGGCCATCTCGGAGGCGTTGAGCTTGGCCATCGCCGCTTCCTTCAGGCAGGGGCGGCCGGCGTCCTTGAGGCTCGCGGCGTGGTGGATGAGCTGGCGCGCCGCTTCGATCTGCGTCGCCATCTCGGCGAGGCGGAACTGCACCGCCTGGTGCTCGAAGATGGGCTGGCCGAAGGCGACGCGCTCCTTGGAATACGCCAAGGCGACTTCGAAGGCCGCGCGCGCCATGCCCAGGCTCTGCGCGGCGATGCCGATGCGCCCGCCTTCCAGGCCGGAGAGCGCGATCTTCAGGCCCTGCCCTTCCTCGCCGATCAGGTTGGCAGCGCTGACGCGGCAGTTCTCGAACAGGATCTGCGCGGTGTCGCTGCTGTGCTGGCCCATCTTGTCTTCGAGCCGCGCGACGAGATAACCGGGCGAATTCGTCGGCACGAGGAAGGCGCTGATGCCCTTCTTGCCCGCCGCCTTGTCGGTCACGGCCATCACGATCGCCACGTCGCCGTTCTTGCCGCTGGTGATGAATTGTTTGACGCCGTTGAGCAGGTAATGATCCCCATCACGGACGGCGGTGGTCTTCAAGCCGTCGGCCTGCGAACCCACGTGCGGCTCGGTGAGGCAGAAGGCACCCAGCATCTCGCCGCGCGCCAGCGGCGTGAGCCATTGCGCCTTCTGCGCTTCGCTGCCCCAGGCCATCAGGATGGAGCACACCGGGCAGTTGTTGACGCTCACCACCGTGGAGGTGCCGCCGTCGCCGGCGGCGATCTCCTCGAGGATGATGGCCAGTGCCAGGTAGTCCAGCCCCGCGCCGCCCCACTGCTCGGGCACCGCCACGCCGTAGCAGCCCAGTGCCGCCAGGCCCTTCAGCTCGACGGCGGGAAAGTGGCTCTCGCGGTCCCAGCGCGCCGCGTGCGGCGCGATCTGCTCCTGCACGAAATCGCGCACCGCCTCCTGCACCGCGCGGTGCTCGTCGCTCAGCAACATGTTCTCGTCCTCACCTGCTGTCTCACCAGGGAATCTCGCTGCCGTCGTAGTTGAGGAAACGGCCGTTGTCCTGCGCCGCGAGGCCGGCGATGACTCGTCGCATGCCGGCCACGCTGTCTTCGACGCCGATGTCGGCGCCGGCGCCGCCCATGTCGGTGCGCACCCAGCCGGGGTGGAAGCTCACGCACACCGCCTTGCCGGCCCACTCGAGCGCGATGTCCTTCAGCACCGAGTTGGCCGCTGCCTTGGAGGCGCGGTAGAGCCAGCTGCTGGTGGCGTTGCGCGCGCCCATCGAGCCCATCTTCGAGGAAATCAGCGCCAGCTTCGCGCCCGGCGCCAGCATGTCGGCGAACTGCGGCAGCACGCGCATGGGCGCCAGCACGTTGGCGTGCATGGTGTGGTCGAAGTCGGCGTCGCTGGGGGGCTCCAGCCCGCTCTGGCGCTTGAGTACGCCGGCGACGTTGACGATCACGTCGAAGCTCGCACCGTCGAGCTGCCAGGCCAGGCGCGAGACGCTCTCGGCGCTGGTCACGTCGAGCGCGATGGCGGTCGCGCCCTGCGCACGCAGCGCGGCGAGCGCCTCGTCGCCGCGCGCCGTGGCCGTCACCTGCCAGCCCTCGGCGCGATATTGGCGCACGAACTCGGCGCCGATGCCGCGCGAGGCGCCGATGATCAATGCGTGTGGCATGTCAGAGCAGTTCGACGGCCAGCGCGGTGGCTTCGCCGCCGCCGATGCACAGCGCCGCCACGCCCTTCTTCCTGCCCTGCTTGCGCAAGGCGCCGAGCAGCGTGACGACGATGCGCGCGCCGGAGGCGCCGATCGGGTGGCCCAGCGCACAGGCGCCGCCGTGCACGTTGACGATCTCGTGCGGCAGCTTGAATTCGGCCATCGCGGCCATGGTCACCGCGGCGAAGGCTTCGTTGACCTCCCACAGGTCGACGTCCTTGGCGCCCCAGCCGGCCTTCTTCAACGCCTTGTCGATCGCGCCCACCGGCGCGGTGGTGAACCACTCCGGCGCCTGCGCGTGCACCGCGTGCGAGACGATGCGCGCGATCGGCTTCGCGCCCATCGCCTTCGCGGTCGACTCGCGCATCAGCACCAGCGCGGCGGCGCCGTCGGAGATGCTCGACGAGGTGGCGGCGGTGATCGCGCCGTCTTTCTTGAACGCCGGCTTGAGGCCGGGGATCTTGTCGAGCTTGGCCTTGAAGGGCTGCTCGTCGAACTTGATCACCGTGTCGCCCGCCTTGCCCGGCAGCGTCACCGGCGCGATCTCCCACTCGAAGCTGCCGTCTTCGTTGGCCTTCTTGCTGCGCTGGGTGGAGGCAATCGCGAACTGGTCCATCGCCTCGCGCGTGAAGCCGTATTTGCCCACGCATTGTTCGGCGAACACGCCCATCGCCTTGCCGCGCTCGTACGCGTCTTCCAGGCCGTCGAGCGCCATGTGGTCGTACACGGCCGAGGCGCCGTATTTGATGCCCTTGCGCGCGAACATCAGGTGCGGCGCGTTGGTCATGCTCTCCATGCCGCCGGCCAGCATCACGTTCGCGGAGCCCGCGGCCAGCATGTCGTGCGCGAACATCATCGCGCGCATGCCCGAGCCGCACATCTTGCTCATCGTGACGGCGCCGGTGGAATCGGGCAGGCCGGCCTTGCGCATCGCCTGGCGCGCCGGCGCCTGGCCTTGCCCGGCCATCAGGCAGTTGCCGAACAGCACTTCGTCGACGGCATCACCGGGCACGCCGGCGCGCTCCACCGCTGCCTTGATCGCGACGGCGCCCAGCTCCCAGGCGGCGAGGTTGGCAAAGTCACCCAGCAGGCCGGCGATGGGCGTGCGGGCGGCGGAAACGATGACGATGGGGTCGGACATGGCAATGCTCCTTTGTCGTGATCAGGCCGTGAGGATGGGCGAGGCGCGCTCTTCCTGAGCGACTCGCCGGAGGTAGTTCTGGAAGGCGGCGTCCTCGCCGCGCAGCAGCACCGGCAGGGTGTTGTAGAAGTCGTCGCGCCGGCACCATTCGCGCATGTAGTCGTCCCACGAGTTCCAGCGGCGCTGCTCGGTGGGCGACATGCGCTCCTTGAACGCGACGAGATAGGCACGCTCGAAGAGCGACATCAGCATGTCGAAGATGACCAGCATGCGCTCGTTCTGCTCGGGCGTCGGGTTGGGCAGCGCACTGTTGGTGCGCAGCTGCAGATCGGCGTTGTTCAGCACGATCTCGAGGAAGTGGTTGTAGGCGTCGGAGAGGTGCTGGTAGGCCTCTTCCTCCTCGTTCTCGCGCTCCTTGCGCTGCTCGACGAGGAACACCCACACCGCGAAGGGCAGCGCCACCACGGTGACCACGTAGCTGGCGAGTTCGAAGGCGTCCTTCACTTCCATCTTCGTTCACGCCTTCAGATGCCTGCTTCCGCGGCTTCCGCCTCGCTCTGGCGGTGCCGGCGGAAGCGCTTGTCCTGGTCGTAGGGAAACACGTCGTGCACGTGGCCGGCCTGGATGCGTTCCTTGTGGCCCTGCCAGAAGTTCACGTCGAGCAGGTCGGCGTGGTGCTTCATGAAGACCTCGCGCACGCGCGCATCGCCGAGCAGGAAGGGGCCGAAGGTCTCGGGGAAGACGTCGCGCGGGCCGACGTGGTACCAGACCTCGCCGGACATCTCCTCCTCCTCGGTGCGCGGCTCGGGCACCTTGCGGAAGTTGCAGTCGCTCAGGTACTCGATCTCGTCGTAGTCGTAGAACACGACCTTGCCGTGGCGCGTGACGCCGAAGTTCTTCCACAGCATGTCGCCGGGGAAGATGTTGGCGCGCACCAGGTCCTTGATGGCGTTGCCGTACTCGATCACCGCGTGCTCGAGCTGGTGCGGATTGGCTTCCTGCAGGTAGATGTTCAGCGGGATCATGCGCCGCTCGATGTAGACGTGGCGGATCACCAGCGTGTCGCCGTCCTCCTCGATCAGGCTGGGGCAGTAGTGCTTCAGCTCGGCGACCAGCTCGGGCTCGAAGCGTGCACGCGGGAAGGCCACCTTGCTGTACTCCAGCGTGTCGGCCATGCGGCCGACGCGGTCGTGCGTCTTCACCAGAAGGTACTTGCTCTGGATGAGCTCGCGCGAGGTCTCCTTGGGCGCCGGGTAGAAATCCTTGATGACCTTGAAGACGTAGGGGAAGCTCGGCAGGTCGAACACCAGCATCACCATGCCCTTGATGCCCGGCGCGATGCGGAAGCGGTCGCTGCTGTGCTTCAGGTGGTAGAGGAAGTCGCGGTAGAAGATATTCTTGCCCTGCTTCTGCAGGCCGATCGCGTTGTAGAGCTCGCTCTTGGGCTTGCGCGGCAGCATCGAGCGCAGGAACTGCACGCAGGCCGAGGGCACCTCCATGTCGACCATGAAGTAGGCGCGCGCGAAGCTGAACAGCATCAGCAGGTCGTCCTCGCCGAACAGCGCCGCGTCGATGGCGAGCTTGCCGTCCGGCGTGTGCAGGATCGGCAGCGCGAAGGGCATCTCGTTGAAGCCGTTGATGATCTTGCCGACCGCGTAGGCACCCTTGTTGCGATAGAAGAGCGAAGACAGCACCTGCAGCTGGAAGTTCGCGCGCATGCGGAACTCGCCCAGGCGCGACAGCACGGCGGCGAGCACGTGGTCGACGTCGCGGCCCAGATCCTCGAACTCGCGCGCGAGCTGGAAGTTGTCGATCACGCGCAGCAGCGTCTCGCGCAGCGTTTCCTTGGTCGGGTAGTAGGCGCGGTAGGTCGGCAGCGAGGCCGGCTCGTCGTTCTCGATGTACTCGGTCGAGACCGCCGGGCGCACGAAGATGAAGTCGTTGTTGAAGTAGCTGCGGTGCAGGATCTTCGTGGTCACCGAGTTGAAGAAGGTCTCGGCGAGCTCGGGCTGGTGGTGGTTGGTGAGCAGGCCGATGTAGTGCAGCTTGACCTGCTGCCACACGTCCATCTCCAGGCTGCCGGCCTGGAACTCGGTCTGCAGCCGCTCGGCCGCCTCGTCGACGCGCTTGTCGTAGAACTCGATGCGTTCGCGCTGGGCGCGCTGCTGGCCGTGCCAGTCGGCCTGCTCGAAGCGCCGCTTGGCCTGCGCGCTGGTCTCGCGGAACAGGCGGTAGTGGCGGTTGAAACCTTCGAGCAGCGCCTGGGCGATGTCGAAGCCGCGCGAGTCGGTCAGCCGGGTCGGGAACATCGCGTCGAGCCGTTCAGGGTTTGCCGTTCTTGCGGATCGCGTCGTAGCGCGTCTTGATCGCGCCCAGCGCGAGCCCGTAGGCCGCGGCCACGTCGGCGGGGTTCGCCACCGTCATCTTCAGGTCGTCGATCAGGCCGTTGTGCAGGCCGTAGACCCAGCCGTGCACCACCACCGACTGCTCGCGCGCCCAGGCGTCCTGCACCACGGTGGATTCGCAGACGTTGAGCGACTGCTCCAGCACGTTGAGCTCGCACAGCGCCTTGTGCGCCAGCGCCTCGTCGGCGATGCCGTCCAGCCAGGTGCGGTGCTTGTGGCGCACGTCCTGCACATGGCGGATCCAGTTGTCGGCCAGGCCGATGCGGCGGTTCTGCAGCGCCGCCAGCACGCCGCCGCAGCCGTAGTGGCCCACCACCATGATGTGCTGGACCTTCAGCATGTCGATGGCGAACTGGATCACCGACAGCGCGTTGAGATCCGAGTGCACGACGACGTTGGCCACGTTGCGGTGCACGAACACGTCGCCCGGCAGCAGGCCGAGGATCTCGTTGGCCGGCACGCGGCTGTCGGCGCAGCCGATCCACAGGTACTGCGGCGCCTGCTGGGCGAGCAGCTTGGTGAAGAAGCCGGGCGCGCGGCGCTCGGTCTCGGCCGCCCAGCGGCGGTTGCTTTCGAAGAGTTCGTCGAGAGAGGTGCTCATGGTCGCGCCGCCGTGAAGGTGAAGGACGGCGCCACCAGTGTATCGGCCGAGGGCCGCGCTGCTGCGGCTACTGCAGGATGCGCCCCTGCGCGCCGAACATCGCGAAGTCGACGTAGTGCGAGCCCGGCCGGTCGTTGGCGCTGAAGTCGAGCAGGTAGCCGCCCACGTCGACCGAACGCGCCGCCGCGAGCGCCGCGGTCACGCCGGCCGGCGTCAGGCTGCCGGTGCCTTCGAGCACCTTGACCAGCGCCTTGGCGGCGATGAAGCCCTCGATCGAGCGCGCCGAGAGGTTCGCATCCTTCGAGGCATCGCGCAGCTGCAGGTACTCGCGCACCACCGCGCGCTGGGTCTGCTGCGCCAGCGGCAGCACCACCGAGAACGCATAACCGCGCGAACGCTCGGGCCCGAGCGCCTTCAGCAGCGCATCGGTGTCGATGATGGACATGCCGTACAGCGTGCCCAGCCCGCCGGCCGCGCCGTACTGCTTGACGAACTCGATGCCGGCCGCCGTGGTCGCGCCGAGGAAGACCACCTGCACCCGGGCAGCCACCATGTCGGCCACCGCCTTCTCGACGGCCACCGTGTTGCGCGGATAGCTGCTGCGCGCCGCCAGCTCGATGCCGTGCTTCTTCGCCGCCGCTTCGGCGCCGGCCAGCACGTCGCGGCCCAGGCCGTCGTCCTGGTAGACCAGGCCGACACGCTTGACGCCCACGCCGGCGAGCTGGCTGAACAGGCGAGCCACCTCGTCGTGGTAGCTCGCCTTGACGATGTGCATGCCCGAGGCCTGCACCACCGAGGCCGCGCCGGACACCGCGCCGATCATCGAGACGCGCTGCTGCGTCAGCACGCCATCCTTGGCCAGCGCCTCCAGGTTCGCCGTGCCGACCGTGCCGATCAGCGCCAGCGGCGCTTCGGCGGAGATCAGCTCGCGCGTCAGGCGCACGCTCTCCTCGGGCTTCTGCGCATCGTCGCGCGTCACCAGCTTGATGGCGCGGCCACGCACGCCGCCGCGCGCGTTGACCGCATCGAAGTACAGCTTGGCGCCGGCATGGATGGCCTTGCCGGTGACGGCCTGCGGGCCGCTGAACGGCGCCACCTGGCCGATGACGATGTCCTCGGCGGCCGAGGCCGGCAGCGCGACGGCCAGCAAGGCCAGCGCGACGGCCGAAAGAAAATTCCTGCGTTGCTTCATGAACGGTTCCGTGAAAGCGCTTGTGGCGCAAGTGGACGCGCATCATAGAGCGAACCAGGGTTAACCCTTACATCGTCTCGGCAAACAGCTCCCGGCCGATCAGCATGCGCCGGATCTCCGAGGTGCCGGCGCCGATCTCGTAGAGCTTGGCGTCGCGCCACAGGCGCCCGAGCGGATACTCGTTGATGTAGCCGTTGCCGCCGAACAGCTGGATGCCCTCGCCGGCCATCCAGGTCGCCTTCTCGGCGCACCAGAGGATCACGCTCGCGCAATCCTTGCGCACCTGGCGCACGTGTTCGCTGCCGAGCATGTCGAGGTTCTTGCCGATGGTGTAGCAGAAGGCGCGGCCGGCCTGCAGCACGGTATACATGTCGGCCAGCTTGCCCTGCACGAGCTGGAACTCGCCGATGCTCTGGCCGAACTGCTTGCGGTCGTGCACGTAGGGCACGACGCTGTCCATCACCGCCTGCATGATGCCGATCGGCCCGGCGGCGAGCACGGCGCGCTCGTAGTCCAGGCCCGACATCAGCACCTTGGCGCCGCCGTTGAGCGCGCCGAGGATGTTCTGCGCCGGCACCTCGACGTTGTCGAACACCATCTCGCCGGTGTGCGAGCCGCGCATGCCGAGCTTGTCGAGCTTCTGCGCCGTGCTGAAACCCTTCATGCCCTTCTCGACGATGAAGGCCGTGACGCCGCGTGCGCCCAGCTCGGGCTCGGTCTTGGCGTAGACCACCATGGTGTCGGCGTCGGGGCCGTTGGTGATCCACATCTTGGTACCGTTGAGCACGTAGACGCCGCCCTTCTCGACCGCCTTGAGCTTCATGCTGATGACGTCGGAGCCGGCGCCCGGCTCGCTCATCGCCAGCGCGCCGACATGCTCGCCGCTGATCAGCTTGGGCAGGTATTTCTTCTTCTGCGCCTCGCTGCCGTTGCGCTTGATCTGGTTGACGCACAGGTTGCTGTGCGCGCCGTAGCTCAGGCCCACCGAGGCGCTGGCGCGGCTGATCTCCTCCATCGCGATCATGTGCGCGAGGTAGCCCATGTTGGCGCCGCCGTACTCCTCCGGCACGGTGATGCCGAGCACGCCGAGCTCGCCCATCTTGCGCCACAGGTCCATGGGGAACTGGTCGTTGCGGTCGATCTCGGCGGCGCGCGGCGCGATCTCGGCTTCGGCGAAATTGCGCACCGCGTCGCGCAGCGCGTCGATGTCGTCGCCGAGCTGGAAGTTGAGTCCGGGCAGGTTCATGGTGTCTTGTCTCCTCAATGTTTGAGCGCCTCGCGGCCGCGCACGGTCATGACCGTCGCCGTCATCGTGGCGATGAGCTTCTCGTTGCCGCCGTCTTCATCGTGCTGCGTCGCGCGGCCGTCGACCACGCTGATCGTGCGGCCGGGCTTGATGACCAGGCCCTCGAAGCGGAAGCGCGGCCCGCGCGCCGGGGCGATCAGGTTGATCTTGAATTCGATGGTGAGCACCGCCGCGTCGTCGGGCATCAGTGAAAACGCCGCGTAGCCGCAGGCCGAGTCGAGCGCGCACGACACCATGCCGGCGTGGATGAAGCCGTGCTGCTGCGTCAGCGCGGGCTTGTGCGCCATCGCCAGCACCACGCGGCCCGGCTCGACGAGCTCGAGCGTGGCGCCCAGCGTGTCCATCGCCGCCTGGCGGGCGAAGGAGTCGCGCGTGCGCTGGGCATATGCGTCGTCGTGAGGCTTCATCGCGACCCCTCGGTTGATGTGACGTTTACGTAAACGTCAATCATAGCGGAAGCTCGCTGCCGCTTCCGGCTCCGCCTGCCTACACTTCCGCCGCCGCCCACCGGTGGCGCAGAACAAACGAACAACCTGATCGAGGAGAAAACCATGAGCCTGTTCCCGCAGTGGCGCGAAGTGGCCGCCACCCCCGGCACCGTGGTGGCGCCGGACGAGCGCCTGCCCTGGCCGCAGACCGCCGCGATGGGCGTGCAGCACGTCATCGCGATGTTCGGCGCCACCGTGCTGGCGCCGATCCTGATGGGCTTCGACCCAAACGTCGCGATCCTGATGAGCGGCATCGGCACGCTGATCTTCTTCGTGCTGGTGGGCGGCCGCGTGCCCAGCTACCTGGGCTCGAGCTTCGCCTTCATCGGCGTGGTGATCGCGGCCAGCGGCTACGCGGGGCCCGGGCCGAACGCCAACCTCGGCGTGGCCCTGGGCGGCATCATCGCCTGCGGCGCGGTCTACACGCTGATCGGCCTGATCGTGATGGGCGTCGGCACGAAGTGGGTCGAGACGCTGATGCCGCCGGTGGTAACCGGCGCGGTGGTGGCAGTGATCGGCCTGAACCTGGCCGGCATCCCGGTGAAGAACATGGCGCCCACCGGCTTCGACGCCTGGATGCAGGCGGTGACCTTCGTCTGCGTCGGCCTGGTGGCGGTCTACACGAGCGGCATGACGCAGCGCCTCTTGATCCTCGTCGGCCTGATCCTCGCGAGCGTGGTCTACGCGATCCTCACCAACGGCATGGGAATGGGCAAGCCGATCGACTTTTCCGGCATCGCTGCCGCCGCCTGGTTCGGCGCGCCGAAGTTCGCCGCGCCGGTATTCGACGCCAAGGCCATGCTGCTGATCGCGCCGGTGGCGATCATCCTGGTGGCCGAGAACCTCGGCCACATCAAGGCGGTGAGCGCGATGACCGGCCGCGATCTCGACCAGTACATGGGCCGCGCCTTCGTCGGCGACGGCGTCGCGACCATGGTCTCGGGCGCCTCGGGCGGCACCGGCGTCACCACCTACGCCGAGAACATCGGCGTGATGGCCGCCACCAAGATCTACTCGACGGCGATGTTCGTGGTCGCCGCGCTGATCGCCGTGCTGCTCGGCTTCAGCCCCAAGTTCGGCGCGCTGATCCAGGCGATTCCGCTGGCGGTGATGGGCGGCGTCTCGATCGTGGTGTTCGGCCTCATCGCGGTGGCCGGCGCGAAGATATGGGTCGACAACAAGGTCGACTTCGCCAACAACACCAACCTGATCGTCGCCGCGGTGACGCTGGTGCTGGGCACCGGCGACTTCACGCTGCGCTTCGGCGGGTTTGCGCTGGGCGGCATCGGGACGGCGACCTTCGGCGCGATCCTGCTGCATGCGCTGCTGAGGAAGCGCGGCTGACGCGCGGAGCGCGGCCTCAGCGCCGCCGCTCCCCCTCCGCCAGCAGCCGCCGCGCCTCCTTCTCGTGCGCCCGCACTTCCTCCAGCG
>WBZV01000948.1_pt1 | contig 14768 bp, 14 predicted proteins | sample 5204221 | NCBI WGS metagenome assembly WBZV01 (sample SAMN12344360, study PRJNA552823) | activated sludge metagenome | biome: Activated sludge suspended growth; feature: Nitrification reactor; material: Wastewater; isolation source: activated sludge from nitrification reactor of wastewater...
TGCTGGACGTGATACATCACGTCCAGCAGACGAATCACTCCAAAACCGATTTTGTTGCCTGCAGGGCGTTTTCGCAAATATACCGGACTTGCTCGTCGGTCAGCTGTGGGTATATGGGCAGGGAAATCTCCCGGGAGTAGTTGTCGTAGGCCATCGGATAATCCTCGATGCGATACCCCAGCGCTTTAAACACGCTGAGCATGGGCATAGGGATAAAGTGCACGTTGGAGGCTACGCCGGCATCGGCCAGGCGCTGGATGACCTCGTCGCGTTGCGCCTCGGTGGCGCCCTTCAACCGAAGGGGATATAAATGGCAGGATGACGTTTTGGTATCGGTTTCGAAAGGGGGCAACTCAAAAAAAGGATACTGCCCAAAAAACGCGTGGTACGCGCTGAAAATGCGGCGCCTTTCCGGAAGGAGATGATTGCCGTAAGCTCGTATTTGAGCCAAACCCACAGCAGCCAGCAAGTCGGGCATATTCATTTTAAACCCGGGATAAACAATGTCGTAGCGCCACCCCCCCGCCTGTGATTTGGTGAACGCGTCTTTGGTTTGGCCATTGAGGGTCCACAAGCGCAAGGTGCGGTACACCTCGTCATGGTCAAAAGGCGCAGGCAAGTTGATGGCGATAGCCCCTCCCTCCGCAGTCGTCACATTCTTCACGGCGTGGTAGGAAAACACCGAAATATCCGCCCAAGCTGCCGCTGATTTCCCTGCATAAACAGCGCCGATGGAGTGGGCCGCATCGGCAAGGACCAAAACCCGTCCTAATTGTTCTTGCCGCTCTCCTTTGGGCAAAAACAAGGATCGAATGGATGGCTCGGCTACCATATCCATGATCTCCCGGTAATCGCAAGGCCAGCCCGCAATATCGACCGGAATGATCGCTTTTGTCTTTGGCGTGATGGCCGCCCGGATGCCTTCTACCGAGATGTTAAAATCTGCCCCTGCATCCACCATCACCGGCGTAGCGCCCACATGCAGCACGGCCAGGGCTGTAGCGCAATACGTGTACGCCGGCACAATCACCTCGTCGCCCCGGCCTACGCCGTACCAATGCAATACCAGCATCAGGGCGCTCGTGGCCGAGTTGCAGCAAACGACTTGCTCCACGCCTACCATCCGCGCCGTTTCGGCTTCCAATGCCTTTACCTTGGGCCCGGTAGTGATCCATCCGCTGCGCAGGCTGTCGAGCACTTCGGCCTCTACCGATTCATCGATGTACGGGGGGGAGAAGGGGATTTTCATGGGCGTGAGGGCGTAAGGCGTAAGGCGTGGGGAAAGGTGAAAAGGTTCAAGGGTTCAAGGGAGGAATCCGTGAAATCCGTGTAATTCGTGTAATCCGTGATTCAGACAATGAAGTAAGGGGTTAGAAGCTCCGGCCTCGTGTCCGCTAGTTGGTGAACAATCCCAATTCGCCATGCTTCTCATTCCCGCACCGCCTTTTCGGCATGGTACAGACTAACCACGATGGGCTTCAGCAGGGTTTCCAGCTTTTGCTTGTTTTCCTGGATCCAGTGATCAATTTCCTGTTGGTGCGTTGACAGGTCAACTGTGACGGGTTGTTCCCAATTTGCCTTGTCGCTGTGCTCTTTCGCCTTCTGGGCCTTTTCCTCCCACGAAAGCTCCACCACACCGCTGGTGATGACCAATTCGTCTATGTCCTCATCGTATGCAATGTCCTCATCGTTGTAATAGATATTTTGCTCCGGTATGACGATGCCCCCCATGGACAAAACCATCGCGTCGCGCACGTTCACCTGCCGGGTAGTGCTTTCGTCCAATACCACGCCTTTCAGACTTTTGCCTTTGTTCACCCGATCCACGGCTTCTTTAACGGTCAGTACTTCCATCGTCCTGATTTTTTAATTTGTGCTCCAGATACAGGTTGCGCTCATCTTTGTTGGCCTGCCGAGCGGATATAAGTCGTACAACCAGATCCCTCATGGTATAAACAATCAAAAGTATGATTTGGGTTGCCGTTTTGCCAATCCTGATGATGCGATATTCCCCATTCCGATTCGCCTCCAATTCAATCCCATCGGGATCGTCAAATACAGACTTTGCTTCCTCAAAATTGATTTTGTGCTTTTCTCTGTTAGCCTGATTCTTATTTTCATCCCAGGTAAACTTCATGCCTTAGAATCATTTGGTGGATAAAGCTACAAAATGCGTCGCAGGAATTTTTGCATATGTCGATATCCCGGACACGTCGGGCGGGCCTCCCCCCAACCCCCAGACGCTGCGGTCTGGACGGATCGCCCTCCAAAGGAGGGGGAGCTATATTGTGCTTGTAGTCAACTGCTTATTCACTTAATCACTTAGCCACTAGCCACTTAACCCAGTTCCTGCGCCGCTTCCCTTGCCCCCTTGACTCCTAGAGAAGCGGAACATCGGGGGTGGGCCTCCCCCCAACCCCCTCCAAAGGAGGGGGAGCTATATTGTACTTGTAGTCAACCACTTATTCACCCTTGAACTTTGAACCTTTGAACCTTTTCACCCTTCCCACGCCTTACGCCTCTCGCCTTACGCCCTACTCCCTCTTGAACCTTTGAACTTTTGAACTTTTCCTGCGCCTTTCGCCTTTCGCCTCACCCCTCTTTCCCCATCTCCAAACTCCCCCCCTTCACTTCCCCGCGCACCCATCCGTTGCGTTCGTACGCCCTGATGGCTTGGGCATTGTCGGCCAAAACAGTAAGCTGGAGTTTTCGGATGCCGTAATCCTCCAAGGCGCGGCGCTCAAACTCCTGAAGCAATAACGAGCCGTACCCTTTACCCTGGAAGGCCGGATCGACGCCGATGACGACGAGTCCTGCATGAGGGTCTTTCGCCATGCGCTGTGCCTGCTCCGGGCTGAAATGGACTTTTTTGCGAAGCCCCAGTTTCATGAGCAGGTTCTTCCAGAGCAGGGGCCATTTGGCGCGCACTTCCGGGTGAAAAAACACCCAGGGGTGGGTGGCGAATGCCCATAAGGCTGCCTTAAAGGTATGCTGCGCCATGCCGCTGGCGGAGCCCGTGCCGAGACTGCCGTCGCTGATTATACCGCCGCAGTAACCAGCGCAGCGGCCTTGTTCGTCTTCAATATGAAAGAGAAAAGTCTTATCAGTGGAGAGGTACCAGGAAAGCATGCGGGCGCAGTAGCGTTGGCCCAGGGCGGTAGCCAGGGATTCGGGGAAGGCGGCGCGGTGGCAGCGGGCGAGAAGGGGAAGATCGGCGGGAAGCGTAAATCTTATCGTTCCTCCGTCAACCATGTATGGAGATTTTGAATTTGAATATCTCGGTCGAATACGTCCCTTGCGGCACGCAGGCAGTTCTGCCGGATTGTTTCCAAAGTTTCCTCCGGTAAATTGGCAATGTGATTGAGCAGCGCCTGCATTTGTTGAAAATCCGAGGGCGGACAGGTCCAGCCGACCTCGTGAGATTGAACAATATTGGCGCCCTCCCCGCCACCGGCGAAAAGCATAGGCAATCCCGCGGCCATGGCCTCATATATCTTGGAGGGCACAGCGCCATAGATCGGCTTTACCAGGGGAATGAGGGTGAGATCGTGCATAGACAACATAGCTGGCACTTCATCCCTTGATACGGGGTCGTGCAGGAAAATGCCTGATTTGTTGATGCGCTGAAGGTAATCTTCTATGGACTTGCGTTCTGCTCCGGTACCGTAAATATGTAATTCGATTTGACTGCCGTCCAGATCGAGGTGCTGACAAAGGGAGAGAATCCCCTGGGCAACACCCAGCAACCCGGCATAAACGATTTTCAGCGGCCGTTGAAACGTCTTTCCTTCTTTTGCCGTAAAACGACCGGCATCTACGCCGTTCCTGAACAGCCAGGCACGGCGGGCGCCGTGTGTTGCTGCGTGATCAACGATCTCCTGTGATTGTCCGGTGCAGGCATACGCCCGGAGGTAAAGAAAATGCTCCAGCTTTTCAAGTATCCGGTACACCCAGCTTTCCCTATGTATAGCGCCCAGTTCACTTGCCGATAAAGGCCAGATATCCGACGCATTGAGGATGAACTTTGCCCCTGAACAACGTGCCAGGATCAGTCCGCTCAATCCCGTGAGCAGCGAAGGGGATTCCGCCATCAAATACTGTGGACGAAACCTGCCCAAATAAAAAACAGAGCAGAGAGCTGTCAGGCTGAACGAAATCATGTTCAGGATGCGGGGAAAGACCCGCTTGCTGTTGGAGGCAAAGAGCCAGTAGCGCCGCACCGATAAGCCTCCGATCTGCTCTATCACATATACCTTACCCCGATAGGCGGGAAATATCTTACCTGTCGGATAATTGGGTAATCCAGTGATAATCTCCACCTCCCAACCTAATCGTTGCAAGCCCAGTGCCGTTTCATACAAGCGGGATTGAGGAGCGCCGATTTCAGGGGGGAAATATTGGGTGAGAATGACGAGGCGGCTACGTGGTTTGCTCAAGAATTATACGTATTTACTTGATTAAAACCGTTTTTTTATAAAATGGGATACCCAAACATTTAAACAGTATCAGCTTTTTGTGGCGTACAAATCCAGCTTTTTCTATTCCCCTTATGCTGCTGAAATTGGAAGTCGCCACGTAAATAACAATGTTGTTGCTGATTTCATTTGCGATTTTTCTCAACATATTTGGATACAATCCTTTGCCTCTGTATGCATTTAAAGTAAAACACCCGCCAATAACAGCATAGCTCCTGTAGCCAAAAAGAAAATTGATAAATACATTTTTGTACAAATAACAAGCATGTACTATGCGATTTTCAAGAAATAAAGCGTAGCAAATCGATTTTTCTACGCTTATTTCTTTCAACATTTGAAAGAATGATTTAGGAACAGGAAAAACTCTTACTTCGTAGCCTTCCATTTCTTCTGGTGAAAGAATCGACTTTCCTCTGATATAGGAAAACAATTCTATTTTTTTTATAACCATAAATAAACGGATTTACTTTTTTTGCCCAATAAATACAATATTATTATCTCCTTTCCGCCGGTTGTAAGATTTCCCGTTCATTGCAAACAGCCCCTTCAAATCGGTAACTAAAATGGGGTTGAACCCGGTTTTCCTTAATAACCCTTTAACTTCATTACAAGTGAAGTAATGGGTACTGACTTTTTTTTCAAAAAAACCACCCAATCTATCGCCAGGAGTAAAACCTGGAAGCCAGGTATATAATAATTGAATCAAAAAAAACAAGGTCTTGGTGAGTTTCCCATAACGGTGATGAACCACACCAACGACATAACCATCCTTTTTTAAAATCCTGTTGGCATTTCTAAAGAACTTTTCCCGATTATCAACAGGTAAAATGTAGGTTAAAGTGCTGGTAAAAGTGGTGATTAAATGACTCGATTCAGACGGCTCATCCAAATCTTCGGATGAGCTTGCCTTGACATCTATCTGAGAATTGTTAAGACCCCATGATTTTAAATTTTCATTACATTTATCTATCATTTTTTCTGCGATATCGCTCGCCATGATGGAAGCGTTTGGAAACTTTTCTATAATTCCTGGTATTTCTCTCCCCGTACCGCATCCCAAGACTTGAATTCTCAAACCTGCTTCAGCGGCAAATGGTAACTTTTCGAGCATTAACCGCTCATAAGGGTAAAGTACAGGATTTACAGTTTTATCCTGCGACTGAATGACGTCTGCTTCATTCCAAAAGTCTTTATTTTCCAGATGCATATTATTATTTCTTACGAGTTAGGAATCTAAATATTTGGGCTATGTTTTTTTTATGTTTGCCCAATTTTTGATAAAAATAGGCAAAAAAGTAATATTTAAAATGGTTGAAAATCCAATGACGTGGCGAAATAAAAGGATAATAAACCGGGCCAAAGCTGTCCTTGAATTTCAGCACACCGGAGGTGCCTCCAACTGAAATGTCATAACCTTTGAATCCTTTCTGTAAAGACAAAATCAATGCGCTCCACTGCAAAAGATAGCCCGTCAGTAAATCGGGTGTTTCTCGTTTGGTTCCTCCCGTCATGTAAGTATATCGCTTTCCGCATTTAATAAGCCAAATGGCGCCCTTCTGCTCTCCATCTTTTTGGGCTACTAAGAAGGTTAAATATTTTTTAATCGTTGTGCTTCTTATCAAATCAGCAACATCCTTCCATGATCTGACAACATAACCGTTTTCTTTTGCAGCTATTTCAATAAAACCGTAGGCTTGCCTTATCTTATCAAATTCCCGGACTTCATCACACTCCACGCCTTTTCTTTGTGAAGCCCTGATATCTCTGCGTGTTTTAGCAGGAAGCGCCGCCAGCAAGTTCTCCTGTTTCTCCAAATCATATTCCTGCAAATCAACCCATCTTAGTCCGGAAATCGTCGCCACATTCTTGAACCTGATACCTTCTTTGCCGCTGAAAAAGATACTATTGTTTGACAAAGCATACCGAGGCAATGAAAACGGCATTTCGCCTTGTTGTAAAACGGGTACATTAATATGAGCATAAGTAGCTCCGCTTTTTTTACTATAATCGTAAAATTCACGGATAAATGTTTCTGTCGAAGATTCCCAGCCTTCCCGAATTATCGGCCCGGCCGGTGCAACGAATAATTTCACAAAAGCCAGCCCTGCCTTTACGAGGCCCAAACCTCCAACTATACTACCCTGCCCATCCTTTCCGATGAGCAAAGCGGCTTTGAAACCATATACTGAATATGCCTTCAGCCAGTCTGATAGTTGTAGATAGTGCCCCCGTGGGGTTTCCTGCAGAAAATCATCCCAGGCATCCCAATCAGAACTTTCCGGATGTTCACACCAGTGCAGATTGGGAATATTAATCATCAATTGTCCTCACGGGAATTTCGTCAGGTCCAAGATAAATAATGTCACCGGCCTCATTTGAACTAAAAGAAATTGTTGAAAACTTTCTCATCCATGCAGCCAACTCATGAATAGTTGGATTCCAGATTTGATTTTCACGGATATACCTTCCCATTCGCATCCATGCCAGCCTCGTTTCTTCCTCTATTTGCCCGCTTTCATCAGTAAAAAGCCTGCCTGTATGATGCTGCTCCATAGAGGCTAAATAGGTATGGGCTATGCATACACCCGAATTTTTAACAAAATCATCTAACGTTTCTTCAGCAAAAGCATGTGTATAGCTCTTAATGGCAATCGTTTGAAATATTTGAACGGAGGGCTTTCCCGGATATTCAAAAATCAATGGAGCATATTTGGCATAAACAATTGCCCGTTTGGGGTGAAGCAACCACGCTGCAAGCTGTTTGATAATTACAGGAATAATAGCGCCTGTCATGCGAAGCAAACTCCCAGTGTGCGGCAGACTTGGCTTTGCAGCAAAGCTTTTAATGGAGCCCGCCCATTTTCTGTAGGTGAACACATTTTTTTCCGCACTTTGATAGTACAATAAAAGGCGGAGTTTTTCACTCCATTTTGTTTTCAGGCGAAATACGTAAGCAGGGCAAAACCGCTCTGCACTAATCTGATTGATGGCGTCGACATCTTCAAACGTGTCATAATAGTTCCAAAAAACAGACAGCCCCTTGACTGACATTTGATCCAGCCATTCTTTTTGCTCTTTCTCACTTTTCTGCATGGTGAAATTATAGGGCTGATAACCATGATCTACCCAGGTATGCACCGGTAATAAATTCTCCGGCACTTGAAACTGATCGAAATCATCCCGTGCTATCTGCTTGGATTTTATACTTTGGGAAAGCGAGTGCAAAAAGACTTCGTGACCATCTTGCCCCCATTGTTGGATTTCAGCCTTGTCTTCCGGTTTTTCGTAGGCTGCGTTCCAGTTTCTTTTGGAATAATGGTTCAGGAAAATTCCTTTGCTAATTCTCAAACCTGCTTCCTTTAATAACTTACGTTGCTCCTTAAGTAATAAAAGACTATCAAAGTCGCAATGGTCGGTTATACAGAAAATGGCAGAGAAGGGAATGGGTGACCGGCTCCATTCCAAGGGTCTTTTTTTGGTTAGAAGAAGTGAAAATTTCAGCGGTTCACAAATGGGTAGTACAGGTTGATAAAATACCCTGTGTGGGTCGAAGAAAAACACTGGCTTTAAGCCAGGAATATGATAGTGCCACTGCAAAGTTGAGTCTTTATCTTTTTGAACCTCCCAACATCCTGTTGACTGTCCAGCCTGGACAAAACTTCCGTCGGATAATTGGAGTATTTTAGGCGAATACTCATTGGCAATACACTCCGTTTCTAATGAAACCCAGCGGTAATTGTGATTGCGCCAGCGACGAATGGCTGTCTTAAACTGTATTTCTATACTCAATTGTTGACAGCCAACTGTTGAATGCAAAGGATTTATTTCGATATAGATATTGTTCCCTGATTGCCGGGTCAGAACCTGAAAATGGTTATCGCTCTTTCCAGCAGGCAGACTATAACTTATACCTTGGGTTTGGTACCGAAGGGTGATATCGTTGAGTATTCCATTCATTCCAGCTTCAACAAATTTTCCACAATTCTGTCCGCTGCCTTGCCGTCCCACATTGGCGGAATGTCCCCTCTTTTCCACTGCCCCGCAAACAAGCGCAGCATAGCCGGACCAATGGCCGCCGGATCAGTCCCTAACAACTCGTTGGTGCCTACGGATACCGTCTCCGGGCGCTCGGTATTGTTGCGCAAGGTCATGCAGGGCACGCCCAGCACGGTGCTTTCTTCCGTAATACCGCCCGAATCGGTGATGACCGCTTTGGCATATTTTACCAGATAAATGAACTCCAGGTAGCCCATAGGGGCTGTAATCAGCATTCGCTTTGATTCAACGACATCTGCCGGCAGATTTTTAGCCGTCCTGGGGTGGACAGGAAAAACAATGGGCAAATCCCCGCTGTGCGCCATGATCGCATCCAGGAGAGCCGACAATTGTGCTGAGTCATCCACATTGGCCGGACGGTGCAGGGTAAGTACAAAATATGACCGTTCCGACAAGCCTGCCTTAGTCCATATTTCAGGTTGTTTTAAACGGGGCAGATTCGACAAGAGGCTGTCGATCATGGTATTGCCGACAAAAAAAATACGATCCTCCGATATGCCGGCCCGCCTCAGGTGTTTATTGGCTGTTTCGGAGGTGGTAAAAAAATAGTCCGAAATACTGTCCGTCACTACCCGGTTGATCTCCTCGGGCATTGTCCAATCGCCCGAGCGAATGCCGCCTTCCACATGCGCTACGCGCACATTGGCTTTCTTGGCCACAATGGAACAAGCCAGCGTAGAAGTAACATCTCCTACTACGACCACCAGGTCGGTAGGATGCTCTTGCAGGTGCCTTTCAAAGCCCACCATGATGGCGGCGGTCTGCTCGGCCTGCGTGCCGCCGCCCGCGCCGAGATTCGCGTCAGGCTCTGGTATGCCCAATTGTTCAAAAAACTGAGCGCTCATGCTCCGGTCATAATGCTGTCCGGTATGCACCAGCCTGTAATCAATCTTATGGCTGGCAGCCTGCGCCCTTTCAATCGCCCGAATGATGGGAGCGATTTTCATGAAGTTGGGGCGAGCGCCAGCGATGAGGGTCAGGTGCATTATATTAATTTTGAAATAATAATCTGCGGTTTCCCCGAAGGGGTAGGAGGAATATGGTTCACCGGTTCAAATTGGATTTGAAACGTGGGTTCATTCAGATAAGATTGAATTTTAGAGGCTATTTTTCCCAAAGTTGGAGGCTGAAATTCCGGACGGGGAATGAATTGTATCCGTATTCCGTTCAAATCATTCTGTATCACACAAAATTGTTCTATTTCTGCATAGTGCTCGAATATCCCGGTAAACGTATGCACCACCATATATTTTCCACTTCTGGTTTTTACTAGATCCGTATCCCTGCCGATTACTTTTTTTAACAGCGGCAAAGCCAATTCTCGTTTTTCCGGGTATTCTTCTTTGGGGAGCTTGATGGCGAGATCGCCGATTTTGTAGCGAATCAAGGGCATTCCCCTTGCGACAAGACTGGTAACGACTACATGTCCCATTTGGCCATCCGGCACTTCGTTCCCCTGATCGTCCAATAGCTCCAGATAAACGTTTGGCGTCATAACATACATGTAAGGCAAATCTTTTTGCGCTGCGATCATCATGCCTTCTGCAGTGCCGTAAGTTTCACGGATTTTAATACCAAACGCATGTTCGATGGATGTTCGGTAGTGATCGAATAATTTATCGCCCCAACTGACTGCTCCGCTGAATTTAATATTTGATCCATTCTCAAGGGCAAGTTGGCTCAAAACGTAAAGGGATGAGGCATATCCTCCAAGAAATACAGCATTTTTCTTAGATGCCCAATCCAGTGCTTTTATAAAGTGATCTTTTTCAGGCACGAAGGCTACAAAATAATATGTGTTTAATAACTTGTCCTTGATGGTCTTTATGAAACCCCGGTCAGGCGTAATGCCGGTTTGGAGAATCGGCATTCCAAGATGATATCCAGCCCACTCCCACCAAAGAATTTGAGTAGCCCGATGAGCAGACTGCTCCTCCTTTGTCCAAAATACGACGCTCTGCACCCCAGAAGAACCGCTGCTCGATTGTCGCAGTAATTTCTGCGATGAGGTAGTCAATAACTCAGCCTGCTTTTCCCGCAGGGTTGGCTTATCCAATATGGGGAATTGTTTGAGCCAATCGATGGGAGTTGTGCCTTCCTTGCGGGAATAGGCTTTATAGAAAGGCGCCTTGGTTGTTGCATATTTCAATAACAATGAAAGGCGATTATGCTGTATGTCGGATAGTTGACTTTCATTCATTTGCACTTCCCGCCTTAACCGACGAAGTTGGCTCATAAAGCTTCCACCGGTGAATGCGTCACCTAACGGTAAAATCAACTGTTCAACAAAGGTATTGTAAGGTTTCATTCAGATTTTTAATAAGCTATGCCATAAAGGCATCACTTTTCCCCAGGAAAAACTTTCTGCTTTTTCTCGGCCAAAATTACTGAGTTGTGCCACCAAACTCGGATCACTTAATAATCTCTGTAAATGCTGGACCATTGCCTCTGCATCTCCCTTTTGTACAAGAAGTCCCGTTTGGCCATCTTTTAACAAATAGGACACACCGCCAACATCTGTACTGACGACGGGCAGACCCAACGCCATCGCCTCTATCACACTTACGGGGGTGTTATCAAAATTGGTGGTGTTAAGGAAAATATCGTAATCGGCTGCTAGGGCAATCCATTTCGCTTTGGGCAAACGGCCGGTGAAGTGTACCCTCTCGGGTAAGCCAAGCTTTAGGGACAGGGCCTTGCACTCGGCCAGGCTGCCGTCCTTGTCGGGGCCAACCATGCATAGCTCACTCTCGGGGTGTATTTTTAATACTTGGTGCAAAACCCGTATTGCCATCTGGGGATTGTAAGTTTCGCTATCAAATGCTCTAACCCACAATAATTTAGGCTTTATGTTTTTTCTCATCCGAAAAGGATAATTCTCAAGTTCTATGGCATTGGGAATCAAAGTTGTCAGATAGCCATGCTTTTCAAAAGCAGCTTTCAAATATCCTGATGGCGCAATATTAATATGGCTGTATTGAAAAATCATCCTGCACAACCTTGGCCAACTCTGAAGCCGGTTTGGAAAATCTCCACCATGCAATATGGGTATGTAAGATAAATTTAAAAACCTGCAAACCTGGGAGGTAATCCAAGCATATATAAAAGCTTTCGGGCTACTGTAGGCATCTATCAAAACGAATCGGGTAGATTTAGCATGAAATAAAATTGCCCAAATCATATCCAGCAGCCGCAATAATTTATTTTTTTTGGAGGAGTAAGCTTTAAGAGGGTAGTGCAGAGCAAGACGGGGAGCAAGTGATTCGATAACAGAAACCGAACTGCCATGCCTGGAAAGCATATTCCCTAAATAGAGGATCATTTTGTAATTTTGATTTCTCCGGTCTTCATAACAGGATGGTCTCTCCGGTCTGTAATTATCGTAGTTGCCAATCCGGCAAATAATGGAGTGATAAATACTCTCATGGCCGAGTGCGTTGAAGTAAAAAAGGAGATCACAAACAGGCTTTTCAGTAGTGCTTTATTGATTTCAGTATTCTTTTTTCCAATTGCAAAATATATACTAATCCAAACAATCAAAAATATCAAACCGGGAATTCCATGTTCAGCTAACAACCTGCTAAATTCTGTATGGGATGAAACAGAAGATCTGTAATAATTTGGTCGTAAATGTTGGGATGCACCCATGCCTGTACCTATTAGCAAATTGTCTTGCCACATGGCTAACTCACTCAGCATCAAATCATATCTTGTGGTTGTAAGAGTGGATATATTTTTCTCTTTGATCCCCATTTGTGTAGAATATGTTTCGCCCGAGTAACGTAGGGAAAGCTTATTGCCGGTAACATTATCTACATAAAAAAAAACTCCGTATCCTATGATTCCAGAAATAACCAGAAGCAAAATCAATCTTCTCCAGTTGATTTTTAGCCCCAAGGATCTTGTAGTAAATTTTGGGAGGAAAAAAATAAAGGATATTGCTCCGATAAAGGCGTTAAATACTCCTCCTCTTGAAAACGTCAACAGGGCTTGTAACAAAAAAAATCCCAATAAACCTATATCAACCAGGCGGTTTCCACTGACAGTTTTTTGCATCATAAGCTTTAAGAACATGATGAAAGCGCCCAATCCCAATACGTTGGCTACCTGGTTTGATCCGAAACCTCCGGATGTCTGAAAATTGGCACTTAAGCCAAAATCTATTTTATCGTAGCTCGGTGTTTTGAAAAAAGCAAACGCCAAAGCCATTAAAGAAGTGTAAAAAAACATTCTAAGACAGATCATCAAGAAATCCAGTGAGATATTCTTTCCGTAAAAATAGGCGATCGAAAGAGACAAGGCGATCGGGCCCAGACCATAAAAAATCAGGTTATCTGAAGTTGCTTTACCTGATGCATCGTAAAAAAAAGCCGGTATGATTAAAAGCAACATGGTAAATCCCCTGTTCCATCGTTTCTTGCTCATGATTAAACCTAAAATAAGTAAAGGCGGTAGCAGGTATTTACTCAGTTCGTAGGGGATCATGGGAGAGGCTCTGGCCATTCGCCCCATAACATCAAATGATCCGACATAGCATATCAAAGCAATGAGATATAATTCCCTGCTTGATCCACTTGAAAGAATCTTATATAAAAACCAGAATATAACAAGGTACAACCAGACAATCAATACAATATTGGTAAAAGTTGACAATACACCTATGGCTATGTGTATGACAACCCATATCGGCAATTGTTTAGAGTTATTATTCAGATTTAGTAACATGGAGTAAAGGACGATTCTGTCAGGAAGAAATAATTTTGATCCGGTAGTACGATTCCAATGTTGAAAGGATTGAATTTTTCCACTCTTCCATGGTGAATGAAGCGGCGAATTTTCTGCCGGCGACTACCGCTGACCTCCATAATTCTTTGTTACCTGCAAATTTCATTAAGACATTAACGAGGTTCTGAGGATGATCATAATGGAAAAGTCCTCCTCTTTCTTCCTGTATACCGGCAAAATAAGGGTGCAAATTTACATGGCTCAGGATGGGCACCACCGCATGAAATATACCTTCGATGGGAACCTTCCCATAACCCTCCCACAGAGGCGGTTGAATGACAAAATCTGCTTTTCTGTATAAATTTCTTAGCTCGTCTTGCTGTATTTGGCCGGTCAAAGTAACATATTTGTTTAACTGATTTTTATCAATAAACTCCTGCAAGCTCTGCCGCTCTTTGCCTTGACCTACTATATAAAGGTGAAAAGTAACCTGTTGGTTCTTTAACAACTGCATGGCTTTTAGAAGGAATAACTGGTTTTTATGCGGCACCAACGAAGCGACATTTATTAAAATTAATTTGTCTTCAGGTTCGAAACGGTCAATTCGGCCAATTTTTTTCTGAAAAGTGGTTTCCTCCTCTTCCCAATCGCTCAAGGTATAGGAGGGACTGATGGTTGTATATATTCTGCCATGCGCCATGTCTTTTCCATAACTATACACAAAAACCGGCCCTTTAAAGAAATGTTTTAATAGCATCCTTTGCAGCCAGATTGTTGGTTCCTCTCCCTTGAAAGGGCCCCATACACCTGTATAGGTAGCAAACTTTTTCTTCCTGATCAGGTGAGAGTAAAAAAAGCCGGGTATGTTCAGATTGTTCGGAAATCGCTGGTACAAAATATCTACCTGCCCGGACAGTTTTTTAAATGACCCTATCCATAAGGGGATGGTTTTTATCAACCGAATTTTGGCCGGCAAGGTAGGGCCTCCTACATGGGGCAGTTCGATAAATGTTATGTTGCTGTTTTCATAGTAAGTCAGTTTAGGGTGATTTTCATTTATACTGACGACGGGGGCACAGATGATTGTTTTTTCAAAAGCGGAGGAAAGGTTGTCCATCTGCCTGACGAAAATGTGCACATAGGATCCAATTCGTCCGCTTTGGTCTTTAATATGCAAGCAATCGGAAATTATTCCCAGTTTCATTTTTTCTTCTGAGGTTGTTTTAACTTAATTTATCGGAAAGTTCAAGGGCTGAAAGAAGCATAACAGGCTTCCCATTTCCTGAGGGCAATTTGTTCACTGAAATACTGATTATAAATATTTCCATATTGAGCAACCAGCCCTGGAAATCCTTTAAAATTTAAAATATGTTCTGCCCAGTCTTTTGAATTGAGATGATCCAGAACAAGTTCAGGAAGAACCTTAGCAATTATAGATGAAACGTCACCGACTTTATGACTTAGAAAAGGCACCCCCATCAGAAGGTATTCAATATTTACCAGGGGCCTGAT
>WBZV01000951.1_pt1 | contig 14737 bp, 19 predicted proteins | sample 5204221 | NCBI WGS metagenome assembly WBZV01 (sample SAMN12344360, study PRJNA552823) | activated sludge metagenome | biome: Activated sludge suspended growth; feature: Nitrification reactor; material: Wastewater; isolation source: activated sludge from nitrification reactor of wastewater...
CCTACCGAGGCTGAGCAACGGTATTATTTGCACTCGCCCAGCAGGCCGAATACGTCTGTACTTAAATCCAGGAGCCTCTACGAAACCCGGGGCGGTTCACATTCCGCTGGATCACCCGTGAGCAAGCCGAACGGCTAATGGCGGAACTCCCTGACCACCTTGCCGCGCTGACCCGGTTCAGTCTGGCCACCGGGCTACGGCAAGCGAACGCAACCGGGTTGCGCTGGGATCAAATCGATATGACTCGGGTGGTAGCCTGGATTCATGCCGACCAGGCGAAGGGCGGGAAGGCGATTCCGGTACCGCTGAACAGCGAGTTGTTGGCCGTCGTGCGGGAACAAATCGGGTGGAATCCAACTGCGGTGTTCTCACGTTCGATAGACGTCCGATCTTGCAGCCCAACACCAAGGCGTGGAGAAAGGCATTGGTGCGCGCCGGCATCGACGATTTCAGGTGGCACGACCTACGGCACACATGGGCCAGTTGGCACGTCCAGGCCGGGACTCCGCTGCATGTCCTGCAAGAACTGGGCGGTTGGGAAACCCCGGCCATGGTCCGCCGCTACGCGCATCTGGCGCCAGAACACCTCGCCGAACATACGGCCAGAATCTTATGGTCTGCACCAAACCTGCACCACGGCAAGCTGATAGCGATCAGATAATCAGCGCAAGCCATTGAAAAGATTGGTGGGCCGTGTCCGGTTCGAACGGACGACCAACAGATTAAAAGTTTTTGATCTTTATTTTTTATTTGTTTCTATTTTGTTCTAACTTGATTGATTTTATTACCAATTTAATATCGATGATCAGATAGAATTAACTATTTAGATCGATAAAAAACGCGGTGTTTTGATGCGAGATTACACAGGAATTACACAGACTCCATAGTTTGGCGACCCGCGCGGGTCACAAAGCACAGGCCGACCGGATACTCGAAGGATTTAGCGGGAGCTGATCCAGTCCACAGAGGCCATGGTCTCGATAAAGCTGTCGGCTGATTTCCCCGAAACTGAGGCCAGCGGCGCGCAACTCCCGCATTTTCGACCGCCAGGCGCGACGCTGATCGGGATGCAGTTGCGCGTAGGCTAGTCCGTCACTAGCGACGCCACTAGCGTCGGGCTGGTTGGATTCCTCCAGGCGGCGCAGCGCTAGGGCCACCGTTTGGCCGTAGGTCCGCCCCATGGACGCGCTCAGCCTCTTCAGGCGGTCGTGATCGTCCGGTGACAGCGTAAAGGCTACCTGCTTCATTGCGACTTGACCGGGTGCGCCCGAACGAATTGCGCGAAGTTATTCCCGAAGATTCGGCGCGCCAGCGCGGGGGCTTTGGCCCATTCGCGGTGGAGCTTAGCGACCGTGGCCAGGTCGTTGGGATCGATGGCGGCGCGCGGCTTCGGTTGCGTAACGGCTGGCGGCTGGCCCAAGTGTGCCTGGATATATTTCTTGAAGCTATGCCCAAAGATCCCTTGCACGGTGGGGGTTGCGGCTTCCCATTGGCGTAAAAGCCTGGGCATGGTGTCCGGGTCGTTGGCATCGATGGGAATGATTGGAGCCGTTGACATGAGTTTTCCTCGATGATGCGAAGCGCCCTATCCTCCCGGCTTTCAGGCGGGGCCGTTCGGGCGTGTTCCAACCAGATTGGGAAAAGGAATCCCACCGGTTGGCGGTGCCGTGGCCATATAACCATGTGTCCCAAGCGGTAAAAAAGCGAAATCCGCTTGGACCGGTACGAGTCTATGGCCCGGTTGTACTCGACTCGTGCCGGCTTCGGAAAGCTAAATGACGGCCTTGTCCGGCCGAATGGGCTGGACGCCCATTTCAGCAAACTGCGCATCGATCTCGGTCTGCTTGGCACAGATCACATCAAGATCGGACTGCAACTCCGCCAGGCGCGCGGCGCGTTCGTCGCTGGACAGTCCTTCAGGCCAATCGAGCTGGTCGACGAATTGATCGACACCCCGCAGCATGGCTGGCGCAAGGAGCGCGTACCAGCCGTTAGCGTAGACATGCTGCGGATTTGTAGCGTTGTCGACATGACGGCTTACGAAGTTATCGGGCGTCATTCCAGTTTTTAAAAACTGTAGTTGCTCGATCAGGGGGCGATTCCAGGCCGCCGCATACGTCTCGATAACGCGCCTCATCAGGACTTTAAGGTCAGCTTTGCTCGGCGGCGCATCCATAATTTCGCGCATCCGCAAGCCAAGCGCGCACCGATCCGCCTCCAGTGTTGCCCGGCTGGCTCGCAAGTCGGCAATGCTGGCGGTCAAAGTATCAAAGTCGGGTTTCACGTTTTTTGTTGCCATACGATCCTCATTTAATGAACGTTGTTCAAAGCAACATCAGGCCGGGGTTTGCCAATGGGTCCAAGACGGCGGCGGGAACCGCCCGCCTGAATTCGGCGGCCTCCTGACAAGCCGAATCGACGCGAGTCGGCGACGGTTGAGAATCGCCGACCACGGTCCCACACGTCGGGCGCGGACTGTCCAGCGCTTCCGCCGTAGAAGCGCCGGCGTCGTCCCAATACCGGCGGGTGGTTCCGATCCGCCGCGTTACCGCCAGCCGTCGAATCACCGTTCGTTCTGCAAAGATCATCCGGTTTCACCTCGCACGGTCTGTGTTTTTCAGAACGCCGGGCGGGTTTGCCTCGGCGGCGATTTGCGTGATGGCGGGCAGCAACAAATCGCGCAACGTGATGCCACGCGAGGCGGCCACCACCTTCAATTTGGTTCGCAGGTCATGCGGAATTTCCACCACCAGTTGAGTTCGCTTGATTCGCATTGCCGTCTATAAATCCTGATTTAACGTTACGTAATAACATAACATTCTATAGCCAAAAATGCAAGATAATCAAAGGAATTCATCGTGAAAATCGGCGGCGGTCAAGGCGCGATGACTTCACCCGCAGCGATCGCGAACCAAAACGCTCCCATTCCCTCACCTTCCGCCATCGTGAGGGGGTCGGCGGACCCGACTGAGGCGGTCAGCGCGTCCCACAACCCCATGCTCATCGCGATGTCAGCGCGCTGGTTGGCGGGTACTTGGCGCAATGCCTCGCGAATCCTTGGCAGCAAGGGCGCAACGCTTTCACCGGCTTCAAGAAGCGCCTCGGCTTTCCGAAGCATCGCCGCCAGCGTCGGTGGCCTGGGTGCCGGTTTGGTGCGGGCGGGGTCAAGATTGCATTCGCGCCAGTGGCGGGCGGCTTCAACCGAATGGGTGGGCATACCTTGCTTGACGCATTGGCTGACTGCCGGTTGTGAAATTCCGAGAGCGGCGGCTAACTGAATTTGGGTAATAGACATAACTAAGCTCCTAATATATATAACGAATATAAGGTTCTATACGGCCAACTGCTAGCGTAAAACCGGGGTGCGCAATACTCGCAACATTGGCTTCCTGCAGGGACCCCCGACATCACTTCAGCCGATCTTGACCGGGTAATCTGGGCGCTTGGGCCGTCAGATAGCGGCGCCCCAGCACGTTGACCATGCGCCGATCTTGATAGAGCACCTCGCCAGCAGCCAGCAGCCGACCATCGTTCCAATCGGTAGGCGTGCCTTCGCGCCAAGCTAAGCCGGCAGGGCCGGCAGTGGTCAGGGCTTGCAACAGGGTTTCGGTATCCAACAATTGCACCAGGGCGGCCTTATGCTGGCGAATCAGTGAACGCTGTTCCTCGTTCAGTTGGTTGGCGGGCGCAACGGTCAGACGGCCATCAGGATCGGCGCGGAAGCAGAAACCCGCCGCGCGAAGATCGTTGAGGGTCGCGGCGGCGGTCATCAGAAAACTTCCGTGTTGTCTTCGTTAACGGCATGGGTATTGCTACGCGCGGGCGCGCTCGTACATAAGTTGGAATCATTGTCATACTCCGTCACCTTCAGCATATTCAATGGGTTATCAGAGCTTAACCCGTCATTCAATCCGTCATTAGATTTGTCGAACCCGTCATTTTTATGGCGACTCCAGTCGTACAGCGGTTCGGAGTTCTTCCGTAGAATCAATCCGACGATGTAGCGACCTGTGGAATCTCGATCTTTTTCGAGATGAAGACCAAGGTATCGAGCCACGTCGATAATCAGTGGACTGAACCGAACAAGAGACACATCTTTGCGGGCGTTGCGGGCGCACCAGGTCAGAAAATTAGGGTACAACCATTCTTCGGCATAATCGAAAATGACCTGACCATTCCGCTGTACTTGCCGTTTATCGCCGACTCTGGCCTTGTGGTCAGGCTTCGGCAGGATCGATTCCAACAACCAATCCGCAACCGGATTCCCAAATCGCAGCGCCTCAAGGTTGGACTCGGCGGCACGGCGCGGCGGGTTCATGATCAGCCGGGTTGTTTGCTCGCGAGATAGCCCCAAGACCCAATTCACCAGCCCTGGAATCTCGCGATGCAAAACCATGGCTTCGCCGCCTTGCGCATCCCAAGCGGCGCGTTCGGCAGCCGTGGCGACCCGATTGAATTCAACGGTCAGGCGGCGGCGCTCAAGACCGCTGGTGTAGTCGGTAGTCTCCATCCCCTCATTGCTGGCTAAGATGACCGACCCGCCAAACACGAACGTTCCAGCCTGTTGTTGATGTTTGCGTTCAAGGCGAATTCGATCTTGACCGATCAACGCCTTGAGCACGGCGACCCCGCCGCGATAGTTGCCAGAATCGGTGATTGCCACTAGTCGTTTGCCGTAAAGACCGGCCGTTTCAAATCGGTTCTGTTCAAGGTTTCTAAGATCGGTGATCGTAGCGTTTCGAGCGCCGATCAGGTTTTCAGTGAGGCGAATAAAAGTTCCTTTTCCCGATCCGCCAGGACCAAGCAGGTGCAGAAATTTCTGCAGGTCAGGGCGACCTTCCAACACGGCGGAAAGCCAAGCGCGGAGAAATTCCCGTGTTTCTTTGTCGCCATCTAAAGCGGTCAACAGCCACTTTTTGATTGTCGGACAGGTTGCCGCAGGGTCGTATCGGTAGGGAAGGCACCAAGTCATGGCGTTTTCAGGGGTCACGGGATGCAACGTTCGAGTGGCCGGTTCGAGGATCCCGTTCTCAAACGGAATCCAGCCGGCAGCCTTGGCGTCAGGTTGGGGAAGCGGCAAAAGCCCCTTGACAAGAAGCTTGAGGATCGCCGTCAAATATCGCAGTTCGAACCCGCCAGGAACGGCGTCGTAGAGCACTTTGGTCACCAATTCTTCCGCCACGGATGCCTCAACGGGCTGCCAATGCGTCTTGGTGAATAGATGCCAGCTGATAGCATCTCGATTGAATGCCAACGACCCCTTCAGCACCTCAGCAATCCGCTTGGCGGCGATGGAATCAGCCGGCAATTCTTCTTTTTTTCCCGATTCCAAACATATCTTATTGATTGTGCTGAAGGTGACGGTTTGATTTTCAAGAATGACAGAGTAACTATCTGATTGTGCTGAAGATGACGAAGATGTCGGGTTGAATGAAACTCCTTCACGCGCGCGCGAGGCTTTCGCGTCTCTCTTCGTTTGTTGCGCGGCGGGGTTCGGCTCCCGCCATCCAAGCTGCGCTGGATCGATGGACAGGGCATCGCACAACCACCGGGCGGCGGCCTTGGCGTCCGGTTGGTGGCCGTGCTCGATGACTACATCAATCGGTGTGCGCTTGCCACTGGCCCGGTCGCCTTGATCGGCCAGACCGAAATCCTTGATCCCGTTCGGCTGGATGGACAGGTCTTCCTCAAGATCACGGCCTAAGGCTTGGGATTCCACCCGGTAACCGTCGCGGTATGACTTCGCGTCGGGAAATAAGCTCGGGACCCAAACGGATAACGACCTCATGGCACGGTCGTTCACCTTGGTGAAAAAATCGCCAGACGGCGCGGGAGAGCAGCTTGCTGGATGGGAAGGCGAGGCGGCGGCGGCGGCGGCCGGCGGCGGGACCAGGGCGCGCAAGTGCTCCAAATCGACCGGAGAAAGCGTTTCCGGCGCTTCCAGGATGCGGGCCATACGGTGAGGGCGGTCCGGCAATGGATCGCCCTTACAGGCTTGTGTGCCGTACAGTTTCGAAATCCGGCTGGCGTTGAAAACGCCCGTATCGATTTTGACCCGCTCACCGTCAAACCGGCTGGCGAGGGTCTTCAAGACAGCTTCGATAAGCGTCTTGCTATCGGCGTCGTTGGGGAGGTCGATTCGGTAAAGCAGGTGCGCGCCATTTCCAGAGTCGGCGTAAACGGGCGCGGGCCAGCCTTGGGAGTTCAGCCAGTCACGAACCACCAGGGCACGTTCCAGGGTGGCGGTGTGTTCGGCGTCGCTGCTGCTGATACCGGCCGGGCGTACCGGGTCGAAGTCCAGCAACAGCCAGCGGCGGGCGGTGATTTCGGCGTCGTTGGTGGTGTGCTTGGCGCGTGGATCGAGGCGGTTTGCGGCGCGGCCGAGTACGGCGGGATCGACCAGGTTGAGGGTGGTGTAGATGGCAGGTACGTGACCGCTCAGCTTGACGGCGGCCTTGACGGCGGCCTCGTGGTTATCGAAGTACCCGGCGGCGGTTCCGGGTCGGGAACCGTTGAGTCGGGCGTTGGGCGCGCGGATTTCAAAAACGCCAGCCGGCGCCAAGATCGCCAGGGCGCGGCGGATTTCGGATTCATCGTGCATGGCTCAGCTTCGTGAGAGAGGCTGAACTTTCACCGAAAATCGGTTACAATCTCGATTGTCTAGGTCGATTTCGTAATCGTTTTTGGAAAGCCCAGCCTCGTTTCTTCGGGGTTGGGCTTTTCAGTTTTCGGAAACGAGATTCGTTTCGTCGGTTTCCGCTTTAATTTTCAGCTTATTTATTCGATCCCTGAATGATTCGCCGAATCTATCAAAAACCTCTTGCACTGCTAGACCTAGCCGATTGAATTGAATGGATGTTATTAATTCCGATGATGGATCAGCATCTTCTGTACCATCATCTTCGGTTAACTTCATCATTTCAATAATTACATTAGCGCGGGTTTCGAGGTTCGCTTTCTCGAATTTTTCGATGAAGGTTTCCATCAAATCGTCTTCGCTGATTGTATTCATCAGTGCTTCTCCAAGGTATTTTGCCGCGTCGCGGGCGGTTTGTATGATTAGGTAAAGTCCGGGTGATAGATCCTCTTCCCTCATGACGGACTCTAGAACGCTGGAGATTCTGGCGGCGGTGCCATGGTGGCCGGTGGCATCGATCAGCGGGTTGGGCGGAACCTGGACTCTTCCCATCATTCGGGACCGCCAGCGCACCGCGTGCGATTTTGCGGCGCGGGAGCACCCCGGCCAGCTTTGACGAAGGCGTCAAGCGCGTTCTGTTGGTAAAAAATCCTCTTCCTTCCAACTCTTACGAATTCCGGGCCGGTTCCCTCAAGTCGCATTTTGGCGAGCGTCCCTTCAGCTAATCCAAGGTATGCAGAAGCTGATTTTGTATCCATACGGCCGTCTGGGTAGACGTGAACGCCAACCGCAGCTTGGTTCAACTGATTGATATTCATAATTTAAATCCTATTAAAGTAGTTTATTGAATACTATGTAGCTTGTTAAGCTACACAAACAAAGGTAATTATGCAATGTGGTTTTGTCAACCACAAAATTGTAAAATCAGAAAAATTCTAGGGGTGTGCTATGGCGAGAAAAAAAGGCAGCAAACTAAGCAGGACCGAAGTTTTCAATGTTCGCTTCGATCCTAAACTTAAGATGGCAGCGGAGTTGCTTGCGGAGCGAGAGCGGAGAACACTAAGTTCTCTAACTGAATGGGTAATGGAACGGGCGGTTAGGGAAATGCAGGTAACAACAAATGCTGATGGTCAGCCGGTAACTGCTTGGCAAATTGCCGACAGGTGTTGGGAACCGTCTTTTGTTTGGAGAGTTTACAGGTTAGCAGAGAGCTACCCGGAACTATTGAGCCATGTCGGGAGAAACATTTATTCACTCATGGTGATGCTGAGGTTTTTTGAAAAGCGTCTATCTGGTAGTGACCAAGAACCGCTTGCGAGTCGGATTGTATCGATGATAGAACCCCACATAATGGATTGCGCGGAAGGAAAAATTGATCCATCGGAACTAACCAAACATTATCAGGAAGCACGGATACAATTCTTGGCAGAACTATACCAACCAGGGAAGCTGCAACTACGCGAATTAGCAGATAGCGGGATGTTTGATCAATACCAGAAAGCCAAGGAACTGGTCTTGAATCTTATTGGTAACCCATGAAATTCCAGCGTCTAACCCGTCTTGCCGCGCGCCGCCTGGAACCGGGCCAACGACTTGTAGAGCACGGTATCGAGTTCGAACGCTTGGTCAACGGTGACGGCCGCTATACCGTGGCAATCATGGTGGATCGGGTCCGGGTCCATCGGGTGGTTGGTTTGGAATCAAACGGCGTCACCCGAACGCAAGCGGAAGAATTGATTTCCAGGTTGCGGACAGAGGCGCGGGAGCAGCGCTTGAAGCTACCGGCGGGGCGTAAGGTGGCGCTCACTTTCGCGCAAGCGGCGGTGCACTACCTGAAGCGTTCGGAAGAGGTCCAAGGAAAGAACCTCAAGGCCAAGCAGCAGCACCTCACTCAACACCTCGTACCATTCTTCGGGAAACTACCGTTGTCGAAGATTGACGCTTTCGGCCTCAAGCGGTACGTCAAGCAGCGGAGCGAACACGTCACCACCAGCACCATCAACCGAGAACTGGCGACGCTCTCGCATTTGCTGCACCGGGCTATCGAATGGGAATGGGTTGAAAAGGCCGCAAAGGTGCCGCGGCTAAAGGAGGCTAATGGCCGCATGATCTACTTGACGCGGGAGCAGATTCTTCGCGTCTTGGAAGCGGCGCGGGCCGATTCCTGCTGGGAGATTCATCCGTTCGTATTGATCGGATTGCATACCGGCATGCGGCGAATGGAAATCCTTTCGATGCGTTGGGAGCACATCGATTGCGAACGCTGCAACATCCACATACCGGAAGCCAAGGCCGGGCCTCGCGACCAGCCGATGACGGCGGAGCTAGCGGCCTATCTGGCGGAACTTCGGGCGATGGTTCCCGAATCGCCCTGGGTGTTCCCCGCCGACAGCGCAAGCGGGCATCGCGTGGCTATCGAAAAACCGTTCCGGCGGGTGATCGAAGCGGCGGGCCTAAACAGCAAGGAAGTCACCCGCCACGCTTTGCGGCATACCGCAATCACTCATCTGGTGCAATCCGGTGTTGATTTGCCGACCGTGCAGCGGATCAGCGGCCACAAAACGCTAGCGATGGTCGGCCGCTACAGCCATCAGAACGGCGCGCACTTGCAAACGGCGATGGATCGGTTGCAGTGCGCGATTACACAGGAATTACACAGAAAAAGAAAAAGCCCTGGAGAGTGATTCTCCAAGGCTTTGATTATTAAAACATATCTGGTGGGCCGTGTCCGGTTCGAACGGACGACCAACAGATTAAAAGTCTGCTGCTCTACCGACTGAGCTAACGGCCCTGAAAGGGGCTGACAATGTTACAAAATTCCACCGAATTCGCAAGCCTCGATTGCCCGATAAGCCGAACCGAAATGAATTCAATGGTTATCCCGGTCAAAACCAAACCCCGTGCCTGCACGGGCGCGCGGGCACGGAATCCAGTCAAGTCAGTGTGTCCGAGCTTGGCGCGCTAACGCAAGGCTTGCAGACGTCGTTCGGCAAGATTGGCCGCCTGGGTATCGGGATATGCTTGCACCAGCTTTTGCAACACTTCCCGCGCTCGATTGGTCTCGCCTGCCTCGCCGTAGATGTAGCCCAGCTTGAGCAGCGCATCCGGCAGCCGCGCGCTTTCCGGATAACGCACCCCCAGGTTGATAAACGCCTCCTTGGCCGCAGCGTAATCCCGGCTGAGATAGTACGATTCTCCCAGCCAATACTGCGCGTCGCCCGCCTGACTGCTATCTGGATACGCGTTCAGGAAGCGCTGCAATTCGGCGATGGCCCGTGCATGGTGACCCTCACGCAACTCCCTCAGCGCCGTGTCGAAATCGGCTTGCGCGGTTCCCGCCGCCGAAGGGATCGTGCGAGCGACCGGCGGCGCGGTCGTGTCGGCGGGCGGAGGACCGGCCAGCGATGGCTCCGCTCGCAGCGGGGTCGCGGCCCCGGGCGGAGCGGTGGGCGGGACGTAGGTTCGCACGCTTTCCTGCTGCTGGAGTTGATCGAAGCGATGACGGTAGATCTCCAACTCCCCACGGATTTGTCGAACTTCTGCTTCCAACTGCTCGATCCGTTGCAGCAACTCCAACGTCAACGCGCTATCCGGCGTATTCTGGGCGTGGCTGGCACCGGGTAGCGTCAAGCCACCCAATACCAACAACGTCAGCCACGGGAAACGGAGTCTGAGCATAAACATATGCCTTTCAGTAGATGATTTCCACGCGCCGGTTCAAGGCATAGCTGCGCTCGTCATGTCCGGCGGCGGCTGGCCGCTCCTCGCCAAAGCTGACGACCCGGATCTGCTGAGGCGAAACCCCCATGGCGGTCATGGTCTGGCGCACCGCATTGGCGCGCCGCTCGCCCAAGGCAATATTGTATTCGCGACTGCCACGCTCGTCGGTATGCCCTTCCAACTGAGTGATTATTTGCGGATTCTTGGTCAAGGAACGCGCGTTATTTTCGATGATCGTCCGGCTTTCCGGGACAATATTCGTGCTGTCGTAGCTGAAATAGACGATGCGGTCGGCCGAGGCCATGCCACCACTTGGGCCGGTGACCGCCTGACCGGGCTGCCCACCGGCATGGGCGGTGACGCCACCACCGCTGGTATCGAAAGTGTCATAAGTATCGAGACTGGGCGCCTGACCATAAGGATAACTGTAAACCTCCTGTTCTGGTTGGGCCGTGACACCCGGCTGAGCGGTCGCGTCCGGCTGGGTACCGGTCGCCGTCTGGTCCTGACCGGTGTTTTCACCCGTCGCGGCGCAACTGGCCAACAGCGCGAGCGCGGCGGCGGCAATCAAAATACGAACTAAATTTTGCATCGTGGATTCCTCCCTCAACTTTGGTCAACAAACAGCAAAATTATCGGCCATAAGGCGCCCAAGCGGCATCGCGCGCGTTGCCTCGCAAGGCGATCTCCCGCGAAGCGCCGCCATCCACCGAAACCGTCGCCACTCCACGGCCGTTGGAGTAAATAATGGTCTTGCCGTCCGGCGCAAAGCTGGGCGACTCGTCCAAACCGCCGGAGGTCAGGACTCGGAACTGGCGCGTCTTCAAATCCAACACAGCGATGTAAAAGCGACCACCGCGCTGGTGCACCATCGCGATATAGCGACCGTCGGGCGAAACCGTCGGCCGTGCGTTGTAATTACCCTGGAAGGTTAGTCGCTGCGGCGAGCCGCCGCCCGGACCGATTCGGTAAAGCTGCGGTGAACCACCCCGATCCGAGGTAAAAACGATGCTGCCGTCAGGCAGCCAAACCGCCTCGGTATCGATGGAACTGCTACTGGTGAGACGGACCGGGTGCTGGCTGGCCAGATCGAGGGCATAGATTTCCGGGTTGCCATCCTGAGACAGCGTGAATACCAGCCGCCGACCGTCCGGCGACCAGGATGGCGCGCCGTTGATGCCGGGAGCGGCGGACACCGAGCGACGAGCTCCGGTATAGACATCCTGGACGATAATTTGCGCCCGTCGTCCTTCGAACGACACATAAGCTAGCTTGGAGCCGTCTGGCGACCAAGCCGGCGACATAATGGGCTGACTGGAGCGCAGAATGACTTGCGGGTTATTCCCGTCAGCGTCGGAGACCACCAGGTAATGAACACCGCGACCGAGAGCCACATAGGCGATACGAGTCCCGGCCAATCCTTTTTCGTTGGTGAGTTTTTCGTAAATGAGATCGCTGATACGGTGAGCCACCGCCCGCAATTGATTCCCCGGCACATCGAAGGAAAGGCTCAACAACTGACTGCCCTGTGCGCCGGTCAGTTGAAACTGCACGATGTAACCCCGCGAACCACCGGGTGCGGCCTGTCCGACAACGGCGTAATCAGCTCGATCCGTCGAGGATTGCGGCATGAACTTGCCAGTTCGTTTCAGATCGGCAGCCACAATACTGGCAATATTCTCGGGTGCCTGCCCTCCGAAGGGCACGACGGCGATGGGGATACCATTGCCTCCAACACCCTTGGTGATATCCAGGTTTATTTGGGCGTAGGCGGTGGCAAGACTGAACACGCTGGCCAATAAGACCGCCAACCAGGTTATTTTTTTGATTACTTTCAAGGACTGACCTCCTAATTCAGAGTCTGTGGACCAGTAAGGTTAAACTCTTGGTGCTAATCGGAATCCGAAGCCCGGAACGTTATATCCAGAGATTCGCTAGCAATGTAGGTTGCTTGATAGGAATCATTGGGCATGGGTAAGGGTGAAGCCCTAAATGCGGCCGCCTTAACCGAATTATCGACTATCGCATTGCCACTGGATTTCAAAATTCTGACATCGGTTACTTGACCAGACGCTTTGACGAATACGCGCGCAATACAGACCGCACCTCTCGGTGTGTTTGGCGGAGGGTTCCACCGCCGTTTTACATACGGCTGAATGATCGATCTAGCAAAGTTGCCAGCGGCTTCCTTAGCCGCCAACTCCAAGGCCAGTTTGCGGGCCTCTTCTGCTTTGCGTCGTGCTTCCTCGGCGGCGGCCTGGCGCTTGGCTTCCTCGGCGGCGGCCTTCTTCCGGGCTTCCTCGGCGGCGGCCTGGCGCTTGGCTTCCTCGGCGGCGGCCTTCTTCCGGGCTTCCTCGGCGGCGGCCTGGCGCTTGGCTTCCTCGGCGGCGGCCTTTTTCCGGGCTTCCTCGGCGGCGGCCTGGCGCTTGGCTTCCACAGCGGCGGCCTGGCGCTTGGCTTCCACAGCGGCGGCCTGGCGCTTGGCTTCCACAGCGGCGGCCTTTTTCCGGGCTTCCTCGGCGGCAGCCTGGCGCTTGGCCTCCAGAGCCGCTTGACGCTTAGCCTCGGCCACCGCCTGCCGCTTAGCTTCCCGCTTGGCTTCTAGGGCTGCCTGCCGCTTGGCTTCCGCCGCCGCTTGACGCTTGGCTTCCGCCGCCGCTTGACGCTTGGCTTCCGCCGCCACTTGACGCTTGGCTTCCCGATCTGCTTGACGTTGCTCCTCTGCTTGCTGTTTGGCTGCCTCGGCTGCTTTGCGTTTCGCCTCCGCCGCCGCTTCGCGTTGCTCTTCGGCTTTGTGTTTGGCTTCTTCTTCCTGACGCCGTTCCCCAGCCTCGCGCTTCTCTTCCTCGCGCTGACGGCGAAGCTCCGCCTGTCGCCGCTCTTCCGCTTCCCGCGCCGCTCGCGCCAGTTCGGCCTGGCGCTCGGCTTCCGCGCGTTGCTGGCGACGCTCTTCCTCCGCCAAGCGCTCCAGTTCTTCGCGAATTGCGACTTCGTCCACCACCTCGGCCGGAATTGCTTCGATCTCAACTTGCTCGGGATGCAGCGCATCCGTAATATTCAGATTCAACAATAAAAATAGGCCGACCAAAGCATGGACGGCAATAGTGACCGCCGTCGCCACGAGGTCTTGGTGCTTTTCCCCACGCCCGAGTTGCATCAACCGCAGTTACCGCTGGCTCGCCGATCCGTCCGGAGGCGCCGTGGACAAACCGACCTTGACTGCGCCAGCGTTGCGCAGCGCGGTCATGCCCTTGATGACCTGATCGTATTTGACTTCCCGGTCGGCGCGCACCAGGACTGGTGGTTGCGGTTTATGCGCCATCAGTTCCACGACATCTTGCAGTCGCGGTTCCAGAGTGTCGCAATTCACCGTTTGCGCTTTCTCCGTGCCAATCCCCAGATAACAGGCACCATCCTTCTGCACCGATAGCACCACCACTTCGGACGCTTGATCTCGGTCGTTCAACGATTCCGCCGGCGCCTTGGGCAAATCCACTTCCACTCCCTGATTGAGCAGTGGCGCGGTGACCATGAAAATGACCAGCAACACCAACATCACGTCGATGTAGGGCACAATGTTGATTTCCGCTTTCAGGCGGCCATGCGAACTGCGCCGTGCCATGACTGGTTAACCTTGGGCAACCGGGGCACGGGCGGCCTCGGCGTAGCTTTTGCGCAAGTGGTAGGATTGCCGCTGGAGGATATTGGAAAACTCCTCCATAAACGTCTCATAGCGATTGGCCAACCGGTCGACTTCATGCGCGTAGCGGTTGTAGAAAATCACTGCGGGGATGGCCGCGAACAGACCCATCGCGGTCGCGACCAGCGCCTCGGCGATACCCGGCGCCACCTGCGCCAGCGTGGCCTGCTGCGCTAGACCCAACGCCCGGAACGCGTTCATGATGCCCCAAACTGTGCCGAACAGGCCGATGTACGGACTGGTGGAGCCCGTTGTCGCCAGCAGTGACAGATAGACCTCCAGATCGTCCAACTCGCGCGAACCGGCCGCTCGCATCGCCCGTTGCGCGCCACTGACCACGGACTCCGGGTCCACGGTCGGTTGGGAACGCAAGCGCAGGAACTCCTGAAAGCCCGCCAGGAAAATCGCCTCCATCCCCCAAACCACTTCCTTTTGGCGATTGATGCGCGCATACAACGACGCCAGATCGATCCCCGACCAAAAATCGTCCTCGAACTGGTTCGCCGCCCGCCGCGCGGAAGTCAACACCATGCCCTTCTTACCGATCACCCACCACGAGCTCAGCGAAATCAGCACCAATCCCAACAGGACCAGTTGCACGATCAGGCTAGCGTTAGTGATCAGGCTCCAGAACGACAAATCATGGGTCACCGACAATCTCCCTCATCAACTGCCGGGGC
>WBZV01000954.1_pt1 | contig 14699 bp, 10 predicted proteins | sample 5204221 | NCBI WGS metagenome assembly WBZV01 (sample SAMN12344360, study PRJNA552823) | activated sludge metagenome | biome: Activated sludge suspended growth; feature: Nitrification reactor; material: Wastewater; isolation source: activated sludge from nitrification reactor of wastewater...
GCGTCAGCTGCACACGATCGTCGATCAGCGCGTCCAGCACCTCGCGCTTCAACTGCTCCTCGGGCGGCAGCTTGGCGCGCTGGCGCGCGGCGTCCGCGCGCACGCGCTCGAGGCGGCTCTGCAGCTCGGAGGCCGTCACCAGCTCCTGGTTGACGACGGCGAGGATGTAGTCGCCGGTGCGCACCGGCGCGGCGCGGGTCTGCGCCGGCACGCCGGGCACGGCGGCGGCGAGCAGGAGGGTCAGCAGCACGGGCCGCAGGGCGAACAGGAGATCAGTCATAGGTTCGGGTCGCGGCGGGCATGCTGCGCTCCTCGCGCAGCAGCTTGTAGCCGGGGATATTGTCCTTCAAGACCTGCAGGGGGTTGGAGCCCAGGCGCGAGAGCCCCACCAGCTCGAGTTGCAGCAGCAGCCGCGTGGTCGCCTCGCTGCGGCCGGTCGAGAGCCGCTCGGCCACCACGCGGCCGATCCAGCAGCCGGCGTCGTACTCGAAGCCGATCACCGAATCGGTGATGCGGCTGTCGCGCATGCTGTAGTTGATGCGGCCGACGCTGTACCAGCTGCCCTTGCACTCGCCGCCGCCGGCCACCGCCGCCTCGGCCGGCGTGCGGCCGTACACCGGCCACTGCCAGCCCAGCTCGAGCTGCTCCGACAGCCCGCGCGCGAGCCGGTAGGTGACGCCGAAGGTGCGATACGGGCCCGGCGAGTAGCGCGCGCCGAGGATGGAGCGCACCGTGCGCTTGAGGTCGGGGCTGTACTGGATCGAGCCGTCCAGCGTCCAGCGCCTGGAGAGATTGGTCGAGCCGAGCAGCAGCAGGTCGGAGAAGCGCTGCGTCAGCGGCGTGCAGTCGGGCGCGGCCAGCGGGTCGGCCGAGGGCGTGCAGTCGGCGGTGATGCGCTGGTCGCGGAACAGGTAGCGCTGCACCACCCCGAGCCGCAGCGCCTCCGCGCCGGTGGCGGCGTCGAGAAAGCGCGTCGTGACGCCGGCGGTGAGCTGGTGCGCATCGGAAACGCGGTCCACGCCGGAGAAGGCGTTCTCGGCGTAGAGCGACTCGAAGTTGAAGTCACGCTGCGCGGCGTCGAACGCCAGGCGCGCATCCTGCGCGCGGTAGGGCGTGTTCACGTACATGAGACGCGGCTCGAGCGTCTGGCGCACGTCGCGGCCCAGCCAGCTCGCGTCGCGCTCGAGCTGCCAGTGGCTGTCCAGGCTCAGGGTCGGGATCACGCGCGAGCTGCTGCGCCGGCCGGCAAGCGGCTCGTCGAGCGAGTAGGCCGCGGCGTTGAAGGCCATCCGCGGCGTCACCGTCCAGCCCGGCGTGCCGAAGGGCCGCGCCAGGCTGCCCAGTGCATGCCAGCGCACGCCGGTGGGCCGGATCGTCGTGGCCAGCGGGTCGGCGCGGCCGTCGGCCGGATCGGTGAAGCGGTTCAGCTCGGTCTCGAGCGCGAACTCGAAGCCGTCGCCGAAACGCTGCGTGCCGCGCACGCCGACCTGCGGCGAGCGGTCGTACGGCGCCTCGATGCGCGCCGAGTCGTCCTGCAGCACCTGCCAGCGGTGCACGCGCGCGTAGCTGCTCCAGCCGTCGAAGTCGCGGCGCACGGCCGCGTCGGCCAGCAGCAGGCGCGGCGTGATGCTGGGCACGGCGCGCGGGAAGTCCTTCCAGTAGGCATCGTCGGAGACGCGCAGGCCGTTGAAGGTGAAACTGGCGCCCAGCGGCAACGCGCCCTCGTGGCTGAGGTTGAGGGCGTGGCGCGCGCGGCCGGTGAGCTGGTCGTTGGGCAGCACGTGCACCTGCGCCGCGCCCTGGAAGCTCGGCTCGAGGTAGCGGAACTCCGCCTCGGCGCCGGCGCCGCGCTTGGCCGACAGCAGCGGCGTCAGCGTCGCATCGCGGTTCGGCGCGATGTTCCAGTACCAGGGGATGGAGAACTGCAGGCCGCTCTTGCTGTCGATGTTGATCGAAGGCGGCAGCCAGCCGGACTTGCGCTCGTCGGTGAGCGGGAAACTGAGCACCGGCGCGCCGAGGATGGGCACGCCGTAGAAGCGCAGCACGGCGTTCTCGGCGATGCCCTCGTTGGCCTCGAAGTCCATCTTCACCTTGTCGGTGGACAGCAGCCAGGCCGGCCCGCCGCTGCCGTCGCTCGGGCAGCTGGTGTAGGTGGCGCCGGTGGCCACCGCGCGCTGCTCGTCGATGAAGTCGATGCGCCGGGCGGTGCCGCCCGCGCCGGTGCGCCCGAAGTGGTAGCTCGGCTGCAGGAAGAAGCCCTCGAAGCGCTGCACGTGCAGCTGCAGCTCGGGCCCGCTGTAGACGTTGCCGTCGCGGCTGATGCGCACGTTGCCGCGCGCCACCGCGAGGTCGTCGGGATGCAGGTAGCGCAGCTGGTCGGCGCTGAGCACCAGGCCGCCGCGGCGGAACTCGGCCTCGCCTTCGGCCACCGTCTCGATGTCGGGCCGGCCGCGCAGCTCGCGCGCGCGCAGGATGATCGGCAGCGCCTTGTTGGCCTCGCCGCGCGGCAGGGGCTTCAGCTCGGTGGCGCTGCGCAGCTGCAGCGGCGCTTCGGCGGCCTCCTGCGCGCGGGCCAGGCCGGCCGTCGCGAGCGCCAGCACCAGCGGCGCGAGTCGCCAGCAGCAGGAGCGGATCGGGCGGGAGGAAATCGGCACGGGCGAGGAGGCGGGCGGGGCACCGTGCGGCATCGCGGCATGGCCGCGCAACGGCGAGGCGGTTTGTAGAATGAATTATCCACGAGGCCCCAGGGCCCGCAGCGTCGTGAGCACCCCCATTTCCACCTCCCCCATCACCTGGCATGACGAGGCGCGCCGCGCCGCCTTCGAGCGCTGGCTGGCCGACGTCGCCGCCCGCCGCGGCCTCGCGCCGCAGAGCCTGCGCAGCGCCTCCAGCGATGCCAGCTTCCGGCGCTACTTCCGCGTCGACGGCAGCGCGGGCGCCGGCGGCGCGAGCTTCATCGTCATGGACGCGCCGCCGCCGCAGGAGGACGTGCGCCCCTTCATCGCGGTGGCGAAGCTGCTGCACGACGCCGGCCTGCACGCACCGCAGGTGCTCGAGCAGGACGTGGCGCAGGGCTTCCTGCTGCTCACCGACCTGGGCTCGCGCCTGTACTTGAACGAGCTGAACGAGGCGCGCGCGCGCGGCGACGCCAAGCGCGTCGATGCGCTGATGCGCTCGGCGCTGACCGCGCTGGTGCAGTGGCAGTCGCGCGCCGATTCGAGCGGCCTGCCGCCCTACGACGACGCGCTGCTGAAGCGCGAACTGGCGCTCTTTCCCGACTGGTGCGTGACGCGCGAGTTCGGCCGCGCCTGGAACGACGCCCAGCAGCAGCAATGGAACGCGGCCTGCGACTTGCTGGTGCGCAGCGCGCTCGCCCAGCCGAGCGTCGCGGTGCACCGCGACTTCATGCCGCGCAACCTGATGGTCACCGATCCCGGCCCGGGCATCCTCGACTTCCAGGACGCGGTGCGCGGGCCCATCAGCTACGACGTCGCCTCGATGCTGCGCGACGCCTTCATCTCCTGGGAGGAGGAGCAGGAGATCGACTGGGCGGTGCGCTACTGGGAAGCGGCGCGCCAGGCCGGCCTGCCGGTGGCGGCCGACTTCGGCGAGTTCTGGCGCCAGCTCGAATGGATGGGCCTGCAGCGCCACCTCAAGGTGCTGGGCATCTTCTGCCGCCTGAAGCACCGCGACGGCAAGCCGAAGTACAGCGAGGATCTGCCGCGCTTCTTCGCCTACGCGCACAAGGTGGCGACGCGCTACAACGGGCTGGGCGCGCTCGCTCGCCTGCTCGAGCCCTTGATGGGCACGGATCGGATCGAAGCCTTCTACTGACGCTTCGCCGTTTCGCAGCCCGCGGCGATCAGCCACGGGTCGCGGTCTTCGCCGCCGAAGGCCTTGACGAGGAAGTCGACGAAGACGCGCGTGCGCGCCGGCACGTGCTTGCGCGTGGGCATGGCCGCGTAGAGCGTGGCATCGAACAGGCGCCACTCGGGCAGCACGCGCTCCAGCGCACCTTCGCGCAGCGCATCCTCCGCCACGAACGAAGGCAGCCCGGCGATGCCCAGGCCGTGCAGCGCCGCGGCGTAGAGCAGGTCGATGTGGGTGGTGCCCAGCAGCGGCCGCGCGGTCGCGATCGAGACCGTCTCGCCGCCCGGCTCGTCGTCGCCGAACAGGCCGCGCACGAAGCTCACCTCGCGCAGGAAGCTGGGCAGCATCGCGTCGTGCCCGTTCAGCTCGCCCGGATGCTGCGGTCGGCCGCGCCGGTCGAGGTAGGCCGGCGCGGCGCAGGCGATCACCTCGCTGCGCGCGAGGCGGCGCGCCACGAAGTCGCCGTCCAGCGGGCGGCGCGCCACCGAGAGGATGCTCACGTCGAAGGCCTCGTCCATGCCCTCGACCGGCCCCGGCGCCGCCAGCTCGATGGTCACCTTGGGGTACTGCTCGTGGAAGGCCGGCAGGTGCTTGGCGAGCTGGTGCACCGCGAAGGCCGGCGGCGCCAGCACGCGCAGGTGGCCGCGCGGCTCGCTGGTGGCGCTGCTGGCCAGCGCCTCGGCCTCCTCCACCTCCGTGAGGATGGCGCGCGTGCGCTCGAGGTAGGCCTCGCCGATGTCGGTCAGCGCCAGGCGGCGCGTGGTGCGGTTGATCAGCCGCGCGCCGAGGTGCTCCTCGAGGTCGGCCACCAGCCGCGTCACGACGGCGGGCGACTGGTTCATCTCGCGCGCCGCACCGGCGAAGCTGCCGGCGTCGATGACGCGGACGAAGGCCCGCATCGAATGAAGTCGGTCCATGGGATTGTTTCTGAATCGGAAATGCCGTCTTCGATGCTATGCGCTTTATTGATCGAAGCGCAATGCCTACAGTTCACCTCACCGAAACGCTCAATCCCGAAAGGAAACGCACCATGAACCGCAAGCAAATCATCGCCGCCGCCCTCTTCGCCGTGATCGGCTCCTCCGCCTTCGCCGTCGAAGCCGAGCAGGTGGTCGTGCCCCAGGGCGCCCTAACCCGCGCCGAAGTGCAGGCCGAATTCGCCCGCGCCCGTGCCGCCGGCGAACTGGCCTACGCCAACGAGAGCTACAGCGGCGTGAAGGAGCAGAGCTTCGCCGCGCGTGGCGGCGCCATCGAGCGCGTGGCCGCCCCGCGTAGCCGCGAGGAAGTGCGCGCCGAAGGCCGTGCCGCCGCGCGCTCGACCAAGCTCAACAACGATCTGATTGGCGGTTGAACCCGCAGCCGGGCTGCACGCCCGATCAACGACGAGGCCGCCTGCGGGCGGCCTTCGTCATGGCGGGCCCGACAATAGGCGCCCCATGCTGCGAATCACCGAACTGCGCCTGCCGCTGAACCACCCCGAGCCCGCGCTGCGCGCCGCGGTGCTGGCGCGCCTGGGGCTGGCCGATGCAGCGCTCAGGCAGATGACGATCGCGCGGCGCGGCTACGACGCACGGCGCAAGAGCGACATCGTGCTGGTCTACTCGATCGACTGCGCGGTCGACGACGAGGCCGCCGTGCTCGCACGCCACGCCGGCGACCCGCACATCCGCACCGCGCCGGACACCCGCTACCGCTTCGTCGCCGAACTGCCGGCCGACTACGCGCAGCGCCAGCGGCTGCGCCCGGTCGTGATCGGCTTCGGCCCCTGCGGGCTGTTCGCCGCGCTGATCCTGGCGCAGACGGGCCTGCGGCCCATCGTGCTGGAGCGCGGCAAGGCGGTGCGCGAGCGCACGCAGGACACCTGGGGCCTGTGGCGCCGCCGCGAGCTCAATCCCGAATCGAACGTGCAGTTCGGCGAAGGCGGCGCCGGTACCTTCTCCGACGGCAAGCTGTGGAGCCAGATCAGCGACCCGCGCCACCTCACGCGCAAGGTGCTGACCGAGTTCGTCAAGGCCGGCGCGCCGCAGGAGATCCTCTACGTCAGCAAGCCGCACATCGGCACCTTCCGCCTCGTCTCGATGATCGAGAAGATGCGCGCCGAGATCGAGGCGCTGGGCGGCGAGATCCGCTTCCGCGCGCACGTCACCGACCTGCACATCGAGGGCGGCGCGGTGCGCGGCGTGGTGCTGGAAGACGGCAGCGAGATCGAGGCCGCTCACGTGGTGCTCGCGCTCGGCCACAGCGCGCGCGACACCTTTGCGATGCTGCAGACGCGCGGCGTCTTCATGGAGCCCAAGCCCTTCTCGGTGGGCTTTCGCATCGAGCACCCGCAATCGATCATCGACAAGGCGCGCTTCGGCACCAGCGCCGGCCACCCCCTGCTCGGTGCGGCCGACTACAAGCTGGTGCACCACGCGGGCAACGGCCGCTCGGTCTACAGCTTCTGCATGTGCCCCGGCGGCACGGTGGTGGCCGCGACCTCGGAGCCGGGCCGCGTGGTCACCAACGGCATGAGCCAGTACTCGCGCAACGAGCGCAACGCCAACGCCGGCATCGTGGTCGGCATCACGCCGCAGGACTATCGCCAGGACGGTCGCAGCGAGGGCGCCGTGAACCCGCTCGACGGCATCGCCTTCCAGCGCGCGCTCGAATCGCGCGCCTACGCGCTCGGCGGCGAGAACTACGACGCGCCCGGGCAGCGCGTCGCCGACTTCCTCGCCGGCAAGGCCTCGCGCGAATTCGGCAGCGTCGAGCCCTCGTACAAGCCGGGCGTGCGCGCGACCAACCTGGCCGAACGCGGCAACGAGAGCCTGCCGCCCTACGCGATCGCCGCAATCCGCGAGGCGCTGCCGGCCTTCGAGCGCCAGATCCGCGGCTTCGCGATGCCCGACGCGGTGCTGACCGGCGTCGAGACGCGCACCTCCTCGCCGCTGCGCATCACGCGCGGGCGCGACCTGCAGAGCCTGAACGTGAAGGGCCTCTACCCCGCCGGCGAGGGCGCCGGCTACGCGGGCGGCATCATGTCGGCAGGCGTCGATGGCATCGAGGTGGCCGAGGCGGTCACCCGTTCGATCCTCGGCCTCACTGCGGCTTGACGAGCAGGTCCTGGATCGCCACTGACTTGACCGGCGGCGCCTTCGCGTCGGCGCCGTCCAGGTATTCGTTGAGGCGCTCGCGCATGTCCTCGGCCAGGCGCGGAATGCCCTGGGCGGCGCCGAGCTGCGCGCGCGTCTGCTGGGCGATGCTGACCTCGAGCAACAGGCCGATCTGCTGCACGTTGCGCTGGATGGTCGAGCGCGCCGCGCCGTCCGACACGTCGAGCGCGACGCGCGCCTTGACCACCGTGCCGTCGGAGGTGGTGGCGCGCACCGTCGGCAGCGCCACCCAGTCGGGCGCGGCCTGCGTGCGCGCCGGCTCGGCCCAGGGCATGTCGACCCACTTCATGCCCAGCGACACGCCCACCGGCAGCGCGATCGCCGCGCCGAGCGCGGCCACGATGAAGAGCGAACGCCGGGTGTCGGCGGAAGGGGAATCGTCAGGGGCGGGAGCGAAGCTCGGCGGCGTGGCCATCGATCGGGTCAGGGCTGTTCGGGCGGAACCCCGATTGGACGCTGCCCGGCCCCGCCGCGAACACCCGCCGGCGCGGCGAACGCGCCTGCGCCGTGGTGCGTTTCACGCCCGAGCCGATCAGGGGCAGGCCGCCATCACTTGTGCGACCGCCGCCGTCAACTTCTTGCCGTAGGGCACGTGCAGAAACTCGTTCGGCCCGTGCGCGTTGCTCTTCGGGCCGAGCACGCCGCAGACCATCATCTGCGCCTTGGGGAAGCCCTGCTGCAGCATGCCCATCAGCGGGATGGTGCCGCCCTGGCCGATGAAGCCGCAGGGCGCGCCGAAGTGCGTGCCCGATGCCGCATGCAGCGCCTGCTCCATCCACGGCGCCAGCGTCGGCGCGTTCCAGCCGCTCGCGCCCTGCGCGCCGACGCGGCCATCGGCGTGGAAGGTCACCTTGGCGTTGTAGGGCGCGTTGTCTTCGAGCAGGGCCTTCAGTTCGCTGGCGGCGCGGTTGCCGTCCACCAGCGGCGGCAGGCGCAGCGAGAGCTTGAAGGCCGTGTAGGGGCGCAGCACGTTGCCGGCGTTCTTCAGCTCGGGGAAGCCCTCGGCGCCGGTGACGCTGAGCGTGGGCTTCCAGGTGCGGTTGATGAGCGCCTGCGTCGGGTCGGTGGTGGTGGGCAGCGCCGGCGTGCCGTCGGCGCCGCAGGCCCAGGGGAAGCGCTTCCACACCTCGTCGCCGAGAATCTCGGCCGTGGCGCGCGCCTGCGCGAGGCGGTCGGCCGGCATCTCGCAGTGGAACGAGGCCGGCAGCAGTTCGCCGGTCTTCGCGTCCTCCAGCCGGTCGAGCACCTGGCGCAGGATGCGGAAGCTCGAAGGCACCAGGCCGCTCGAATCGCCGGAGTGGATGCCTTCGGTGAGGATCTCCACCTTGAGCGTGCCGGTGACGTTGCCGCGCAGGCTGGTGGTGAGCCAGAGCTGGTCGTAGTTGCCGGCGCCGCTGTCCAGGCACACGACCAGCGCCACCTCGCCCAGGCGCGGGCGCAGCACATCGAGATAGGCCGGCAGGTCGAAGGAGCCGCTCTCTTCGCAGGTCTCGATCAGGCCGACGCAGCGCGGCCGCGCGATGCCCTGCCGGTCGAGCGCCTCGATGGCGGTGATGGAGGCGTAGATCGCGTAGCCGTCGTCGGCGCCGCCGCGGCCGTAGAGCAGGCCGTTCTCGTACTTGGGCGTCCAGGGCCCGAGATCCTTGCGCCAGCCGTTGAACTCGGGCTGCTTGTCGAGGTGGCCGTACAGGCAGATGGTGCCGGTGCTGCCGGCGCGAGTGGCCGGCACCTCGAAGAAGATCACCGGCGTGCGGCCTTCGAGGCGGATCACCTCGAGCTTGAGCCCGGCGATGCGACGCCCTTCGACCCAGGCGGCCGCGTCACGCACCACGCGCTCGATGTGGCCGTTGCGCTGCCAGTCGGCATCGAACATCGGGCTCTTGGCGGGAATGGCGATGTAGTCGGTCAGCGCGGGGACGATCTGCTCGTCCCAGCTGCGCTCGGCGAAGGCGGCGATGGCGGAGGCCTCGTCGGGCTGCAGCGGCAGCAGCGGGTCGCGTGCGTTCATGGTGCGGGCTCCCGGTGGAGTGGAGCCGCGAGTGTAGAACCGGCTCAGCCCCGCTGCGCGAGCCACGCGAGCAAGCGCTCCAGCACCTGCGCGCGCTCGGGCTCGTTGAAGATCTCGTGGTACAGCGCCGGGAAGGCCTGCGCCTGCACCATGCCCGACGGTGCCGCCTGCGCGAAAGCCGCGCTGCCGCGCGGCGCGACGCAGCGATCCGCGCCCGCCCACAGCAGCAGCGTGGGCACGCGCCACAGCGGCGCGAGGTGGCGCACCAGCTCGCCGCCGTCGAGGATGAAGCGTGCGAGCCGCGGCGTGATGCGCTCGTGCACCAGCGGGTCGGCAAGGTAGGCCGCCACCACCGCTGCATCGCGCGAGATCCATTCCGGCTTCAGGCCGTTGTTCACCGCGAGGCCGGGCGCGAGGCGGCCGAGCGTGGCCAGCAGCAGCTTCTGCGCGGCATTCGTGTCGGCGGCCAGCGCGGGCGACGACAGCACGAGTGCATCCACCGGCCGGGCCCAGGCCGCCGGCGGCGAGCGCAGGCCCTCGGCCAGAAAACGCGCCGCGACCAGCCCGCCCATGCTGTGGCCGAGCAGCAGCAGCGCGCCGCCACGCTCGGCGCGCAGCGCATCGATCACCGCGGCGAGATCGCGCAGCAGCGCCTCGTCGTCGGGGATCGCGCCGCGCGGCCCGGGGCTGCGGCCATGGCCGCGCTGGTCGTAGGCCACCACCTGCCAGCCCTGCGCGGCCAGCGTGGCGCCGACCTGCTCGTAGCGGCCCTTGTGCTCGCCCAGCCCGTGCACGATCAGCACGGTGCCGCGCGCGGTGCCGGCGGCAGGCCAGTCGCGCCGGCTCAGCGCGAGGCCGTCGGCGGTGAGGAAGCAATCGCCCATCGTCGCAGTGTAGGGTGCGGTCGCGCAGGCGCTTGACAAGGCTTCGCGCCACGCTAGCCTCGGCCGCTGCCCTGGAGCCCACGATGAGCGACGACTTCTTCACCCTGCAAACCGACGGCGCCGTGGCGCACCTGCAGCTGAACCGCCCCGAGCGCATGAACACCATGACGCCGGCCTTCTTCCCGGCGCTGCGCGACGCGGTGCGCGGCCTGCAGGACGACGCGCAGACGCGCGCGCTGGTGATCTCCTCCACCGGCCGGCATTTCAGCGCCGGCATGGCGCTCGAGGTGTTCGGCGGTTCATCCGAGGGCAGTGCGTTGCAGCAGATGCTCGACACGCGCAGCCCGCGCGCGCGCCTGAGCTTCCAGGAATCGCTGCGCCGCCTGATCGACTGCTTCAGCGCACTCGACGAGGCGCGCTTCCCGGTGATCTGCGCCGTGCAGGGCGGCTGCATTGGCGGCGCACTCGACCTCGCCACCGCCTGCGACATGCGCGTCTGCAGCGCCGACGCCTTCTTCACCGTGCAGGAGATCCACATCGGCATGATGGCCGACCTGGGCGTGCTGCAGCGCCTCGCCAAGATCGTGCCGCAGGGCGTGGCGCGCCAGATGGCCTACACCGGCGAGCGCGTCGACGCGAAGCGCGCGCTCGAGACCGGCCTGGTCAACGCCGTGCTGGCCGACCATGGCGCGGTGCTCGAGCACGCGCTGGGCCTGGCGCGCCAGATCGCCGCCAAGTCGCCGCTCGCGGTGGCCGGCAGCAAGATGGCGCTCAACCTCGCGCGTGACCACGGCACCGCCTCTGCCCTGCAGCAGATGACGCTGCTGCAGAGCGCGATCTTCGACACCACCGAGATGGCCGAGGCCATCGCCGCGTGGAAGGACAAGCGCGAGGGCGAGTTCGCGCCGCTGGCGCCCATCCCTCGAGTCTGAGCACCGCCTGCAAGCGCGGGCGTCTTTGGTTAGCATTCGTCAAGAAGTCTCGCGCACGCCGGGCTCACCGGCCCGAACTCCCTCGCGTGCACTCCCGCTGACCCGTGACCACGGCCCATGAGGCCGGCGGTCCGTATTCGAGGACAGGCCATGACTCCTGGCGTTCGCCCGCTCGTGCTCTCCTTTTCCCTTCTGGCCGCCGCGATCCTCGCCGGCTGCGGCCGCAGCGAGGCCCAGGGCGGCCCGCCGATGGCGCCGCCGGTGTCGGCTGCGCCCGCCGTCAGCCGCGACGTGACGCTCTACGACGAGTTCAGCGGCCGCCTCGAGGCGGTCGAATCGGTCGAGCTGCGCTCGCGCGTCGCCGGCACGCTGCAGAGCGTGCACTTCCGCGACGGCCAGGAGCTGCAGCGCGGCGCGCCCATGTTCAGCATCGACGCGCGCCCCTTCACGGCCGAGCTGGCGCGGCTCGAAGCCCAGCTCGCCTCGGCGCGCAACGCCGCGGCGCTGGCCGACACCGAAGTGCTGCGCACGCGCAAGCTGCTCGAGCAGAAGGCGGTGTCGCAGCAGGAGGCCGACCAGGCCGAGGCCGCCGCGCGCAACGCCGCCGCGGCGGTGAAGGCCGCCGAGGCGGCGGTGGCGGCGGCACGGCTGAACGTCGAGTACACGCAGATCCGCGCGCCCATCGCCGGGCGTGCCTCGCGCGCCAACGTCACGCCGGGCAACCTGGTCGGCGTCGGCGATCCGGTGCTGACCACGCTGGTCGCGCAGGACAAGGTGCACGCCTGGTTCGACGTCAGCGAGCAGGCCTGGCTGCGCGTGCGCGGCCAGTTCAAGGGCGGCGCCGCGCCCAAGGTGGAGATGGCACTCGCCGACGAGAGCGGCTTTCCGCACGCGGGCAGCGTCGACTTCGTGGACAACCGCCTCAACCCGGCCACCGGCGCGATCCGCGTGCGTGCGCTGTTCGACAACAAGGAGCGCCGCTTCGTGCCGGGGCTCTACGCGCGGCTGCGCCTGGCCGGTGGCAGCGCCAGCAAGGCGGTGCTGACGCCCGATCGCGCCATCGGCACCGACCAGACCAAGCGCTACGTCTTCGTCGTCGGCGCCGACAAGACCGCGCAGTTCCGCGAGGTGCAGCTCGGGCCGCTGGTCGGCGGCGGCATGCGCATCGTGGCCGGCGGTCTGAAGGCCGGCGAGCTGGTGGTGGTCAACGGCCTGCAGCGCGTGCGCCCCGGCGCGCCGGTGCAGGCGCAGGTGCTGGCGGTGGACGCGCAGGGCCAGCCGGTCGAGGCACCACCGCCGGGCGCGGCACCCGCAGCTTCGGCACCGAAGAAGTCCTGACGAGGCGCGCGCCATGAACATCTCGCGCTTCTTCATCGACCGGCCGCGCTTCGCCGGCGTGCTGTCCATCCTCATCTTCCTGGTCGGCCTGATCGCGCTGCAGCGCCTGCCGATCTCCGAGTACCCCGAGGTCACGCCGCCGCAGGTGGTGGTGCGCGCGCAGTTCCCCGGCGCCAACCCGCGCGTCATCGCCGAGACCGTCTCCACGCCGCTGGAAGAGCAGATCAACGGCGTCGAGAACATGCTGTACATGAACAGCCAGGCCTCGGCCGACGGGGCGATGACGCTGACGGTCAGCTTCAAGATCGGCACCGACCCGGAGGTCGCCGCCACCGAGGTGCAGAACCGCGTCAACCGCGCGCTGCCGCGCCTGCCCGACGTGGTGCGCCAGATCGGCGTGACCACCGAGAAGAGCTCGCCGAACTTCATCATGGTGGTGCACATGGTGTCGCCCGACGAGCGCTACGACGCGCTCTACCTGCGCAACTACGCGGCGCTCAACGTGCGCGACCAGCTGCTGCGCATCCCCGGCATCGGCACGGTGATCGCGTTCGGCTCGGGCGACTACGCGATGCGCATCTGGCTCGACCCGAACAAGCTCGCCGCGCGCAACCTGAGCTCGGCCGACGTCGCCAAGGCGCTGCGCGAGCAGAACGCGCAGGTGGCCGCCGGCGTGGTGGGCGCGCCGCCGCTGCCCGGGCGCACCGACTTCCAGCTCGCCGTCAACACGCAGGGCCGGCTGACCAGCGAGGCCGAGTTCGCCGACGTGATCGTCAGCGCCGACACCGCCGACGGCTCGCTGGTGCGCATCAAGGACATCGGCCGCGTCGAGCTCGGCCCCAACACCTACGCGCTCGGTTCCTACCTGAACAACAAGGAGGCCGCGGCGGTCGGCATCTTCCAGGGCCCCAACTCGAACGCGCTGGCGCTGTCGGACGCGGTGCGCGCGACCATGGAGGAGCTGAAGAAGGATTTCCCGCCCGGCGTCGACTACCGCATCGTCTACGACCCGACGCGCTTCGTGCGCACCTCGATCGAGAAGGTGGTGTCGACGCTGTTCGAGGCCATCGCGCTGGTGGTGCTGGTGGTGGTGGTGTTCCTGCAGACCTGGCGCGCCTCCATCATCCCGCTGCTGGCCGTGCCGGTGTCGGTGGTGGGCACCTTCGCGGTGCTGCTGGCGCTGGGCTTCTCGATCAACACGCTGACGCTGTTCGGCCTGGTGCTGTCGATCGGCATCGTGGTCGACGACGCCATCGTGGTGGTGGAGAACGTCGAGCGCAACATCGAGGCCGGCCTGAATCCGCGCGACGCCGCGGTGCACGCGATGCACGAGGTGTCGGGCCCGATCGTCGCGATCGGCCTGGTGCTGTGCGCGGTGTTCGTGCCGCTGGCCTTCGTGGCCGGGCTGGAGGGCCAGTTCTACCGCCAGTTCGCGGTGACGATCGCGATCTCGACGGTGATCTCGGCCTTCAACTCGCTGACGCTCTCGCCGGCGATGGCCGCCATCCTGCTGCGCCCGCACGACGCGCCGAAAGACCGGCTGACGCGGTTGATGGACGCCGTGTTCGGCGGCTTCTTCCGCGCGTTCAACCGGATCTTCAAGCGCAGCTCGGAGAACTACTCGGGCAGCGTCACCGCCATCGTCGCGCGGCGCAAGACCATCGCGCTGGTGATCTACGCCGCGCTGCTCGGCCTGGCCGTGCTGCTGTTCCTGCGCGTGCCGCCCGGCTTCGTGCCGCAGCAGGACAAGCAGTACCTGATCGGCATCGCGCAGCTGCCCGAGGGCGCGAGCCTGGCGCGCACCACCGAGGTGATCGAGCGCCTGTCGAGCATCGCCAAGGGCGTGCCGGGCGTGCGCGACTCGGTGGCCTTCCCGGGCCTGTCGATCAACGGCTTCACCGCGGCGCCGAACGCCGGCATCGTGTTCTTCGGCCTCGACGAATTCGAGAAGCGCCAGTCGCCGGATCTCAGCGCCGACGCCATCGTCGGCCAGATCAACATGCGCATCGGCGCGATCCAGGACGCCTTCCTGTTCGTGCTCTCGCCGCCGCCGGTCAACGGCCTGGGCAACGCGAGCGGCTTCAAGCTGCAGATCCAGGACAAGGCCGGCCTCGGCGAGGCCGCGATGCAGGGCGTGGTGCAGCAGATGATGGGGCGCGTGTACGGCAACCCGAGCGGCGGCATCACGCAGTTCTTCAGCAACTACCAGATCAACGTGCCGCAGCTGTACGCGGACATCGACCGCACCAAGGCCAAGCAGATGGGCGTGAGCCTGTCGGACGTCTACGACACGATGCAGACCTACCTCGGGTCGCTGTACGTCAACGACTTCAACCGCTTCGGCCGCACCTTCCAGGTGATCGTGCAGGCCGACGCGCCCTTCCGCGGCCGGCCCGAGGACATCGGCCACCTGAAGGTGCGCAACAACCGCGGCCAGATGGTTCCGCTGGCGGCGCTGATGACGGTGGAGCCCAGCTTCGGCCCCGGCTCGGTGACGCGCTACAACGGCTTC
>WBZV01000955.1_pt1 | contig 14698 bp, 10 predicted proteins | sample 5204221 | NCBI WGS metagenome assembly WBZV01 (sample SAMN12344360, study PRJNA552823) | activated sludge metagenome | biome: Activated sludge suspended growth; feature: Nitrification reactor; material: Wastewater; isolation source: activated sludge from nitrification reactor of wastewater...
ACTCTATCCTGTGCCGCGTTCGACAAGGCTTCTTAGGATCCTCTGACGCTGTTCCTTCACCTTCAAGGGCCCGACGCCTGCGAAGGCCCGAGCATCTGCCGGCCTCTGTCAGCAGCCTTCCCCATGACCGTCCGCCCGGATAGGGCGTCTTCCCCCTTCCAGGGGGAGGACAGCCGCGGCGCTCCGCGCCGCGGCAGGTAGGGGCCCGCCACCCCAACCTGAAGCCATCGCCCCCCCTCCCCCACTGGACATCCACCCCACATTCCTTACAATCCCAGTCATCGTTGGCCGATCCCGCCACAGTAGCCTGAGCCCCGGGATCCCCCTCGCGCGAGACCGCCCCATGGAACGCGAAGCGACGACATCCCCAGAGGCTCCCCAGCCCTCCCGCCGATCCTTCCTGGTCGGCTCCTCGCGGCTGGCCATGCTGGCCGGGCTGGCCGCCGGCTACGGGGCCCTGGCGCGGATCGCGGCCCGCTACCTCTACCCCGCCACCGAGGAGCCAAAGCAGTGGCTCTTCGTGACTGAGCTGGCGGCGGTGCCCCTCGGCGGCAGCCTGCGCTACGTGGCCCCCACCGGCGAGCCCGTGGCCATCACCCGCCAGGGCGAGGCCGGGGTGGCCGCGGACTTCGTGGCCCTGTCCAGCACCTGCCCCCACCTGGGCTGCCAGGTGCACTGGCAGGCCGCTGAGAAGCGCTTCTTCTGCCCCTGCCACAACGGCGCCTTCGACCCCTCCGGCAAGGCCGTCTCCGGGCCGCCCGCCGACGCCGGCCAGGCGCTGGCCGCCTACCCCCTCAAGGTGGAGGGCGGCCTCCTCTTCATCGAGGTGCCCGTCGAGCGGGTGGTCCAGGGGAGTCCCGGCGATCGAAGGGGCCACGGGAGTCACGCGAGTCGAACGGTCCCCGAGACCCCCGCGGATCGGACCACGAGGCGGCGCGCATGAACGGCATCGGCGCCTGGCTGGGCGAGCGGCTGCCCCTGGACAAGCTGGACCTGAGGGAGCTGACCAACGAGCCCGTCCCCTACCACCTCAAGCGCTGGTGGTTCGCCCTGGGGGGAACCCCCGCCTACCTCTTCGTGGTCCAGATCGTCACCGGCATCCTCCTGGCCTTCTACTACCAGCCCTCGCCCGCCACCGCCTACGAATCGGTGCGCTACATCACCGAGGAAGCCGCCTACGGCTGGTTCATCCGCGGCCTGCACAAGTGGGGCGCCACCCTGATGATCGCCGCCGTGGTCCTGCACCAGATGCGGGTCTACTTCACCGGCGCCTACCGCAAGCCGCGGGAGATCAACTGGATGGTGGGGATGCTCCTCCTCGTCTGCACCCTGATGGTGGGCTTCACCGGCTACAGCCTGGTCTTCGAGCAGCTCAGCTACTGGGGGGCCACCGTGGGGGCCAACATCGCCGACGCCGTGCCGCTGGTGGGCGGCCTGGCCAAGCGCATGCTGCTGGCCGGGGACCGCTACAACGCCAACACCCTGTCGCGCTTCTACATCATCCACGCCGCCGTCCTGCCCGTGACCATGCTGGCCCTGGTGGCCACCCACATCGCCATCATCCGCCTGCAGGGCGTCTCGGAGATGCAGTTCAAGGACGAGGACCCGGCGGCGCCCCGCCGCTTCAACTTCTTCCCCGACCACCTCTACACCGAGCTGATCATGGGCCTGGCGCTCATGATCCTGCTCTCGGCCCTGGCCACCCTCGTGCCCGCCGAACTGGGCCCGCCGGCCGATCCCCTGACCACGCCGGAGATCATCAAGCCCGAGTGGTTCTTCTACGTGGCCTTCCGCTGGCTCAAGCTCTTCTCCGGCACGGCGGCCGTGCTCAGCATGGGGGCCATCGTGGCCCTGATGTTCGCCTGGCCCTTCGTCGATGCCGCCATCCGCCGCCGCACCCGCTTCCAGGAGGCCTCCGTGTGGATCGGCATCCTGGGCGTGCTGGCCATCCTGGGGCTGACCGTCTGGGAAGCCCTCGTCGCCCATTGAGTCGCGTAGGTGCGGCAAGCACACCCGCCAGCGCATGAAGGTGCCGGCGGAGCGCGGCGCAATCTCATCACAGCCCCGGGGAGTCAGGTCATGAGCTTGGAATTCAAACGCTGGATCATCGCCATCCTCGGCGGGCTCTTTCTCGTGTCCCTGGTCCTGGTGCAGGCCCTGGAGACCAGCCGCCGCCGCCAGGAGGCCGGCCAGGCCGCGCCGCATATCGCGGTGCCCGCCTCCTCGGCCGAATGCGTGGACTGCCACACCGAGAACAGCCCCGGCATCGTCGACCACTGGAAGGGCAGCACCCATGCCGAGAAGGGCGTGGCCTGCGTCGACTGCCACCAGGCCGAGAAGGACGATGCTGACGGCTTCGAGCATTACGGGGCCTTCATGGCCACCATCGTCACCCCCCTGGACTGCGCCCGCTGCCACCCGGCCGAGGCCGAGGAGTTCGCCGCCAGCCACCACGCCGCCGGCGGCAACATCCTGGCCTCGCTCGACAACTTCCTGGCCGAGACCGTCGAGGGCTCGCGCCAGCCCTTCAACCCCCACTCCCCCAGCCCCGGCCGCGAGCAGGGCATGGTGGACGGCATGGCCAGCGCCAACTCCGGCTGCCAGCAATGCCACGGCTCCAAGGTGGCCCTGCGCACCAAGGACGGCGGCAGGATCACCCTGGACGACCTCAAGCCGGACGAGAAGGGCAAGCCCACCAACGTGGCCCTCCTGGACCAGGTGGAGCGCGACCCCGAGGACGGCCGCCCGCTCTTCGATTCCGCCTCCTGGCCCAATACCGGCATCGGGCGGCTGAACCTGGACGGTTCCAAGGGCTCCTGCGCCGCCTGCCACAGCCGGCACGACTTCTCGCCTCGCCGCGCCCGCCAGCCCGAGAACTGCGGCAAGTGCCACCTGGGCCCGGACCATCCGCAGAAGGAGATCTACGAGGAGAGCAAGCACGGCGTGGCCTACCGGGACCTGCGCGAGCAGCTGAACCTGGACGCCGAGGAATGGGTGCTGGGCAAGGACTACGCCGCCGCGCCCACCTGCGCCACCTGCCACATGTCCGGCAACACCCGCAACGGCGGCAAGGTCACCCATGACCCCGGCCAGCGCATCTCCTGGACCAACCGTCCCCCGGTCAGCCTGGTCATGGACACGGACGAGCAGCACGCCGTGGTCAAGGAGGCCGACCCGGAGAAGCGCCGCGCCCTGGTGGCCGACACGGCCATGGAGAAGCGCGACCGCATGCGCCAGGTCTGCGAGCATTGCCACTCGCCGGATTATGTCACCGGCTTCTACCAGCAGTACGACAAGCTGGTGGTCCTCTACAACGAGAAGTTCGCCAAGCCGGGCCTGTCCATCATGACCGCCCTCCTGGAGAGCGGCCTGCGCAGCAAGACCGAGTTCGATGAAGAGGTGGAGTGGACCTGGTACTTCCTCTGGCACCACGAGGGCCGGCGCGCCCGCCACGGCGCCTCGATGATGGCCCCCGACTACACCCATTGGCACGGCATGTTCGAGGTGGCCGACCGCTTCTACATGCAGCTCATCCCCCAGGTCCGCGAGGTCACGGCTCACGCCGCCGCGTCCGGCCAGACCGAGGCGGCCGCCAAGGTCAACGCGGTGGTCGACGAGATCCTGGCCCGGCCCGAGCATGCCTGGTTCCAGGAAGGCGCCGAGGACCAGGCGGCCAAGATCAAGGAAGAGATGGAGAAGCGCTACGGGCCGCAGGGGGCGCCGGCGCCCTGAGGGCAGGGGGCTGTGTGTGCGGGGCCCCTACCTGCCTCGGCGCTCTGCGCCGAGGCGGTCCTCCCCCGAGACGGGGGAAGACCCTCAAGGGAGGCGGGTGGTCATGCGGCCGGCCAGGGACAGGAACCCGCTGCCGCCGTGGCTTCACGAACGAAGGCCGGACTCCTGCCAAGCCCCTGGCTCCCGAGTCATCTGCCGCCTTCCGTCAGCAGCCTTCCGCATGATGCCCAGCCCGGATTGGTCGTCTTCCCCCGGGTGCAGTTCCGTTGGAAAGACGGCATTGGAAGGGTCGAGCGCGGGGTGGCGCCGAATGGATCGTGGCCGCTCGACTGGGATGCGGCGGGGTCTGGGTGGGCCGCAGGCCCCTACCTGCCGCGGCGCTCCGCGCCGCGGCTGTCCTCCCCCGGGGCGGGGGATGACCATCCATTGAGGCGGGTGTCATGCGGAGGGCCAGGATCCTCTGACGCTGTGCCTTCACCTTCGGGGGCCGCCGAGCATCTGCCGGCCTCTGACAGCAGCCTTCCGCATGAAGGCCCGCCCGGATAGGAGGTCTTCCCCCTCCCAGGGGGAGGACCGCCGCGGCGCGGAGCGCCGCGGCAGGTAGGGGCTGGCCGGCCAAGCTCGCCAGACAGGACGTACCCAGGGTCTATCGTGGTGCGATGACCAGGCTCCGACGATCCGCCGCCCTCGTAGTCCCCTACGCCTACCCCACTTGACGGCCTCTTGCCCGTCGTTCCAACGGAACTGTACCCTCTTCCCCCTCTCAGGGGGAGGACCGCCGCGGCGCTCCGCGCCGCGGCAGGTAGGGGCCCCCCCTCACCGCACCCCAACCCCATCCCACTTCTGCTCCAACCGCGGCAGGTAGAGGATGTCCGCGGGGGGGCCCGGGGTGCGGGTGCTGGGTCGGGTCGTCGGCGAGGGGCTGCGGGTGGGGCTGGGCGGCGTGCCCCTCGTGGGCGTGGCCTCGACGGTGACCGAGGGGTCCTTGGTGGGCGTCGGGGTGGGGCTGGCCGTGCGCGTGGGGCTGGGGGTGCGGCTGGGGGTCGCGCTGCGGGTGGGGCTGGGGCTGCTCGTGGTGCTGGGGCTGGGGCTGGGCAGGAGGGGTGCCCACTGGGCGTAGAAGACGTCGCGGTCCGTGCGCCCCGGCAGGCGGCCCAACCAGACCGCGTGCAGCTTCCCCGTGACCGGGTCGTAGGCCAGGTCCGGCTGGCTCACCTCGCCCTCCCAGATGCTGCCGGCCAGTGGGGGCAGGTCCTGCCGGAAGCGCAGGCCGCGCGAGGCGCCGGGCGTGCCGCCGTCGTCCTGGCGCCAGGCCAGGAGCTGGCCCAGGGTCGCGTCCATGGCCAGGGCCGGGTCGCCCGAGGGCCGGCCGGCGTCGTTGATGGAGGCGGCCGAGGACCAGGGCGCGCAGGCCGAGACCACGTCCTGGCGCCGGTCCGGCGGCGGGAGGGGGACCACCTCCTGCCAGGCCAGGCAGACCGCCGATCGGCCGGCCGCCGCCACGTCCGGCAGGCGGGGCAGGCCCTGGGCGTAGTAGGGGCCCAGGTCGGGGTTCACCTGCGGCGTGGGCGCCTTGGCGTCCATCCAGAGGTGGGTGAGCCAGGATTCGCGGCCGTCCTCGTCCATCCACACCACGTGCAGGTCCGTGCCCGTGGCGTCCCGGGCGGCGCCGATCCGGGGCGCCTGGGCGTTCTCGACGATGCCGTCGAAGGTGCTCCCCCGCGGCGCGGGCGTCCCTGACGGGAAGCGCGACTGCCAGGCCGTCCGCCGGCTGCCGGTGCTGGTGTCCACCCAGACCAGCCACAGGCGCCCGTCGGCGTAGCCGATGTCCGGCTGGACGCCGCCGTCGCCGCCGGGAATGGCCTTGCCGGCCAGGGGCCAGCGCCGGGCCGCGCTGTCGTAGCTCTTGAGGTAGATGCCCAGCTTCTGGCTCCCGTCGCCCTCCACGTAGCCGCCGACGAAGGCCAGGGCCGCCTCTTCGCGGTCGAAGCTGGTCAGGGCCGGGTGGCGGGCCGAGTACTCGATCACGGTCGGGGCCGCCCAGGCGCCGCTGCTCGCCCGCCGGCGACCCACGACGTCCGAGCCCAGGCTGGAGTCCGACGCCTCCTGCCAGACCACGTGGACCGTGCCGCCCTGGCTGACCGCCAGGCGCGGGCCCTCCGCATCCCGGTCCACCGAGTTGCTGAGGTTGACCGGCGCCTCGGCGAGGCCCAGGATCCCCTGGGCGCGGTCCGGGGCCACGGCGGCCGGGCCGCGGGCCACGAGGCCGGCGCTCAGGATGGCTGCCAGGACGACCAAGACGCACAGCAGGTGCCGTGCGTCTTGGTGCTTTCGGTTCGGTTCCCTGGGGCTCAAGGTGGGGTCCAAGCTCGGGGCAGGGGCGCCGCGGATGGCGGCATCGGAGAGGCGCGCCCTGGGCGAGGGCGCCGGCAGGCGGCCGCTATGGCCAGGCGAGCCGTAGGTTGAGGACCAGCCGTTGGGCGTCCTGGCGGCGGATCTGGGCGATGACCCGGTTGCCCAGGAGGGCCGGGGCATCGCGGCTGTCCACGACGGCCGGGCTGGGAACGTGAATCGTGACCAGGTCGGCCGTGCCATCCTGGCCGCGGTCGATGATCCAGTCACCCTGCAGGCCGCTGGCGGGCAAGGCCACAAGGATACCCTCCAAGCGCTCCGTCTGGGCCGGCGCCGCGCCCAGGAGCACGATGTCGGTGGCCAGCACCAGCTCGCCCAGCCGCTCGCCGCGCACCTCCACCGGTCGGCCCAGGAGGCTCTGGCCGGCCAGGAGGCGTGCCAGCTCAGGGCCGGCGAAGACCGTGTAGGGGGTAATGGTCCAGCTCATCACCACCCCCGGGAAGGGGGGATCGCCGACGGGCGGCGCCCCGCCCTGGACCACGCCGCGGTACACGATGGGCTCCGAACGCAGGATGGTGGGGCTGCTGACCTCCACCCGTGAGGCCACGAAGCGGTTCTGGCGGTCGACGATGCCCTCGGCCACCACGATGGCCCCCAGGGCCAGGGCCTCCGGCTTGTCCACCTGCGTGAAGCCCTCGACCAGGAGCACCTTGCGGTCCTCCACCTGCAGGGCGGCGGGCAGGGTGGCCGGCGGCTCGGCGGCTTCCACCGCGGTCACCTCGCCCACCAGGCGGCGCTCCGGCCGGCCGCTGAGCAGGCGCATCTGCGTGGCCCACCAGAGGCCGTTGCCGTCCAGCTCGAGCTGGGCCTGCACCCGGTCCCCCAAGCGCGGCAGGAAGCTGGCCGGCATCAGCACCGTGTCCGAACTGACCTCGATCTGCCAGACCTTGTCCTGGCTGTCGCGGAGCTGCCAGGTGCCGGTGAAGAGCTGGTCGGCGGGCGGCAGGGCGATGACCGTGGCATCGAGCGTGACCCGGCTGGGCCCGGGGATGCTCCCGTCGCGCGGGTGGTTGAGGCGGCAGCCCTCGGCGAAGGCCAGGGAGACCTTCAGGACCTCCGGCAGCCGCTCGGGGCTGCGCAACTGGGCGAAGCGCAGGCTGAGGCGCAGGTCCTCGGACCCCGCCGGCACCGAGACCGGCGGCAGCTTCTGGTCGGCCCAGCGCAGGGCGACCGGGGGCGCGAGGTTGGGCTGGAGGCCCAGGTCCATCTCGCTGTCCTGGCCCCGGACGATGGAGGCCCCCAGGAGCCGCGTGAGCTGCCAGCCGTCGTCCTTGGGCCAGTCGATCTGCAGCTCGCTGAGGGCCAGGGGGTCCAGGCCCCGGTTCTGGATGGTCAGGTCCGCCCGGCTGTCGTCGATGACCTTGAGGCTGGCGCCGAGCTGGCAGTCCACCTCGGCGTCGGCGCTGGCCAGGCGGAGGCTGGCGCAAGGTTCGCCGAGGGCATCGACGAAGTCGAGCAGCGCCGAGTAGCCCAGGCGGGCGGCGGGGGCGGCGAAGCGCAGCCGGATGACGGCCTTCTCGCCCCGGCCGATGGCCGGCCCCCCGGCCGGCAGGTCGAGGCGCAGCGGGCTGTCCGCGCTGTGGGCGTGCGGGCCCTTGGTCAGGACCTGGTCGCCCAGGCGGGCCTCGAGCAGGTCCCCGTTGTGCACCGGCCAGCGCAGGGTCAACTGCCGCAGGCGGGCCTCGCCGCCGTCGTTGGTGAGGACGGCGGTCACGTCGCCCTGCTCCTCGCTGCTCAGGTCGGGCGCCAGCTCCCCGGCGCTCAGCCGGCAGGCCAGGGGCTCGTCCGGCCGGACGGTGCTCAGCCCCGCGCTGCAGCCATCGCTGAAGCGGGCGAGGATGGCCAGTTCGCCCAGGCCCAGCCCCTGCCCGGGGCGGTCCGCGGGCGACGCCGCGCCAGCGGCTGCGGCGCCGGTGGAGGCCCCCCCGCCGAAGACCAAGGCCAGGTCGGCGAACTGGCCGGGTCCCACCGCCACCGGGCTGTCGAGGACCAGGTTGAGCGGCGCTTCCGCGGTGGGCGTCAGGGCGATGGAGCGCCCGCCCAGCCACAGCTCGCTCAGCTTGCCGGCGGCCCTGGGGTCCCAGTGCAGGCTCAGGGCGGAGAGGGTGGCGGTCAGGGACCCGCTGTTGCCCAGCTGCGCCATGACCTTGCGGCCGTCCACCCTGAGGCGCTGCAGGCTGACGGCGCAGCCATCGTCCAGCGGTAGGTCCGAGCGGTTGACGCGACAGCCGTCGGCCCCGACGATGCTGAGGCGGTAGCCGGCCTTGGCCGCCGGGTTCTGGAAGCCGAAGGTGAGGTCCAGGGCCCCGCGCGGCGGCAGCCCTTCCGCCGGCAGGATGCCGCGGCTGTAGGCGGCCAGGGGCAGGACGATGGGCGAGCGCCCCAGGTTGAGGCCGGGGGGTGGCGCGGGGAGTTCCTGGTCCAGCCGATCCAGACCCGCGAGGCCGAAGCGCGGCGGCCCGGGCAGGCCGGGCCAGGCGGCGCGCCCGAGGGCCAGGCCCAGGATCGACGGCGGACGGTAGGCCAGCTGCCAACCGCTGAGGGAGCCGTTGCTGCCCACCGGCCAGGCCAGCTCCATGGCGAGCGGCCGAAACGGGCCGGGGCCGCGGTTGACCAGGCTGATGCCCAGGAGTTGCGGCCGGTCCGCGATGGGGGCTCCGCCCTCGAGGGCCAGGTCGCAGCGCGCCTGCTTGGGATCCATCGGCTCGACGAGGGCCAGGCTGCAGGCGTCGGCGCCCAGGAGGAGGACAGGTCCGAGGACCAGGTCCGCGGGAGGCTCGCCGGCATCGCGCACGAAATCGAGCAGCACCTCGAGCGGCTTGCCCGGCTGGACGGTCGCCGCGCCGCTGCCGGCCAAGGGCAGGAGCGCGGGGCTGCCCTGCCCGGCGGCGAGGACGCGGCCGCCCAGGCTGACGGCACGCAGGCGGTAGGGCCCCTGCCACGAGGCCTGGAGGGCGCGCAGCTCCACCGCCGTGCGGACCAGGGTCTGCACCTGGGTGCGCAGCTCCACGCCGCCGAGCGAGATGCTGCGCACCAGGGCGTCGGCCCTGAGGCCGCAGGCCGCGCCGGGAAGGTTGCCTTCGTCGAGGGCGGCAGGCCCCGCTTCGGCGAGGACGCCGGCGGGCGCCGGCGCCGCGGCACCCTGGCCCAGGAGCATGCCCGACCAGGCGCAAACGCCCAGGAGCAGGCCCAGGAGCGCCCGGCGCTGCGTGCGGTGACTGCGGAGGGAGAAGGCTGTCGCTTGACTCTGTGGGATCATCGCTGGCCTGACCGATCGCTGGCGGCCCTCGCCGCGGGCCGCCCAAATGGCGGCCCGATGCCCGTCTCCCCCGGCGCTGATCATAGCGGCCGCCGGGGCAGGGCACAATTCAACCGCTGCCAGGGGCTGCGGCGGCGAGGACCCTGGGAAACCCTGACCGAGGTCAGGGGAGGACCATGGAAGATGCCGTGGGCGGCACCGGCAGGGGCGCCTGGCCGGGCGGCTGGAGGGGGGGGGCCGGGGTGGCCGTCGGCGCCACCGTGGCCGCGCTGGTGGCGGTGGGCGGGAGCGCCGATGGCGTCGCCGAGGGCTCGGGCGTGGGGCTCGGCGGCGCCTCCGTGGCCTCGGGCAGGGCCAGGACCTCGATGCGCTCGGCGCGCAGGCCGCCGTCGGGGCCGACCTGGCCCACCACGCGGACCAGCATGCCTTCGGCCAGCTGGTCCAGGCGGTCCAGGCCGCGGCCGCCCACCCGGGTGGATGCATCGGCCTCCACCGCCTGCTCGCCCTCGTCCATCACCAGGGCGAAACGGGCGCCGCCGCCGCCCAGGCTGAGGCGCGCCACCAGGCCGGTGCCGACGAAGGGCCGGCTGGCGGTGGTCTCGGCGGACTCGAGGATCGGTCCCTCGCCGCAGTCGCGGAAGGAGAGGCTGAGCTCCTGGCCCGGCTTCAGGTCCCGCGGCAGCCTGGCCCCGGCGGCCACCCGGAAGCTGCGCCCGTCGTCCAGGACCAGCAGGTTGCCGTCGAAGGAGCGGAGCGTGCCCACCGCGGTCTGCCGCGGGCAGGCCTGGGCCTTCAGGAGCTGGAGCCTGAGCACCAGGCGCGGCTGGGTGCCCTTGCGGTAGAAGACGCGCAGGGCGTCGCCGACGCCGTAGCCCTGCCGGGCATCGGGCGCCAGTTGGGAGACGTCCAGCTCCACCTGCTCGGCACCGTTGAACTCGCGCAGGATCCAGCGCGCCGCGGGGTCGGGCATGCCGACGAGGGTGCCGTCCACCCGGCTCTGGCCGCGGTCGGCGGTGGGCAGGGTCTGCGGCAGGGCGCCGGCCTCGGAGCCCGGCGTGGGGCTGGCCGCGGGGCTGGGCAGGGCGAGGGTGGCCGTGGCCAGGGCCCGGAGGCTGGGAACGGGGCTGGGGCTGGCGGGGCGACGGGTGGCGGTGCCTTCCCGGGCGGGCAGGGCCGTGGACGGCGCCTCCGCGGTGACGGCCTCGGTGCTCTGGGCCGGCGGTCCCGCCGGATCCTGGCCAAGCAGCGCGAGGGCCAGCACCCGCGCCAGGCCGTCGGGGCTGCCGCTGCGCAGCCGGAGCTGGAGAAGCTGGTCGGGCGCGAGGTCGAGGGGATCGATCGCGCCGTCCAGCAGGCCGGCATCCTCGAGCAGGACCGCGAGTTCCTGGTCCGGCCGGCCCTCGGCGGCCACGGCCAGCTCCAGGAGCCAGCGCCCCTGCGCGTCCTGGCGCAGGCCCCGCAGGGTGGCGGTCAACTGGAGGACGGCCTCGCGGCCGCTGTCGCTGAGGCGCCCCAACTCCGCCGCCCGCCGCTGGGCCTGGACGGCCCGGAGGCGCTGCAGTTCGGCGGGGTCGAAGGCCACCAGGAAGAGGTCCAGGCCCTCGTTGGCGCGCTTGACGGGGTAGAGCAGGTCTCCGGGCAGGGCCTCCGCGGCGGCGGTGGCCAAGGCGCGGGTGCCGCCCAGGAAGAGGCTGAGGGCGGCCAGGGCGGAGGCGGCCAGGCGCAGCGAGCGCGAGCCGAGGCCCGACCACCAGGCGAGCAGGCCGGCGGGCCGGCGCGGGGCCGGCGATGTCGCCGCGGCCTGCGACATGGCGGCGCTTGTCTCACGGTGGGCCATGGCCTGGGCGGCGGCCAGCAGGCGCTCCCGGCCCGCCGCCAGGCCGCCGGGGGCGGCCGGGGCCGGCCGAGCCGCGGCGGCGAGGCCGGCGGCGAGGTCCACGAGCGGGGCGAGGGCCGGAGCCTGGGAGGCGGCGGCGCCGGCAAAGGGCGTCTGGCCGGCGGCCCGGCGCTCCAGGGCCTGGTCGAGGGCGCTGATGGCGGCGGCTTCGGAACCCTGCGCGGCGACCGCCGAGACAGGGGCGGCGCTCCCCAAGCGGGCTGCGGCGGCGAGGAAGGCCTGGCGCCCGGCTCGGAGACCCCCGGGCGCGGCCGGGGCAGGGCGGGCAGCGGCCTGGAGCCGGTCGGCCAGCTGCACCAGGGGCCGCAGGGTCTCGCGATCACCGTTGAGGTGCACCAGGGCGTCGTCGATGCTGCGGCCGCCGCCGCGCAGGGCCAGGGCGGCGTCCAGGCGGTCGGCCTCGTCGGTCCGGCCTGCGCTCGGCGCGAGGCCGGCACTGGGCGCCAGATCGGCGGGATCGGCCGCATCCGAGGGTGCCAGGGCGGCAGCGGCGGCCAGGAAGGCCGCCCGGCCGGGCCGGAGGTCCCGCGGCGGGGCGGGGATGGGCTGGGCACCGGCGCGGCCCAGGGCCTGGGCCAGGGCCAGGAGGGCTTCCAAATCCCTGGCCTCGTCGGGGGGCGCATCGCCGCCGGCCCGCGCAATGGGCAGGCCGCGCCGGATGCGCGCCAGGCAGCGGTCGAGCGTCTCGATCGCTCGCTGCTGATCCTGGGGGTTCATGGTCTCGTCCATCGGTGGGTGTCTATGCTCCATCCAAGCCAAATCAATGGGTTCAGGCTTCCACTGGGTCGGTCACCACCCGCTTGAGGGTGATGAGGGCCCGGTGCTGGAGGGCCTTGATGGCCCCCTCGGTCTTGTTCAGGATCTCGGCGACCTCGGCGTTGCTCAGCCCTTCCACGAACTTGAGCACCACCACCTGCTGCTGCTCGTCGGTCAGGAGGTCCATGCCCTCGCGGACCTGGTTGGAGGCGAAGAGGGTCTCGAAGCTGTAGCTGGAGGACTCGGCGGCCATCCAGCCCTCGTCCAGGCTCACGGTCTCCCGGCTGCGCCGGAAACGGTCGACGATGAGGTTGTGCGCGATGCGGTAGAGCCATCCCTGGAGGCTGGTGGACCAGGCCCTGTCGCCGCGGATGGCCTCGATCATGCGCACGAACACATCCCCCACCAGATCCTCAGCTGTCACCGCATCGCCCACGCGATGGTAGATGTAGCTGTAGATCTTGCCGGAGTAGCGGTCGTAGATCTCGGCGAGGGCCGCGGGGTCGAGCGCGACGGCACGCTCGCGCAATAGGGATTCCGTCAAGGGATGGGTCTCCGAATATGGGGTTCTGGGGGATATGACGCGGGGGGAGGGGGGTTGGATACGGGGGGGAGTGGCGCTGCCTCAGGAGACCTGCCGCTGGCTGGCCGGCTGGCCCTCCGCCATCCACGCCTGGCCGCGGCCCGGGTCCACCCGGTCGCAAGGCCTTGGGAGGTCGGCTGAGTTGCCTGGATGCTATCATGGCTATCCAGATGGCCATCCAGGAGGCACCCATGTCCAGCAGCTACTCCATCGCAGCGGCCAAAGACCAGTTTCCCAAGCTGGTTCATGAGGCTGAAGGCGGTTCGCCGGTGGAAATCACCCGCAGGGGCCGGCGGGTGGCGGTGCTGCTGTCGACCGACCTCTATGCCCGGTTGGCGGGAGAGTCCCATAGCCTCTGGAAGGGCATCTGCGAGCTACGGGAGGCGTACCGTGTGGCGGAAATCGAAGACGACGGCGCGCTCGAGGGCCTGCGAGACCCCAGACCGGGCCGGGACGTCTCCCTGTGAAGCCGCTGTTCCTGGTGGACGCGAACATCCTGTCACAGCCGATCCGCCCCATTCCCGACCCTGGGGTCATCCGGAATCTGGAGCGGCATGACGGCCGGATTGCCACCGCAACACCGGTCTGGCATGAGCTGCTCTTCGGATGCTACCGCCTGCCGCAGTCCGCACGGCGTGCGATGATCGAACGCTACCTTCACGACGTCGTCCGACAGGCCATCCCCATCTTGGACTATGATGCCCGCGCTGCACAGTGGCACGCCGCCGAGCGGGCTCGCCTGGCTGCCATCGGCGTCACGCCCCCCTTCGTGGACGGCCAGATCGCGGCCGTAGCCGTCGTCAACGGCTTGGTGCTGGCCACCCTGAACCGGGCTGACTTTCGCTGTTACGAAGGGCTGAAGCTGGCCGATTGGAGCTAGACTCGCACCCTCATGGAGCTGAACCTCTGCGCCGTCCTCTTCACCCTGCGCCAGGGCGCCCCCCAGGTGCTGACCATCCCCGCCGGCGCCCCTCCTTCGCCGCCCCCTCCCCCGCCCCCCCGTACGGGCGACCGGCGGTCGCCCCCTCCCCCTCCCCCGCCCCTTCCCCCTCCCCAGACCGACCTGTTCGCCCTCCCCTTCGGCCCCCTCGACCCTGCCGCCGACGCCACCCTGGAGCGAGGCCTCCTGGGCTGGGTGCGGCGGCAGACCGGGCTGGAACTGGACTGGATCGAGCAGCTCTACACCTTCGGCGACCGCTACCGCGACGGGCGGGAGTTGGCCGGCGCGGCGCGATCGGTGGCCGTGGCCTACCTGGCCATCGTCGATGCCGATCAGCGGGCGGAAGGCGCCGGCGCCCGGTGGCGCGACGTCTACGAGCTGCTGCCCTGGGAGGACCGGCGCGGCGCGCGGCCGGCCTTGATCGCCGACCAGGTGGCTCCCGCCCTGGACCTCTGGGCGGCGGCCGGCCCCGACCGTGCCGCCCGGGCGGCGCGGCGCGAGAGGGCCGACATCGCCTTTGGCCAGGGCGCCTCGGTCTGGGATGCCGACCGGGTGCTGGACCGCTACGAGCTGCTCTACGAACTGGGCCTGGTGGCCGAGGTGCACGTGGACCAGGCGCGCCTCGAGGGCGCCGGCGTCCGGCCTCGTCACCTCCCCTGGCTTGTCCGGACGCCCCCTGACGCCAGCGGTGCGTCCGCGCCGCCGCCTCCCCTTCTCGGGCGCCCGATGTTGGACGACCACCGCCGCATCCTGGCCACCGCCTTGGGTCGCCTGCGCGGCAAGCTGCGCTACCGGCCGGTGGTCTTCGAGCTCCTCCCTCCCAGCTTCACCCTCTCCGAGTTGCAGCGGGTGGTCGAGGCCTTGACCGGCCAGGGCCTCCACGTGGCCAACTTCCGGCGCCTGGTCGAGGCCTCCGGCCTGGTGGAGGAGACCGGACAGCGCGCGGCCACCGGCGGCCGGCCCGCCCGGCGTTACCGATTTCGCCGCGAGGTGTTGCGCGAGCGGCGAGCGCCGGGGTTGGGGTTGGGGCGCCGTGGACCGTTGCGGTAGGGGCGACCGGCAGGTCGCCCAAACCAAATCGATACGGGTCCCAATCCGTAGGGGCGACCGGCAGGTCGC
>WBZV01000957.1_pt1 | contig 14683 bp, 10 predicted proteins | sample 5204221 | NCBI WGS metagenome assembly WBZV01 (sample SAMN12344360, study PRJNA552823) | activated sludge metagenome | biome: Activated sludge suspended growth; feature: Nitrification reactor; material: Wastewater; isolation source: activated sludge from nitrification reactor of wastewater...
AAGACAGTCTGCATCGTCAGCGAGGATCCCACCGTTCGTGATTCGCTCTCAAAGCTCGTTGCAGCGGCGGGTCTGCGTGTCGAGACGCTGCCCTCTATGGAAGTGTGGTTCGAAACTGCTGCGCCAGTTCCGGATTGTCTGGTGCTGGATGCAAGCATAGGCGACCTGGTCGAGCCGGAGCGACTCGCGGCGTTCGCTTGGGCATGTGCCAGGATGCCGGTTCTAGTGTTGGTCCACCGAGGCGCCGTGCAGACGGCGGTGCATGCGCTCAAGCACGGTGCGATGGACGTGTTACAAAAACCTCTCCGGGTCGAAATCCTATTGGAACGCATCAAACAGGCGGTCGCTGGGGAAGGAGATGAGGGCGCGACCCGTTGACCCGGTGCCCGACAACTACGTACGTAGTCAACAGCGTAGAACCGTTTGACCCCGCCAACTATAAGTAAGATGTCGGGATAACATCAGTGCGCGTCTCCGCAAAGCGGTCGTGCGCTACCTGGCCTGTGGGAAGCTGAAAGCGGAATACTTATGTAGTACTGCACTTTATCTGTAGACAATGTAGAAGGAGGTCCGCAAGTGAAAATGAAAGTGAAACTGGCAGCCCTGCTGAGTATCGCAGCGCTCGCGGCAATGGGGCTCACTACCGGCAGCGCGGTCGCTGCGGAGGAAAAAAAGCCCAACATCCTGGTCATCTTTGGTGACGATATTGGCCAATCCAACCTTAGTGCCTACACGCATGGATTGGTCGGCTACAAGACACCGAACATCGACCGCATCGCCAAGGAAGGCATCTTGTTCACCGACTACTACGCCGAGAACAGTTGCACCGCAGGGCGCGCGACGTTCATCACCGGGCAGTCCGCGTTCCGGACCGGCCTGACGAAGGTCGGGGTGCCGGGTGCCCCGATCGGCCTCCAGGCCCGCGACATCACCATCGCGCAGGCACTCAAGCCCCTCGGCTATGCCACGGGTCAGTTCGGCAAGAACCACCTGGGCGATCGGGATGAGTTCCTGCCAACGAACCACGGCTTCGATGAATTCTTCGGCAACCTCTACCACCTGAACGCCGAGGAGGAGCCGGAGCGTCCGTACTGGATGAGTAACAACCCCGATTTCCTCAAGTCCTACAACCCGCGCGGAGTGATTCACAGTTTTGCCGATGGCAAGACCACGGATACCGGCCCGCTCAATGTCAAGCGGATGGAAACCATTGACGATGAAACCACAGCCGCCTGCATGGATTTCATTGATCGTCAGACCAAGGCGCAAAAGCCCTTTTTCGTGTGGATGAACTTCACGCGCATGCACATCTTCACCCACGTCCGCGAGGCGTACCGTGGCAAGGGAGGCATGGGCCGGGGCAACGAGTATGCCGACGGCATGTGGGAATTCGACCAGAACGTCGGCAAGCTGCTCAAGCAGCTCGACGACCTGAAGATCGCCGACAACACCATCGTGGTGTTCACCACCGACAATGGGCCGAACCTCTTCACTTGGCCCGATGCCGCCAGCTCGCCGTTCCGCAGCGAGAAGGACTCCAACTGGGAAGGCGCCTTCCGGGTGCCGGCGATGGTCAGATGGCCGGGTCACATCAAGCCCGGTGAGATCGTCAACGGGATGTTTTCTGGGCTGGACTGGTTCCCGACGCTGATGGCCGCGGTCGGGGACACGACCATCAAGGATCGGCTGCTAAAAGGCGCCCAGGTCGGCGACAAGACCTTCAAGGTCCACCTGGATGGCTACAACCAGTTGCCGCTGCTGACCGGTCAGACCGACAAGTCGGCGCGCGAGGAGTACTACTACTTCGACGACGACGGCGAGCTCGTGTCGATGCGCTACGACGTCGTCCTGCCGGGCGCGACCAATCCGACCGCCTGGAAGATCGTTTTCGCCGAGCAGCGCGCGGTTGGAGGGTTCGACATCTGGAGGAACCCGTTCACCAGCTTGCGCACACCCAAGATTTACAACCTGCGCATGGACCCCTATGAGCGCGGCGACATCGGTCCAACCAACACTTTTAACGAGTGGAACACGCAGAACGTCTACCTGATCTTCGAGGGAATTCGGCGAGCGTCGGAGTTCTTGAAGACCTTCGTCGAGTACCCGCCGAGCCAGAGTTCGGCCTCCTTCTCGATCGACCAGGCAGTCGAGAAGCTCAAGATGGAACTGCAACAGCAGAAAGAGAAGAAATAGGGTCGCGGTGTTTGGCGCATGGCTCGCTGGCCGCAGAGGCCGGCGCGCCATGCTGTGCTTTAAGTTTGGCAGGTTCGAAGCGATGGCAAAAAAGAAGCACCCCACGCTCGAAACTACTAGCGGTGTCACTGCGCGCGAGGTAGCTGGCGGCATGACCCTGGTCGCTGTCCTGCTGCTGGTGATGTCCGGTACTGCTGGACTTGTCTACCAGTTGCTATGGGTAAAGCAACTGTCCCTGGTGGTCGGCGCCGACATCTTTGCCGTGACGACGGCCGTCAGTGCATTCTTCGCGGGCCTGGCCATTGGCAGTTATGGCTTTGGCAAACGTGCGGATCGCCTTGCCCGCCCGCTTCGTCTTTACGCTCTCGTGGAAATTGGCATTGGCGTCCTGGGCGTATTGGCAACTTTGCTGATCAGCCAATCCGCGCCGTGGTTCGCGTGGTTGGAAACTCACACCGGCCCGGTTGCCTGGGCACTTCCGTTCGTGCTGGTCGGTTTGCCCGCCGTCCTGATGGGCGGTACGGTTCCGTTGATGATGCGCGTCGTTGCGCCCGCCGCCACGCGCGTGGCTGCTGTCGGAGGACGCCTCTACGCCGCCAATACCTCGGGTGCGATTCTGGGCGCATTGCTCGCCCCCTTCTTGTTGATTCCGCTGTTTGGCGTCCTGGGTTCGGCATTTGTCGCCGCAACAATCAACGTCGCCGTGGCACTCATCGCCCTGTTCGTTGCGCGCTCCCGCGAAGCTCGGGTTTCTGTCCAAACGGCTTCCGCCTTACCCGAGACTTCGCGTCGCAACCGTCTTGCTTTGGGTTTGTATGCCATCATCGGCGGTCTGGCATTGGGCTACGAAGTGATCTGGTCGCAAGCCATCGTGCAATGGACGAGCACCCGCAGTTTTGCCTTCGCGGTCGTTCTGGCCACCTACCTGGTTGGAATCGTTCTCGGCAGCGCCTGGTATGCGCGCCGCGCGGATCGAACCACCGACCCGTGGGGGAGTTTGGGACTACTCATCGCAGCGGTCGGGCTTTCCGGCCTGGTGGGTGTCATGTTTGCCGGCCACTGGCTCTCGTCCGTCCAAGTCAAGGCAGCGACCTGGATGTTCCACCTGACGCAGCAGGAATCTTGGGCCATGACCGCGCGATTCGTGGTCGCGGCGGGCTGGATTGTGCTGGTTCCCACTTTTCTGCTGGGCGCGGCCTTCCCAGTGGCGCTGCGTTTGACTGCCGAACCGGCTAGTTCCGGTCGGGACACGGGGAGGGTGCTCGCGCTGAATACGCTCGGCGGCATTGCTGGCACCCTACTGGCGGGATTTGTCCTCGTTCCCAGGCTTGGTTTGGAACGTAGCTTGGCGCTGATGTCCGCCGTCGCGGCGACGGTGGGAATCGTCGCGGTGGTCAAGGGAACATCGGTTTCCCGACGATTGCGGTGGGCCGCTTTCGCTTGCGGCGGCTTGGCCGTCGCGGTGGGAATCAGTCTGGGGCCTGATCATCTGGCTCGCCTTTTGGCCGAGGCACGTCATGGTCACCTGCTGTTCCACGAGGCCAGCGCCGCCGGCACGGTGGCCGTCATCGAGCAAGGTTCGGGACGGAATCGCTTCCGGCGACTGTATATCCAGGGCGTCTCGAATTCCGGCGATTCGATGACCTCCTTGCGCTATATGCGTTTGCAGGCTTTGCTGCCCTTGATCATTCATCGCGGTACACCACGCGACGTCCTGGTGATCGGTCTCGGCACGGGAATCACCACCGGCAGCCTCCTGCGCTATCCAGGATTGGAACGGCGGGTTTGCGCGGAGTTGTTGCCCGCTGTGGTTCGTGGCGCGGCCCTGTTTGAAGGCAATGATGGCGTCGCCACCGATCCGCGCGTTGACGTTCGATTGCGCGATGGCCGGCGGGAACTGCTGCGTAGCAACGACAGCTATGATCTCATTACGCTTGAGCCTCCTCCGCCATCGGCTGCCGGCGTGGTCAACCTTTACTCCACGGACTTTTACCGACTGGCGGCCACCCGTTTGCACACCAACGGCCTCGTGGCCCAGTGGCTGCCTCTGCCCACCCAGACCGACAGCGATACGCGCTCGCTGGTCCGCAGCTTTCTCGACGTCTTTCCCTACGCCACCTTGTGGACGACGGAGCTGCACGAAATGCTGCTCGTCGGGTCACTCGACCCCATCGAGCTCGACGCCGCCCGTATCGCCGCCCGTTTCAATCAACCGGAGGTTGTCGCTGCGTTGCGCGAGGTGGGTATCGCCTCGCCCGCCGCCCTGCTGGCCACCTGGATCACCGACCGCGCCGGATTGGAGCGTTACGCGGCAAACGCCCAGCCGACCACCGACAACCGGCCGCGTATTGAATACGGCGCATGGGTGATGCCAGGCGAATTCATCTCAACCTTACAGGCGCTGAATGATCTAGGCACAGCGCCGCCCCTGGTCAATGCGGACGCCATTCCGGAGAGAGAAATCTCAACCGAGCATCAGAAGCTTATCGCCTTTTACGAAGCCGGGATTTACGCCTACCAACGGGATCGGTTGCGATGGCAGGAAACCATGAGGTGGCTGCTCACCCAGGATCCAGAAAACCCTTACTACCTATGGTTCATTGGAGCGTCGGACGCATGAACACTACGAATACTCACAACCAAATACTCGATCTGAAGAATCGCATGGCCAAGGCCATCATTGGCCAGGAGCATGTTATCGAACAATTGCTCATCGCTTTGTTGGCTAATGGCCATGTCCTCATGGAAGGATTGCCCGGCCTGGCGAAGACGCGCACCATCAAGAAGCTGGCCGCCAATCTGGAAAGCGTGTTTCGCCGCATCCAATTCACCCCCGACCTGCTTCCCAGCGATATCACCGGGACGGAGATTTATGTAGGCGAAGCGGAAGGCGACAAGTTCCAGTTCCAGCAAGGGCCCGTTTTCGGGAATTTGATCCTGGCCGACGAGATCAATCGTGCACCGGCTAAGGCGCAGTCGGCCTTGCTGGAAGCCATGGAGGAGCGCCAGGTCACGGTTTCAGGAAAAACGTACAAGCTGCCCGAGCTTTTTCTGGTTCTCGCCACGCAAAACCCCATTGAGCAAGAAGGTACGTATCCGCTGCCGGAAGCGCAGATGGATCGCTTCCTTCTCCATGTCTTCGTCGGCTATTCAAGCGACGACGATGAACGGAAGATCCTGAGACTGGTCCGTGGCGAAGACGCCGGTTTGAAGGACAGGGAAGACGACAAGCTCGCCGAGCAAGCCGTTTTTGACGCACGCAAGGAAGTCCTTGCCGTGCAAGTGGCCGAGGCCGTGGAGAAATACATCGTCGCCGTGATTGCGGCCACGCGTCGTCCAGGGGATTTCAAGGATGCGCCGTTTTCCAAGTGGATCAAAATCGGCGCGAGCCCGCGCGGCACCCTGGCCCTGGATCGCGGTGCGCGTGCCCGCGCTTGGCTGGATGGGCGTGACACCGCTACGCCCGACGACGTGAAAGCGGTTGCCCACGCCTGCCTCCGCCATCGCCTCATCCTGACCTACGAGGCCGAAGCTGAAGGCATCACGAAGGACACCGTGCTGGACGAAATCCTGAAGCAAGTTGCCGTCGTATGAGCACGCTCGAAGAAAACAGCACAGACCGCCAAGGGATGAATTCAGGTCCCTCGCGTTCCGATCGTTCCGCCGTTCGCACTGCCTTGCCCGGCGTCTATGCGAGCCTGCCGGACCTGGTCGCGTCGCAGCGTCGAGCCAGTGGTTTCAGCTTTCTGCCCCGCCAGCCGATTCACTCACTCCTCGCTGGGCGACACGCCTCGCGCCTGCGCGGACGCGGGCTGAATTTCGAGGAAATCCGGCGCTACCAGATGGGCGACGACATCCGCCAGATCGACTGGAAGGTCACGGCGCGCACGCGCAAGACCCATAGCCGCGTCTTTACCGAGGAACGGGAGCGCACCACGCTGTTGCTCGTGGATCAGCGTATCACGATGTTTTTCGGCAGCGTCAAGAACATGAAATCCGTCACGGCCGCCGAAGCGGCCGCGCTCAGCGCGTGGCGCGTGCTGGCCCAGAAGGACCGCGTTGGCGCCCTGGTGTTCAACGATTCAAAGATTGAGGAAATCCGCCCGCAGCGCAGCCAGGCTACGGTGATGCGGATTCTTCACGCGATTGTCGAACAAAACCACGAGCTTTCCGTGACCGGCGGTACCCAAGCCAATCCCGGCATGTTCAATGAGGTGCTTCGGCATTGCGACCGGCTGGCCAAGCACGATGTCCTCATTTGCATCATCAGTGACGCTTATGGCCACGATGAGCAGTCGCGCCAACTGCTTACGCGCATCGCTTGGCACAATGATGTGCTGTTCGCCTTCATCCACGATCCCCTGGAAGTGGAATTGCCTGCTGTCGGACCGTTGGTATTCAGCGATGGCTACCAGCAACTGGAGGTGGATACCAGCAACCGTGGCTTTCGCGAACGCTTCCGCGCTACGTTTGCCGAGGAACGCGCCGCCGGACGAAAATTTCTCCTGCAACGGGTAACGCCGGTGCTCCCGTTGAGTACCAGCGAAGACGTGGCCGAACAAGTCCGTCGTCAATTGGGAGCACGCTTGCGATGAACACTGACGCCATCAGCCTCGATCGGCTGCACGACATCATCGTGGCCCCGCCCGTCCCCTGGTGGCCGCCTGCGTCGGGCTGGTATTGGGTGCTGGGGCTGATGGTCGTCATGCTGCTGGCGGCATTGATCACAGGGCTCATGCGTTGGCAGCACAACCGCTATCGCCGCGAGGCTCTGGCCGAGCTGGCGCGTCAGGAAGCGGCGCTGGAGAATCCTGAACGGCGCCCCAGCGTCCTGTTGGATTGCGCCGAGCTTTTGAAGCGTACTGCGGTGACCGCATTCCCGCGCGAAGACGTTGCCACGCTGACCGGACTGAAATGGTTTGAGTTTCTCGATGACACCGCGAGAGGCTCACGTTTCCGCGATACGCTCGGCGCCACGTTGGAAAACGCCATCTACGATCTACGCACCGCTGACACGCTTGATCCGCGGAAACTCCACTCCGTGGTGGAAGCGATTCGCCATTGGATCAAATTTCACGACACCAGGCTTGAACCGCAGGCAGGAGGTGCGCCGGACGATGAGCCGACGAGTGGTCCGCCGACGCCCGCGCGGCTTTCTGTCGAACCACGGCCGGAGAAGGACCCATGCTGACGCTTGCCTACCCATGGCTGCTCGTCCTGTTGCCGTTGCCATTGCTGGTCTGGTGGCTGGTGCCGGCACGTCGCGAAACCCGACAGGGGTTGGTCGTTCCCTTCCTCGCGCGCTTGGCCGAGCAAAGCGGCCAGCGCCCGCTGAAAGGCGCTGTGATCCTTCGGGGTGGTTGGTGGCGTTGGCTAGTGGTGTGCTTTTGCTGGACTTGCGCCGTGTTCGCTCTGGCACGCCCCCAAATTATCGAACCGCCGGTTACTAAGGAAATACCGGTGCGTGATCTGGTTCTGGCCGTGGACTTGTCCGGCTCGATGGCGACGAAGGACTTTAAAAATGCGAGCGGTCAGACGGTGGACCGTCTCACCGCCGTGAAGGAAGTGCTGGATGCCTTTCTGGCGAAGCGCCAAGGCGACCGCGTGGCGTTGATTCTCTTTGGCAGCGCTCCGTTCGTGCAGGCGCCGTTCACTGAGGATCTGAAAGTCTGCCGCCAGTTGCTCGACGAGGCGCAGGTGAGCATGGCCGGGCCGCAAACGGCATTCGGCGACGCTATTGGTCTGGCCATCAATCTGTTCGATCGTAGCGAGGCCAAGGAACGCGTGCTCATCGTGCTCACCGACGGCAATGACACCGCCAGCCAGGTGCCGCCCCTGAAGGCCGCTCAGATCGCGAAAGACAAGGGCATCACCATTCATACCGTCGCCGTTGGCGATCCGCGCGCGGTGGGTGAGGACGCGCTGGACGAAAACACGCTCAAGCAGGTCGCCTCGACAACCGGAGGGCTCTACGCCCATGCCGCCGACACCCAGCAATTGGATGAGATTTACAGCCGCCTCGACAAACTGGAAACCCGCAAAGCGCAAACGATCTCGCATCGTCCCCGACACGACGTTTATTGGTGGCCGCTGGCGGTGGCCTTGATGGTCTCGATGCTCCTCCATATTGGCCAACTTCTGCGGCCGAAGACCTCAAGAAGGGTGAAGACGGAATCACCCGATCGTGTCCTTGCCTCTTTCGCGCCCTTCTCCTTGGCCGCATTATGGCCCTTGTCCTTCCATTTCATCCGTCCGGCCTGGCTGCTTGCACTTGTTCCCGCAGCGCTGCTGTGGTGGCTCCTGCGCCGACGCAACGATGCAAAGCAATTGTGGCGCGGCATCGTTGCCCCGCACCTGCTCACCCACCTGTTGGGCGGGGAGGAGAAAAACTCCCACCTTGGCCCATTGGAATTCATTGGCCTCGGCTGGCTGCTTACGGTGGTCGCCATCGCCGGACCGACCTGGAAACAGGAGCCCGCGCCTTTTGCGGATGACGTCGCCGCCATCGCCCTTGTGGTGAAGGTTTCACCCTCGATGACCACGGAGGACGTTCAGCCCAGTCGCCTGGCACGCGCCACCGATAAAATCCATGACCTGCTCAAGGAACGAGGCGCCGCGAAGACTTCGTTGATTGCCTATGCGGGGAGTGCTCATGTTGTCATGCCGCCCACGAAGGACAGCGGCATTATCGATACCTTTGCCCGGGCGCTCGACCCGAAGATCATGCCCGTGGTCGGCGATGTGGCGGCGGAGGCCCTCAAGCTGGCGGATCAGACCCTGGTGGAGGCCGGCGGCGGGTCGATTCTGTGGATTACCGACAGCATTGCGGCGGAGCAGAATGCGCCTTTGTCGTCCTGGAGGAAGTCTTCCAGCACAGCGGTGCGCCTGTTGCCCCCATTGTTTCCGGGTCCCGAGCTGGATGCGGTGATCGCAGGCGCCCGCACCGTGAACGCCAGCGTCGTTCGACTTGCCGCGGACGATACCGATATTCGGGAACTGGCCAGCGCTTCGAAGTTTGCCAGTACCAGCGGCGGTGATACAAACCGTCGCTGGGCGGAAAGCGGCTACTGGTTGACGCCCATGATTGCGGCCCTCCTGCTGCTGTTCTTCCGCAGGGGATGGATGGTTCCAAGGGGTATGACACGATGACCTTCAACCAAAGCAACCGCGGACGCCAAACAAGAGCAGGGAAACAACCCTCGCTGCCTTTACGCTCGTATGTTCCTTGGGTTGTCGGACTCTTGTTCTTGCTGGTCCTTACTGTCGGGACGGTGCGTAATCCCCACTTTTGGATCACGGCCGACCAGCGCGGGGATCGCTTGTTCGCCGAGAAAAAATATGCTGAAGCAGCGAAGGCTTACGCCGATCCATGGCACATCGGCATGGCGCAATATCGCGATGGGCAATTCGAGGCGGCGGCCAAAACCTTTGCCCGAGTGCCGGGCGCGGACGGCGCGTTTGATCAGGGCAACGCGTGGCTGATGCGCGGCAAATACGACGAAGCCATTGAGCGGTATGACCGTGCCTTGGGATTCCGTCCCGGCTGGAAGGAGGCGGAGGACAACAAGGCATTGGCCATGGCGCGTAAAGAGATGCTGGCGGAGTCCAGCAAGCACCGGGCTGAGGAGTCCGCGAACGCCTACAAACCGCAGGAAATCAAATTCGATCTGAAGGGCGAGAACAAGGAGGGAAAGCCAACGGAGATGAACGGAGAAAAGATGTCGGATGCCGAGCTGCGCGCCCTGTGGCTGCGCCGTGTGCAAACGACCCCGGGCGATTTTCTGCGGGCGAAGTTTGCCTACCAGGCGGCATCGGCGGGACAACCGTCCGGGACAGGAGGAACACCATGAAACCCCGGCCGATTTCACGTCCTTTTGTTCGATGTCTTCTCTGCCTCGCAGGGATGCTATTGTGCGGCCACTCGCTGGCGCAGGAAGCGAAGGTGCGGACGAGTCTGGAGACCCAGGACACCATCTGGGTCGGCCAGAAGGTCACGGTCGTGGTCGAGCTGCTCGCGCCGGGAACCTTCGCCAGCGCCGCTTCGTTTGACCTGCCCGACCCGCAAGGCGTACTGCTCTTGCCGCCCATGGGGCATCCTCTTCTGAGCAGTGAAACCATCGATGGCACGAGCTACACGGTGCAGCGGCACGAGTTGTCGGCCTATCCGATGCGCGCGGGAGAGCAATCCGTCCCCGCCTTTTCGGTGCGCTTTGAATTCAAGCGCGCCCCAATGGATACCAATACAATCGCGGCTACGCTCAAGACCGACTCGATGCCATTCACGGTCAAGATGCCGCCGGGCGCTGAAAACCTGGGGCAGGTCATCAGCGCCCGGGATTTAAAGATCGAGGAAACGTGGCGGCCCGAGCCAGGAAAAGAAAACGTGATGGCGGGCGCGGCGTTCACTCGCACGATCACCTTCACCGCGCCGGACGTGCCCGGCATGATGTTCCCGCCGTTTCCCGCCGGACAGATTGACGGTCTGGGCATCTACACCAAGCGACAACTGCTCGATCAAACCGACGGCGGCTCATTGCGCGGCGAACGGCGCGATGTCGTCACGTATGTCTGCAAGCGGGCCGGCGAGTTCACGATTCCCGCCACTCAATACACCTGGTTTGACCTGGAAACGCAGCAGCTTCGCACGACGGAGCTCCCGGGGCAAACCTTGAAAGTAGCGGTAAATCCGGCGTTGGCGACGGCGAGCGGTACAGACTCAAGTGTTGTTGCCGCTTCGCATTCCATTTCGTGGTGGATGCTGACCGGTCTGGTCGTTGCAGCGCTTCTGCTTCTCCTCGTGGGTAAGAGTGCCCGGTTCCGCCACGTTTTGGCCGATTTGTTCACTCCGTTTCGACCATTGCATTTGCAGCCATTGAATCCCACCGAACGATCTCAACAACAGAAATAGCCATGATAAGGACTCATTTATACAAACATTATCTTATTGGAACGTATCAAACGGGTGATCGCGGTGGAAGGGGATAAGGGCGCGACCCATTGGCCCGGTGCCCGACTACTTACGCTACGTACGTAGTCAACAGAGTAGAACCGTTTGACCCTACCCACTATAAATAGAACGTCGGGACGGCATTAGTGCGTACCTCCGGAAAGCAGTCGTGCGCCGCCTGGCCTGTGGAAAACTGAAAGCGGATAGACCGCGTAGTACTACACTTTAAATATCTGTAGACGAGTAAAAAGGAGGTCCGCAAGTGAAAATGAAACCGAAACTAATAACCTTACTGAGTATCGCAGCGCTCGCCGCGATGGGGCTTGCCACCAGCGCCGTCGCTGCGGAGGAAAAAAAGCCCAACATCCTGTTCATCGTGTCTGATGATACCGGTTATGGTGATCTCGGTCCTTACGGTGGCGGCGAAGGACGCGGCATGCCCACACCCAACATCGACAAGATGGCGGCCGAAGGCATGACGTTCTTCTCGTTTTACGCTCAGCCGAGTTGCACGCCGGGCCGGGCCGCGATGCAGACCGGGCGCATCCCCAACCGTAGCGGTATGACCACGGTAGCCTTCCAGGGCCAGGGCGGCGGGCTACCAAAAGCAGAGTGGACTCTGGCCTCCGTGCTCAAGCGGGGCGGCTACCAAACCTACTTCACCGGCAAATGGCACCTTGGCGAGGCCGATTACGCACTGCCCAACGCACAGGGCTACGATGAGATGAAGTACGTCGGCCTGTACCACCTTAACGCCTACACCTACGCCGATCCGACCTGGTTCCCGGACATGGACCCGGAGCTACGCGCTATGTTCCAGAAGGTGACCACGGGATCGCTCTCGGGCAAAGCCGGCGAACCAGCGAAAGAAGATTTCAAGATCAACGGACAGTACGTCAATGAGCCTGGCAAGAAAGTCATACTGCACGGCGTCGAATACCCCAATGGCGTTGTCGGCATTCCGTTCTTCGACAGCTACGTCGAGAAGGCGGCGATCGAGTTTCTAGAGCAGGCCGCGAAGGATTCCAGCAAGCCGTTCTTCATCAACGTTAACTTTATGAAGGTGCATCAGCCGAACTTACCCGCGCCGGAGTACGAGCATAAGTCACTCTCAAAGTCGAAGTACGCCGACTCCGTGGTTGAACTGGATGCGCGCATCGGCCACATCATGGACAAGCTGCGTGAGCTAGGCTTCGACAAGAACACGCTTGTGTTCTACACGACCGACAATGGCGCTTGGCAAGACGTCTATCCAGACGCTGGCTACACGCCGTTCCGCGGCACCAAGGGCACGGTGCGTGAAGGGGGCAACCGCGTGCCGGCGATCGCCGTTTGGCCCGGAAAGATCAAGGCGGATATGAAAAACCATGACATCGTTGGTGGCCTCGATCTGATGGCGACCTTCGCCTCGGTTGCGGGTGTGAAGCTGCCGGAGAAGGATCGCGAAGGCCAGCCCATCATCTTCGACAGCTATGATATGACCCCGGTCCTGTTGGGTACCGGCAAAGATCCCCGCACTTCGTGGTTCTATTTCACTGAGGATGAGTTGAGTCCCGGCGCCGCGCGCGTGGGCAACTACAAGGCGGTCTTCAACCTGCGTGGTGACAACGGGCAGCCGACGGGTGGTCTCGCGGTGGACAGCAATCTCGGTTGGAAAGGTCCGGAGAAGTACGTGGCTACGGCACCCCAGATCTTCGATCTCTGGCAGGACCCGCAGGAGCGCTACGACATCTTCATGAACAACTACACCGAGCGCACTTGGACGCTGGTGACGATCAGCGCCGCGATCAAGGACTTGATGAAGACCTACATTCAGTACCCGCCGCGCAAGCTGCAAAGCATGACGTACACGGGCCCGATCACGATCTCGAACTATCAGAAGTTCCAATGGGTTCGGGATCAGTTGGGCAAGGAAGGTGTTGATATCCCGCTACCGACCGGGAATTGAGCCAATGCCCCTCTCCTAGCGGAGAGGGGCTAGGGGCGAGAAAGTTTTAATTTTAGGGACTGTGGAATCCAGTCCATTCGAGTGTTGATGCGGGCTACTACTCTCTTCTCTCCACCGAGTAGCCCGCAAACTCATAGATGAGAGGAATCCATGAAACTAGGCAGCAGCAAACAGATCTTTATCTGCTTGGTCGCCAGTGTGTTCGCCTTTGCCGCGATGGCCGCTCGCGCTGCCGACCCGCTCTCCTCCTGGCAGGAAGGACCAGCCAAACAGGCCATCGTGGCGTTTGTCGCTAAGGTGACGAAGGAGCATTCGCCCGACTTCGTACCGATCCCTGAACGTATCGCCACGTTCGATAACGACGGCACGCTTTGGGCCGAGCAACCGATGTATTTCCAGCTCCTATTCGCGCTTGACCGCGTGAAAGCACTCGCGCCCCAACATCCCGAATGGAAGGATCAGGAACCGTTCGCTTCCTTGCTCAAGGGCGATATGAAAAGTGCGCTGGAGGGCGGCGAGAAAGCCATCGCCGAGATCGTCATGGCCACCCATGCCGGGATGACCACGGCGGAATTCGAACAAACGGTGAGGGATTGGCTCGCCACGGCAAAACATCCCAAGACCGGCCGGCCTTATACCGAGATGGTGTACAAGCCGATGCTTGAACTGCTCACCTATCTACGTGAAAACCATTTCAAAACCTTCATCGTATCCGGCGGGGGCATCGAGTTCATGCGGCCGTGGACCGAGAAAGTCTATGGCATCCCGCCCGAACAGGTGGTGGGCAGCAGCATCAAGACGAAGTACGAACTGCGTGACGGCAAGCCGGTGCTGGTGCGCCTGCCTGAAATCAACTTCATCGACGACAAGGCCGGCAAACCGGTCGGCATCAATTCGCACATCGGCCGTCGGCCCATCGCCGCGTTCGGCAACTCGGTCGGCGACCAGCAGATGCTGGAGTGGACGCAAGCCGGCGGCGGGGCGCGGTTGATGATGCTGGTGCATCACGACGATGCCGAACGTGAGTGGGCCTACGGCGCGGCGTCGAAGATCGGCACGTTCAGCGACGCGCTGATGGCCGAAGCGAAGCAGCAAGGCTGGGTCGTCATCAGTATGAAGAACGACTGGAAGCGAATTTTTGCTTTCGAGCCATAAGGTACTGATTTCGGCATCACGTCCGCCAGTAGGCAGACGCCCATTCTCCACGACATCATCAGCAAAATTTCGCTTGCATCTGCACACACTTAGCGGATGCCCTTGTCCTATTGGATCTTAAATTTTATATCCACATCAACTGTACGGAGAAAGAGTAATGATGAAAAATATTCGCAAGACAGTGGGTTTCGTCGTATTAGCCACCACGCTTCTGGCAGGAGGACTGGCACTGGCGGCGGACGCTAAGAAACCGTCCGGAACCGTTTCGATTAGCGAGACGCAATTCGCCTTCATTCTGGGCGGAACCCGTGGTGGCGGCACGCTAACGTTTCATGGCAAAGAATATCCCTTCAAGATCGGCGGCATAACCGCAGGCGCCAATGTGGGTATTTCAAAGATGAGTGCTGCCGGCGAGGTGTACGATTTGGAGGATATTTCGA
>WBZV01000958.1_pt1 | contig 14681 bp, 12 predicted proteins | sample 5204221 | NCBI WGS metagenome assembly WBZV01 (sample SAMN12344360, study PRJNA552823) | activated sludge metagenome | biome: Activated sludge suspended growth; feature: Nitrification reactor; material: Wastewater; isolation source: activated sludge from nitrification reactor of wastewater...
TGATGATGTCGTACTCGTATTCCACGCCCTCGGCCGTGCGCTTCACGCCGTTGATGGCGATCATCTCCCGCATGCGGCGACGGTAGTTCTGGGTGTCGGGGTCGTAGCCCTTGTGGATGTGCACCGCCAAACCGAGGCCGGAACCGATGATCTCGCGGCGCTCGTCCAGGGGAATGCCCGAACCGCGCGAAAGGGTCTCGATGCGGGTCATGGCCAGGCGGGCGGAGTGGGCGTGGGTGGTGGTGAAGGCCGTGATTCCCAGGTTCAGGCCCATGATGAACTCGATGGCCTCTTCCGACACGGTCTCACCGATGATCATCACGTCGGGCCGCATTCGGAGGAAGACCACGTTGACCACATTCCCGACGGCGCCCATGCCTTCGTCCACCACCAGGTGGTTGTAGTGGCCGAGCTGTGGCTGGACTTCCTGGAAGGTCTCGACCAGGGAGAGCTGGGCATGGGACGGCAGGTACTGGGTGAAGGCATTGAGGATGGTCGTCTTGCCGGCCCCGGGGCGCCCGCTGAAGATGGCGCTCTTGTCCATGGCCCGCGACACGTCCTTGAGGAACTCCGACGCCTCGGCGTCAATGGCCCCGTACTTGATCAGATCCTCGAACTGCAGCTTCTTGCGGCTGAAGCGACGGATGTTGATCGCCGTACCTTCGCGGGAGAGGGGCGGGATGGCCGCCGTGAAGCGGCTGCCATCGGGCAGACCGAGCTTGATCTGGGGGTCTTCGGCCCCGATCTCCTTGCCCTCCAGGTCCGCAATGCGGCGGGTCATGCGGTAGAAGTAGACATCCTGGGCCAGGTCCCCCACGTCGTGGATCTGCCCCTGGCGCTCCACCTGCACGAAGCCCTTCCGAACGATGATCTCCTCGATGCCCTCCTGCTCCAGATAGGGCTGGAGCACACCGAGGCCCGTGATGCGGTTGGCCACTTCGCGCGCCACTGCCTGGCGATCTTCCTCGGCCACCTGGAAACCCAGGTCCTTGAGAGACCGCAAGACGTTGGCGTGGAAGGCCAGATCCTCTTCCTGGTTGACACTGCGGCGCCAGCGCGGCACGGGGATCTCCCGCTGGACCATGTAGTCCTGCACGCGCTTCACCAGCTCGTTGTAGTCATAGCGAGCGATGGCGCTCATCGCGACCCCCCGAACCCGGTCCTCGGCGGTCGCACCGCCGGGGTGGAGTTGATCTGCTTCCACAGGGCGGTGGCGGTGAGCGCCAGGTCGAGCGGAAGACCGGGCGTGGCCGGCGGCTTGGCCGTCGCCGCCGGGGTGGCAGCGCGGGTGAAGTCCACGGTCTGGTTGGCGGCCAGGGTCACCCAGGCCTGGAGGCCCTGGGCGCCCAAGGCATCGATGACCCGCATGGCCCGCTGAGGCTCGGTGGCCACCGTGATCAAGGTCGCCGTACCCATCTGGCCACCGATCACCTCCTTGTACTCACCGGTCTCTACGTCAGGCTGCGGCGTGGCCATGTCGACATCGCGACCCGACTGGCTGACGCTCACCACCCAGAGGCGCGGCTCGATCATCGTCGTGAAGTTCTTGCGCGTCTCCTCGTCGCGACCGAAGCCGTAGAGGTTGATGATGTGGCCCGGGCGCAGCTTGCCGCCGACCAAGCGGTCGACGCCGGCCTGGAAGGAGACGACCTCGAGACCGAGGTCCTCCACGAAACGAACTTCTTCGATGGGCTTGGCGTTGACACCGCTGAGCAAGGTGTTGGGGACGATCAGGTCGGTGGCCATCTTGCCGACCACGGCCTCGGCGGGGTACAAGCCCTTCTGGACGGCCTCGGACTGTCGGACCTCTGCCCCCGCCTTGATCATGTCTTGGGTGATCACGGTGTAGGGCTCGATCTGGACTGCGGCGATGGCCGGGGTCATACGCGCCGGTGCCGGCGGTTCTTTGAACAGCTCAGCGATGGTCAGGATGGCCCCGACGCCGAGCAGGAAGACGAGGAGGATGATGAGCAGGCTACGCGAATTCATGGTCTCTCCCGATCGCTTACGATCTGCCGAGGTCTGTCAGGTGGAGGCGGTGGGTCGTGGGGGCCGAGGGCGCGCTTCAGCGCTTGGCCTTCTCGGTCTTCCGACGGCGCCACTTCTCCATGAAGGTCAGCTCTTCGTACTGCCCCCAGGTGGGTTCGCCGTAGGTGTGCATGAGCACCCGCTTGCCCAACTTGCCGGTGAAGCGGTCGGGCTCCTTTTCCACCGGAATCTCGATGGCGCGCTGGATGCCCTGGAGCGCCAGCGAGTCGCCCAGGCCACCCTTCTGGTTGAGGAGGATCACCGCCTTGGGGCCCAGTTCAGCGGCCAGTTTCTCGGCGTTGTCCATGGCGTCGGGGCGCGGCGTACCCACCACGTACCAGCGGTCGATCTCATCGCGCACCGCACCGATCAAGGCATGGGGCCAATGGGAGTCGATGACGGTCAGGACATGCTCGCGCATGATGTCCTTGAGGTACTTCCCCAAGAGCTGGATGGAGAGGTCACGGCTGTTCTCGTAGTCCATCGGGACCAAGGTGACGCCGTTCCACTTGTAGGGCTCCACGTTCGGCTGGGTGGCCAGCTCGAAGAGCGACGGGATCTCCTGGTCCATCCGTGCGGTCAACGCGGACTCGCCGTAGCTGAACTCCAGCACGCAGGCGGGAAGCTTGCAGCGGCGGACGAAGTGGGCCGCGGTGTCCATGGCCAGCACCGTCTTGCCCACACCACCGGAGTAGGACACGAAGGCGATGGTCCGCTTGGTGGGCAGGTCCGTCGCATCGCTGCTGAGACGTCGGGCCTCGGCCAACCAGGAGTCCGGCTCGGCCAGGAACTCCTCGCTGGAGACGAAGGGCACATCGCTGTCGGAAAGCACGCCGCGGAGCATGCCGACCGTGTACGGATGCTCGACCAGGTCGTCGAAGTCGACGACGACCAGTCGCGAGCCGGGCAAGGCGTCGTAGATCTGACCGGTGAACAGAGCCCGGTCGACCTCTAGGCCATCGATCCCCTGCAGGGCGTCGAAGACGGCCAGGTCCTTGGTGGCGACGAGGACTTTCACGGGGCGGCACCTCGTAGGGTTGGGTGGTCGGATACCAGGGATGCGTGACAAGCCCCGGTGATGAGGCACCACCTCATCGGCCAGGGGCTGGAAACTGCGATTGGACGGCTTGCAATTCTGGGTGAATGACTATCGTACAACACACGGCACCCAAAAGGCACCATGGACCGTCCAGGGACTCCGTGGTGGCCCCGGAGTCCCGAGATCACCGACCGCCAAGGGCCTCCGAGGTGCTGGACCTCTGCCCCGCGCTGGATTAGTATTGTGCACGAAGCACGGCCGAACGCAAGGATTGCTGGGGTAAGCCGCCCCGGGTGCCTGAAAGGTCACCGTGGCCTTCCCGCACTTCATCCTGACGCAAGCCCCGACCAACCACTCCGCCCCTTGGTGCCAAACCTGACGGTCGCGGCTCTCAAGGGTCAAAAAATGGTAGTCGCAGGCCCTCAAGTCGTGCTTGACCGTTGTCTGACCGTCGGCTGACCAAAGACTGACGACCCTCCGGGCCGGCCCGGAGGCCCTGGGTCCCCGCCGTGCCAGGTCGCCCTGAGGTCTGGGAAACCGGCGGTTCGGGTCGCGGAGTCGGTTCAACCCACGTGCCGCCGAGAGGTCTCTTGTCCGCAGACGCCACGCCCAACAAGCGCTTGAACCGCCTGAGCAGCGGGCGCTTCTGGCGCATGGCGACGAATTGGGTGGAGTACCAGGCCTACCTGACCCAGTTGGCGCAGGCCATGGCCGGTCCCGAGCGCGGCGCTCAGGGTGCGGGACGCCCCGACGAAGCCTACACCCCTCCCCTCTTGTACCCATGGCGTCCCCCGAATCGCCGTGACGGCCTGGTGCCGCCCGCCGCCTCGGCCGCCGGCATCGACCTGGACCAGGCCTTGGCTGACGGGCCGTCCGTGCTGGTTGTCGGACCGGCGGGGACCGGAAAGAGCGCCCTGCTGCGCCACCACGCCCTGGCGACGGCGAAGCGCATCCAGCAGGCCGGTCGCCGGATCTGGCTCTCCGGGCAGCCCGCGGCCCTGCCCATCTACCTCAACCTGAGCGCCCTCGACGGTTCTGTGTCGCTGGAGGCCGCGGCGGCGTACAGCTTGAAGGAGCGGGGCTTCAGCCGGCCGGAGGCCTTCCTGCAGGTCTACCTGGAAGAAGGCGGCTGTCTGCTGCTCCTCGACGGCATGGACGAGATCCCCCCGCAGTCCCGCCAGGCGGCGGCCGAGCGGGTGCGCAGCCTCATGGAGCGCCAGCCGGGCAACCAGGTGGTGCTGGCCTCCCGCGATCCCGCCGATCGGCGCTGGCTGCCCGAGTTCCGGGTCCTTGAGGTGGGGGGCATCGATGCCACCAGCCTGGACGGCCTGGTGTTGCGCTGGAGCCCCGGCTCGCGCAGCGTCGGCCAAGGGCTCCTGCAGGTTCTCGAACGCTTCACGCTGGTGCGCGACATGCTCAGCCATCCTGGCTGGCTGGCCACCACCCTGGCCGGTCTGGGCAACGCCGAGGCGCCGATCCGCGCCGTGGCCATCGTTCGCGCCTTCATCCAGACCCTGGACCAGGGTGACGCCGCGCCCTGGCCACCCATCGCCCTGGCCCTGTACCGGGCCGAGGCCATCGACGGCCCCCTGGCGCTGATCCCTGAGGAGCGCCGGGCTTCGGGCCTCCTGCAATGGCTGGACGAGGACCGCTTCCGCTTCGTGCACAAGGCGGTGCAGGCCTGCTTCGCGGCCCAGGCCCTGGCGGCTCAGCGGGCCGAGCTCCTGCGCCTTGCGGCCGACGCCTGGTGGCATCCGGTCATCGCCATGGCCGCGGGCATGACCCGCGAGCCGGACGCCCTGATCCGCGACCTCCTGGACGGTGGACAGTTGATCCTGGCCTCTCGCGCCGCTGCCGAGGTCGATGGGCTGTCCACCGGGCTGGACACGGAGTTGCAGGTGGCCTTGCTCGACGGCTTGGGCAGGGGTGATCGCGAGCAGGACCGGGCCCTGGCGATCAGCCTGGCGGGCCTGCGCGGAGGCGACAGCATCCGCCGCGGCGGGCTGGCCTCGCCGATCCTGTCGGCCTTGGGCGACGGGCGGGCCGCCGTTCGGCAGGCCGCCGCCGCCGCCGCAGGCCGCTTGGGCGAGGCCTCGACCATCGCCGGGCTGCTGACCAGCCTGGGCGATGCGGACCCGGCGGTGCGCGGCGCCAGCTCGGATGCCTTGGCGGCCTTCGGCGACCGCACCATCCAACCGCTCCTCCGCCAGCTCAGCCTGCCCGACACCGTGCTGCGCCGCGCCGCCATGACCGCCCTGGCCCGCCACGGCGGCCGGGCCGTGGCGGCCTTGGTCCCCCTGCTGGACAGCAGTTCGGGGGCCTTGCGCCAAGAGGCAGTCGAGGCCCTGGCCCTGATCGGCGCCGAGTCGGTGCCCACCTTGGTCAAGGTGCTGGAGGAGGCCCCGCCCCGTGGCAACCGCTCCGAGAACCAGGTGGCCGGCGCCGCTGCCGCCCTGACCAAGATCGGCCGACCGGCGGTCCGGCCGCTGATCCCGCTCTTCGGCGATGCCGAAGCCTCCGTGGCCCGCGAGATCGCCGAGATCGTCCGCGCCATCGGCGCCGATGCCATCGACATCCTGGACCAGGTCCTGGCCGAGCCCGAGCATCCGCACGCCGTCCCTGCCGCCGCCCTGCTGGGCGCCTTCGTCGAGGCCGGCGACCTGGCCGCCCGCCCCCTGGTCCGCAGCCTGGGCGACGAGCGCTTCAACCTGCGCTGGGAGGCCAAGCGCAGCTTGCGGCGGCTGGGGCAGTCGGGCCTGACGGCCCTCCTGTCCGCGCTGCAGCACCCGGACCCCGACCTCCGCTGGGAAGCCGCGCAACTCCTCCTGGCCTTGCCGGAGCCGCCGGTCGCCCCGCTGCTGGCCACCTTCCGCCAGGATCTGGCCTCCGCCGACAGCGGCATTCGGCGCCGGGCCATCCGGGCCCTGGGAGGCCTGAGCCAGGTCGAGGCCCGCCAGCTCATCGAAGGCGCCCTGGGCGACGCCGACCCCTTGATCCGCCGGGCGGCGGTGGCCCAGCTGGGCGCCTCGGGGGTTCCCGCGGCGGCGACGGCCCTCCTGGCACGCTGGCCTCTCGAAGATGATGACGAGACGGCCGAGGCCATCCTCCAGGCTTCCGCCGACCTGGACCCCACCGCGGCGGTGCCCAGCCTGCTCGAGGCCCTGGCCGCGGAGGATCCTCGCCGGCGCCGCCTGGCCACCGACCTGCTCAGCCAGGCCGGTGAGGCCGCTGTCCTGCCCCTGATCGAGGCCTTCTCGGCCCGCCCGGCGGAGATCGACTTCGACGGCACGCTCAAGATCCTTGAGCGCGTGGGCCAGGGCGCGCGGGCCGGCGGGCGCGGGCCGGCCAACCTGGCGCGCACCTTCCACCGCATGCTGGTCGACCCCTTGGACGCCGGCGAGCTGGCGGAGTTGGCCGCGGGCCTTGACTGGTGGCGCCCCTCGGCCGAGCACCACCTGAGCTTCCGCACCCTGAAGCAGTTCCTGGACTACGAGAGCCTGGGCGGCATCGGGGGGGCGGAGACCGAGCTTGAGTGGGTGGACGAGATCGACCCCTGGCTGCGGCCGGCCGCCCGCCGCGCCATGCGCCAACTGCGGATGATCTCCCAGGCCGTGCAGTACTACAACCGTGGCGCCACGCGGCGATCCAAGGAGAAGGGGCTCCTGGCGGCGGCCGACCGCCTGAACAGCCTCCGGGCGATGATCGGCGAGGTGGGCGAGCCGCACGGTCGCCTGCTGAGGCAGGTGGCCGAGCATTGGAACGGCCTGATCAACCAGGCCATCCGCGAGCTGCAGGGCCGGGCGGACCTGGACCTGGACATGCGGACGGACCAGGTGCGCATCCGGGACGTGGACACCGCGGCCGTGTTGGTCTTCGAGCTCTTCAACAAGGGCGAGGGCCTGGCGTCCAATGTGCAGCTGGTGCTCAACGTCGACGAGGAGAGCATGGGGCTGGAGGGCCAATCCACCCATTACCTGCCGCCCCTGGGCCAGAGCGACCGCATCTCCAGCGAGTTCACCGTGCGGCGGCGCGGCGCCGGCGTGGCGCCGGTGCTGGTGGAGGTGCGCTACGACGACCCGCAGCGCGAGGCGCAGGTCAAGATCTTCCAGCGCGAGGTGCGCTTCTACGTGGAGGAGGCCGAGTACCGCGACATCGGTACCAGCCCCTACATCGCCGGGCCGCCGGTCAAGAGCCGGGAGATGTTCTACGGCCGGAAGTCGGTCTTCGATTGGATCCGCGAGAACCTGAGCGGCACCTTCCAGGACAACGTGCTGGTGCTCTACGGCGAGCGGCGCACGGGCAAGACCTCGGTGCTCTACCAGATGCAGCACCACCTGCCGGAGACCTACGCCTTCGTTCTCATCGACCTGCAGACCATCGCCTACGGGCTCAGCAGCACCGCCGAGCTGCTGCACGCCATGGCCCGCAAGGTGGTCAACGGCCTGCGGAAGGAGGGCTTCGACCTGCCCCGGGTCGAACGCAACGCCTACGACGAACACCCCATCGAGCAGTTCGAAACCCTGGGCGAGGCCATCGGGGACCTGGCGGTCAGCATGGGCCGGCGGGCCGTCATCATCCTGGACGAGTTCGACCTCCTGATCGAGGCCATCGATCGCGGCTCGGTCAGCCCCTTCGTCTTCGACGTGATCCGCGGCCTGATGCAGCACCAGGACGGTCTCTCCTTCATCTTCGCCGGCGCCCACGCCCTGACGGCGATGATCAAGAACCCGCGCTCCATCCTCTTCAACACCGCCTTGCGGCGCAAGATCAGCTTCCTCGAGCGCGACGAGGCCGAGCGACTGATCCGCGACCCGGTCAAGGAGGTGCTGTGGTACGATGATCTGGCGGTGGAGAAGATCCTGCGCGTCACCGCCGGCCAGCCGTACTTCATCCAGTACATCTGCCATGAGATCGTCAACCTGGCGCGCCGGGACCAGAAGAACTTCGTCACCCTGCGCGACGTGGACCGGGCCCTCCTGACCACGGTGCAGGAGACGACCGGCATCATTCGGCATTCGTACATGTCCCTGGCCCGGGACGAGCAGTTGGCCTTGGCCGCCCTGGCCCGCATCACCGACGACGGTCGCCCCTTCGTCAACGCCGAGGATGTGGTCGAGACCCTGCGGCAGGACCATGTGACGGTGGGCGTCCACGACCTGATGGAAACGATGCACCAGCTGGCCGGCCGCGACTTCGTCATGGAGCGCGGCGGAGGCGACAGCGCCGGCCGGCAGTACGGCTTTGCGATGGATCTGGTCCGCGTCTGGCTGGAACAGAACGACGAGTACACCCGCCTTCTGGAGGAGCAGCGCGGATGATCAGCAGCCAACAGAGCCCCTTCGTGCTGGGCAAGCCCATCAAGGATCCCGAGCATTTCTACGGCCGGGACAACGAGCTGCGCGCGCTCTTCGAATCGGTGCGCAACATGCAACCGGTGGCCATGGTGGGCGAGCACCGCTGCGGCAACACGTCGCTCTTGTACATGATGCTGCATCCGGAGGTGCAGGCACGCTACCTGAGCCAGACCGACCTGGACGGCCTGCTCTTCGCCTTCGCCAACGCCCAGTTGGCGGCCGAGGGCCCCGAGAGCTTTTTCCGTCGCATCGCTCGGGCCCTCAAGCGCGTCGACGAGGAGGCGGACGTCGACTTCGACGGAGAGATCGACCCGTTCTGGCTGGAGGACTACCTGGAGAACCTGGCCGATCGGAACAAGCGCCTGGTGCTCCTCCTGGATGAGTTCGAGGTGCTGTCCACCTTCCAGACCAGCTTCTGGGAGTGGTTCCGGGGCCTGATCACCGAGTACGACATGTCCATCGTGGTGGCCACGCGGGTGGAGTTGGGCGAGTTCCGCGACGAGTGGGGCACCGGTTCGCCCTTCTTCAACATGTTCCGCAGCATCTACGTGTCGGCCTTCGGCCCGGCCGAGGTCGATGCCTTCCTGGCAGCGGCAGGGCGAGAAGCCGGCCTCGACTTCAGTCCGGTCCGCGAGGCCGTCGACGCGCTGTCAGGGGGCATTCCCTACTACCTGCAGGTGGCGGCCTCGCTCTTCTACGACCGCGCCAAGGCCGGTGAAGCCTTGAGCGGCAGCCCCGAACAGGTGACGGCGGTGGCCCGCGACTTCGCGGGCCGCGTGGAGTCCCATTTCGAGGACATCTGGACCAAGCTTCCCGGCGCCGAGCGCGATGCCCTGGCCTGGCTGGCGGTGGGTGCCGAGCCGGAGGGCACCGAGGCCGCGCCCTTCCGCGCCGCCCTGCCCCTCCTGAGGCGCCGCGGCTATCTGGCCGGCAACCGCATCTTCTCGACGGTGTTCCGCGACTTCGTGCGCCGCCAGATCCCGCGCATCGAGCTGACACCCGAGAGCGGCATCCTGCGCATCGAGCGGCGCCCGATTGAGTTGCCGCCCAAGGAATACGCCCTGCTGCGCTTCTTCTCCGAGCGCTCCGGCGAGGTGGTCACCAAGGACGAGATCGCCAACGCGGTCTGGCCCGAGTACGAGCAGGACCAGGTGGGGGTGACCGACGCGATGATCCAGAAGACGATCAGCCGCCTGCGCAAGGAGGTGGACCTGCCGGAGGGCTCGGCCTTCCAGCATATCGAGAGCATGCGCGGGCAGGGCTACCGCTACCAGAACGCCAGCGTCTACGAGGTCTACCGCAGCACCCAGGGTTGAGACACCAGGACCACGCCCGCGGCGCTGGTCCCGGCGGAGAGGCGACAACAAGGGGGCGGACCCAAGCGGGTCCGCCCCCTTGCCGTTCCAGATGGACCGAACTTACTTGATGGTGACCGTGGCGCCGGCTTCCACCAGCTTGGCCTTGGCGGCCTCGGCCTCGTCCTTGGTGACGCCCTCCAGGATCTTCGCCGGCGCAGCCTCGACCACATCCTTGGCCTCCTTGAGGCCCAGGGCGGTGTTGATCTCGCGGACGGCCTTGATGACCTTGATCTTCTGGGCGCCGCCGTCCTCCAGGACGACGTCGAACTGGGTCTGCTCCTCGACCACGGCCGCCTCGCCGCCGCCGCCCATGGGCATGGCGCCGACCATCATCGGGGCCGCCGCGGTGACGCCCCACTTCTCCTCCAGCATCTTCACCAGCTCGGCGGCCTCGGAGACCTTGAGTTCGGAGAGCTGCTCGACAATGGATTCCAGGGTGTTCGACATGGTCTTGCTCCTCTTGGGGTTGGGGTTCTTGGTTGGGTTCGGGTTACGGCGGTGGGCGGCCTCGTCCGGGCGATCACGCCCAGGTTCCGCCCCGCCGCGGAAACGGGTTCAGGCCGCTTCGGCCTTCTCCGCGTGGTTGCGGATCACGGTGATCAGGTCGCGCAAGGGGGCCTGCAGCACGCCGGCGAGCTGCCGGGCGGGCGCTTGGACCACGCCCAGGATCATGCCGCGGACCTCGTCCTTGGTGGGCAGCTTGGAGAGCATCTCGACACCCGCGGGGCCGAAGGCCTTGCCCTCCACCATGCCGCCCTTGAGGCTCATCACCTCGTGCGACTTGGCGAAGTCCAGCAGGGTCTTGGCCGGCTCCGAGAGGTTCTCGAAGAAGAGGGCCACGATGGTCGGCCCGGTGAGCAGGGACTCGGGGGCCTCCAGGCCGGCCGCATCGAAGGCCCGCTTGGCCAAGGTGTTCTTGATGACGTGCAGTTCCGAACCGGACTTGCGCAGACGGATGCGAAGGTCCGTCAGCTCGGCCACGGTCAGGCCGCGGTAGTCGGCGATGACCAAGGCGCCCGCATCCTTCAGGCGGGCGGTCATCTGGTCGACGATCTCCTCTTTCTGACTGCGATGGAGCGGCATCGCTCCTCCTTTCGGGTTTCACAGGGATATGCGACCGGAAAAAACGCCCCCGCGGCCAAGAGGCTGCGGGGGCGTCGGATGGTCCGATGCCGGTGGAGCGGACCCTCCGCGGATCCTGGTGCTCTGCGAGCTCCCAGGGGCCATCGGGCGTCTGCTCCCCCTCTCCTGCACACCTCGCCAGGCCCGCCGGAGCGGATTGAGCCGCCCCTGGAGAGGGGACGGGCACCTGGGGTCTTCGGCTGCGCTGCCCTCCCGCGGGCGGGAGGGCGGGGCTGCGATGCGGTTGTCGGAAGCTGAAGTCTAGCGGCCCGAAGGCCGAAGGTCCAGATCAGTGTGCCATGGCCAGGGTGGCCGGCAGGTCCAGCTTGATGCCGGGGCCCATGGTGGTGGCCAGGGTGGCGCTCTGGATGTAGTTGCCCTTGGCCCCCGTGGGCTTGGCCCGGACGATGGCCTCGACCGCCGCCGCCATGTTCTCCATCAGGCTCTGCTCGGCGAAGCTCTTCTTGCCGATGGGGATGTGCAGGTTGGCGGTCTTGTCCAGGCGGAACTCCATGCGTCCGCCCTTGATCTCACCCACCACCTGGGCCACGTCCTGGTCGTTGACCACGGTCCCCGCCTTGGGGCTGGGCATGAGGCCACGCGGACCCAGCACCGGACCCAGGCGTCCGACGACCCGCATCATGGGCTGGGTGGCGATGACCGCGTCGAAATCCATGAAGCCGCCCCGGATGCGCTCAGCCAGCTCGTCGGCGCCCACGTGGTCGGCGCCCGCCTCCTCGGCGGCGCGTGCGGCCTCACCCTCGGCGAAGACCAGGATGCGCACGGTTCGCCCGGTACCGTGGGGCAGGGTCATGACCCCGCGCACCTGCTGGTCGGCGTGCCGGGGGTCGACCCCCAGGCGAAGGTGCAGCTCGACGGTCTCGTCGAACTTGGCGAAGGCCACGTCCTTGGCCAGGGCCAGGGCCTCGCCGGGGAGGTAGTTGCGACCGCGGTCGACCTTGGTCGCCGCCGCCACCGTCTTCTTGCCTGTCTGTGCCATGGGTCTCAGCCCTCCACCTTGATGCCCATCGAGCGGGCCGTGCCTTCGATCATCAACATGGCGGCATCCAGGTCGAAGGCGTTGAGGTCCACCATCTTCTTCTCGGCGATCTCCCGCACCTGGGCCTTGGTCACCGCGCCCGCCCGGTCCTTGAGGGGGTTCTTGGCCCCGCGAGGCACACCGGCCGCCTTGAGCAGCATGCGGCTGGCAGGGGGCGTCTTGGTGACGAAGGTGAAGGAACGGTCGGTGTAGATGGTGATCACCACCGGGATGATCTCGCCCTGGTTGGCCGCCGTGCGGGCGTTGTACTCTTTCACGAACTGCATGATGTTGACACCATGCTGGCCCAGCGCCGGACCCACCGGCTGCCCGGGGGTAGCCACCCCGGCCGGGAGTTGCAGCTTGACCATCGCCATGACTTTCTGGGCCATCTGGTAGTCTCCTAGCTATGCCTGTCCGGCTCAGACCCGTTCGACCTGGAGGAAGTCCAGGGTGACCGGCGTCTCGCGTCCGAAGAAGTTGACCATGAGGCGGACCTTGCCATGTTCCATGTCGATGGCATCGATCACGCCGTGGAAGTCGGTGAAGGGGCCGTCGACGATGCGGACGTTCTGACCCTCACGGAAGCTGATACGGATGGCCGGCTCCTCGGCATCCATGCGCTTGAGGATGCGGTCGACATCCTCCTGGCGCAACGGCGTGGGCTTGACCCGGTCCGAATCCACCGCCGAACCCACGAAGCCGGTCACCGCCGGGGTGTTGCGCACCACCGACCAGGACTCGTCGCTGAGGATCATCCGCACCAGCACGTAGCCGGGGAAGATCTTGCGCTCGACGATCCGCCGCTGGCCGTCCTTGATATCCACCTCTTCCTCGACGGGCACCACCACCTGGAAGATCTGGTCGTGCATCCCCATCGACTCGATGCGGTGCTCCAGGTTGCGCTTGACCTTGTTCTCGTAGCCCGAGTAGGTGTGTACCACGAACCACTGGGCATCGGAAGGAATCGAGGCCTCGGCACTGCTGGCGACGGGGCCGACCGGCGTCAAGGAATCGCTCATGGCGCGCGTATACCGTCCCCTCAGAGCCCGGTGCTGAAGATGGACTGGAAGAGGTTCATCACCTTGGTGAACACCCAGTCCGCACCACCCAGGACCAGGGTCATCAACACGGTGACGAAGAGTACGGCCGAGGTGAGCTTGACCACCTCTTCCCGGCCGGGCCACACCACGCGGCGCAGCTCCGCGCGGGTACCGCGCCACCAGTTGCCCAGGCGCCCGCCCCCACCACCGCTCTGCTCGACGCTCAGATCAGCCACGGATCACCGCCTACTTGGTCTCACGGTGCGGCCGGTGGACCCGGCAGCGCGGGCAGTACTTGTTCAGCTCCATGCGGCTGGGATCGTTGCGTCGGTTCTTCTCCGAGGTGTAGTTGCGCTCACGGCACTCCGTGCACTCGAGCGTGATCACCGTTCGGACCGCCTTCTTGGCCACGATGGCCCTCCTGCGATGGGTTCATGCGTCGGGCGGCTCCCTGCGATGGAAGCCGCCCGACGCCTGGATGTCTTACTTGATGATGGAGGTGATGATGCCGGCGCCGACGGTCCGGCCACCCTCACGGATGGCGAACTTCGAGCCGTTCTCCAGGGCCACGGGCGTGATCAGCTCCACGTCGATGGTGATGTTGTCGCCGGGCATCACCATCTCCGTCCCTTCCGGCAGGCTCGTCGATCCCGTCACGTCCATCGTCCGGATGTAGAACTGCGGCCGGTACCCGTTGAAGAAGGGCGTGTGCCGGCCACCCTCTTCCTTCTTCAGGATGTACACCTCCGCCTTGAACTTCGTGTGCGGCGTGATCGACTTCGGCAAGGCCAGCACCTGGCCCCGCTCCACGTCCTCGCGCCCGATGCCCCGCAGCAGCACCCCGATGTTGTCCCCGGCCTCGCCGCGGTCGAGCAGCTTGCGGAACATCTCCACGCCCGTCACCACCGTCTTCTGCGTGTCTCGCAGCCCGATGATCTCGATCTCCTGTCCCGTCTCCACCACCCCGCGCTCCACGCGGCCCGTCACCACCGTCCCGCGACCCTTGATCGTGAACACGTCCTCGATCGGCATCAGGAACGGCTTGTCGATCGCACGTGTCGGCTGCGGGATGAACGAGTCCACCGCCGCCATCAGGTCCCAGATGCACTGGAACTCCGCCGACGTCGGGTCCGACGACGGGCTCATCAAGGCCTTCAGCGCCGACCCGCGGATGATCGGCGTGTCGTCGCCAGGGAACTCGTAGCTGCTGAGAAGCTCCCGCAGCTCCAGCTCCACCAGCTCCAACAACTCCTCGTCCTCCATCATGTCGCACTTGTTCAGGAACACCACCATCGCCGGCACTTCCACCTGCCGCGCCAGCAGCACGTGCTCCCGCGTCTGCGGCATCGGCCCGTCCGGCGCCGACACCACCAGAATGGCGCCGTCCATCTGCGCCGCACCGGTGATCATGTTCTTGATGTAGTCCGCGTGCCCCGGGCAGTCCACGTGCGCGTAGTGACGGTTCTCCGTCTCGTACTCCACGTGCGCGATCGCGATCGTGATCCCTCGCTCCCGCTCCTCCGGCGCCTTGTCGATCTGGTCGAAGGCCGTGAACTTCGCCCAGCCCTTCGTCGACAGCGTCCGCGTGATCGCAGCCGTCAACGTCGTCTTCCCGTGGTCCACGTGCCCGATCGTCCCCACGTTGCAGTGCGGCTTCGATCGGACGAATTTCTCCTTGGCCATCGCTCTGGGCTCCTT
>WBZV01000446.1_pt1 | contig 14676 bp, 26 predicted proteins | sample 5204221 | NCBI WGS metagenome assembly WBZV01 (sample SAMN12344360, study PRJNA552823) | activated sludge metagenome | biome: Activated sludge suspended growth; feature: Nitrification reactor; material: Wastewater; isolation source: activated sludge from nitrification reactor of wastewater...
ATGTCGGCGGCGCTGGTGTTCCGTGGTGAGCGCCCCAGCGTGCTTGCGTTGGTCGGGGGAGCGCTGCTCGTCGTGGGTGTGGCCGTCACGACCCTGCGCCGCGCTCCCGCACCGGTTGTCATCGCCGGGAAGTGACCCGGTATGCCGGTCTGACGCCCTGATCCGGACGGGATGCGCGGAGCCGATGCGGGGAGCGCTGGCGAGACGGGGGGCGGGACGGATGGTGGGCGGACGGCATACACCATCGAGCGTGGGGCACCCGCGATTTGGCCGGTCAGTGGCGCGTCTGGCACACTAGACCGGTTGCCTGACGCGCGGCGTCGTGCCCTGGGTGGAACCAGGGTCGACACCGCCGCCTCTCGGCCGGACGCTCGACCTACGGGTCAGTGTCGGCACCGGACACCATGGGTGGCCCGAGGGAAGCGCAGGCGCCGGCCACGGCCGGTCAGACGACACCCGATCGTTCGGGGGCATTCAAATGCCCGGGCGCGGGACCGCGAGAAGGGCCGACACGCCCGACCTCGGGGGTCGGAGGATCGACACGGGCCACCCAGGGCAGGTGTTGGCGAGAAGAGAGACGGTACGACGATGGCGGGACAGAAGATCCGCATCCGCTTGAAGTCCTACGACCACGAGGTCATCGACAGTTCGGCGCGCAAGATCGTCGACACAGTGACCCGCGCGGGTGCCACGGTCGTCGGCCCGGTGCCGCTGCCGACGGAGAAGAACGTCTTCGTCGTGATCCGGTCGCCCCACAAATATAAGGACTCCCGCGAGCACTTCGAGATGCGGACGCACAAGCGTCTCATCGACATCATCGACCCGACGCCCAAGGCCGTCGACTCGCTGATGCGTCTCGATCTGCCGGCGGATGTCAATATCGAGATCAAGCTCTGAGGACATCACGATGAGCAACGCGACGACACGCACAGTGAAGGGTGTGCTGGGCGAGAAGCTCGGCATGACCCAGGTGTGGGACGCCGACAACCGGCTGGTCCCAGTGACCGTCATCAAGGTCGGTCCCAACGTGGTCACCCACGTCCGCGGCGACGCCGACGGGTATGCCGCCGTCCAGATCGGCTACGGGGAGATCGACCCGCGTAAGGTCAACAAGCCGATGAAGGGCCACTTCGAGCGCGCCGGGGTCACCCCGCGCCGCCACCTGGTCGAGCTGCGGACCGCCGATGCCGGTGACTACACCCTCGGCCAGGAGATCACCGTCTCCACGTTCGAGGCCGGTCAGCTGGTCGACGCCACGGCGACGACCAAGGGCAAGGGCTTCGCCGGTGTCATGAAGCGACACGGCTTCGCCGGTGTCTCCTCCTCGCACGGTGCCCACCGCAACCACCGCAAGCCCGGTTCGATCGGCGCCTGCGCGACTCCCGGTCGCGTCTTCAAGGGCCAGCGGATGGCCGGCCGGATGGGCGGCGAGCGCCAGACCACTCAGAACCTCGCGATCCAGGCCGTCGACGCCGACAAGGGCCTGCTGCTCATCAAGGGTGCCGTTCCCGGCCCCCGTGGTGCGATCGTCCTCGTTCGCTCGGCGTCGAAGGGGGCCTGACCATCATGGCGACCACCACTGCGCTTCCTGCTGACATCTTCGATGTCCAGGTCAACGTCCCGCTGATTCACCAGGTCGTCGCGGCCCAGCTCGCGGCCGCCCGGCAGGGGACCCACGCCACCAAGACCCGGGGCCTGGTCTCCGGTGGTGGCAAGAAGCCCTACCGCCAGAAGGGCACCGGCCGCGCCCGTCAGGGTTCGACCCGTGCGCCGCAGTTCGCTGGCGGTGGCGTCGTCCACGGCCCGCAGCCGCGTGACTACTCGCAGCGGACCCCGAAGAAGATGAAGGCCGCCGCGCTGCGCGGGGCCCTGTCTGACCGGGCCCGCAACGGCCGGGTGCACGTCCTGGACGCCATCGTCTCCGGCGACACGCCCTCGACGTCGGCGGCCGCGGCGGTGCTCGCCGGGCTCACCGACCGGACGAAGTTCCTCGTCGTGCTTGAGCGCGGCGACCAGGTCGGCCTCAAGAGTGTGCGCAACCTCGACTCGGTTCACGTCCTGGCCGTTGACCAGCTCAACACCTACGACGTCCTGTGTGCCGACGACGTGGTGTTCACCGCCGGTGCGCTGGCGACGTTCACCGCGTCCTCGTCCGCTCCGGTCGCCGCAGCCGCTCCGGCCAAGGCCGAGAAGGCTGACAAGGCTGAGAAGCCGGCCAAGGCGGACAAGGCCGCGACGCTCGTCGAGGCAGCCGATGCCGCCCCCGCGCCGAAGGCCACCAAGGCGGCCAAGGCCGCCGAAGTTGTCGCTGAGGCTTCGGACGAGGCCGCTCCGGCGCAGCTGCCGACCGGTGCCGCCGCGCCGCTGGCCGACGGTTCCGCCCCCGAGGGTTACTCGGTCAAGGGCAACGCCGACTCGGGTCTCTACCACGAGCCGGACGGCCGCTGGTACGACGCGACGGTCGCCGAGTTCTGGTTCAAGTCCGGTGCTGACGCTGAGGCCGCTGGCTTCAAGAAGGCCGGTAGCCGGGCCAAGGCCGCGGCCAAGGATGGGGAGGACGCCAAGTGAGCATCCACGAGAAGAACCCGCGCGACATCCTGATCGCCCCGGTCGTCTCCGAGAAGTCCTACGGGCTGCTCGACGAGGGCAAGTACACCTTCGTGGTGGACCCCCGCGCGAACAAGACCGAGATCAAGATCGCCGTCGAGAAGGTGTTCGGCGTCAAGGTCGACAAGGTCCACACGCTCAACCGGACGGGCAAGACCCGTCGCACCCGGTTCGGGATCGGCAAGCGCAAGGACACCAAGCGAGCGATCGTCTCCCTCCGCGAGGGTTCGATCGACATCTTCGGCAGCGTTTCCTGACGGCCGAGTGACGTAGGGATCTGAGGAACACACATGGGTATCCGCAAGTTCAAGCCCACGACCCCCGGTCGCCGGGGTTCGTCGGTCGCCGACTTCGTCGAAGTGACGCGGTCGACCCCGGAGAAGTCGCTCGTCCGGCCGATCGCCAAGACCGGCGGTCGCAACAACGCCGGCCGCATCACCACCCGGCACATCGGGGGCGGTCACAAGCGTGCCTACCGGCTGATCGACTTCCGCCGTCACGACAAGGACGGCGTGCCGGCGACGGTCGCTCACATCGAGTACGACCCCAACCGCACGGCCCGGATCGCGCTGCTGCACTTCGCCGACGGCGAGAAGCGCTACATCCTCGCCCCGAACAAGCTCAAGCAGGGCGACACGATCGAGAGCGGCCCGTCCGCCGACATCAAGCCCGGCAACGCGCTGCCGCTGCGCAACATCCCGACCGGTACGGTCATCCACGCCATCGAGATCAAGCCCGGTGGCGGCGCGAAGATCGCCCGTTCGGCCGGTGCCCGCGTCCAACTCGTCGCCAAGGATGGTGCCTTCGCCCAGTTGCGTATGCCGTCCGGCGAGATCCGCAACGTCGACGCCCGCTGCCGTGCCACGGTCGGTGAGGTCGGCAACGCCGAGCAGAGCAACATCAACTGGGGCAAGGCCGGCCGCATGCGCTGGAAGGGCAAGCGCCCGACGGTGCGTGGCGTGGCCATGAACCCGATCGACCACCCGCACGGTGGTGGTGAGGGCAAGACCTCCGGTGGGCGTCACCCGGTGAGCCCGTGGGGCCAGCAGGAAGGCCGCACCCGCAAGGCCCACAAGGAAAGCGACAAGCTCATCGTGCGTCGCCGTCGTTCTGGCAAGAAGCGCTGATAGGAGCCTGGAATGCCTCGTAGCCTCAAGAAGGGCCCCTTCATCGACGACCACCTTCAGAAGAAGGTGGACGCCCAGAACGAAGCGGGCACCAAGAACGTCATCAAGACCTGGTCGCGTCGTTCGGTCGTCAGCCCGGACATGCTGGGTCACACCTTCGCCGTGCACGACGGCCGCAAGCACATCCCGGTCTTCGTGACCGAGTCGATGGTCGGCCACAAGCTCGGCGAGTTCGCCCCGACGCGCACCTTCAAGGGTCACGTCAAGGACGACAAGAAGGGTCGTCGTCGCTGATGGCCACCAACGAGAAGGACGTCATCACCGTGGAAGCCAAGGCCGTCGCCCGCGATGTGCGGGTCACGCCGATGAAGGCGCGCCGGGTCATCAACCTCATCCGTGGCAAGAACGCCACCGAGGCCGTGGCCACCCTCATGTTCGCCCAGCAGGCCGCCTCCGAGCCGGTCCGCAAGGTGCTGCAGAGCGCCATGGCCAACGCTCGGGTCAAGGCCGACGCGGCCTCGGAGGCATTCGACGAGCGTGCGCTCGTGGTCTCCGCGGCATACGTCGACGAAGGGGCCACGATGAAGCGGTTCCGGCCGCGTGCGCAGGGTCGCGCCTCGCGCATCAACAAGCGGACGAGCCACATCACGGTTGTGGTCACCCAGCCCGAGATCGCCAGCAGGAAGGGAACCCGCTGATGGGACAGAAGGTCAACCCGCACGGCTTCCGCCTGGGCATCACGACTGAGCACAAGAGCCGGTGGTTCGCCGACTCGACCAAGACGGGTCAGCGTTACCGCGACTACGTCAAGGAAGACGTCGAGATCCGCAAGCTCATGGAGAAAGGCATGGAGCGCGCCGGCATCTCCCGCGTGGAGATCGAGCGCACCCGTGACCGTGTCCGTGTCGACATCCACACCGCGCGTCCGGGCATCGTCATCGGCCGCCGCGGCGCCGAAGCCGACCGCATCCGTGGCGAGCTCGAGAAGCTCACGGGCAAGCAGGTGCAGCTGAACATCCTCGAGGTCAAGAACCCCGAGATCGACGCGCAGTTGGTCGCCCAGGGCATCGCCGAGCAGCTCTCGGCCCGTGTGTCGTTCCGCCGCGCCATGCGCAAGGGCATGCAGTCCGCTCTGCGCGCTGGCGCCAAGGGCATCCGGGTGCAGTGCTCCGGTCGTCTGGCCGGCGCCGAAATGAGCCGCTCCGAGTTCTACCGCGAGGGTCGGGTCCCGCTGCACACGCTGCGCGCCAACATCGACTTCGGCTTCTACGAGGCCAAGACGACGTTCGGCCGGATCGGCGTCAAGGTGTGGATCTACAAGGGTGACCTCACCGCCCGCGAGCTGGCTCAGCAGCAGGCGACCGCACCGCGCCCGCCGCGTAGCCCGCGTCGTGACGGTGGCGACCGTCCCGCCCGTCCGCGTCGTGGCGACCGTGACGGTATGCCGTCCGCCGACACCGCAGAGTCCGCGCCGGTGAGCGAGGCCCCCGTCCTGGCCACCGCCGGCACCGAGAATGAGCAGGCCTGACCATGTTGATCCCGCGTCGCGTCAAGCACCGTAAGCAGCACCACCCGAACCGCCACGGCATGTCCAAGGGCGGCAACGAGATCTCGTTCGGTGAGTACGGCATCCAGGCACTGGAGCCGACCTACCTCACCAACCGGCAGATCGAAGCCGCTCGTATCGCCATGACCCGCTACATCAAGCGTGGCGGCAAGGTGTGGATCAACGTCTACCCCGACCGTCCACTGACCAAGAAGCCAGCCGAGACCCGGATGGGTTCCGGTAAGGGCTCGCCGGAGTGGTGGGTCGTCAACGTCAAGCCCGGCCGCATGCTCTTCGAGTTGGCCGGTGTCCCGGAGCCGGTGGCTCGCGAGGCCATGCGCCTGGCGATGCACAAGCTCCCGATGAAGTGCCGCTTCGTTCGGCGTGAAGGTGGTGACATCTGATGGCAGTGGGAACCAAGGACCTGGCCCCCGACAACCTGCGTGGTTTCGGCGACGACCGTCTGGTCGAGGAGCTGCGCAAGGCCAAGGAGGAGCTGTTCAACCTGCGCTTCCAGTCGGCCACCGGTCAGTTGGACAGCCACGGCCGCCTGCGTGCGGTGAAGCGCGACATCGCCCGGATCTACACCGAGATGCGCGAGCGCGAGCTCGGCATCTCGGCACCGCCGGCACCCGCACCGGTGGCCCCGGCGAAGGCCGACAAGAAGGCTGACAAGGCCGAGAAGAAGGCGAAGGCATGAGCGAGGACCAGGCTGTGCAGGACGAAGCTGTGCACGACACCACCGTGCAGGAAGCACCCGCCGTCGAGCGCAACGACCGCAAGACCCGTCAGGGCTATGTCGTCAGCGACAAGATGAACAAGACCGTCGTCGTCGAGGTCGAGGAGCGCGTCAAGCACCCGCTCTATGGCAAGGTCATGCGCCGCAGCAGCAAGGTCAAGGCGCACGACGAGGCCAACTCGTGCGGCGTCGGTGACCTCGTGCTCATCATGGAGACCCGTCCGCTCTCGGCCACGAAGCACTGGCGTGTCGTGGAGATTCTGGAGAAGGCCAAGTGATCCAGCAAGAGTCCCGTCTGCGCGTCGCTGACAACACCGGCGCCAAGGAGTTGCTGTGCATCCGGGTGCTCGGCGGCTCGGGCCGGCGGTATGCCGGCATCGGTGACACCATCGTCGCGGCCGTCAAGGACGCCATCCCCGGCGGCAACGTCAAAAAGGGCGATGTCGTCAAGGCCGTGGTCGTGCGCACCGTCAAGGAGAAGCGTCGTCCGGACGGCTCCTACATCAAGTTCGACGAGAACGCCGCCGTCATCCTCAAGAACGACGGCGACCCGCGGGGGACCCGCATCTTCGGCCCGGTCGGGCGCGAGCTTCGTGAGAAGAAGTTCATGAAGATCATCTCCCTGGCACCGGAGGTGCTCTGAACCCATGGCAAAGCTGAAGATCAAGAAGGGTGACCTCGTCCAGGTCATCTCGGGTCGCTCGCAGAAGAACGGCGGCGACCGCGGGAAGCAGGGCAAGGTCATCGCCGTCTACCCCGACACCGAGCGCGTGCTCGTCGAGGGCATCAACCGGGTCACCAAGCACATCAAGGCTGGCACCACATCGCGTGGCTCCCGGACCGGTGGCTTGGTGCACGCCGAGGCCCCGATCCACGTGAGCAACGTCGCGGTCGTCGACCCGGACAAGAACGTCCCGACGCGGGTCAAGACCCGTGTCGAGACTGTCGAGCGTGACGGTCGCCTCAAGACCGTCCGCACCCGTGTCGCCGTCCGCTCCGGCAAGGACCTGTGAGAGACCGATGACTGAAACCACCACCGTGCGCACCGCGCCGCGGCTGAAGACCAAGTACCGCGACGACATCAAGTCGGCGTTGCAGGAGCAGTTCTCCTACGGCAACGTCATGCAGGTCCCCGGCGTCGTCAAGGTCGTCGTCAACATGGGCGTCGGCGACGCCGCCCGGGACAGCAAGCTCATCGAGGGCGCTGTCCGCGACCTCACCGCCATCACCGGGCAGAAGCCGGTGGTCACCAAGGCGCGCAAGTCCATCGCTCAGTTCAAACTGCGCGAGGGTATGCCGATCGGTTGCCACACGACGCTGCGCGGCGACCGGATGTGGGAGTTCCTCGACCGACTGGTCACCGTTGCGCTGCCGCGTATCCGTGACTTCCGTGGTCTGTCGCCCAAGCAGTTCGACGGGCGCGGCAACTACACGTTCGGCCTGACCGAGCAGTCGATGTTCCACGAGATCGACCAGGACCGCATTGACCGGGTCCGCGGGATGGACATCACCGTCGTCACCACGGCGACCAACGACGACGAGGGGCGCGCGTTGCTCAAGGCCCTCGGCTTCCCGTTCAAGGAGAACTGACATGGCCAAGACCGCTCTCGTCAACAAGGCGAACGCGACCCCGAAGTTCAAGGTCCGGGCCTACACCCGCTGCCAGAAGTGCGGGCGCCCGCACTCGGTCTACAAGAAGTTCGGCCTTTGCCGCATCTGCCTTCGCGAGATGGCACACCGCGGTGAACTCCCGGGCGTGACCAAGAGCTCCTGGTAGGTCCACCCGCGGGGGCTCGCCCCCGATGCACGACCACGCTGCACGACCTCAGCACCATCCGGCACCACCCCAGTACCACTGAATCTCAACACCGTAGGTCGGCTCCGGACCGGACGGCATACCGTATGCCGCTCGGTCGGGAACGAAACCCCGGTGAGGAAGGGCCCGAAGCCCGATGACGATGACCGACCCGATTGCGGACATGCTCACGCGTGTGCGCAACGCCAACTCGGCACACCACGACACCGTCGCGATGCCGTATTCCAAGCTCAAGGCCAACATCGCCGAGATCCTCAAGCGTGAGGGCTACATCGCGAGCTGGGCCGTGAGCGACGCCGAGGTCGGCAAGACGCTGACCGTGACGCTCAAGTACGGCCCCAACCGCGAGCGCTCGATCGCTGGCGTGCGCCGGGTGAGCAAGCCCGGTCTGCGGGTCTACGCCAAGTCGACCAACCTGCCGCGCGTGCTCGGCGGTCTCGGTGTGGCGATCATTTCCACCTCGACCGGCTTGTTGACCGACAAGCAGGCTCACGAGAAGGGCGTCGGCGGGGAAGTCCTCGCCTACGTCTGGTAAGGGGAGCTAGTCATGTCACGTATCGGACGCCTCCCCGTCACCGTCCCTGCCGGGGTCGACATCGCCATCGAAGGCCAGGCCGTCACGGTCAAGGGCCCCAAGGGTCAGCTCGGCCTCGTCGTCGCTGAGCCCATCGCCGTCGCCAAGGGTGACAGCGGGGCCATCGAGGTCACCCGCCCGGACGACGAGCGCATGTCGCGTTCGCTGCACGGGCTCACCCGCACCCTGATCGCCAACATGGTCCAGGGTGTCACCGCGGGCTACGAGAAGAAGATGGAGATCGTCGGCACCGGTTACCGGGTGCAGGCCAAGGGTGAGAACCTCGAGTTCGCCCTCGGCTACAGCCACCCGATCACCGTCGAACCGCCGTCGGGCATCACCTTCGTCGTCGAAGCCCCCACCCGCTTCTCGGTCCAGGGGATCGACAAGCAGCAGGTCGGCGAGGTCGCCGCCAACATCCGCAAGCTGCGCAAGCCTGACCCCTACAAGGCCAAGGGCATTCGCTACGCGGGCGAGCAGATCCGTCGCAAGGTCGGAAAGGCCGGGAAGAAGTAAGCCATGGCAATGATCATCAAGCGCGGCAAGAGCAAGGCCGCCGCACGGATCCGCCGCCAGGTGCGCGGCCGCAAGAAGATCTCGGGCACGCCCGAGCGTCCCCGTCTGGTCGTGTCCCGCTCGACCCGGCACCTGTTCGCTCAGGTCGTCGACGACACCGAGGGCAAGACCCTCGCGTGTGCCTCGACGATGGAAGGCGACCTGCGCTCTTTCGACGGAGACAAGACCGCCAAGGCCAAGAAGGTCGGCGAGTTGCTCGCCGAGCGGGCCAAGGCAGCCGGTGTCGAGGCCGTCGTCTTCGACCGTGGCGGCAACAAGTACCACGGCCGGATCGCGGCGATCGCCGACGGTGCGCGCGAGGGAGGGCTCTCACTGTGAGCATCGTGACCCCGAACGGACTGACTGAGATGAGGAACCACTGATGCCCGGACCCCAGCGTCGAGGCACCGGAACCGGTGCGGGCCCCGCTGCCGGCGGCGAGTTCGGCGGCGAGCGCGGCGAGCGTCGCGGCCGCGGTGGCCGGGATGGCCGTGACGGCCGTCGCGACTCGCGTGAGCAGGAGAAGAGCCAGTACCTCGAGCGTGTCGTGACGATCAACCGCGTCGCCAAGGTCGTCAAGGGTGGCCGTCGCTTCAGCTTCACGGCACTCGTCGTCGTCGGTGACGGTGACGGCACCGTGGGCGTGGGCTACGGCAAGGCCAAGGAGGTGCCTGCGGCGATCGCCAAGGGTGTCGAGGAGGCCAAGAAGGCGTTCTTCAAGGTCCCCCGCAACCAGGGCACCATCCCGCACCCGGTGCAGGGTGAGGCCGCCGCTGGCGTCGTCCTGCTGCGTCCGGCCGCTCCCGGTACCGGTGTCATCGCCGGTGGCCCGGTGCGTGCGGTCCTGGACTGCGCCGGAATCCACGACGTGCTCTCCAAGAGCCTCGGCTCGTCCAACGCCATCAACATCGTCCACGCGACGGTCGCGGCGCTGCGTCAGCTTGAGCGCCCCGAGTCGGTCGCTGCCCGCCGTGGCAAGGCCGTCGAAGACGTCGCTCCCGCCGCAATGCTGCGCGCCCAGGCCGCTGCCGCCGCCAAGACGGCCGCCGCCAAGGCAGACAAGGTCGGTGCGTGATGGCCCGCCTGAAGGTGACCCAGACCAAGGGTCACGTCGGACAGAAGCGGTTCGCTCGTGAGACCCTGCGCTCGCTGGGCCTCAAGCGGATCGGCGACACCGTCGTCAAGGAGGACCGTCCCGAGATCCGGGGCATGGTCCGCGCGGTCACGCACCTCGTGGCCGTCGAGGAGGTTGACTGATCATGGCCAAGAGCACAGTGAGCGCGTCCGACTCGGCGTCCAGCGCCCAGTCGGGCACGACCCTCAAAGTCCACCACCTGCGTCCGGCCCCTGGCGCCAAGACTCCCAAGACCCGAGTGGGTCGCGGCGAGGGCTCCAAGGGAAAGACCGCTGGTCGCGGGACCAAGGGCACCAAGGCCCGCTACCAGGTCTCTGAGGCCTTCGAGGGCGGGCAGATGCCGATGCACATGCGGATGCCCAAGCTGCGTGGCTTCAAGAACCCGTTCCGCACGGTCTACCAGGTCGTCAACCTCGACCGGATCAGTGCGCTCTATCCCGAGGGCGGCGACATCACCGTGGCCGACCTCATCGCCAAGGGCGCCGTCCGTGACGGCTACCCGGTGAAGGTTCTCGGGTCCGGCGAGATTTCCGTCACGGTGAACGTCACGGCTGACGCCTTCTCCACGTCTGCCAAGGAGAAGATCGAGGCCGCGGGCGGGAGCGTCTCCCTAGCCTGACCGCGGCTGCGCACGGCATACCAGATCCGGTATGCCGGCCGCGCACCAAAGGTGCGACAAAGTCGAGTGAGAGGCACCCCGGGACCAGGGCAAACCAGGCCCGGGGTGTTATCTTGCGAGACGAACGCACCGACGACCATCGCGCTCCGCGCGAGGCACCGAGGAGGACCCAGTGCTCACAGCAGTCGCCCGTGCGTTCCGCACGCCCGACCTGCGCAAGAAGCTGTTGTTCACGCTGCTCATCATGGCGATCTTCCGGCTGGGGTCCTCGATCCCGACGCCGGGTGTGAGCTATACCAAGGTGGCGCAGTGTCTGGCCGGGGCTGACCCGGCGCAGGGCTTCATCGGGCTGGTCAACCTCTTCAGCGGTGGCGCGTTGCTCCAGCTGTCGATCTTCGCGTTGGGCATCATGCCTTACATCACGGCGACGATCATCGTCCAGCTGCTCACCGTCGTCATCCCTCGGTTTGAGGCGCTGAAGAAGGAGGGGCAGGCCGGTCAGACGAAGATGACGCAATACAGCCGGTATCTCACCATCGGCCTAGCCATCTTGCAGTCGGCCACCCTCATCACCTTCGCGCGCAACCCGGGTCAGTTGTTCGGAGCCCAGTGCACCGAGATTCTCGTCGACACCAATATCTCGACGATCCTGCTCATGGTGCTCACCCTCACCGCCGGCACCGGCCTGATTATGTGGCTGGGCGAGCTCATCACCGACCGCGGCATCGGCAACGGCATGTCGTTGCTCATCTTCACCTCGATCGCCGCCGGCTTCCCCTCCTCACTGTGGGCCATCCAGCAGCAGGAAGGCCGGTGGGACGTCTTCATCGGCGTCATCCTCGTCGGCTTCCTCGTCATGGCCCTGGTCATCTTTGTCGAGCAGTCCCAGCGCCGGATTCCGGTGCAATACGCCAAGCGCCAGGTCGGTCGACGGATGTATGGCGGCAGCTCGACCTACATTCCGCTCAAGGTCAACATGGCCGGCGTTATCCCGGTGATCTTCGCCTCCTCGATGCTTGCCCTTCCGGCCCTGGTGGCACAGTTCGCCACTCCGTCGGACGGATCGGCGCCCCCGGCATGGGTGACCTGGATCAGCGCGAACCTCACCCGCGGCGACCACTGGCTCTACATGGCGATCTATGTCGCCCTCATCTTGTTCTTCACGTTCTTCTACGTGTCGATCACGTTCAACCCGGTCGAGGTCGCCGACAACATGAAGCGCTACGGCGGCTTCATCCCGGGCATCCGGGCGGGTCGGCCGACCGCCGAATACCTCGACTACGTCCTCACCCGGATCACTGTCCCCGGTGCCCTCTACCTCGCGGGGATCTCGCTGATCCCGCTCATCGCCCTCAAGTTGTTCAACGCCAACCAGAACTTCCCGTTCGGCGGCACGTCGATCCTCATCATCGTCGGTGTCGGTTTGGAGACGGTGAAGCAAATCCAGGCACAGCTGCAGCAACGCAACTACGAAGGGTTCCTCCGATGAGGTTGGTCATCATGGGCCCCCCCGGGGCCGGCAAGGGCACGCAGGCCGAGCGGATTGCCGAGCGCTTCGGCATCCCGGCGATCTCGACGGGCGCGATCTTCCGCGCCAACGTCAAGGGCCAGACTGAGCTGGGCAAGCAGGTCGAGGCGATCATGGCGACCGGCGGCTACGTCCCCGACGAGCTGACCAATGCCCTGGTGCGTGACCGGCTCGCCGAGGACGACTGCGCCCCGGGCTTCCTGCTCGATGGCTACCCCCGCACCGTCGGCCAGGTGCACACCCTCGACGGGTTGCTCGCCGAGAGCGGCCGGCCGCTGGAGTGCGCCCTCGAGCTCATCGTTGACGAGGACGCGATGGTCGCCCGTCTGCTGGCCCGGGCCGCCGACCAGGGTCGCGCCGACGACACCGAAGAGGTCATCCGCGAGCGGATGAGCATCTACCGCGCGGCCACCGCCCCCTTGACGGCGATCTACGCCGACCAGGGCAAGCTGCGCCAAGTTGACGGCATGGGCGACATCGACGAGATCACCGCCCGCATCGTGGCCGCGTTGGCAGATCTGGCGGACTGACCGGTTGTCTGCTCGTCGCAAGACCCCCGGGCGCACGGACGAGCAGGTGCTGCTCATGCGGGTCGCTGGCCTGCTCGTCGCCCGCACCCTTGAGGTCGTCAGCGCCGCGGTCGCCGAAGGCGTAACCACCATCGAGCTGGACCGCCTGGCCGAGGCTCACATCCGCGACCACGGCGGGCGTCCGTCCTTCCCCGAGGTGCCGGGCTACCGGCATACCCTCTGCACGTCGGTCAACGAGCAGGTGGTGCACGGCATCCCCGGTGAGCGCGTCCTGCGCCCCGGCGACCTGTTGTCCATCGACTGCGGCGCCATCGTCGCGGGGTGGCACGGCGACGCAGCGGTGACCGTCATCGTCGGCGGGCCTGAGGCCGCTCGCCCGGAGGACCTCGCCCTCTCCCGGGCCACCGAAGACTCCCTGTATGCCGGCATCGCGGCGCTGCAGGTCGGCAAGCGCCTGTATGCCGTGGGCGAGGCCGTCGAGGCCAGCATCGAGGCGTCGGGGGAGCGGCTCGGGCATGACTTCGGGATCGTCGAGGACTACGTCGGGCACACCATCGGCACCGAGATGCATCAAGACCCGCAGATCTTCAACTATGCGGTCCGCACGAGGGGTCCGATGGTGCGGTCGGGCTACACCGGTGCGATCGAGCCGATGGTGACCTGGGGATCTCCCGACACCGACGTCCTGTCCGACGGGTGGACCGTCGTGACGGCCGACGGCTCGCGGGCCGCGCACTGGGAGCACACGGTGGCGGTGCGCGACGAGGGCCTGTGGGTGCTCACGGCAGTAGACGGGGGAGCGGCTCGGTTGGCTGCCCTTGGGGCCCGGTTCGCACCGCTTTCATAACGTTGCGTTCTGGGGTGGCGGTGGGTATCTCGATGTAACACAATGAGGCAATCGGGGCCTGGGTGGGGCAAGAGCGATGGGTCTCGATTCGTCTGCCGGGGATTCGGCGGCGGTGATAGTCGACTCTGCTCAGTGGAGGTTTGATGTCGCACAACGAGTCCTCTGGAGCCGGTGCTGACGGCACCATGACCCGCACCGTCGTCGGCTATGAAGACGTGGTGCGCCGTGGGTGGCGGTCGCCAGGTGGCTGGTGGTGGGCGGCGCTGTTGCTTGTGCCGCTTCTCCTCGGCCTCATCGGTGCCAACGCGCTGCGGGCTGGAGTCGAGTCCGACCTCCAGGCCCGCGCGACAGCCGCGCTCAAAGCGGCCGGTTTCGACACGTTCGAGGTCAGCTTCAACGGAAGGGATGGGTGGATCCGCATCCCGTTGGGTTCGGACCAAGCAAAGGCCAAGGCGGTCGTCCGAGCCATCGATGGGGTTCGGGTCGCCGAGATCGCCGGTGGCGATCCCTTGCCGGGGCCGACGCCCGCCGCGACGCCGACAGCATCGTCCGCGATCGCCGTCGTCGTCCCCTTCGGGCTCTCGCGCACCGCGGCAGGCATTGTCCTCACCGGCTCGGTGCCCGACGAGGCGACCCGGTCGGCTCTCGTGGCTGCGGTCAAGGCGGCGGCTCCTGGGGTGACGGTCACCGACCAGCTCACCGTGACGGCGGGTGCGCCGGCAACGGGGCTTCCGACGGCCGCCACCCTCGGCGCGCTGGTCGCGGCTCTGTCGGACGGCGCGGCCGCGGCATACCAGAACGGAACGATCACCCTCACCGGCCAGGTGGCGAGCGAGGCTGCCAAGGCTGCGGCGGGAGCGGCAGCGGCGGCAGCCTTTCCGAGTGCGAAGGTGGCCAATGGGCTCACCGTGAGTGCTCCGGTCGTGGCCGCTGAATGTGCCGGTCTCCCCGCGGCGCTGGCCGACAGCCAGAAGGCCAACCCGTTCTACTTCGCGGTCAACGTCACCACCTTGACCGCAGCGCAGCAGGCTCAGATCAGGGACCTGGCCGACA
>WBZV01000961.1_pt1 | contig 14616 bp, 13 predicted proteins | sample 5204221 | NCBI WGS metagenome assembly WBZV01 (sample SAMN12344360, study PRJNA552823) | activated sludge metagenome | biome: Activated sludge suspended growth; feature: Nitrification reactor; material: Wastewater; isolation source: activated sludge from nitrification reactor of wastewater...
CCCTCTCCCATGCGCGTCGTAGCTGTCCAACGTGGTAAACGAGAACTTGCTCTGGTTGTCGTGTTATTCATCATCATGACCGCGGTGCTACCGCAATTCCAGGATGTGATACTACCGCCGGAGACGCGTTTCCGTTTGTTTGGTATTGCCGGTGGAAACAAACGATTGGTTATTCTGGGACCAGCTCTGGGGCTGTTGTTTGTAATCGGACTCTTCCGGAGAAAATTCTGGGCACGTCAACTGACTTTGCTGGTCTGCATCATCGTCTCGGTGACAGCCATTGCTTTCATCATTGCTTCCGACGCGTACTATTATCCCGGCCAGATCGGGCTCCTGGTGATTGCCGCTACCTGCTATGCGCTGTTGCGCTTCAACAAGAATATCCGCTTCTACTTCGAAGCATAAAAAAGAAAAACCGTTCACGGTAGGTGAACGGTTTTGCGGAGCCAATTGTCGGACTCGAACCGACGACCTGCTCATTACGAATGAGCTGCTCTACCAGCTGAGCTAAATTGGCTGGTTAAAAGACGCTTTATTAGCGTTTTTGGAGGCGCAAAGTTCCGAAAAAAACCCTTTGAATGTCTCATTTTGACGGTATTTTTTGCGAATTCCGTTCAAAATGCGGGTTTTTACCAAAAAATCAAGAAAACTGAAACAAACAGCCGGTCAACCCGTTCAAATTGCTGTGTGTTTCATGTTAAGTTTTAAGTAAGTACTTGAGTTGTTGATCAGGAAACCCCGGACGGAAGTCATGGGGTTTCTTGTTTTTCATAGGTACCGTCGATGGTTCATTAACCGCTCTGCCCCGGATTCTCGTCGAAGGTTGGTTGTTCCGAGTTCCGTGTTTCGCGTTTCGAGTTAATGAAAATCCTCGCACCTCGCTCCACGCATCTCGTCCCTCATAAAAGACCCGAAACTCGAAACGCGGAACTCGGAACCCGGAACTCAAATCGTCATGATTTCCTTCTCCTTCGCCTCGACATGCTTGTCGACTTGGGCGATGAAGCCGTCGGTGATCTTTTGGATCTGATCTTCGAGTCCTTTCACCACATCTTCCGGTACGCCTTTCGCTTCTTTCTTGATGTGTTCGTTGGATTCGCGGCGAACCGTGCGGATGCCCACTTTGGCGTGTTCGCCTTCCGCTTTTGTTTTCTTCACCAGTTCCTTCCGGCGTTCTTCCGTCAGCGGCGGGATGTTGATCCGGACCACCGTTCCGTCATTCGAAGGAGTGAAGCCGAGGTTGGCGCCCAGGATCGCCTTTTCGATCGGGCCCAGCATGCTCTTTTCCCAGGGCTGAATCACCAGTGTACGGGCTTCCGGTGCGCTCACGTTCGCGACCTGGTTCAGGGGAGTCGCGGTACCGTAGTAGTCAACGTGCACGCTGTCGAGCATGGTCGGGTTGGCGCGGCCGGCGCGGATCTTGGCGAGTTCGACTTCCAGGTGGTCGATCGCCTTTTGCATATGCGAACGGGTGTCGTTCAAGGTCTTGTTGGCGTCTAACATAAAAGCGACGGTGTTGAGCGGTTCGTTTTCGGTCAGCGAGGTAATCCGCTGTTTAGTTCAATATCAGAATTCGACCAGGGTGCCGACTTGCTGTCCCTCCATCACACGGAGAAGGTTGCCGGGTTTGTTCATGTCGAACACGATGATCGGTACTTTGTTTTCGTTGCACAGGGTGAAGGCGGTCAGGTCCATGATCTTGAGGCCCTTTTCGTAAACCTCGTCGAAGGTGACGGTCTCGTACTTCACGGCATTTTTGTCTTTCTCCGGATCGGCTGTATAGATGCCATCCACGCGCGTGCCTTTCAGGATCACATCGGCGTTGATTTCGACCGCCCGCAGGGAGGCGGCCGTGTCGGTCGTAAAGTAAGGGTTGCCGGTACCGGCGCCGAAGATGACGACACGTCCTTTTTCCAGGTGGCGGATGGCGCGACGTCGGATATAGGGCTCGCAGATCTGCTCCATCTTGATCGCCGACTGCAGGCGGGTCTTCACGCCAAGTCCTTCCAGCGCGCTTTGCAGCGCCATGGAGTTGATGACCGTCGCCAGCATGCCCATGTAGTCGCCCTGGGCGCGGTCGATCACCCCGCCGGCATCGTTCCCGACGCCGCGGAAGATGTTCCCGCCACCGATCACGATGGCGGTCTCTACGCCTTTATCGACAATCCGTTTGATCTCTTCCGCGTATTGGCGGAGGCGGGTGTGGTCGATCCCGAATTCTTTCTCGCCCATCAGCGATTCGCCGCTGAGCTTCAGGAGAACGCGTTTGTACTTCATCGAGGGCGAAGTTAGGAAATTTCGGGTGGGGTGAGCACCTGACCGGAGCCTGCGGTACGGGGCAAAAAAAAGCGGCTGCTCTTTCGGGCAGCCGCTTTCGTATGGTTTGGTTGGGATTAACCGATCTTGACACGCTTCATAGCCGTGACCTTGAGGTTCTTGTCGATCGACTCGAGGTACTGGCGGACGGATTTCTTTTCGTCCTTGATGAAGGATTGGTTCAGCAGGGTGTACTCGGTGTAGAACTTGTTCACCTTGCCCTGGGCGATCTTTTCGATCATGTTTTCCGGCTTGCCTTCTTGACGTGCCTGGTCACGGGCGATCTCCATTTCACGCTCCAGCATCTTGTTGTCCACGTCGTCCTTGTCGATGGCAACCGGCGCCATGGCAGCGGTCTGCATGGCCACGTCCTTGCCGGTCTCTTCGGAAACGGTCTGGTTGAAGCCGAGCATGGAGGTCAGTTTATTGCCGGGGTGGTTGTACACCACGACTTTCGGAGCGCTGACGAACTGGTAGTCGACGACGTCGATCTTCTCGCCGATCTTGCCCATCTGTTCGACGCAGGCTTCGGCTACGGTTACGTTGCCGAGTTTCAGCGACTTGAGATCGTCAGCCGTTGCCGGCTTGTTGCTCATAGCGAGATCGAGGATCGATTCACCGAACTTGATGAAGTCGGCGTTGTTGGCCACGAAGTCGGTTTCGCAGCAAACAGCTACCACAGCACCGTAGGTGCCATCAGCGGCGAGTTTGCCGAAAACATAACCTTCTTTCGCTTCACGGTCCTGGCGGTTGGCTGCGATCTTCTGACCCTTCTTACGGAGCAGGTCGATTGCTGCTTCGAAATCGCCATTGGCTTCGGTCAGGGCTTTCTTGCAATCCATCATGCCTGCGCCGGTCATCTGGCGCAGCTTGTTCACGTCGGAAGCGGATATTGCGACGGTAGACATTGTGGGGTTCTTTCTCTTAGGGGTTAATGAATGATCACTTCTCTTCGGAAGTCTCAGCGGAAGCGGCCGTTGCGCCTTCTCCCGTCTCTTCTTCCTTCTCCTTATCCATCTCCTTGTCCATCTTGCGCTCGGAGAGGCCTTCTTCGATGGCTTTCACCATGGTCTCCACGATAAGGGAGATCGACTTGGTAGCATCGTCGTTGGCCGGGATGGCGAAATCAACCTGCGAAGGATCCGTGTTGGTATCCGTGATGGCGAAGGTCGGGATGTTCAGCTTCTGTGCTTCGGCAACCGCGATGTGCTCCTTGTTGATGTCGATGATGAAGAGGGCGGCGGGCAGACGACCGAGGTCGGAGATGCTGCCGAGGAATTTCTCCATTTTCGACTTGGCGCGGGTGATCATCAGGCGCTCCTTCTTGGAGATGTTGGCGAAGGTGCCATCGGTCTCCATTTTCTCATACTGGCCCATCTTCTTCACCGACTTCCGTACGGTAGCGAAGTTGGTCAGCATGCCGCCAGGCCAGCGTTCTACGATGAACGGCATGTTCACCTTGCCGGCGGCGTTGGCTACGATCTCTTTCGCCTGCTTTTTGGTGGCGACGAAGAGGATCTTCTTGCCCGACTTGGCGATCTGCTTCAGGGCTGCAGCGGCTTCATCGACTTTGGCAACGGTCTTGTTGAGGTCGATGATGTGGATACCACGGGCTTCCATGAAGATGTACGGAGCCATTTTGGGGTTCCACTTGCTCTTCAGATGGCCGAAATGTGCGCCGGCCTCCAGCAGGTCTTGGTAAGTAACGCGGGACATGTGTTGTGTTGTCTGTTTGATAAGTTGAATGGGAAGGACGGTAGTACGTCCTTCCCGGTGTTGATCTGGATTAACGCTTGCTGAACTGGAAGCGCTTACGTGCCTTGCGCTGACCCGGCTTCTTCCGTTCTACCATGCGCGGGTCGCGGGTCATGAGGCCCTCTTTCCGCAGCGGGGATTTGTTCTCTTCACTCACCTTCACCAGCGCGCGGGCAATGCCCAGGCGGATGGCTTCGGCCTGGCCACGGATTCCTCCGCCCATCACGTTGACCGTGACATCGAAATTTTCTTTCGCGTTCACGACCGACTGGGCGTGGGTCACGATGTATTGCAGCGGACCTACCGGGAAGTACTCCTTGAAGTCGCGGTTGTTGATCTTGATGTCGCCGTTGCCCGGAGTCAGGTAAACACGGGCTACAGAGGTCTTTCTTCTACCGATTGCGTGAATCATTGGAACGGATTATTCAGGGAAATGGATCAGGCGATTTTGATTTGCTTGGGCTGTTGACCGGCATGAGGATGCGCGGTGCCGGCGTAAACGTGCAGGTTACGGAAAAGCTCGCGACCCAGACGGTTCTTCGGAAGCATGCCGCGAATGGCGTGCTCGAGTACGCGCTCCGGAAAACGGTTCAATACGTCCTTCGGCGTAGCGAAACGCTGTCCGCCCGGATAACCGGTGTAACGTACGTAGGTCTTGTCAACCAGTTTGTTGCCCGTGAAGCGGACTTTATCAGCATTGATGATCACGACGTTGTCGCCGCAATCTACGTGCGGGGTGTAGGACGGCTTGGTCTTACCGCGAAGGATCATCGCTACCTGGGTGGAAAGACGACCGACGACCATATCCGTCGCGTCGATCAGGACCCATTCTTTCTTCACGGTCTTCGCATTGGCCGAAACCGTTTTATAACTCACAGCGTTCACTTTCCGTTGATTTTTAAGGGTTTTCTAAATCGATCGGGTTTCCCCGAAGGGGTTGCAAAAGTACGAGATTTTTCCGTACCTCCAAACTGTGATTAAAAAAGGTATCAGGAGGAAAATGTGAATGAGCGGGCGTGCACTTGTAGCACCCTTAAAAGGCCATACCCAGGGCCAATCCGACAAACGGGTTGATCTCGTATTCCCGAAGGCTTTTAACAGCCAATGGGGTGAAAGCTATCCGGCCAAAAAGGCCATTTTTACGCTGATATCGCAATCCGAGCAAGGCGGAATAGATCAGTTCCGCCTTCCCTTCCTGCGGAAACGCGGGGGTGATGCCCCATCCCATTTCGAATTTGTACAAGCGGCCGGTAACCACCGAAGCTGTGATCGGGATCGTGAATTCCGGGTCTTTATCCGGATAAATCCCGGCCCCGATCCGAATATGGACCGCCAGTGGGGCCAAGGCATCTTTATAAATCCGGTAATCGCCATTGACCGAAAGGATGCCCGAACCGCCGATTTCACCAAAAAATGCCCATTTTGAGTCACCCAACTCCTCTTCTATACGCAAACGGCGAACTAACAACGGGTCGTCCGAACGGCTGGGTCGTTCAAACTGCTCTATTTTACCGTTTTGAAAATGAATGGATTGTAGGTCTAGACGGCTGACTGCCCGGTCCGGCTCGTTCGATGTCCCCAGGAGATTATAGCGAATGGTGAATTCCCCGACTTCCAGTACCCTGGCCACCTCCCGCTTACCATTCCGGTAAACGAGCGTATCCTGTGCTGATACCTGAAGAATATACAGCAAGGCGACCAGGAGGAAACAAAGGGTACGTTTCATGACGAACGGTCTCGTTTTTCCGGATCATACGCGTCCAACATCCGGAACACCGGATAAGCCCGGAAGAAGAAGCCGGCCGAAAGTGTTCCAATGAGCAACAGCGGGATCCAACTGTCGCCCAATTGCATCAAGAGGAAAAGGAAAAATGTGCCGAGGAAAAAGGCATAGACGATCAGGCTGAACAGTTCGACTTTCAGGGCCGGAAGTCCGCTTCGCTTCGCTTTGGCAATTCGCAACATGATCACCGCGGCCAGAAAGGCCAACAATAAATAAGGTATCCAGGCTTTTTCCATGGGCTGACGATCGACAAAGCTAAGCAGAGATTCGGAGGAGTACGAACAGTTCCGCCTGCTTCGTCTCATTCTGATCATCGTATGATTATTCCACAATTATTCAGGCATTCAGCAGGGACGGAAACCTTTCGGCACCTTTGTTTGTCTTCTTACCGTGCAAGAACTGGCACCCGTACTCATCACCGGCGGATCCGGCCTCATCGGGTCCGCGATCACCGAAGCCTTGACCCACGACCGGATTCCGGTGCGCTGGTATAGCCGGCAAAAGCTTCAGCCGTCCTCCGGCGTGCAGGTGTTTGCATGGAATCCTGCCAACGGTAGTGCAGATGCTGCCGCGCTCACCGGCGTCGAGACGATCATCCACCTGGCCGGAGCCGGCATAGCGGACGAGCGTTGGTCGCCTGCCAGAAAAGCGTTGATCGTCAACAGTCGCGTTCAGGCTGCGGACACCATGTTCGAATTACTTCGTACGCATCCTCACCAGGTCAAAACGATCGTCGCGGCTTCGGCAGTCGGATATTACGGTGATCGCGGCGAGCAACTCGTCGACGAAGCGGCGGCACCCGGCCGAGGATTTCTCTCCGACTCCTGCGTCGCCTGGGAGCGGGCGCTTTCCCGCTTTTCGGAACTGGGAATCCGGATCGTGATCCTGCGCGTCGGTTTCGTGCTCAGTCGGCAGGGAGGAGCCCTTCCGGTGATGCGCAAACCGGTCGTTTGGTTGCTGGGCACTCCACTTGGTTCAGGAAAGCAATACATCTCCTGGATCGACCTCGACGATCTGGTCGGCTTGTTCCGCTTCGCGATGGACCATCACCAGCTTCGGGGTACCTATAATGCTGTTGCGCCTGCGCCGGTCACCAACCGACAACTGGTATTCACGATCGGGAAGCTACTGCACCGTCCGGTCTGGCCGATTCCGGTTCCGGGATTTCTCCTGCAACTGCTACTCGGCGAGAAAGCCGTGCTTGTCACTGGTGGCCAGCGTGTTTCGGCCGATAAGATTCAAAGGGCCGGCTATCACTTTCACTTTCCTGCGCTCGAAGCTTCGCTGCGCCATCAACTCCTATGAAAGAGCATCTGACGTTTTTCTGGTTTCGCCGCGACCTCCGCCTGCACGATAACGCCGGTCTTTACCACGCCTTACGTTCCGGTCTTCCGGTACAGCCGGTGTTCATCTTCGACCGCAACGTCCTGGATGCGCTCGAGGACCGTTCGGACCGTCGGGTTGTTTTCATCCATCAGCAACTGGAACGGCTGCAGAAAGAACTGAAGCAATTGGGCGCGACCCTGCTCGTTGGCTATGGTCGTCCGGCGGATTGCTGGAAGCGCTGGTCGGAAGAGTATTCGATCCGCAGTGTTTTTACGAATCACGATTACGAGCCCTACGCCACCCGGCGCGACAGCGAGCTCAGGCAGTTCTTCGACGAACGCGGGATCAGCTTTCACACCTTCAAGGACCAGGTGATCTTTGAAAAATCGGAAGTGATGAAAGACGACGGATCGCCGTACACGGTCTTTACTCCGTACATGAAGAAATGGCGTTCGCTCATTCGTCCCTTCTTCTTGAAATCCTATCCGACTGAACGCTACACTGCCAATTTCCTGCAACGCGATCCTTTGCAACTGCCTTCGCTGAAAGAGATGGGTTTTCATGAAGTGGAGTGCGCGTTTCCGGAATCCACCGTATCAACCGATCTCCTGCGTGACTATACGGACAAGCGCGACATCCCCGGCATTCGTGGTACCTCGCGCCTCAGTGTGCACCTGCGCTTCGGTACGATCAGTATTCGCGACCTCGTTCGAGAAGCATGGTCGGTGAGCGAGAAATGGGTGAATGAACTTATCTGGCGCGAGTTCTACCAGATGATCCTCTGGCATTTTCCGCATGTCACGGAGCGTTCATTCAAAGCGCAGTATGACCTGCTCGAATGGAAGAACGACGAGGAACTGTTCAGGGCCTGGTGTGAGGGTCGGACCGGTTATCCGATCGTCGACGCGGGCATGCGCGAGCTCAACGCGACCGGCTTCATGCACAACCGGGTGCGCATGATCACGGCGAGTTTCCTGACGAAGTTCCTGCTAATCGACTGGCGATGGGGCGAAGCTTACTTCGCTGCCAAACTCCTCGACTTCGAATTGGCCAGCAACAACGGCGGCTGGCAGTGGAGCGCAGGCACCGGTGTCGATGCCGCGCCCTACTTCCGCATCTTCAACATGGACGAACAGACCCGCAAGTTCGATCCCGACTTTTCCTACATCCGCCGCTGGGTCCCCGAGTTCCAGGAGCTGACCTATCCGCGTCCCATAGTCGATTACAAAATGGCGCGGCAGCGATGCCTGGAGTTTTATAAGGTGGGGTTGGAGGGGTAGGTTTTTGCATTTATTGAACGAGAATCTTCTGGCGATCTGATACATTTCGCTTGTGGGAAGTCATTGGAAGTATTGGGACTACCGAGCTTCGGCCGCGTACTTCATTACGATCAATTCGAACAGACGAATTGAATGGTTCGGAAAAAATGAAGGTGGTTCTATTCGATTCACTCCTGTCGGAGAGATTGCTGAACGATTTTGGAGGGAGATACCCGTGCATTTTCCGAATGTGGCACTTGGGCCATTCGTTGTAATGCCCGACCATTTGCATGGAATTATCATACTTGGTTCGAATGATTTTTTCAATGGGGATCGTGAAGGAGTTGTCAGTCGAAGAGCCAACATGTTACCGACTATTCCTGAGGAGTTATGGAAGATTAAAGAAGATCATTCAGTAGGTCGTTTTAGTATACTGGATAGCGGGCCAATCATTAACCCGCCCGGTGGTCGTTTGATCGAAGGCCCCCTAAATGAGTATTCCATTAACCCTCCCAGTGGACGTTCGATCGAACGTCCACTGGGAGGGTTAATGGAATGCCAGGATAAAACGACAGACTCACAATTGACGAATATGGAAATTGATCGAGCTCCTGCTGAACAATTACTACCTCAGCAATTCGATGAATGGATGGCTATGCGATATAAACTCGAAAAGGGGGTTGAAGCATCATTTCATTCAATTGTCGATCGCACCTATCGGTATTCTCCAGATACTCCCGTAGTTGAAAACCCCTTCTTCGTTCCATATCCTCTGGTGCAAGGGAGATTAAATCTCGGCAGATTTTATTTTGATCAGGAGACTAGGCTGAACACGCCGCCTTTCATGGATCACTTTTCCGCACGTTCTGAGGAGGAATTGAATATAGATTTACAGACCAGCTATATGTCGATGATCTCTCCTTTAAAGGGGTCTTTGTCTTTGATCATTCGTCAATACAAAGCAGCCGTTTCTAAACATGTCCGCCCTTTTTCGCCTTTATTTCGTTGGCAGAAGCGGTTTTTCGTTAAGATCATCACTGATCCGGTTGCCTATGAGAATATCGCACGGTATATACGAGAGAATCCAAGAGTGGCTTCTAAGTCGCGTTGATCCTCCGACTTCGTTTTCCTTTAAATGAATTCATTATCTTGTCCATCCCATTCACCACATCCAGTAATTCGATGAAAAAAACCCTCCTTCTCCTCATCCTTCTGGCTGCTGGCGTGACCAGGCCGCTTCAGGCCCAGATCGCCCCCGGCGCCATCGCTCCGAATATCGTGGCGACCGATATCAATGGCAATAACTGGAACCTCTACGACCTGCTCGATCAGGGTAAGACGGTTTTTCTCGATGTGTTCGCTACCTGGTGCGGCCCGTGTTGGTCGTATCACAACTCGGGCGCGCTGGATGATTTTTACAATCAGTACGGTCCGGATGGCACCAACGAAATCATGGCGTTCATGATCGAAGGTGATGGTAGCACGACCATGGCCGACTTGCAAGGCACCGGTGGTAACACCGTAGGCAACTGGATCACCGGTACACCGATGCCGATCATCGACAACAGCGGCATCGCATCCGATTACCAGATCCGATACTTCCCGACGATCTTCATGATCTGCCCCGACCGCATCGTGCGTGAAGTGGGCCAGTTGAGCACGGTCGATCTGGAAGCCGTACGTGCCGAATGTTCGATCGCGACACAGGTCAACGACGCCGGTATCACCAACAGCATGATGTACCTGAACGGTACACCGGCCGGCTGCGGTAACCTGAACATCAATTACCGCTTGTGCAACTACGGAACGGATGCACTTACGTCCGCTACCATTACCCTGCGTGACGGTGCAACTACGATCGATACGTACAACTGGACGGGTAACCTCGCGACCTACGAATCCATCCCCCTGGCATTCAACGGTGTTAACGGCGTCATGGGCGCCAACACCATTTCGGTCGTCGTGTCGGATCCGAACGGACAATCCGATGGCAACACGACCAATGATGAGCGCAGCGTGCAATTCACGATCTTCAACTCCGTTGGCGGACCTGCTGTCAGTGAGACATTTGCCAGTGCAAGCTTCCCGCCCTCCGGCTGGTCGGAGTTGAATGGCGGTGACGTGGCTGGATGGGAATACAGTACTGCCGGTCTGAATGGCGCCGGATCCGCCAAGATGAATTTCGTGTACTCCCCGGCAGGCGATTTCGACGCGATCGTGATGCCGACCATGGACATGACGGGCTACGACAATGCCGTTCTCACCTTCGATATCGCGGCTGCCCGTTATGGCACTTCGAACGACAACCTCAAAGTGAAAGTCTCCTACAACTGCGGCCTGACGTGGACCACCTTGTACAACAAGACCGGGGCAGCGCTTGCCACCGTGGGTTCGCAAACCTCCATTTTCACACCGACCAATGCGAACCAATGGCGCGCCGAGTCCATTAACCTGAACAACTACCTGACGCGACCGGCTTTACTGGTCAAGTTTGAAGCGTTCAGTAATCAGGGAAACAACCTGTATCTCGACAACATCAACATGAGCCTGACCACCGGCCTGAATATAGTTAACCGCGCTCTCGATTTCTCCCTGTCGCCGAACCCGGCCCGCTCGCTTGCTATGGTCAACTTCAGTCTGGCTAAGCAGCAGGCCGTACAACTCAGTGTGCTGGATGCGCAGGGCCGGATCGTCTACGCGTTTGATGAAACCTCCGTGCTTCCTGGCGACCATCAGCTCTTTGTTCCGGTCTCCGGACTGGCAGAAGGTATCTACCTCGTCCGCCTGCAAGGCGAAGACGGACAGCAGCTTCGCCGCTTGGTCGTAGAATAATCATCCTGTGGTGGACGGAACGCTCCCGGTCTTGTGGTCCGGGAGCGTTCTTTTTTGTAAGAAATCCTGCTGCATTTGGTTGTTAATTCTGCTGCGTATGTAACCCTGTCGGTGTCGTACGTAATAAGAAGGAATGATTACCCGTGAACTTGATCTCATCGGCGAATTGACCTCGCCGCTTTTCCGAATTCTGTGGACGCACGATGCCGATGAACCCGCGCGTCGCCAGTTCGAGAACAACATCGTGGCGTTTCATATCGGGAAGGGTTATATCCTGACCGTCGCCCACAACCTGCGATCGGAAGCGCCTTTGATCAAGTCGCTGCCGGATGCCGTTTACCAGGCGGAGATACGTCCACGTCTGCCGGACTTGCAACGGCAGGTGTTTGAACAACTGTATCCGCTCGATCAAAGCAACGGCCGGCGTTATCCGCGCCTGACCGCGGCGAACGATGCGCGAAACATCGGGGAGTTCCTGAGACAGAATAATATCGATACCCGCTGGATCACGCTGATGCGCCAGCAAGTTTGCCGGCCGCAGCTCATTCTGCAGTTTAAGCATCCGGAATACTTCGGCGATGCGAAACTTGCAGCCGGCTTCAGCCCCACGCGCAGATTTCACGAGCCGGCGATCAACCGACATACGTTTCTGGTCGACCTCGAACTAGTCGAAGCATTTTTTCGCGAAGACATCGCGCTTTACCGGATCCTTGATTTGCCGCAAGCGATGCTTGACAAGATCCCGTTTGTGGAACCGGACTTCGGCTTGCTCGATGCCTTTCCGTCCGATTTGTATTGTCTTCAAAGTTCCCCGAACAGTGAAGTGGGCCGACTCCTGAACCGTGCCGTCGTAGAAGGCTATCTCGAACACTTCGGCATGTTCCCCGACCGTATCGGGGGGCATTATACGTTAGAGGGCATGCGTTACCTGATCAAAGGATATTTCCGTTTCGGTTCATCCGGTGCGCCGTACATCCGGAGGAATGAACAGGGCCGCTTCGTTGTCAACGCGATCCAAAGCGAAGCCAGTCCCATCCAGTTGTCGATCGGCAACGCACGAGAAGGGAATTTCCAATATGTGAACGCGATCGCGTCGCCTTTGTCCGGCATCGAAGAGCAATTGAGGAATCATCTCAACGTTTCGGCCTGATTTCGTTTTGCGAATCCCGCATTCTTTTTCATTTGAGAAAGTGCGCAAGACAATTTTGTAATAAACCTTTCATTTTTACGCTAACCGACAGCCGGTGCTCCCGTTACCATCTATAAGGAATAATGGACCCGGTTACGCCAATTTTAAGGCAAATTTCAAGGATATTGATCCTTTGGCTACTCATCCTGGTAGCAGGGGATCGATCCGTCTGTACCGCAGCGAATGTCGGTGTCCAGGCCGCCTTTGTAAAGAACAATACGATCCAGGATGCCAGCGAGGTAGCAGCGAATGTCCTGCGGATTGTCAACTACACCAACAAGAAGGTCCGATTCGGTGTCTCGGTTGGATTACCGGCGGGTTGGATCACGCTGGGTAATCGCGATCGCATGATCGACTTACCGGCCGGTGACTCCGTCTTTATTCCGGTTCGTGCGATACCCGACCGACAGGCGAAGGGCGGCACCAGCTATGTGTTGTCCGCCATCTTGCGTTCCGAGCAGGATCAACAGTTCGCGGCCGACAACTGGTACGTAACCATCAAGTCGCATTCCGACTGGCGGGTAAATGTTCCGCAGCGACAGATCTATTTCACCAATGGTTCCGACTCGGCCAACTTCAGCGTTCAGATCAGCAACCAGGGAAACTCGGACGAGAGCATCCGATTGGTATTCCTGCCGGATCGCCGGATTCAGTTACTCGATCCTGTAACGAAACAACCCGCCGCGCTGACGATCACCTGCGATCTTCCCGTAGGGCACGATACCGTTGTGCGGTACGCGGTACGAAAGGTGACGGAGCAGCGCCGCTCGGCGGGGAAAAAAGACCTGACCGCTGCCGCGGATCCGAACCGGGAGAGCTATCCCGTACAAGTGCTCGCCCGATCAGCCGGAGGAACCGGCAACCGAAGCTGGAGCGGCAACATCACCTTCGCCCGGGTCGGTAACCGGGTCGCGCAGCATCTTTATTCGGGAAACGCGTTGCCGTTGACCATGGAAGTCAACCTGTTCGACGTATTGACGGACGGAACCACGATGTCGCTCGATCTATACGGCAGTACGAACCTGCGCAACAACGCCTTCCTGACGTATCGCCTGCAAAGCGTCTTTATCACGAACTACCTCAACGAGCAGGCGTTCCTCGGACAGAACCATTACATCGGTTACTTCTCCAACCGGTACACGGTGGAAGCAGGAGAAGTAAACGGATGGGGAAGGAGTTTGCTGACGGGCCGGGGATTGAAGGCATCGGTGAAGGTGCGGAATGAAACCATTGGGGCTATCTATGTCCGCGGACCGGGTTTATTCCGCAACAACCCGAACAGCGGATATGGTCTCTATCATCAGCATGCTAAAGGCCCGTTGACCTGGAGCAATTATTTTACGCGGAACGAGAACCGGCAGTTGAAACTCACCACCAATGCCGCCAACACCTACGCGAGTTACAAGGCCGCACCTGGTCACCAGCTGGGTTTTGGTATGGGCATGTCGTCCGAGCGGTTCCGTCCGGATACTGCGGAGGGAAGCTTCGGTGCCGGCTACGGTTTCGACGCGAACTACTCGGGTACATACGGTCCGTATGGCTTCTTCGCCAACTATAATTACGGTTCTTCCCAATACGCCTTGTATCGCGGCGTCCGCATGTTCAATACGCGGCTTTCCTGGGCGATCTCACAAGACCGGAATCTTTCCCTGAACACCCAGCATTTCACCCAGCGTCCCGAGTATTTCGTCAACGGCCGGATCATCGATGGGCCGTTCCTGCGGAACCAGCGGTATGAATTGCGTTACGGCATCTTCATGCCGAAGGCGATGATCGCCTTCCGGCCACTCTACCAGTTCGACGAGAACCCGCGCATTCGTGTGCGGACAACCGGTATGGGCTTCGACTACAATGTGCGGAACAACGAAGCCATGCGTGTTTCGACCAACCTCTTCATGGGGTATGGGTTTGCACCTACGGTCGGACTTGATCCCTTCTTCCTGGCGCGTGCCGGCGTGTATGCACGTTGGAACACCACCTTCCTCAGCCTGCGTTATTTCTATGGTCCCAACCAGTTGCAGGAACAGATCCGGTTCATCAGCTATCGGATCAATCCGCAATCGGTATTCCTGACCGGATCGAACGACTATTGGTTCGGCAACGGAAAGTTCGTGCTGACGACCACGGGTAATCTCTTTTACGAGACATTCTATAAG
>WBZV01000964.1_pt1 | contig 14597 bp, 8 predicted proteins | sample 5204221 | NCBI WGS metagenome assembly WBZV01 (sample SAMN12344360, study PRJNA552823) | activated sludge metagenome | biome: Activated sludge suspended growth; feature: Nitrification reactor; material: Wastewater; isolation source: activated sludge from nitrification reactor of wastewater treatment...
GGCGTCCGCCGAGCGCTCAAACGCTCCTCCCGGAAACCATCAATCGCCTCTATCATGGCCTCCAGACGCTTCACCTTGCCACCGCGCAGGCCAAGGGCCAGTGCCCCTATTGCCTCTTCCGCCTCTCTGAACCGCCGTCCCCGGACGATTCTCGGCACATTCTCCGTCTCAACGGGGTGCTCGCAGTCCTCGGTTCGGTGGTCGCGCGGCACCAGGCACACGTCGAGCGAGCGGCCCAACCACCCGTCAAATATCCGCCAGGCGACAAATGAGATTTCAAGCTGCGCAGCCCAGAGTCTGGACAGCGTCGGCTGAACGTCAGTGCCCATCAGATCTCCCCCCCAATGGCGGCACAAACTGCATTGCAGCATAAGGGATCGCGGTCATTTCGTCACGCGATATCAACCGCCAGTCGTTGCGTTTTTATGCCTCAATGGGGGGGGGCAGCAGGGATAAGCTACGTTCCCGGTGATAGGTCTCGCGGCCGGACGAACTCGGTCAAGACGGCGCTGCCCGGCTGAAACTCCCCCCAACGGTTGATTTCCGACTCGAGCACGGCGAGGCCGCCTGTCGGAAATTTGGCAGCGAGTTGACGATGATGCGCTCCCTCCGAGCCTTGCGCCAGCACCAGCGCGAATTCATGAAGGCCCGGGTTATGGCCGATCAACATGACCGACTGGAGGGTGTCATTCAGGCGTCTCACCCGTCGAAGCAGCGTCTCCGACGCTGCCAGGTAAAGACCCTTTTCGAACCGGACCGGAACCGGCGTCGGCAGTTCTTCCTGAATCCGCGCCAGAGTTTCGCGTGTCCGCCGGGATGAGGAGCAGAGAACCTGAGATGGGTTTATCTGCTTCTCGGCAAGGAGGCGGCCCATCGCCGTGGCTGCGGAGCAGCCGCGCTTGCTCAGGGGCCGTTCGAAGTCATCCAGTTGTTGGTCTTTCCAACTCGACTTGGCGTGCCGGAGCAAATAGAGCGTTCTCATCACCGACCGCGTGTTGACCCCCGACTGCGCCTCGTCGAGCATGCTACTTTGGCCCTCGTCGGGCAAAGGCGCGCGGCTTGACCTTGCGCAGCCGGCGGGCGCGTTCCGAGCGCAAACGAGAGGCCTCAATCAGCACTTCCTGACAGGGCCGCCCGCGCGATCCGCCGCGCGGGCGGCGCTGGACGTACGAACCATCGGGCTGCATGTCCCAGGCACTGCGCTGATCGCCCAGCTGGGTCTCGAACAGCGCGTGCAATTCCTTCCGCAGCGACGCGTTTTCCATCGGAACCAGAATCTCGACGCGGCTCTCCAAATTCCTCGACATCGCGTCCGCCGACCCGATGAAATATTCTTCCTGCCCCGCGTTGCGGAAATAATAGATCCGCGCGTGCTCCAGAAACCGACCCACGATGCTGACAACCGAGACGGTCTCGGAGAGACCGGGCAGGCCAGGGCGCAGCCGACACGTGTCGCGGATGATCAACTCGATCTTCACGCCCGCCTGACTGGCCCGGTAGAGCGCTTCGACGATCTCCGCATCCTCCAACCCATTGGCCTTGATGCGGATCAAGCCGGGACTCTCGGGACTGTGAACCGATGCTTCGCGCTCGATCTTTGCCAGCAACTGCTTCTTCATCTGATGCGGCGCGGCAAGGATCTTGCGGTAGCTGTGGGTGGGGCGACAGCCGGTGGTGAGATAGTTGAACAGTTCAGTGAGATCGAACCCGATGTCCTTGTCGCTCGTCAGCAGGCCCAGGTCACTGTACATCCTGGCCGTGCCGGCGTGATAGTTGCCGGTGCCGATGTGCGCATAGCGGCGCAACCCGTTGTAGTCGCGCCGGATCACCAGAATGGCCTTCGCGTGCGTCTTGAGGCCAAGGACGCCGTAAGTCACGTGAATGCCGGCCTCTTCCAGGCGACTTGCCCACCGCAGATTGGCGGCCTCGTCGAAGCGTGCCTTGAGTTCGACGTTGACCGCCACCTGCTTGCCGTTTTCGGCCGCATCGATGAGGTAGTCGATGATCATCGTCGACTCCGAGGTGCGGTAGAGCGTCATCTTGATCGCAAGCACCTTCGGATCTTCGGCTGCCTCCCGCACAAAGCGGACGACCGAGGTGGCGAAGGACTCGTACGGATGGTGAACGAGAATCGGACCGTTCTCGCGGATGATATGGAAGATGCTGTCGGAATCCATCAGCTTGACATTGTCGATGGGCTGATGGCTGCGGTCGCGCAACTGGGGAATGTCGAGCCGCGCCAGATCCCAAAGATCGCGCATGCCCATCATCACGTCGCTCTCGTAGACGTCGAGATCCTCGTCCAGGCCCAGTTCCGCGGCCAGCATACCTCGATGGTTCTGGGCTATTCCGCTTTCAACTTCGAGCCGAACGATCGGTGCGAATCTGCGGTCACGCAACTCCGCCTCGATCATCTGCACCAGGTCGTCGGCCCGCTCCTCGCCCCGCTCGGTATTCGAATTGCGAGTCACGCGGAACAGTTCGACGGCGGCGATTTCCATGCCCGGAAAAAGATCCGCGAGGCAATTCGCCATAACGTCTTCGAGCAGGACGAAATGGTTGGCGGCCCCGACCTTGAGAAAGCGCGGCACGCCGCTGCCTACGGGAACTTTCACCCGCGCCATCGTGAGCTGCCGCTCATTGGGGAACCGTAGCGTAACCAGCAAATTCAGCGATAGATTGGAAATAAACGGGAAAGGGTGTGCTGGGTCCATCGCCAGCGGTGTCACCAAAGGAAAGATATTCTCATAATAAAATTCGCGGATTTCCTTTTGCTCTTTATCAGAAAGGTTGGTGAACTGCTGAATAACGATGCTCTGCCGCCGCAAGTCATTGACTACGCTGATAAATACTTCGCGCTGCTGGCGGCGGAACTCCGCCATCACAATCCGGCATTCGTCCAGCTGCTGGCCAGGAGAGCGGCCATCGATACTGAGTTTGTGCACCCCGGCGCCGATCTGTTGCTTGAGGCCGCCGACCCGCTTCATGAAAAATTCGTCCATGTTGGCGGCAGCGATCGCCAGAAACTTGATCCGCTCCAGAAGCGGCGTTCGCCGGTCGCGGGCCTCGTGCAACACGCGAAAGTTGAACTGCAGCCACGTCAACTCTCGGTTGAGATACAATTCGGGGGCACGCAGGTTTGGCAGCTTGAGAGCGTCAGCAACGGCTACGGAGACCGTGTCGGCGGTGAGCCAGGATCCCTCCTCTTGCCCCTCGCTTCCATCCTCTCTTGTTCTCTTCGCTTCATCGGTCAGCTCGTTGGCTACGGCAACGAACGCGTTCAAATCGTCCTCGTCCGCAACCGCCAGTTCCGTCCGACCCGGCTCGTCGTTCATACGGCCCTCTCCAGCCCGAGCGCTGCCACCCCTGCGGTCTCGGCCCGGGAAATCCCTCCTTCGAGCCGGTCGCAAACGGTGTCCAACACCTTGATGCGCGCATACCGCTTGTCGTTGGCCTCCACCAGCGTCCACGGCGCCAGCATGGTGGACGTATGCTCGATCATATCGTCGACCGCCGCCTCGTAGGCGTCCCACTTTTCCCGATTGCGCCAATCTTCGTCGGTCAGCTTCCACTGCTTATAGGATGTTTTCCGGCGGGCCTCGAACCGCGCAAGCTGCTCTTCCTTGGTGATGTGGAACCAGAACTTGCAGAGAACAATTCCGTGCTGGACGAGTTGATCCTCGAAGTCATTGATTTCGGTGTAGGCGCGCTTCCATTCGGCCTCTGTGGCGAAGCCTTCGACTCTCTCGACCAGGACCCGGCCATACCAGCTGCGGTCGAAGATCGTCATCTTCCCGGCGCGCGACAGATGTCGCCAGAACCGCCACAGATAGTGTTGAGCCCGTTCCTCCTCGGTCGGAGCGGCGATGGGAATGACCTGGTAGTCCCGGGCGTCGAGGGCCGCGACGATGCGCCGGATCGCGCCGCCTTTTCCGGCGGCATCCCAGCCTTCGAACACGAGGAGAGAGGAAACCCCCAACTCCTTTGCCTTGCGAACGGCGAGGTTCAGCCTGCCTTGGACCTCCTCAATGCGCTTTTCGTACGATTTCTTATCGATGGTTTTATCGACGTTCAGCTTTGACAGAACGGTGATCCTGGGCAACTGGATGATCTTCGCTTCCTCCGAAGGCTCTGCAGGTGCGGGCGTGGCGGCCTCCGGTGAGGAAGCAGGGCGCGCTTGCGCCTTCATTTCATCGTGAAGCCGGCGCTGCAATTCCGCCTTTTCGAGATGCCCGCGGACCGCATCCAGGATTGCCTTGCCAACGGTCAGACTGCGATATCGCTTATCGTCCCCTTCCACAATCTGCCACGATGCCGATGCGATCGAGGTGCGACGGATCACCCGTTCGGCCGCAGCAATAAACCTTTCGTAAAGGTGCCAATGATCCCAGTCGCTTTGCGACACCCGCCAGCGGGTGCGCGGATTGGACTCCAGCTTCGTCAAACGCTCCTTCTGCGCTTTCTTTCCGAGGTGCATCCAGAATTTCAGGATCAGGGCGCCATCATCTGCCAGGCCACGTTCGAAGGCGATGATCCGGTCGAGCGCTTCGTCGAATTCGGCTTCGCTGGTCCGCTCGTTAACCCGGTCGAGGATCGGTCGCGAGTACCAGCATCGCAGGAACAGTCCTATCCGCCCCCTCGGCGGCAGATCCCGCCAGTAACGCCAGTACTCAGGCCGCTCCACCATCTCATCAGAAGGCGGTCCGTAGGCGCGGGTCACGATCCAGCGTGGATCCAGCCACTCGTTCAGCAGGTTGATCGTCTCGATCTTGCCGCCCTTATCGACGCCGCCGAAGACGATGATCACGGGGAATGACGCCGATCGCAGCTGCTGCTGTGCGGCCAGCAGCCCGGCTCGAAGCACCGGCACGGCTTCGTGGTAAGCTTCTTTTGTGATGGTTCTTCCGAGCTCGGCAGTTCTGAACATTTCCGGCTCCCTGTCTGTGCCGATTATGGTAAACGTTCGCATCTTGGTTGTCTGCATCCGGGTGCAGCGCATTTGGCAGCGGACAGCCCGCGCCGGTGACGTTCGGAAAGTCGGCATGAGCGGGGACAGCGGCGTACGAACCCAGACGGTGCAGCACCCGCACTTGCAGGGGGACGCCTCCCCCACGTCAGCGATCCGCGAAGCCGTGGCGGACGCCCATCCACCCCATGCAGAGCAACGCCCGCCGGGCCGGGTTGGCGTCGTCGACATTGGTTCAAATACGGTGCGGCTTGTCGTTTACGATGTGCCCACGCGGCTGCCGATCCCGATCTTCAATGAGAAGTCTCAGTGCGGGCTTGGGTTAGGGTTGGGACGGAGCGGACGGCTCAACCCCAAAGGCGTCGAAGAAGCCCTGCGCAGCTTGGCGCGCTTCGTCCGACTGGCGGCGGCGATGGGGGTCGATCGCCTTCAGCTGGTGGCGACGGCGGCGGTCCGCGATGCCGAAGACGGTCCCGCTTTTGTGGCACGGGCCGAACGGGTCTGCGAACTGCCGGTGCATGTCCTCTCGGGAGCCGAGGAAGCGCGGCTGGCCGCCGTGGGCCTGCTCAACGGCATGCACGGCGCCGACGGCGTTCTCGGCGATCTCGGGGGCGGCAGCCTCGATCTGGTTGGCCTCGACATGGGCCAGGTCGGTCGGTTTGCGACGCTGCCGCTCGGCCATCTGCGTCTGGCGGAGGATTCCGGCGGGAACCGGGCGAAGGCCAAAGAAATCCTGCAACAACGCCTGGCAACGGTGCCGTGGCTTTCTGAGACGGCGGGCCGGACGGTCTGGTGCGTCGGCGGCTCGTGGCGTGCACTGGCTCGCATCTTCATCGACCAGACGCACCACCCGCTCCATGTGGTCGATAATTTCGCGATTGGTTTTTTTGATGCGCTGAAGCTTTCGGAACTGATCGCGCAGCTCAGTCCCAGCACGTTGGAGAAGCTGCCCGGCCTCGCCGCGGCTCGCATGACCTCAATCCCTTATGCAGCCGCGGTGCTGGCGGCGCTCCTGCACGCGGCCAAGCCCAAGGAGGTGATGTTCTCCGCCTACGGCATGCGGGAGGGGCAGATGCTGGAGCTGCTGCCGCCGGCGACGCGCAGCCAGGATCCGCTGATCAGCGCCTGCGAGATGGCAGCAGAGCGAACCAGTCGCTTTTCCATCAGCGGGAGAGAGTTGCTGGAGTGGCTAACGCCTCTCTTCCCGCTGGAAACAGAACGCGAACGTCAGTTGCGCCTGGCAACCTGCCTGCTCAGTGACCTTGGCTGGAGCGAACACCCGGACTACCGGGCACTCCACGCCTACCATCGGGTTCTCCGGCTGCCCTACCCCGGCCTTCAGCATGCCGATCGCGCGGAGATGGCCCTGGCAACCCTTATCCGCTACGGCGGGGAAGAAGCGGATCGGATGGTTGCCCCGGTCCATACGCTGCTCGACGAACGGCGGCTTGCCCGCGCTCGCGTCGCCGGCCTCGGCCTGCGGCTCGCACATACGCTGTGTGGCGGCGCCCCCGGCCTCTTGCCCCGGACGAAACTGCGCCTCACCGAAAAGGCTCTGACGCTGGAGGTACCCAGCGGGGCGGCAATTTTTCTCAGCGAGGCTGTAGATCGCCGCTTTTCGCGCCTCGCCCGGGCGCTCGGGGTAAAGCCGACGCTCGTCGCATAGTGGTCTCGGGCGTCCGTCCTCGAGCGAGCACGTTCCAGCAGACCGCCGTCGCCGGCCACTGGCACTCCCATCTCAACTTCTCGGGAGCCGGTCGGCTTTTTCAGTTTTCTCCTTTAGGCTTGCAAAAATACAACCTTACCGATTTGAGTCGTTGATCGCGGGTGGCCTCTCCTGGTATATAATTCCGGAAAAATAATAAGGCCTTTTGATCGTAGGACGCGCGGAGGGGGTTGATGAAACTGAATCGCTGCGGGATAGTTGCGTTTGTTTTCTGCTTAAGCTTGTTTTTCCTGGGGGTGCAGCCACCGGCTGTTGCCCAGGTCAGTCCGCCATCAAGTCCAACCGCCAAGGCGCAGGGCGTGTTCGGGGATCTGACGTCGTGGCCACTGATTCCACTGCACGCCGCCCTGATGCCGGATGGTCGACTTATGACGTACGGCACGACGTCGAAGGGGGTGCAAAGCGGCGAGTTCTCATACGACATCTGGGACCCGACGCTGGGAACAGGCCCGAACTCCCACCTGGAGCTGCCCAATAAGACAGGGACAGACCTGTTTTGCAGTGCTCAGTCGGTCCTCGCGAACAGCGGCGGTGTGCTGCTGACCGGCGGTGACAAGAAGGTCGGCGGCGTCCGCAATTTCTCCAACGCGGATGTGAATATCTTCAATCCCCAGCAGGCTTATAGTGGCAACCCAGATCTTGGTGGTGCGCTGCAGCGAGCCAACCAGTCGATGACATTTGCCCGGTGGTACCCAACGATTGTTCCCCTTCCTACCGGTGAAAAGCTGGTCATTGGCGGACGGCAGGATAAGGGACCGACCGGCGCCATAACTCCGGAAGTTTATACCGAAAATGTCGGATGGCGAACTCTGGACCTCGCTACCAGCGAACTCGCATTCGGCGTAAAAGGGGCCAACTGGTACTATACAAGGGGATACCAACTCCCGAACGACCCCAGCAAGGTGATCATCATTGGCAATGAGGGATCGCTTTTCTACCTGGAGCCGGCGGCGAACGGGGGGCGTGGGTCGATCACCCGGCTGTCGAAAACGATCCGAGGGGGAGGCTTTCAGTTTCCCACGGCCAAGTTCGGCCCCGGACAGCTTCTCTCCGTTCGCGGCAACCGCAACGTCGTCGTGGTTAACATCAACGGCGCGACACCGACGATCGCTGCGACCGCCAGTATGAACAAACTGCGTTTCTGGGCGGACGCCACGGTGCTTGCCGATGGGAAAGTCTTCGTGAACGGCGGCTCTGAACAGGGCAACAAACTCGTTAACGTAGCGTACCAGGCCGAGACGTGGGATCCGGCGACGGGCCAGTGGACACTGTCAGCCACCGCGAAGAGACCCCGCCTCTATCATTCGAATGCCATATTGCTGCCGGACGCCACCGTCCTGACCGGCGGCGGCGGCGCTCCCGGGCCAACCCCGGAAACAAACGCCGAGATCTACTATCCGCCCTATCTCTATACTAACGAAGGGACCCCGGCTCCGCGTCCCACGATCAACATTTATCCCACCTCCCTAAAGATGAGCGACCCGACCTTTCTCCCCGAGTTTTGGATGACGGTGGGAGCGGGCGACATCATCAGCCGGGTCACCCTGCTTCACCTAGGTTCGGTGACGCACTCGAACAACATGGAGCAAAGCTTTCAGGATCTCCCGGTTCGCCAGGACGGCATTAATCTCTTGGTTTCGACGCCGAGAAACCCGAACTACACCGTGCCCGGATTTTATATGCTGTTCGCCATCAACACCGCCGGCGTCCCGTCGGTAGCGAAGATTGTCAAGATCGTCCGTTGACCAGCTGACAGGGCCCGGCAAGATGGTGTTTTTCTGCCAACCTTGCCGGCGCCCAGACGATGACCAGTAGTGACCACTGGCGGTCTCTGCAGGTGAACTTGGTGATGAAGCGGCTCGGAGAGTACGGCTAAGCCTGAGCTAAGCCATCGGGCTTCTGCCCATCGTTGCCGGCCGTTTCTTGCTGCGCGCCATTCGTTGGCTTGAGCACGAGCTTTCGTCCCTCGACCACCAGGGCGAGTTCGCCGGACCGGACCCTGAGCGCCGCATCGCCGAAAACCTGTCGGCGCCAGCCGTGAAGAGCCGGGACGTTCGCCGCCTCCCCTTCGGCCGCGATCATCTCCACCTCCTCCGACGAGGCCAGCAGACGCTGGGCGACATCGGCCTCTTCGCTCATCAGTTTCAGGACGACCTTCAGCAGATCGGCGACGGCACCCACGCCCCGCGGAACCTCGCGACGGGTATCCATGGTCGGGCACTCTTCCTCGGGCACGGCGACGCCACGCTCAACCGCCGCAAGAACTTCGGCGCCGGTCGCACTTTCGGCGAACTTTCGCGCCATGCCGCGCGTGCGCGCCAATTCCTCGACCGTCTTCGGCGTATGATGGGCGATTTCCAGCAGCGCCTCGTCCCGCAGCACCCAAGCGCGGGGAATGTCGCGAGCCTGTGCGTCACGTTCGCGCCAGGCCGCAAGCTCGCGCAACACCGCCAGCATCCGGCCGTTCCCACTGCGGCTGCGGACCCGACGGAACACCTGCATCGGGTCGATCACGTAATTGGCCGGGTCGATCAGATCGGCCATCTCCTCGGCGAGCCAGTCGCCCCGCCCGGTGGACCGCAAGCGAGCCGCCAACTTCCGGTAGACCGGCAACAAGTGGACCACGTCGGCGATCGCATAATCGATCTGCCGGCCGGAGAGCGGGCGCAGGGACCAGTCGGTAAATCGGGAACTCTTGTCGATTCGCGATTTCGCCAGCTTTCCGACCAATGTCTCGTAAGAGACCTGATCGCCAAAGCCGCACACCATCGCCGCGATCTGGGTGTCGAACACCGGTTTCGGCAGCTCATGCCCCATCAGCCGGTGAAAGATTTCCAGGTCCTGACGGGCCGCATGAAACGCCTTCAGAGTATGCTGATCCCGAAGCAGGTCAAACAGGGGATCGAGGTCGATGCCGGGGGAAAGGGGATCGATCGCCGCCGCTTCGCCGTTACCCGCAACCTGAACCAGGCAGAGCTTGGGCCAATAGGTCCGCTCCCGCATGAACTCGGTGTCCACCGCGATAACGTCAATGCCCGACAGGCGTCGGCAAAACGTTTCAAGCTCAGAGGTTTGCACAATCAAGGTCATAATCCCCCAAGCTATACTGCGTACGCTTCACGGGAAAGGCTCGACATCGATTAAAGTTGCCCGCCGATCCTCTCCCGGCCGTATCGCGGCGAATTCTTGACAAATCGGCCGTGCCAGGGCGCTCTACGCAGGCGCGGCCGCAGGGCCGCGCATCGCAGTCGCTCGAGGTCAGCCCCATGCATCCCTTTCGCACGCACACTTGCGGCGCTCTGCGCACGCACGATGAAGGCACGGAAATCCGACTGTCCGGTTGGCTGCACCGGAAGCGCGATCACGGCAATCTGCTGTTCTTAGACCTGCGCGACCACTATGGCATCACCCAGTGCGTCGTCGACTCCGCGCATCCGAGCTTTGCCGCGGCAACAGCCGTGCGCCCCGAAAGCGTCGTCACCGTCACCGGACGGGTGGTGCGGCGGACACCCGACACCGTCAATCCGTCTCTCGACACCGGCGAGATCGAGGTGCGGATCGATGCATTGGCGGTGGAGTCGCCTGCGGAGATGCTCCCCATGCAAGTGGCGGGGGACATCGACTACGGCGAAGAGACGCGTCTGCGTTACCGCTTTCTGGATCTCCGGCGCGAGCGGCTGCATCGCAACATCGTGCTGCGCTCGCAGATCATCGCCTCGTTGCGCAACCGCATGACGGGCGCAGGCTTCCTGGAATTCCAGACACCGATCCTCACCGCGTCGTCGCCCGAAGGGGCCCGCGACTATCTTGTCCCGAGCCGCAACCACCCGGGCAAATTCTATGCGCTGCCCCAGGCGCCGCAGCAGTTCAAGCAGCTCTTGATGGCGTCGGGCTTTGATCGCTACTTCCAGATCGCGCCCTGCTTCCGCGACGAGGACGCGCGGGCCGATCGCTCGCCCGGGGAATTCTACCAGCTCGACTTCGAGATGGCGTTTGCAACCCAGGACGACGTCTTTGAAACCATCGAGCCCGTGCTGGCCGGCTTGTTCGCGGAATTCGCGAACGGGAGAGCCGTCACACCGCCGCCCTTTCCGCGCATCCCGTTCGACGAAACCCTGCTGCGCTACGGAACCGACAAGCCTGATCTCCGCAATCCGCTCCGGATTGCCGACGTGACCGAGGCGTTTCGCGGCGGCGGCTTCGGCCTGTTCGGCAAGCTGGTGGCGACGGGTGCCGTGGTGCGCGCCATCCCGGCACCCGGAGCAGCGGATAAGCCCCGGGCGTTCTTCGACAAACTGAATGAGTGGGCCCGCGAGGAGGGCATGGGAGGGCTGGGCTATATCGTGTACGAAGCCGAGGGAGCCAAAGGGCCCATCGCCAAGAACCTGGAGGCCGACCGGATTGAGCAGGTGCGGACGGCGGCCGGCGCAGCTCCCGGCGACGCCGTGTTCCTCGTCTGCCAGCCGAAGGCCAAAGCTGAAAAATTCGCGGGCCTTGCGCGCGAGCGGCTGTGCGACCTTCTGGGGCTGCGCGAAAAGGACGCGTTTCGCTTCTGCTGGATCGTCGATTTCCCGATGTACGAGCGCAACGAGGACACCGGCTTGATCGAGTTCAGCCACAACCCGTTTTCGATGCCACAAGGCGGAATGGAGGCGCTGACGACACAGGATCCGCTGACGATCAAGGCCTATCAGTATGATATCGTGTGCAACGGGGTCGAGCTCTCGTCCGGCGCCATCCGCAACCATCGTCCCGACATCATGCTCCGGGCCTTCGCCATCGCCGGGTATGACGAGGCCGTTGTTCGTGAGCGCTTCGGTGGCCTGTTTCACGCCTTCGAGTTTGGCGCCCCGCCGCACGGCGGGTCCGCTCCCGGTATCGACCGGATGGTGATGCTGCTCGCGGACGAACCCAACATCCGCGAAGTCATCGCTTTCCCCATGAACCAGCAGGCGCAGGACCTGCTGATGGGAGCGCCGGCCGAAGTCGAACCACGCCGGCTGAAGGAACTGCACCTCCGCCTCGACCTGCCGGCACCAAAGCGTGCCGGAACGGCGTAAGACCAGAATCGCGCCAATCCTGGAGCCTTGCACCACCCCCAAACCGGTGTATCTACGCGACATGCTAAAGTAAGAAGCGCGCCTTTATTATTGTCACGTAGCTTACTAACCTCGCAGGCTGCAAATTACATAGACAAAAGACGAGCACACGTGTAGCATGGATATCGTGCTGCACGTGTGGGCGCTAGGGTGCAGTATGGGGGATATATAAAAGATAAATTTCACGATGAATCGGCTGTGGCTTCCCGTCGGCACGTCTGCTGGGAAGCGACGTCTCTAAGTCAATATTGCTGTTGCTTTGGGTTTCCCGGGGTGCAGTCGCACGTCTGTACCCATGCACTTGCGGCAATGATATATGGTGGGGTTATTTGATTATGCCGGTTGACAATTTACCGTCTCTGAATGCCGATCCACAGGCTTAAGCCGGCGCTCCGAAGCCGCTAGTCCGCACCGTACTTTTCAACGAGCCGGCAAAAACCTGGCCACGCGAGTAGTTGCTCCAAGACTTGCCGCTTTGGTCGATCCGATTTCGACGAAACCCGGCGGTCTGCCGGCTAGCACCAATATCAACAGCACAATTTATCGCATCGAATACTAACAGTCTCTTGTAACAGGAATTAGATATATGCCGCTATTAGACAATTTGCTTGGTCAACCGCGCCCGGAAAGCCTCGACGATGTGACGCTGCCGGCAATGGGCGCCGCTTTCCCGTCTTCCGCAAGCATGCAGGACGAGATTCTTTACTTCTTGCTTGTCGATCGCTTCAGCGACGGCCGGGAAGCCAACCGCCCGCTGCTCGATCGCAACAACCTCGCGGCGGCGCGACCGGCTGGCGCGGGCGGAGCGCCGTTCGACTTCGGCGCGTGGGCCGAATCCGGCGCGCACCGCTATCAGGGCGGGACGATCAAGGGAGTCCAGTCAAAGCTCGAGTACCTGGCGGCTCTCGGCGTCACCATGCTCTGGTTGTCCCCGGTCTTCAAACAGCGGGGTCACCAGGATACTTACCACGGCTACGGTATTCAGGATTTCCTTGACGTGGACCCGCGGTTCGGCACCAGGCAAGACTTAGTCGATCTGGTGCAGGCAGCACACGCCCAGGGCATCCGCATCATCCTCGACATCATTTTCAACCACTCCGGCCACAACTTCAACTACGACGCCGCGGAAACAAACAATAATGTCGAAATGCCTCCGTTCAGGCCGTTTCCTGACTTCTATCATCAGTTCGGTGGTTGGCTGAACGCGGACGGCAATGCGCAGCCAACAATCGCCGGCAGCGAGGACGGTGTGTTTCCGGTCGAACTACAGAGCCCCGGGCGCTACAGCCGGGCCGGCTTTGGAAATCTCGGCGCTGGCGACCTTAATGACCCTCACGCCGAGCATAAGCGGACGGACTTCTTTACCCTGCGTGATCTGCGCAGCGACGACAATGACATGCTGGCCGATCTGGCCAAGGTCTATCAGTACTGGATCGCGCTCACCGACTGCGACGGTTTTCGCATTGACACCCTGAAGCACGTTGCGGTGCCCGAGGCTCGCAACTTCTGTGGCGCCATCAAGGAATTTGCCGCTTCGATCGGCAAGAATGACTTTTTCCTCGTCGGAGAGGTCGCCGGCGGCAATTTCGACCAGGACGTATTCCTCGATGGGTTGGTTCGCAACATCAACGCGGTGCTCGATATCGGCGAGGCACGCCTGAGCCTCACGGCCATAGGCAAGGGCTTCGCCCATCCAAACGACTATTTCGGCGCGTTCAACGAATTGGATCCGGGCTTCGGATCGCACCGCAACGTCGGCTCGCGCCACGTCTCCATCCTCAACGACCATGATCATGTCTTCGGCGACAAGGTGCGGTTCACACCCAACCTGACCTTCGATCACCAGATCGTCGCACCGACCGCCATCCAGCTCTTCACTCTCGGCATTCCCTGCATCTACTACGGTAGCGAACAGGCTTTCGCGCTGCCGGAAGCGTCGGTGACCCGGCAGCTGCCCAGCGTCAATGGCGGAGAGTTTGCCGACCGTTACCTGCGCGAGGCGATGTTCGGGCCGGAGCATCCAAGACGTGCCGGCCGGGCCGGCTTGCCGCAGGCTCCCGCAGGCCTTGACCCGGCAGAGCCAGGCTTCGGTCCGTTTGCCTCCTCGGGCCAGCATTGTTTCGACCAAACCCACCCGGCGTTCGTCCGCCTCGCCGCCCTGAACAGGGTCCGGCAACGCTTCCCGGTGCTCCGCTTCGGCCGCCAGTATCTCCGGCCACATGACATCGGCGGTCACCGGTTCGTGCCCGGCGGCGGCAGCCTCATCGGCTGGTCCCGCATCCTCGGCGGCATCGAAGCGCTGGTCCTCGTAAATTCTAATGGCACGCAGAGCCGGCAGGGCCGCGTTCTGATCGACGCAAACCTGAACCAGGCCGGCGGAGCGATGACCGTGATCGCCAACAGCGCCGAGAGCGCCGCTCCGGCCGGGTTCGCCAGCCCGCATCGGATCGGCACGACAGTGCCTGTGGAGAAGGACCCGGACGGCGCCACGTTCGTCACAATCAGTCAGGTGGGCCCGTCAGAGGTGGTGATCCTCACCAACCAGCCGTGACGGAAGCAGCCCTGCTTGTGGGTCAGCCGCCGACACAGCGGGCAATCGGCGGATTGGCTCCACGTGGGTTGCAGTGAACGGTAGGCGCTCGATCAGCGCAGCAACCCCAGGACACTGTTCGTCCTTAGGGGTTGCTGTCTTCAGGGGTTGCTGTCTTCGGACAAGAACCGGCTCGCGACCCAGCCCTCAAGCCCCTTGTAGCGGACTTTGCACCAACGCTGCTTGCCGGCTCTCTTTCGCTCGGCTTCGCTCATC
>WBZV01000965.1_pt1 | contig 14596 bp, 16 predicted proteins | sample 5204221 | NCBI WGS metagenome assembly WBZV01 (sample SAMN12344360, study PRJNA552823) | activated sludge metagenome | biome: Activated sludge suspended growth; feature: Nitrification reactor; material: Wastewater; isolation source: activated sludge from nitrification reactor of wastewater...
AGAAGGCGAGGCCATCCGATGCTTTGCCCGAAACCGCTTCGCAGAGGTTTTCAGAACCGCAAGGGAACGAGGGAAGATCGACTCGACCAGACCGTCGCTCCAACGAGGTTTTTCCGGTCCGATAAAGCGGCTTAGCGGAACCACAGACCGCCTTGGCACCGGTAGCGGGGTGTGTAAAATTACACACCATGAACAGCGCGGTGGTCATCAAGCGACTGGAGCGGGAGGGCTGGGTCCGTGCGGGCGGCAAGGGCGATCACGCCAAGTTCAAGCACCCCGCCAAGTCGGGCCACGTGGTCGTGCCGCACCCGCGCAAGGACCTCGCGCCGGGCACCTTGCGCAACATTTTCCGGCAGGCCGGTTGGGAGTGGGTCTGAGATGCTGTATCCCGTGTACGTGCACCCCGGCGACGAGAGCCACGCCCACGGCGTGACGTTCCCGGATTTCCCCGGCTGCTTCTCGGCGGCCGACGATTGGGCCGACCTGCCGCGCCTGATCCAGGAGGCGGTGGAGGTTTATTTCGAGGGCGAGGGGGGCGAGGTTCCGCCGCCCACGCCGCTGGAGGTGCTGGCGCGCGATCCGGCCTACGCGGGCGGGACGTGGTTGCTGGTCGATATCGACCTGGAGCGGATCAACCCGCGCCGCGTCCGCTTGAACGTGTCGCTGCCGGCACCGCTGGTGGCGCGCATCGACCGCTACGCCGCCGCCCACCACCTGTCCCGGAGCGGTTTTTTGGCCCAGGCCGCCGAGCGTCGCTTGCGGGAGTAGCCGCCCGAAGATTCCAGCAGGGGGACCCTCTCGCGTTTATCGCTCTAAAACCGCCCTGGAAGCGCTCTGGCGCCACGCAAGGGCTGGGAGGCCATTCCCCCATTGGTTCGCCCAGAAAGCCGCTAGAATGCCCTTCTAGGCCCGCCAGAACGCGGACCACAAAAAACCCGCCCCAAACGGAAGCGAGTTCTTGGCCGGTGGCGCCGATGCGCCGCCGTGGCGTGGTCGAGTGAGGTCTAGCCCAGCACTGTCGGGCAGCCCGTTTTGTCCCGTGCCGGTCGACCGGGACGGCCCCGGGCGCCGCCAAAACTGAGGGGCGGCGCGAGAGGCACGGGACGGAAGGATTCAGAAGGTCCAGAAAGTACCGGTGGCCGGCATAAGCGCCAACTCAAGCGTTGGCTCTCAGGTATTTCTGATCCCCCGAGCTTGGCAGTAGGCGATCCAAGGCTCGATTGGAGAAACCAGGATGCCAAAATACAACTTTGAGAGATTTTTTGATCTTTCACCGGATATGCTCTGCATCGCGGGCCTTGATGGATTTTTTAAATGCATCAATCATTCGTTCCAGCGTGTTCTCGGATGGAAGTTTGAGGAGTTAATCGGCCAGTCATTTATTAACTTTGTCCATCCCGACGATGTGGCCGCGACAGTGAGGGAAATTGAGAAGCTCGACAAGGGAATTTCCACGATATCCTTTCAGAATCGATATCGCTGTTTGGATGGAACCTACCGCTGTCTCCGGTGGACGGCATTTCCAGAAAAAGAAACGGGATCGCTCTTTGCAGTCGCACACGAAATCACCGACCTGATGGAAGTGATCGAGCGCTTGTATTTGGTGGTTGAAGCATCACCCACCGCCATGATGACGGTTGATCGAAATGGCACGATACGACTCGTAAACCAAGCGGTAGAACAACTTTTTAACTATTCGCGCGGCGACTTGATCGGGGAATCCATCGAAATACTTGTCCCGACCAGTAGCCGTGTCCGGCATCAACAAGACCGAGCCACTTTCTTTGGTAATCCCCAGATGCGTTCGATGGGGGCTGGCCGCCACTTAAAAGCCATGCGCCGAGATGGGTCGGAGTTTCCGGTTGAAATCGGCTTAAACCCGGTAAGATTGAGTGATGGGGAGTATGTGATTGCCGCGATAGTCGATCTGACGCTGCAAAAAAACGCGGAAGAAAAACTAACCACGCTAGCCAACGACCTTGAGGAGGCGAATAAAAAACTATTACAACTGGCATCCACTGATCGGTTGACCGCTCTATGCAATCGCAGGGTCTTCGACGAACGATTTGAAACGCAGATTCGCCTTATGAAGCGAATCAGAAGATCGCTATCGCTCTTGATGATCGATATCGACTATTTCAAGCAATATAATGATCGATATGGACACCTGGCGGGGGACGAAGCCCTGAAAACCGTGGCTAGCCTGCTGGCGAAACAGGTACGGGCGAGCGATACGCTAGCACGATATGGTGGAGAAGAGTTTGCGGTTATTTTGCCCGACACGACTCCATCGGACGCACTGCAACTAGCCAAGAGACTCCAGATGATAATCCATCACCATCCTTGGGAGAAAAAGAGACTCACGATCAGCGTGGGCGCCTCAACCCTTACGTTCACCGAAAAAACCGAAAAAATAACGACGGCGGAAGTTGCCTACAAAACCAAGCTGTTGTCGGAAGCCGATCAAGCACTCTATCACTCAAAGAGCAGTGGACGAGATCGGGCAATCCATTTTTCAGAAATAGGGGATTCTAATAAATCGACCTAATGTCGGCAGCGATACCTAGAAAAATGCTAGATTTTATTTAATCAGCTCATTAGACATATCGAGCCGAACTGTCCGATCAAGCCAGTTCGGCATGGCGCAAAATAGGCGTCAGCCGGTCCACCGTGGAATGGTGGAAACCATCAAAGGGGTATGATCGGATTCGGCCGCCCGGCCGAGCATGGTCTATTCTACAGCGTGAGACAGCTAAAAAAGAGCGAACGGGCATGGCGCAATTCACCATCGCGGGAGCTGCCCGAGCAGCCGGTGTGGGCAGGGCTACTATCCAGCGAGCTTTGAAATCAGGACGCTTGTCGGCGACCACTAACGAGCAGGGTGAGCGGGTGATCGACCTGACCGAGCTGCTCAGGGTGTTCGGACCATTGAAGCAGAGCGAGCAGCCCGCGAGCAGCATCGCGAGTCAGCTTGATACAGGGGACGAGCAGGGATCAGGTTCGGTTTTGGTCGAGGTGCTGCGCGAGCAGCTACGCAAGGCCGAAGAACGCGAGCAGCAGGTCCAGCAAGAGAAAGCGCGCTTGCTGTCCCTCCTTGAAGCCGAGCAGCAGACCCGCCGCGAGCTGGAAACCAAGCTGCTGCCCGCACCCAAGCCCGCGAGAACCGGCAATGTCCGGGTGTGGGCGCTGGTGATCCTGTTGCTAATCGCCTTGGCTGGACTGGCGGTGACCCTGGATTACCCCACGAGCTGGTCGGGCGGTTGACGGGTGGCTAGGGCGGTTGTTTTTGGGGCCGGCATTGCTGACAGGACCCATCATTGGCGATAGAAGAGGAATATTCCATTATACCCAAGGCTTTCGCTTGTGCTCTATATATTGAGTCAACTATGATTGATTGGACCCCATATATTGTTGCAAAAAGTCCTCTAAGCGAAAGTCCTGATACCTTGGCATAACCAGAGCTAGCTAGGCGCTTTATCCGCTAGAACGTCGGCGATCAATTCCCGCCCGCCGTTCTCGATTGGTGGAGACGGAAATAGGGGTCATCAGGTCATCCTGCTGATTGCGACGATCTTGTCCCCTTCGGTCCTTGTGGTGGATAAAGCGACATTGACAAGATATCGCAGTGCACCCATGCAGCGGAAGCGAAATTCCCTCACTCGACAAAAAGCGCCGCTTGGTTTCCAGAAAAAGAGGTGGCTTATTCGACAAGTACGGTTGGGGTTCAAATTTCTGCACTAATTCACATGCGGTATTGACTTTGTATCTAATGCTAACACAGCAATACTTACCGGAGAAGTTGTCATCGTTAAATTGAGAAAATTTTGGCGTGAGAATCCTTGTGGACCGACTATTTATAAATCCAGCACTCTTTCCAATCTCAATTATTGTCTTGTTAAAACTGCCTAAAAGCTGAATTTTACGAACGGGGGTCGATGTGTTTTTCGCGGGTGCTGAATCCACCACAAATACATTCCTTGGAGGAAACCTCGCCCAATGTATCATTTCATCAATTAATACGTTGTATACGGTTATCTGCCTCCCCGCGCCTTGCACCAGCTTGACGTAGATTTGGTCACGCAAGATATACCAGCCAGCCACTGAATATTCGTTTCCATCCGCGTCGATGACTTGAGTATCAACTGGTAACAATTTATCCATCCAGCGACGAAAATTTTCGAAATATTTATTACTATCGTCAAACATATTTATAACCCAGATTTGGATATTCCAGAGATAGCATGTGGCTAAGAGCCTGTCTGGCTTATTGCTTAAGTATTTTATTTTTAGCGGGTTAATATTTCTGATGATTTTTAAAAACCACTCGAAATCAGCATGTTACTGATTAAGTCCGACAGGCTCCTAGAACCGTCATTTTATTCGAAAAGTGCGATGCTCGTCATGAAACCTGTTTCCGGTCGAAAATTCACGATTGCCGGCGAAGTCGTGAATCGTCGGCGAGAGCGCCCGCACCGCCAACACGCGGGTGGATTGGAGAGATTTTGGCGTTTTCCCCGGCGAGTCTGGCGGACCTATTAAAATAATTATATAATAACATATATAACTTGTTATAGGTGATGCCATGGCGACCACGCGCGATGCCCTGCTCGAAAACGTCCGGCGCTACCGGGAACGGATGAAGGCGCAAGGCTTCCGGCAACTGAGCCTCTGGGTGCCCGACACGCGCTCGCCCGAGTTCGCCGAGGAGTGCCGGCGCCAGTCGCGACTGGCCGCGCGGCAGGACGGCGAGAGCGACATCCTGGATTTCCTGGACGCGGCAGCCGGCGACATCGAGGGGTGGGAGCCGTGAAGCGAGGGGATTTGGTGACCGTCGCGCTGCAAGGCGAGTTCGGCAAACCGCGCCCCGCCCTGATCGTCCAGTCTGATTTGTTCAACGCCGCACACGCGACCCTCTCGGTGTTGCCGATCACCGGCGAGATCGTCGGCACGCCGATTTTCCGAATTACCCTCGAACCCTCCAACGCCAACGGATTGCGCAAGGTTTCCCAAATCATGGTGGACAAAATCGTCTCCATCAAGCGCGACAAGGTTGGAGAACCCTTCGGGCGACTGGAGGAAGAAACGATGCTGCGCGTCAATCGCGCCTTGGCGGTCTGGCTTGGAATAGCCTGACGTTCAGGTTTCCGGCTTGCGGTTTTTGGCAAGGGGGAGCGATTAAGGCCGCGCTTGGAACACGAGCCGGAGGCGAAGCCGACGACATCGCCGAAGGCCCGGAGCCGACCGGCGAGGAGGGGCGAAAGCGAGCTTTTGGCTGGATAAGCCGAGACGCCAATACAGAGTCTCGGAGGGAATCGCAGAGGGAATCGCAGAGGGAATCGCAGAGGGAATCGCAGAGGGAATCGCAGAGGGAATCGCAGAGGGAATCGCAGAGGGAAGCCACAGGGAAGGTCACGGGAAGGTCAAACGAAAGTCAAGCGGAAGGTCAAGCGAAGGTCATGGGAGGTCACGAGCGGTAGTTATCCACAGGCGGAAGGCAGTGGATAGGCTTCACACCTGTTGCATCTGGCGATGCGGTCAAAAAACGACCAGATCGACGGTAACGCTATGACAAATAACGGTAATTGTTGTTAAACAACGTACAACAGGCGTAAAATATTGTTTTACAGTTCAATTTATTAACGAAAATTCAACGAGTTGCCATGATCGATCCCAAAGTGGAACCAACGAGACACGTCGGGCTTCGTCTGAGCGAAAGCACGGTGGCGGCGATCCGAAAATCGGGGCAAAACACGAGCGACTGGTTGCGGCAAGCGGCCCAGACCCGACTCGACCAAGAGCGAGGAAAGGACACCGCGCACGGCAAGCTCGAAAAGCAGATCGAGGGCCTGCAAAAAGAAGTGGCCCGGCTCCAGCAATCGGAATCCATCGTTCAGGCCGCGCTGCTGGAATTGCGGAAAACCTTGACGGCGATCGGGCAACACCAGGCGGCGGTCCAGCAAAACCAGGTCGAGCTTCGCCGTTCTCTGGAACAGATGAACGCGGGCTTCGGTCACGCCTTCAACACGCTCGGCTCGTCGCTGATGGTCGCGCTGGGCCGGCAACTCGACCAACACCTCCAAAAGCTGACGGCGAAAACCGAGGAAGGTCCGCCGGTGAAACGCTGGCCCCCCGCACCCCCCAGAACCCAGCTTTAGGAGGACGCGGGAACGCGCCCAGAGAAGGCTTGAGCCGCGCCGAGCCGCGACCTCCTCCACCATCGCGGCCAGCTCGTCGCCCTCGACAGCCAATTGCGAGCGAAAAGGCGACAGTTGGACGAAGACCGGTTTTACTTGGAAAAGATGCTGCGAGAAGCCGAGGCGCTGCTGGAAAACACCCTGATCGATCCCGGCGCGGAGGAACCGATGCCGGCGGTGCCGGCCGGCGCGCGCCAGCTTGCTTGAAGCCGCCGACAAGTCAACCCCCGCTCCGAAGGATCGGGGGTTGACGGGACCGACAACGCGGCCAGCCGAGAAGAGCCGCCGCCGAGACTCCGGTTTCCGGTTTTAGGAGAACGAAGCGATGCCAGAACCACCGACCCGCACCGACTCGCTGTTGGCGAAAATGAAAGCCGTGGAAGCCCGCGCCATCGAACGATCCCGACAGCGACGCGCGCAAGAATCCTTGCCTTTTCCCCCGGAGGCCAATGCGGAACCCGCAATACCCGAGCAAACGGCGCAACTGATCGAGTTTCCGCAGTGGCCCGACGACCGCCGCGCCACGGCCCAGGCGGTTTTCCGCAGCGCCCTGTTTCCGGCCATGAGCTTCAAGGGGGGACGGCCGTTTCTCAAAGAAGAGCGGCTCTGTTCGGTCGATGGCGTCGAGGTGTTCTTCACGGGCGAGCGGTTCGACCAATCCGACCTGGACGTCTATCTCGAACTGCTCAAAATCGCTCGCAAGTCCCCATTTGGCACGAGATGCCACTTTTCGGCCCACAGCCTGCTGAAAGCCTTGGGCCGAGCCACCGGGAAGGCGAACTACAAATGGCTGCACTCGGTCATCATCCGGCTATGCGGCGGCATCGTGGACATGACCGACCACAAAGTTCGCTATTTCGGCGGGCTGGTCAACGGCGGCACCAAGGACGAGAACACGCGGCACTACGATGTCGGCATCAACACCGATTTCGCCTGCTTTTTCAAGGCGGGACTGTGGGCGAGCCTGGACAACCGGCAACGGTGCGCCCTGGGCCGCAACCAGACCGCGAAGGCCCTGCACGCCTACTACTCGACCCACGTCGCGCCGGGACCGCACACTTTCGAGAAGCTGGCCGGCCTGATCGGGCTCAGCAACAAGCAGCGCCGCGACGTGAGAGCCAACCTCATCGAAGCGCACGACGAGCTCAAGCGAATCGGCTTCCTGTCGGGTTACGAGGTGCGGGAGGACACCATCAAGCCGACGATCAACCACACCCCGAGCCAGAACCGGCACCTCGTCCGGCAGATCGTCAAAGCCCATCGCCCCCGCCGTCCGAAAGACACGGTATAGTGAACGCGCGGACACGGTATAGTGAACGCGCGGACACGGTATAGTGAACGCGCGGACACGGTATAGTGAACGCGCTAAAAATGAAAATTTTTGTTTATTTTCAATAAGTTGTGCTGTTTTTTTCGGGGGATAACCGTAGGATAACCTTTTGATAACCCGCCGCGCCTGTGGATAACTTTGCTGCAAGGCAGCAAACAGGGGCGCAAAAGCGCCCCCAAGACCCCCCAAAAATGAGTTCGCTGCGCTCACGTCACATTCGATTGGGAGGGGTGCAGTAGCCCCCTCCCAAACCCACCCCGAAGGCCCACCATCGACGGCAACCACGGGAACGAACGGCAACATAGCCACCAAAAAACCAAAAGACGGTCTCCAGGAAGGAACCCGAACGGACGGCGACCACGGGAACGGACCGCGACGACTGACCCGAAAGACGCCAGCGGGGAAAAGGGAGAAGGCGAGGCCATCCGATGCTTTGCCCGAAACCGCTTCGCAGAGGTTTTCAGAACCGCAAGGGAACGAGGGAAGATCGACTCGACCAGACCGTCGCTCCAACGAGGTTTTTCCGGTCCGATAAAGGGGTTGTAAGCCCAAACCGCCGAAATTTCCGAACGGTGTCGAGATGTTATTAACCAATTGATTAATTGAAGTAATTATTTGTATGCCAAATAACGATCATTAAGACGTTATCGATCTTATAAACATAAAAACCATACAAAACATGAAAAAAATTGTATAAATTTCTGGCGAAAAGTGGCTTAAAACTTAACACCCACGCCTGAGCCCACGAAAATCAGTCTATTTTGACCTAGAAAACCCTTGACCAATGGCTGGACAGAATTTTCGGCGGCTTGGACTTACAACCCCTTTGACGGCTACGTCGAAAACTCCATGCGGGTGTCCAGCACCTGCTTGGTCCAGGCCGACTGCAACCGTTACAGCGTGCCCGCCGAGTGGGCGGGCCAAGTGGTGTCGACCCGCCTCACGGCAGACACACTCCGCGTCGTGGCCGACGGGCAGCTCCTGGCCGAACATGCCCGCTGCTTCGGCCGTGGCCAGATGGTCTGCAATCCCTGGCATTACCTGCCGGTCCTTGAGAAGAAGCCCGGCGCGTTGCGCCACGGCGCGCCGTTCCGGGAGTGGGAGCTTCCCGCCGCCATCCGGGTCGTGCGCGACCGCCTTCTGCGCCACCCCAAGGGCGACAAGGCCTTCGTCGAAGCGCTGCTGTTGGCGCGGGAGGCTGGCTTTGACAGGCTGGAAGTTGCCTGCGAGCTGACGCTCAAGTCGGGCGTGGTCACCGGGCCCGTGTTGCTGAACACCCTGCGCAGGCTGGCGGAACCGGCCCGGCCCCGCCGCCTGGAAGGCGTGCCCGCCCCGGCGTTGCGGCTGGAGCCGGTGGCCGACTGTGGCCGCTATGACAGCCTGCGGGAGGTGCGCCATGCCCATTGACCGGATCGCCCGGCTCAAGGCCATGCACCTGTACGGCATGGCCGCCGCCTGGGCCGAGCACCAGGCCGAGGCCCCCTTGCGGCCCGCGAGCCCCGAGGCCATGCTTGACCGCCTCATCGAGGCCGAGCATGCCGACCGTAAGGCGCGCAGCCTGCGCTACCAGCTCAAGACAGCCCGCTTTCCCGTCCACCGCGACCTCGCGGGCTTCGCGTGGGCCGAGACCCCGCTCCAGCGGGCCCAGGTCGAGCAACTGGCCTCGGCGGGCTTCATGGCGCAGGCCATGAATCTGATATTGGTCGGGGGGACCGGCACCGGCAAGAGCCACATTGCAACCGCCCTGGGGGTGGCCGCCATCCACTTGGGCAAGCGGGTGCGGTTCTACAACGCCGTCGACTTGGTCAACCGGTTGGAGAGGGAGAAACAGCAAGGCAAGGCCGGCAACCTTGCCAAGCAGATGATCCAGATCGACGCCGTCATCCTGGACGAGCTGGGCTACCTGCCGTTCCCCGAGTCCGGCGGGGCCATGCTGTTCCACCTGGTCAGCCAGCTATACGAAAAGACCTCGCTCATCATCACGACCAACCTTGGCTTTGGCGAATGGGTCCAGGTCTTCGGCGATGCCAAGATGACCACCGCATTGCTGGACCGCATCACCCACCACTGCGACATCCTCGAAACCGGTAACGACTCCTACCGGTTCAAGCAACGCAAACAGGCCGCTCAGAACTTCTGAGCAACCTGTTCAACTGGAAAAAATTCGACGCTGTTACCTGGAAAATTTTGGATGCTGATTGACAGCAACACCGCATTGTCGAGCTGTTAAGCCGGCTCGAACAACAGACGCAAACACTGACCCACGCCAGCCAGCGGGCGGCACAGGCGGCGAACGCCCTCGACCGCAGCGGGCAGAAAACCGCCCTCACGCTGCAAGCGGCGGTTCGAGAGGGCGTGGAAACCGCCTTGCACGCCACCTTGACGACGGTCTCCCAACGCGCGGAACGGGCGTTCGAGGAGGCCGGACGGCCCTTGCTCCACAGCTTGGCCGGGGTCACGAAAGCCGCCGAGGAGACCGAAGAGCGCCTGCAACGCGCCGTGAAGACCTTCCAATGGAAATGGGGCGCCATCGCCGGCGGCGCGGCGCTGGCCGCCGTGGTGGCCGTCACGCTCGGGGTGTGGTTGGCCGCTTCGACGCTGGTGTCGTGGCGGAGCGCGGAACTGGAGCAGCTCAACGCGGAAATCGCCCAACGCAAGGCGCGGCTCGAAGAGCTGGACCGACGCGGCGGCAAGATCGAATTGACGGATTGCGACGGGCGTTTATGCGTCCATGCAGCCAAGAATCAAGGAAAGGATCACAAAAACTGGACGGGACCGTGGTACTCGAAGAAAGACGGTTCGCCGCTGGTAATTATTAAAGGATATTGATGTTACTCTCACGGTTCGCTCAAATTACTATAACTTATTTAAATTACTATGGCAGGCTAACGACGTGGCCATCATTTGGTTCATTTAACCAAATGATTAAAATAACAAAAATGAAAATTAGAAAACCGTTGGTTGCTGATTTTGGAATGCGAATTTTATTTAACTATTACCCTGATTAATAGCAGGTAGACAAAATATTAGACATTATCAGAAACAAAAAGGACCGAATAAAAAACCTAAGATATTGAAAATAAATGATTTTATTAAAATTCTAATCAAACGCTCTTATTGTTTCTGGTAATGTCTATTGTCTTCATTTACACATGTATATTTTATAGGAGGGCAATGATTTTTAAAACTGCCGTCACCCAATTGTCCATAATTGTTTCTTCCAAAACACCAGACTAAGCCGTTTTGGTCAATAGCGATGGTATGAAAATGTCCAGTAGTGAAGCTTACAATATGTTTCAGCGTATCAATTTTAACCGGTAATTCTTGTATTTTAGATTTACAATTAGCTCCTATCTGCCCAAATCGATTACAGCCAAACCCCCATAAATTATGATCGACATCAAGGACAATAGTAAATGGACCTTCGCCTTCTATAGAAATTATTTTTGGCAGTCCGAATACCTGTGTAGGTAAGTTTTGGTCTAATTTTTGTCCATTTCCTAACTGACAAGCATGATTGCGTCCCCATGTCCAAACAGTGCCATCACTGCGTAGTGCAATACTATGTTCTCCACCGGTTGCGATTGAAACAATTTTTGTTAAATTTTCTACTTTAATCGGGTCTGAAGAATACTTAATCCAAGTTCGATTGCCTAATTGACCATGAATATTAGATCCCCAAGCAATAACGGTGCCATCCTCTATTAATGCTAGGCTATGGTGATCTCCTGCTGCGAGTCCAATAACTTTTTGCAATCCAGTGTTTATCGTCGTGGGTAACACTTTTTTGTTGTCAATAGGTGGTTTACCGCATTGCCCGAAATCATTTTTACCCCATGCCAAAACGCTGTTATCAGCTTTAAGAGCTAATGAGTGATTACCTCCGTCGGCTATCAATATTATATCGGATAAATTAGGAACAGGAATTGGTGTTGGTTGTATTATTATTGGATCATTTTTATTAATTTGGCCGTATTTATTTGATCCAAACTCATATACTTGTCCGTTAACTCCAAGAATTATACTATGCTGCTGCCCAGCAGCAATCTGGGAAATCGGAATGTCAATAAGAACCCTTACAGGACATGAATGTGATAGTGTGTCACCATTTCCTAATTGTCCTGATTTTCCATTCCCCCAAGACCAGACTGATCCGTCAGTACGAAGGATAAGGTTATGGTGCAAGCCTCCTGCAATTGCTACAATTTCGGTGTTATTGCTGTTTTCATTTGAATTATCCATAGCAAAAATATCAATATTTATAATGAGTATGGTAATAATTTCTAAAAGTTTGACACTAATTTTGATCATATTAATATCATTTTATTTTTGATGTTTTTACAACCTGCTTGACCAAGAAGGTTGAGGCGAAGGTCCTGAAAATTTTGAATTTATGGAATAGGGTGTTTTGGCATTAAATGTTTTTTAGACTTTTTGTGCCGTTCCGTCCCGCGTTTGTTCATCCGCCCCGCGCAAGCCCTTGAATCACCGGCCGACCGCCCGCGCCAACACGAGACAAAACGACGCGCGACCGTCCGTTTTGGGGTGGCGAGACGCCGGCCGACCGCCGCCCACGCCACATGTGGCACAGCAATTCTTATGTTACACCTTGCAACAGGGTGGTGTGTAGGCAAAATCAGTAGCCCGAAGCCAAATCGCCTTGACGTGCACCGACCACCGGCGAACAGTAACGGAAACCGCAACCGACCGCCGCCAAACAACGCCCAACCATGCCGCCTCTGACCTTGAATCAAGCCGCCCGCGAGGCGGAAAGATCGAAGGCAACCCTCCTTGAGGCCATACGGAGCGGGCGTTTGTCCGCGCCAAAAGACGAGCTGGGGCGTTACCAGATAGACCCCGCCGAGCTTTTCAGGGTTTATCCGCCGACCGGGCGGCGACCGGACGCGGAAACCGCAACCGACCCCCTGCAACCGACCACGGAAACCGCCCTCTTGCGGCAAAAAGTGGAGCTTTTGGAGCGGATCATTCGGGGGATCGAGAACGAGCGCAACGACCTACGCCGCCGCCTTGATGCGGAAAGCGAAGCAAGGGAAAACGCCGCCGCCGAAATCCGCCGCTTGACCCTGATGCTTACTCACCAGCCAAAGCCAGAACCGGAAGCGCAGCCAGTCCCCACAGCCAACCAGAACGGCCGTCCCGCGACTGTTCGCCCGTGGTTATGGGTTGCGCTGGCCGCCGTCATCCTTGGAGCCGTCTTTGCTCTATGGCTGGCCTATGGCGATCTCTTGCCCTGATACTTAGAGCGGCAAAAACCAATGAACGATCCGGCTGGATTATTGGGCCGTGGTTTGTTGGTCAACCAATTGCGCCACTCTGTTTCTAGGTAATAGACATCCAGACCGGGCGCAACCTTTTTAGCTTGCTCATAGGCCGAAGTAGGAAGCTTCAAAGTGTCGGAATTGTCCGCCGCCTTGGGTTGCTCCAAGGCTTGCGGCTTTAGGGCTTTTTCATCCGCCAGCCTCCCCGCCGTTTTCGTCAGCGTGAAGCGTACCCGATCTACGGCGCGGCCTTCTTTTATTTCATCCATGACGACCAAGAAGCCCGCCGCGTCTGGGTTGTCATTGATCTGTTTTAGAGCAGGTGCAATAGCAAAGCGTTTTAGGTCAAACCATTTGTCTAGTTTTCCTTCCGGCACTTTCAACCATTGCCGAAGCTGGCCTAATTCCACATCTAAAACCGGAGTTTGTCTATTTGCCACGGATTCAAGCAGCATATAGAGGGTAACGGCATATTTTCCAGATAACCCGATCATAAAATGAAGCCGCAGCCGTGAAAAGCGGCAGGGATGGCGGATAACCTCGCAGAGCAGGGCGGGGATTTCAAAGCGTAAAAAACCCGTTGTTCTTGCGTCTTTATTGGTGATAGCCCCGCCTAACAAATTAGCAATGCCTTTCAGCCTGTTACCATCAGGGCCGCTTTCCCATCTTGCCCGCGTTGCGGTCAAGCGTTCTGCACCGTCCCATATCCAGCTCGTTGAAGTGTCGCCGCCTCTTTCCTGAAACACCGCGTTGATTTTTGCCGTCCTGATTTCATGGATTCTTGTCGTTAGCAGATCATCCCAGACGGCAGCGACCAGAAAAGCCCACAGTTTGCGGTCGCGCTCCGTATAAGCCCCCTCAATGCTCGTGATAATCACGTCATTGGGCACGGGCACCGTGGCGACCTCATCGCCGGACGGTTGCCACGGATCGCCGGAGGCGTGGACTGCCAGTGGCAACGCGGCTTGCTTTAGAGCTGTTTTAGGCGTCTTGGGCATGGTGCATATTCCTGATTGAATTTCTCGCTTTTAACGGCGAGTAGCCAATCTGTTTACTTCTCGTTTTTAGTCCAGAATTTCTCACTTTTTATAGCGAGTTGTCAAACTATTTTTTTCTCGCTTTTCCAGTTGAATTTCTCGCTTTTCCAGTTGAATTTCTCGCTTTTCCAGTTGAATTTCTCGCTTTTCCAGTTGAATTTGTCGGTTTTCGAGGCTGCGCATTAAATGATCGCGCGCGCAGAACACAAAGAACACACTGAACTTAAAAACACAGGCCAAGCCTGTGGATAACTCTGCTGCGGCGCAACAATTAAGGAGTTCGCTTCGCTCACCTCACGTCGATTGGGAGGGGTGCAGTAGCCCCCTCCCAAACCCTCCCCGGAGGCGAGGAGCGGGCGGCGACCACGGGAAGGAACGGCAGCGAAGCCATCGAAAACCCAAAAGACGGTCTCCAGGGGGTGGCACGCTGCGGGCAGCGGTCCTAACCCGATTCGGCTGAAGATCACAGGAAGGCCAGGAAGCGACGAAAACGGCTTTCCCGGCACTTGCCCCCTACTCCAAGACCAAAACGCGCCACAGGGCGTTTTTGAGCGGTTCCAGGGCATTTCCAACGGCAGGGGCAGAAGCACAAAACCCACCGACCGAACCGAAGGGTGGTTGAAGGAGCAAAATCGAGATACGATGTATCTCACTTCGGCGGATTCGGGAGAAACGGGGATGGCGACCACCACGATGGTCCACGTCCGGGTGGACGAGACGATCAAGGCCCAGGCGGCGGCCACGCTGGCGGACATG
>WBZV01000967.1_pt1 | contig 14568 bp, 10 predicted proteins | sample 5204221 | NCBI WGS metagenome assembly WBZV01 (sample SAMN12344360, study PRJNA552823) | activated sludge metagenome | biome: Activated sludge suspended growth; feature: Nitrification reactor; material: Wastewater; isolation source: activated sludge from nitrification reactor of wastewater...
TTTCAACAGCATGTAAAAAAAGCCACACCATTCCTGTGGTAAGTCATAAGGAAGTCTGACATTGGCAGAATTGATCAATACCCTTCCATCAGGGCGGTAAAGTGCCATCTGACTTACAAACGTTTGTTCGCAGTCGGATACTAACGCACGTTTGTTTACATCAAACGAACCGCAAGTTTCCTGACTATTTTTAAAATGAACAATATTTGAAAAATGGTCGGTTGAATCAACGGTATATCGGATACGGTAATAACTATTGGAAAAAGAATTAAGTGGATCCCTAAGTGAAGTTTCGTCAAATTTTAACAGTTGAAAATCTTTGAATATTCCGTCATCCTGAGCTTTTTGTAACACCGCTTGGTCGTAACAAATACTTTGTGGAATTTCCCATTCTAAAACGAATTCTCCAGAGCTCAAGGTCCCATGGAGTTTAATTTCACAAAGATCCAAGAGAAAATCAAGGTACATGACAAACAATCCATTTCGTATGTCGGAGCCCAGAATGGTTCCAGAAGGTAAAAAAGGATAAACTCCCCAAGCTCCTGCATAACCTTGACTGTAGTCGGTATTCCCGGGTTCTGTGTCATAATAGGCTACAATGGATGGTCTGAGCGGGTCTTCACAATTGAAAACGACCACACCGTCGTGGTAGTAACTCACATATGCATAGTTTCCGTGGAAATAAGGATTGTGCGCAATGCTGGCTGTATCCACCGGTGCTTCATGGGCTGATCTGAACAATTGAACAATTTTAGGTTGAGTTCGATTTTTAACATCCACCATTTTCAAACTGGTGTTGTGCGTTTCATCAGTCCAAATCAAATATTGCCCATTTTCATGCAACCAAGAGCTGTGATTGTAGCCCTGTTGAGTATAACTATTGATAGAAGATAATTCAGTAAAATTCCCGTTGGGCAGAATACGGTAAATGTAAAAACCGTTGTACCCATGAGAGCAAAAAGCGGTGTCATTCCGGACGAACAAATCGTGGACATAATTACCTGGAAGGTCAATTTTTTTAATCAATATGGGTTTGGCTGGATTCGATAATAAATCCATCATGATCAGGTCAACGGGCCCTGTGCTGTCTTGACTCCCGGCCAGATAAAGATGAGACGTACTGGTATCCACAAACAACATATGGGCTTTGAGAAATACACTAAAATCTCTTTGTTTAAACGAAATCGAATCGGGAGATGTCCCTAAATCGAAGACCGTCAAACCTTCACTTTCAGCATCGGTAATGGCATACAAGTAATGTTGGTAGGTTTTGAATTCTCGCCAAATGGTGCGTGTTCCGCCACTGAAGCTAAAAACTCGTTTGATCGAATCCGGATTGGTTACTTCAAAAAACAAGACGCTGTCCAAGGTGCCGATTACGGCGATTTCCCGACCATCCTCATAGGCATAACCCCAAACGTCGTTATAGGCGATGCCACTGATTTCTGCTAAAGAATCATCATCATAGCGTGAGGCTAATACCATATTTTTGCTTTGCTGGGCAAATGACATTAGCTGCAAGCCAAAGATTCCATAAAAAACCATTAAGACTATACGAATCAACATTTTACAAATATAAAAACGATACAAGTATGAAAGGGAAGGAAATATTGCAAAAAGATCCACGGATGCGTACTTTGATAGAAAGCGTACCTGAAGATCAACTGCATATACCGGGTCAGAAGCAAGATATACGGGAGTATTTGGTAGGCTCTATTATGAGCCAACAGCTTTCTGTAAAAGTAGCGCGGGTGATTCATCAGCGATTTCTGGATTTGTTTGAAGGCAAATTTCCGCCCAATGCTGAAATTTTACATACACCGGATACCACTTTTAGGAATATTGGCTTATCTGCACAAAAGACAGCATACGTTAAAAACATAGCAAGCTTTTTTGAGCAGCATCCGGAACACACTGATGAATGGAAGGGTGTTTCCGATGAGGAGGTGATTAAGCGGTTGACACAAATTAAGGGTGTTGGTCAATGGACGGCAGAAATGGTACTGATGTTTGGTCTGTGCAGGGAAGACATTTTTTCAGCTGGAGATTATGGCATTCAGGTCGCTATGAAAAAACTTTATAAACTCAACCTGGAAGGTAAAGCGCTTCAACATAAAATGATTACTCTCGCCCAAAAATGGAAACCTTACCGTTCTTTGGCATGCTTCTATTTATGGGCATGGAAGGACACAAAATAATGATTATGCATTTTTCAATACACGAGATAATGCTTCAAAGACTTTCTGAAAGCTTTCTTTAATTTTTGTGTATAGGCTACTCACTTTTTTTATACACCTTCACCGTTGCAATTCTTTTCGTTGTACTTAAATTTAATAGATAAAAACCATCTGGAATTTGGAGATCTAATTTCAAACTTTCTTTATGATAACCCTGTGATTTCCTCTCATTTTTGATGAATTGTTGTACTTTTTTTCCTGATAAATCCACCAAAGTAATGTTTATTTCTTCATCCTTATTCAATTCGTATTCGATGGTTATCTCGGACAAAATTGGATTGGGGTAAAGAAGAACTGCATTTGTTTCATCCTCTTGATCCAATACACCTACATTTAATTTTGGAAGAACTCTTGCAAGTGTAAAATCAACTCTGTAATTGATATAGCTGCTGCCCCCCAAAATTAATTTTTCATCTGCTTGAAGGGCTAACGAGGAAAGTATGTCATCTTCAGGACCAACGGATAGTATTGCAATTCCGCGATCGCCAAAACTTGCATCCAATTGACCATCAGGAGTGATTCTGGAAAGAGCGAATTCATAAGTATTGTTGAGTATGCAGGTACCACCAACGATTATTCTACCGTCCATGAGCAATTCGACATCAGCAGTTTCATTATAGTTGTTATTGATATCAATGATCAATATGCCATCTCCCGAGAAATTATTATCCAGATTGCCATCAGGCAGTATTCTGACTAATGCAAAATCATTGTTCATGCCATTAAACGCATCACCTGCAAGGATGATTTTTCCATCCCCCTGAACTTTTATTGCTTTAATGGCTTCATTACCGGCCGGACTAAGATCTATGTTTAGTTTTCCAGTTTTGTTAAATGTTTGATCCAGATTGCCCTGAGCCGTTAGCCGGATGACGGCAAATTGAGTTTCATGATTGGCCCCTTCTGTAAAGCCACCGACTAATATTTTTCCATCCTTCTGAAGGGCTATAGCATGTGCTTCGTCGTTCCCTGTGCCAAAAGCTATGATAATTTTTCCATCCGCACTAAAACTATTGTCCAGATTTCCATTAGGCAAATATCGGGTCAGTAAGAAATCATAATTTTGACCATTGTAAGAGTAGCCGGCAACGATTATTTTATTATCAGCTTGAACCGCCATGCAAATGCCATCATCATCAAAGTTACCAACGTCAGTGTTGACCCTTCCATTGGTGCCAAATGATTCATCTAGCCTTCCGTCCGTGTGGTATCTGATTATGATAATCTCATCATTTTTCGTTTTCGTTTTTTGAATTCCAAGCTGGACGATTTTCCCATCGGACTGAAGTGCTATACTCTTACATTCAAGATTTGCACTATATAGAAAGCTTTGCGCAATTCCATCTGTGTTATAGGTTGTGTCAGGTAACCCATTCTGTTTCATTCGGGTGGTAACCATGCCCAGGGTAGTATTTGAGTTACTTGTGCCACCCGCGATGATATTTCCATTGGTTTGAAGGGTCAAGTCATTGACAAAGGAATGAACTTGATAAAGTTCCTGAAAGCTGATCCCATTTGTACCAAAACTTGGATCCAAACTTCCTGCTTTAGAATACTTCAATAAAATTCCGCTATTGGCTAATTCACCAGATTGCCCCCAAACGACCAAACTTCCATCCGTTAAAATAATGACGGAACGACCCTGATCAGTTCCAAAATAATTTGTGGTTAATTTTCCATCTCCGGAAAAAGTTGGATCAAGGACTCCCGATGAAGTATAACGAACCATTGCAATGTTCCATATGTTATCGGACATTCTTGCAGTGCCAATGCCAATGATTTTTCCATCATTTTGGACCTTTACATCACTTGCCTCTGAGGAGATATTCCCAAGTTGGGTGATTGCTATTCCATCCTGATCAAAGCTCGAATCCAGATTTCCAGAACTTAAATATCTGACCGTTGCAAAACTTAATTTTTGATTACCATCTTCAGTGGAACCTGTGACCAATATTTTCCCATCTGATTGAATCGCTATTCCTGATGCTATGTCATCAAAATTGTTTATGTCTGTTATGGCAACACCATCCAAATTAAAACTATTGTCTTTCTTACCCGTTCCATTGAGTTTCACCACAATAAAATCTCTATAAAAGTTGTCGTCGAGATTATATCCACATATATAAATACTACCGCTTGAAGCGATGATCATTCCAGTGCAGAATCCATTTGTGCCGCCTATGTCAATCGTGGTGATTCCATTTATACCAAATCCGGTATCGAGATTCCCTAAATTTGTAAGCCGCATGGCAACAATATTGTGATTAACAGGCGAGTCAATACCTCCTGATGCCACAATTTTTCCATCTGTCTGAATGGCCAATGCATTAATGGTGGAAGAAGATGTCATTCTGATGATTCGATAACCGATTGTATTGAAACTTAAATCCAACTGGCCACTGGGAAGGAATCTCAAGATTATGGAATGGAACATAGCTCCTTCTGATACATCTCCTGCGACAACAATATTTCCATCCGGTTGAATCGCAGCTGTAGCTGCAAAAACGGAATAGTTTCCTGGCAATGGACCAAAGTTTGATACACCTTGTTTTCCAAAGCTTTTGTCCAATAGGCCATTTGCATGGTATCTGGTAAATGTAATCGATTTATCCAAACCCACCTCTGAATTTGAAACAACCATAAATTTACCGTCACCTTGCCTAAATGTAGCTTGGAGTAAATTCCTCGATTTCCCAATAGTGGAATGGACTATACCGGTTTTGTTAAACGATGTGTCAAAAACGGCCATTTGGGACAATCCCTTGAATGTCAACAGTATTAAAATAACCCAAATGCTGAATGTCTTACTTTTCATTTCTCAATGATTATATTTTACCCTTAGAATTAAGTTGAACTCAAATTTGATGGATATCAATCATTAAGGAAATGACCTTCATCAGGCAATGCAGTGATTCTAGTATTTTGATATAGTCTGTTCATAATTGACTTTGATAGGTCCTAAATGCATCATTGAATTATGCGTTAGCCGGGCATTTGCTTTTGACTCCTTGGGTTCGAATGCTGCCATTCATCTCTTTCGATGTATAATCCAAGCATGGACTGGAAATAGTTGTGTTAATGGGATCAATCACTTGGGGAATAAAAAAAAGCCAACGGCATCTACCATTGGCTTTTCAAGGGCTCTCAAGAATTTTTTATTACCACCATCTTTTGATTTTAATGGCAAGCTGACTACCATCTGGGAGGGTGAGCGTTGCATCATTGTTGCAACTGCCTTCACCGTAGTCTACGCTAAACAATTCACCATTGACCGTCAGAGAGATGACACCTTTTACGATGTAACGACATGATGCAGGGAAGGTCAATGACTCCAAGGTACTGAGGGAAATGCTCTTACCCTCACGATTGGTTCCTGTTGCCGAACCCGCGATGGACCAAACATCATCTACTCGGACAGGTGTAACTGAACCTTCAATTTGTGTTAATATTTGTGATGCATTCCAGTTGGAAGTTTTACCGGATGGAAAGCGAAGGGTTCTGTCTACAACAACCCGGATAAACTCAGGTTGGCCGGAAGGATTAAGTCCCTGGTAAGTCAAGGTTACCGTACCATCAATCTTCACATCATCAATCGAAAAATTTTCGTGATTCAGAGTTCTTATTGCACCGGGTGTTTGTAAAGATGCCGAAAAATCGATGATTAATTTTCCTTTGCGTACATGCCCATGAGGACCCGTTACGCCATTTGGACCGTAATCAATGGTTAAGGTGTTTGGATAGATTCCTTTTGCTTGAGTCCAGGTACGCGTTGGGTAGCCGCGGGTGCTCAAGTCAAGCAGCGCATTGTCTACCTGATCATTGATTTCGCTTTCGTTAATTTCCAACAAATATTGTTGGGTGGTCATGTCCTCAGAGGAGGTATCCGAGGCAGGAGAAAAGGTTTCCTGGTCTTTGTTACAGGAAGGCATAAGGATAAACACTGACAATCCGATGATTGCCATCATCAATGGTGATTTCATAATTAAAAAAAATTTAGGGATAAACAATAATCGTAACAAAAGGATAGACTGTCGTACAGTGGAAAAGTTTAAATCCGGTTTGTGTCTTATTTAAAATTTTCATCTGACTCTATTGCACGATGGCTTTTGATAGCCTTAAAGAAGGATTCGATGACCAATCGCGATGTAATGGGGTTTAATGATTCTATGTAATTACTGTTCATTGGCTCGTCTTGGGTTAACATCGGCATTTGAAACGGAAAAGTAATGACTTACAATTGGCGTGAAAAATGATTGTTAAAAAAATACTATCAACTGTTAGTATTTGGAAGCAGCCATAGAATACAAATTCATCGTTTTAAAATGAGATCTCATTTGCCGGAATCCTTCCAGCCAGCTTAGCGGTTGAATACCATTTGCCTGTTGTTGCTTGCTGATGAGGTACATGTAGTGGATGTGCTTAAAGATTTCCAGCTGACCCTTCCAAAAGGAATGTCTTGGATCATATATATGAGCTGGTTCGCTTAGAGCGCCATTCAGCTCAATAATTTTATAATCATGTCCCGATTCCAGAGCTTCCCAACTTTCAAATTTGATGTCCAGTCTGCCATAATAAAAACCTGGAATCTGAAAACAAAGATCGTTCATCACCCTGGTCAATTTTTCGGTGATCCGGTCGCTTCGATCGATAAATTTTGCACCCCGGCAATGGTTGCCATAAGCTGCACAAATGAACGATTCTCCTTTTTTCGGTATTTGGTCCAGGATATCAGGATCCGATTTTGAAAACGCGGACAATTGTCTGGACAAGCGTGGATCTACGGACATCAATTCCTTCACTGGCGATTGACCGTTACCAGTGACTGTGGGCAGGTATTTTTGTACGATGCCGGTGATGATTCCAAGAGGTTGGTTGGGTAAGCGTATATAGAAAATTCCTGCCTCCAAAGGATAATGAATAGTTTCCTGAATCAGGTAATCAAATCTTGCCTCCTGATGATATAATTCCAATTCTTTGCGGTGGTTAATTTTTTGCACGAGCCGTCCGCGAAGTCCTTTATCCGGTTTAACAAACACGGGAAAAGCTAATTCACCGAGTGCGGGGAGTTCCGTACGTTGTAGAGCTTCAGAAATAAAATGTGTTTTGGGATAGAACTGAGCAGGAATGATGCGGTAAATGTCCATTTTACTGACATTCAAAAAACCGCCATTGGCCATTCCGGGATTGGCTCCGTTAAAAAAGAAAGGACTTCCGGAACGCAGGCTGTAATATATCCAAGGGAAAGTCATCGGCAAATAAACTATCCAGGAAGGCCAGTACTCCCAGTGATTCACCGTATGCCAGAATTGCTTCAAAGTTTTCGACACGGGATTTTCATTTTATGGGAACTTTGTTCTACAAGGTCTAAATGAATCAACTCCACACCATCCTTTTCAATAATACACTGTGTGATGTTTTTGGTCAACAACTTATGATCACGGTTCATCAACAAACCATTTTCGGGATCGTGTTGGCCTGCATTGCGATGAAATTCCATTAACTGTTGAGGCGATGGATTTGGAAATTGCTCGAGAAACAATCGATACCAATCTTTGCGAGCATCACGGACGTTTGATGGATATAGGGTTGCAGAAGACCAGATTTTAGGTTCGGTAATATTGAGATGCTGTGTTGTTTTTTGGATTCCATTCCATTGGAATTGATAAAATGAATCTTCTGAAAAATAAACGAGTGTAAAGGGTTCAATGTGATTAAGATTTGACTCATCCCAGGCATATTTGATTTCATCGTTTTCCATGAGTTCCAACACAATCAGACCCCTGCTTTTGCGGTAAGGTGGTTGGGCGTGGTGTTTCTCCAGAGCCCCATTGAGCAGGATCATGACATTTCCGAAATGATCAAGACAAAACCAGGTTCCTCCGGCTGACGGATCTTTTGGATAGAAGAGGCTTTTATTTCCATGTTGGTATTCCTGAGGGACATCAGCAGAAGGCCGTTGGATATGCTCGTCCCGATTGGAAGTCAGAATGGAGCACAAAGGAGTTTTAATGTAACTTACTGTGCACATTGATTCCGGTAGGCAATCGTGGAAACTGCTACGCCAAAGGAAACATCCAGGGGTGTTTTATTCAATTCAATGAAACCCACTTTAATCAGTGCCTGGTGATGAATGCAATGTTCCCAGCAGTAACAAAGTTCCCGATAGTAATTACTTTCAAAAGCAGTTTCATGTTGATTTAGACAAGTCTTAAGTTGCAAATCTTTATTGGCAAGGTGAATCTGATCGGCAATATGATGCAGTTGTTGAATGGCATGCTGAGGATCATTTTGAATCAATGCATTGCGTTGCCTTCCATCATAATGAACCAAACCTGGAGAATAACCATTGAGCAATTCTTGAAAAAATTCTATGATGTGTCGGGAATGTTCTCCAATGCTGCTTCCACTGAGCGTTTGCAGTGCCTGTGTATATTCTTTCTCTGAAAGAACCTGCAACGTACGACCCAGATCGTGTAAGGTTTTTTGAATTAATTCAATGTTCATAGAGTATTGAGAATTTGATGGATGCTTGCCGGGTTAGTGGCGGTAATCATCACCATCAGGTCTTAACCATGGGGTAAAAATAGGGTGAAATACCGATATATAGGACGGATTCGAAGGAAGTCTTCGGTATAACCAGGGGCTCCGAGGTCACGATTCACTTTTTTTTCAATAGGCGGTCAAACCATGCAACACATTCCTTGCGATGCAACCACAACACGGTCAAAGAAGCGGCAAATACGATGATGGCAAGGTAAAAGACTTTACCACCGTCACCCTGAACTTCAATGCCAAGGGGTCCCAGATGAGAGATGATGGCCCCCGATATGACACCAAGACTGAGGATTGAACCGTAAAGTCGGGTTGCCGGAAGCAGGATTAAAATGGCTGTAATCAGCTCAGCTACACCCAATCCTATCCGTCCAAAGGGCTCCAAACCAAGTTTGGAAAAAATGTAAACAGAATCCGGGTGTGCCGAAAATTTGAAGTATAAGGTTTGCAGAAAAATTATTGCAATCAGGATACGAAGTCCAAGAGAAAGATATTTTGTCATTTGTTGGTTCATTTACAAAATTAACCATTTAATTCAAATATTAGAACTATAACATTTGAAAGAGCCTACGTAAAACCTGAGATCAATTACAACTCAACCTAATTGTGTTGGGTTAAATATTTTTGCATAACGCTGGGGCCGACGTGTAGACGATTCAATGAATGGAGATTCATACTGCATAGCATGAGTTTAATTTCAGTTTATCGTACCTGACAATGAAACTTCACCAGGGTAACATTGTTTTTAGGTACTAACGAATGTTAGTATCCTATTTGTTACTGGGTAATTGTTGTTGTGTATTGGTAAACATTGGACTATTGCACAATTGGGTATGGAAGAAATTTTATTAATAAAAGAAGAGAACAAGGATATAATTCAATACCAATTGCATCAAGTTTATCGAATCAGTGTAAATTCCCCTTTGAGTTTGTGGATGTTGCCAAGATGATCGGAAAATTGTAAAAAATAAATGTAAACCCCCGGTGGACATTTTTTTTCGGAGCTGCGTCCATTCCATCCTTTTGAAATTTGATTGGTTTCAAAAGCATTGGATTGAAAAATGAGATTTCCCCATCGGTCATAAATAGTAAACTGATCTACTTTTAAAGGGTAATTGCTTTGTGGATAAAACCAATCATTGATCTGATCGTCATTGGGACTAAAGACATTGGGTAAAAAGATCTCCTGGTTTTTATTAATTTTTACGGACAGGGTATAAATGTATTCACAACCATTTTGGTCTGTTACAGTGATGACATAGTCGGAATCTTTTATTCCGGTAACCATTATGGTACTGTCATTGTTGATATGAATTCCGTCGTTGGGATCTATTGTGATAATGATGATCATGTGAGGAGCTTGAGAGGATAATCGCAGGGTCTTTGATTCACCAAAATTCAATTCCAGAAGTGCAGGTAAACCGGGAGATAAAACTTCAGGTTCATTTAACTCGACCGTACGGTTATATTCACATCCTTGTTGGTCAATGACGATTAATTGATATTGACCTGCAGTAAGTGAATGTACCGGCCAGGCGTAGTAAATTTTACCATTGATTATAATTTTGTCAATACCGGGTAATGGACTAGATTCTTTCAGGTCAATAAAACCGGAAGCTTCACCCGGACAATTAGGATCTTTCAGCAGCAATTCATAATCAAGATTCACAGCGTTTTTGATATTGTATTCGGCGGAGTTACTGCAACCATTTGCATCTGTTGCAATGACCCTGAATACACCGGGTTGATCGACCCAAACGGATGAAGTTTGTTCGCCGGTGGACCAGAGTAATGATCCATTCCAGTTGACCTTAAGTTGAATTTTTTGTGAAGGGCATAATAGGCTATCCCCGGAAATGGTAATTTGAGGCAAGCTAAGTGTGTGAACTACGATGGTTTCTGCCGTATCGCAACTTCCATCATTGGATACCCGGATTTGATCAATACTGTCGCCTGGATAATAGAATTGACCCCGGTAAAGGAGGCTATCCCCAAAGCATAATTGGAATTGAGAAGTCATAGATGGCAATTCCACAGGGATCACATCAATTTGCAGAATGGTGTCGCAGCCTAAAACCGCTAACAGGGTATCGTAAATGCTTTGATTGGGATAGTAAGATTTATTCTTGTAAACAAAATTTTTATTGGAACAGATGTATTCTGACCTAAGGATATGTTCAAACTTGAGAGAGGGTTTGAGATCAATGGAGTCAGAGGCCATGCATCCAAGCTCAGAGGTTAATGTAACCCAGTAAAAACCAAAATTGTGCAATACTTTAAGCGAGCTGCTGTCACCATCGCTCCATACAATATTTCCATTGGTGGGTTTAATAATATTGAACGAGACAGTATCTCCTTTACATAATTCAACATCGGGTCCCAGAGCAACAGGAGGAATTTGATCTTTAATAAATTTGAGATCAGCTGTGTCACTTCCACAATAAGTGTCAGACACCACATATTGGTATAAACGCAGACTATCGTGTTGAGAATTAAATGAATTATTTCCGGATATTAAGGCTGGGAACCAGGATCCCGAATGTGAAGAAGTATTAAATAAACGGCTTAGATCACTATTGGAATATTGATCGCAGATCAATATGCTGGTGTCTCTGCCTGCATAAGGTGTAGAGCCAATCGTAACATAACTGAAAACGTCGACGCCTTTTTTGACCACATTATATCCATTAATTTTAATCAATCGCTGACCCGATGTTGGGTTAAGACCGGAATGTATGTACATCAATTCCTTGAGTGCATTTATGTATGCGGCATCACTGCGATCAGTTCCTGAAAGTAAAACATAAAGACTATCGTTTCGCTGAGCTAAACTAAAACCATTTTTTAAACGGCTTCCATCAATCGATTCTTCACCGGGATCTAATATACCTTTTAGCTCAAGGTTTATACTGTCCAACGAAAATGAAGTATGGATATAAGGATCTTCGTCACAGATGGCAAAACGGAATTGATCGCAAAAAACATCCTTCCACTTAAAATTATACGGATACAGTCCGCTGCTGTTGTTGCGATCAAGATCAATCAGTAAATCACACTCCGGATCACTGGATAAAAATTCGAGAGGAGAACTGAGATTGGATACACCGCTAACAGCAGTCTTAATATTGCAAATAGTGTCAATTGCAAAATTTTTTTCTAAATCATAAGTAAAAAATTTATGTTGATCTGTAACTATACTTGATAGTTTATCGAGGGGTATATCTCGGCCTAAGCAATAAGTTATATCTGAATCGCAATCTATTGGAATCGTAGAAAAATTATCAATTACATTTGTTTGCAAGAAAGAATCTATAATAATAAAATTTGTATCACACTTGAATATATGGCTATCACTTTCAATTCCTTTCAAGTAAATTTTATTTCTATAGAAAGTTAAATCTTTTATAAAATATTTTGAAGCGTTATATTCTATTAATACTTCCTTATTTAAAGTACTATTTCCAGATAATCTATATAGAAATCTTTTTCCTTGTAATTTATTTCTGCCAGATATATAATATCTTCCTAAATAGTCTATATAATAGAAATGCAGAATTCCGATATCCTTTTCTTGAAAGACTCCAATTCGATCTTTAAGTAAACATTTTTCTAGATCAAACTCATAAAACACAATGGAATCAGCCCCAAGGGGGCCGTAAATATAAGCTCCAATATACCTTCCATCGGGATGATAGGCAAACATATCGGGATAATTTTTAGGGCGGCAATCAATCATTTGTACATTGCATTTAGGATCAAGTTTAAAGAATTCAGTTCCCCACTTAAACGATTGAACAAATTCCTGCGATTGCAATATTTGTAGAAACGAAAGAAAATATATTATGATAGAAATGATTCTCATTATGATGCATTGAAAACAGAGCCGGTAAACACCGGCCCTGACCATTGAATTAATTTCTAAAAAGTCTTGAAGACTTTGTGGGTTTTTCCATTGGATACCTTGATAAAAGACAATACACCTGGTTGAATCTCTGGCAGTGTCAATTCACTCATCCCTTTTTCAATGTATATTCTGTCCTTAAAAATCAACTGGCCGGCCAATGTATACCGTTCAATATGGATGGCTTGAACGCCTTCACTGAACAATTGTAAAACACCGGAAGTCGTTTTATAGAAAGCCTGAAACTGAACCGGGACATACGTCAACAAACTAGCGCGAACGTCTGCATCGGCGAGCAGACCCTCCTGATCAATCAGTTCAACATCCTGAGTAATAGTTCTGGATAAATACTCCCTGAGGTTTCCGATGTTCTTTAATGCTCTTAATCTGAGCTTAAAGATTGCATTTTCCGGAACAGCCTCCATGGTTTTTCCTTCCAGGGAAAATCCTAAAGACATGAAATAACTGAAGTTTACAGCATGATTCCAGTAAAACGGAAAATCAGGATGACGGTAAAGGCTTACGACTTCAACATTGTTATCCAGATAAAATGGAATTTGAAATCCTAAAAGATTTTCTCTTGAACCGATATTGAAGCAAAGCTCAAACTCATCACCGGCTTCAATGGATTTATCCGGAATCAACTTAAACAGATCAGAAGAAGATTGTCTGGTTTCAATGGGAGTATTTTTGAATGAATAAGTACCGCATACCCAACTATTGGTAGAGGTGGATAATCCATGACTTCGGATATCGCCGATTTTCGTATTGCGGTAATCAAACCAGTCCGGATGGTTGTTTTCATCTTCCAGATCACTTTTGGACAGTCCCCCAAAAATTCTTCCACCGGGCCAGTCTTCGTTGATGGTATAATTCCACGGAGCTGAATTAAAATTGCTGTTGCCGGCAATATCGTTGGCATTCCACCATTCCCAACTGGTACGACCGGGATTGCTCCCGTCCATAAATCCGGTGGTATTGCCGAGAATGACATCGCGGATGGAAATGATGTCATAAGTATCAATTTGTTTATCGCCGGTGGCATCAGCCGATACCATCTGATAAGGATCGGTGATTAAAGTCGTATTTTGAATATGGTAAACGATGTCCAACATATCAGAGGTACTCACCCCATTCACATAGTCGTCATGATCGCAGACTGACCAGGGGTAAACCCGCAAAGCATAAGTATAGTTATCAAGATCGCTCCATGATCCTTCGTAAATTTCACTAAAACAGCTACCGGTGATATAAGGGCTGTCATAACACACCCATTCAGAAGGCACATTGGTGATCAGCAGACAAACATCAAATTTGTGATTAGTTACACCAAACCCATTAGCCCTGAACAGACTCTCTCCGACAAAATCTGTCTGGGACTTAACCGAGGATCCAGCCATGACAAGGATATAAGTGATGAAAAAGGCGGCAAATTTTATTTGCCCCCCCCCCCTACAAAAATCGAAATAAAATTTCGTGTTCATATAAAAAAGTTTAAAGGGTTAAAAATCAGGCATTGGCCATCAGTTTCAAGGGTGTATTGAACACAAATCAAATATAAGAAATTTACCAGTGGGTTGTCAAGTTTTTGAATAAATTTTTTGCTTTGTAACTTGGGTAAAATTTAAAGCAAAGCAATTCTTCACAGTTAGGTTTTTTGATGAGGCCAAATAGGAGGACGAAGAATAGGAGGAGCAGAATAAAGAAAAAAAATCTGGTAATTGTCATTGCTTGGTATGGATCAGAATAATCTCTTTCGTCCAGTGTGTTATAATGAATGGTTTTCCAGAAGATGTGAACAGCCTTAAAGGAAATGAATTCAGAGAAAGGAAGGTTTGTAATATTGGCTACTTTCAAAACTGAAACTATGGTTTTATA